>Ga0153955_100150_pt1 | contig 48856 bp, 49 predicted proteins | sample TSFL039MetaG_FD_104744 | JGI IMG/M metagenome (GOLD analysis project Ga0153955, IMG submission 104744) | Attine ant fungus gardens microbial communities from Florida, USA - TSFL039 MetaG | ecosystem: Host-associated > Fungi > Mycelium > Unclassified | place: USA: Florida, Wekiwa Springs...
TACCATTCTACCAAAAGGGTGACGTTAGCAAGGCTACTTGCTAACGAGAGTCCAGCTATTTATGCAGTTCATTGAACAAGTATTTTGTTATACTTCCATGGCACTATTTAGTAGTCACTTTTTGTGACATCATCCCCGCTTCTAGGGCATGTGGTCCCCACATGTAAACAGACCTGGTACATTTATACACTGCCCCCCAAGGGTTTTATAACCCTTTGTAAGCCAGGAAATTGTTCAGAAGCTATCCTGGGCTGCTCCAAGGCATCAATTTAATTGTGCCCACCTCAGGATTTGAACCCCTGACCTTGTAGCCTTGCTAAACTGTCACAGTTGTGCTATGGACCAGTAGTCACATACTGTATGGTTTACCATTCTACCAAAAAAACAATGTTAACAAAACTACTTGCTAATGAGAGTCCAGCTATTTATGCAGTTCATTGAACAAGTATTTTGTTATACTTCTATGGCACTATTTAGTAGTCACTTTTTGTGACAACCAGAATATAAAGAGGAAGGTGAATGACGACAATATTAATGTAAGATTTTTGGTATCATATGATCCCTTTGGGGGTCCAGAAGGGGGTGGTGGTGGTTAAAGGACAAGAAGGATGATGTGTGACGTTCCTACATCATAGTCATTGTATTATGATGTTATTAATTAGTTAATTAATTAAAGAAAAGAATAAGTACCAGAGCGAATCATGACAACTCCATTACTTAGATAGTGTTTACAAGTATATGACCAGACTTCTAGTGGTTATGTTTAGAAAGCTGATTCTCTTTCAAAAGCCATATATTATGATTATTATGTCTTGAATGTTACTTATATTGCCAAAATTGATTGTCCAGCATAACAATGTGCACTCTCATTATTTCCTTGTCCTTCTTTGAGACTTAGTAGAGTTTCCAATATTTGTTCTATACTACTTATACAAAATATCTATTTGTACATGTTATATTACTCTTGTACATCTCTTTTGAGTCACCATTCCCAATTTGGTAATTAGTTCTTGTGCATTAAAAGAAAAGAAAAGAAAAAGAAAATAAATATTGACCTAGGGGAAATTAGTGGTTCATGACACAGGTGACAGGTGACATCATATTAATGACAAGCTGGCTAGAATGATGGTATTGGCAAAGTGGAGACAATGGAAGAGTAGTGTCAGTGGAATGGAAAAATCAGTACAATGATGTTGGAGATTGGACATATCTATTGCATTAGTCTATTGCAATAGCATTGACAGGAGGGTCAGCAGGAGGGGTAGGAGTAGGTTGCTGGCCATTGACAATGAGCCAGAGGAGTCATGCTTGGAGAGTAGACATCATGTTGTTTGACCACACATGGTAATTGCTCCCATTTAATTTGGGAAAGTTTAGCATTGAAGACATTTTGCCAATGTGACATAGCACAAATAAATAAATATGCACACAGGGGAGTGAGGGAAAGGAAAAAAGACCTTAATTTATTCTACATACATTCCCTACTTTATATCCTAGAAACCACTCCAACAAATGATGTTTCCATGACATCTCAGTGTCATCCCATAACCGATGTCATTCTATAACACAATGGGGCCCATAACCTGACAGGATGAATGCATGAATGCACAGGTGCGTCTTTGAGAGCTAAAGGAATACTGGAGGAATACTGGACTAAGGCCAGACAGAGGTGGCTGGTCTTAGGGCTTACAAGTAGACACCTTATGTATGAGACAAATGTACAACTACTTACTGTGGAATGAACGAGTCTCGGACTTCGTTGCTAGGAGGAAAATTTAACAAAATGAAGGTGACGGCAAAAGCATGTCATTTTGGAATATAATGGTGAGTAGATGAGGAGAAATAGCGAAAGGCAAAAGAACCTTCCAAAAGGTACTTTGTCAGTCATGCCGATCTCGGATTGCACCTGTCGTCAGGTGGATGCTTCTCTTCGCAAAGATATCCCTTTCAGCAGATAGAAACCGATCGCATACTTGGATTCTCCAGCGAGACTGGAACCGTCAGATACAATGGCAGTAAAGCAGGTGTCGCCAGATGGACTATAGAACTACCATTGCATAGATAGACCTACATGTCGGTGTCGACTCCATAAGGGCGCCCGACTCTCACTCTTCCCTGGCGAGCTTTCCTGCGTTCAATCGCGTCCATTGCGTGTCTGTATTCAGGTATACTATGATTTTCAGGAATACCCGGTTCTTTGAGAGGGCCAAAACGCTCTGGAGGCCAGATAATCCTGATAAGCTTCGATTGAATGAGAGCCGCTGGTATAGGTCCATACAAGTTGCTGTCATTAGTACGAAAAGATTCATCGCCTTTGTGCAGCTCTCAGCCTAGGTCGAGCCAAGGAAGACAACAACATACCTTCTACCCAAACATGACCTTGTTGGATTTTGATTTCTGGTTCTGGGCACGGCGATCGAGTTTTCACTGTATCCCCTTCCAGCGCAATTATACGCTTTATAAGAACACGATTTGGGTCATTTGGACATCTTTTTGATTCATCAATCAGATCATGTATGGCACCTTTTCATTTCAACACCCAACCTAAGCGTCACAATGTCCTCTCGGTTATACTCATGTTCAAGTTGTATAGTCATCCTCTCGAACAAGCAAATGTCATTCCATGTCGATGTGTCGGGATTGAGTGTTGGCTAGCTGACAATGCTTGGATGTGAGCAAATATATACAGTTGGACAGCCAGAGATGAAGACCTTCATGCTCTGACCGCTAATTTGCTTGACCTCCAAAAAGTAGGTAAGGGACAACGGAATTGGAGACCAGTACAGATATTTGCAAAACGTGGAAAACTTTGACGGTCGACCAAGAAAGAGATTCCTGAGCATTTGAAGTTCAGGCTAAGTGCTTGTTTTGGGCTGAGCCAAGCAAAGCTAATTCAACAGTTGTCCGTCTTTTGCACTCCGACAACTCCAGCGAGGCTTGAGTTCGCAAAGGCACACTTTCAAATTTCTTCATTAATGTTTGAATGTCAAAAACTTTTTCCAGTCAAGACATAGGCTACCAGGGCTGGAGGATCAGTTCATTTATGCCAAGGCTGTTATCTTGAACTGGTTTCAAGTCTTGCAATAAAGCATGTATATGGGCTGAGGCTTTTGTAATTACAATTGGAGACCGGTCCATTTGAAATTGGTGAGATCCTACATCGCGATCTTGACTGGATATGTTGGAGCAGTAAATCTCCATGCTACTCAGGTCATCACCGTGGTCGGCGACGAAGGCAAATCCACTTCAATTGCAGTGGCTTGTTCTTCCTGACAATGGCCGGACCTGATTGATTCAGAATGTACATGTTCTAGGTAGGAGCCGCTTCTTTGGATTCAGGTACTTGTTACTAGTGGTCACATCCACACGGGACTACCAAGACAATTCAACATTTCCATGAACGCAAGAGATTATAAATCTATGTGACGTGTTACGGCCAACGACGAGTAGGGTACATAATAATTAATTAAATACGAATAAATAGACATCAGATAATCAGCCAGCTTGTCGGGGTGACTTTTCTAGAAATCTTCCTCCAGAGTACTGTTGATGGTCTATGAGCATTGGAGACAAAAAATATCAATGATACATACAACGTCCTAAGACTAGTTGAAGTAGGAGACAGATGATTGATGTGCGCCTTGGCATATTCGGACACACGTTTCTCAAAGAAATTAGCTTTCCCTTGAAGCGAAATCATATCCATGAAATCGAATGGGTTTGTGGCATAGTAGTGTTTCTCGTTACCAAGAGATAGGAGTAGACGATCAGCGACGAACTCGATATATTGACACATCAGCTTGGAATTCATGCCAATAAGGGACACCGGCAAACCATCTAACAATGATTTGAGTAAGGTTGATCAAGCTTTGCGATGCCAAAAAAAGACCTCGAAGAAATTCTTTCTCAATTTCCACAGCTTCTGCAATGATCTCTAGTATACGCTTGGGATGAGGTCGTCTGCGAAGAAGTGTAAACAAGAGGCATGCAAATTCGGTGTGTAATCCTTCGTCACGACTGATGAGTTCATTGGAGAAGGTCAAGCCAGGCAGGAGTCCACGTTTCTTCAGCCAAAATATTGCAGCAAATGAACCAGAGAAAAATATGCCTTCAACAGAGGCAAAAGCAATCAAACGTTCAGCAAACGTTAGATCATGGTCGGAGATCCATCGTAAAGCCCAAGCGGCCTTACGTTTGATAGTCGGAATAGTCTCGATTGCATCAAAGAGGTGCGTCCGTTCAGCTGGTTCTTTGACATAAGTATGTATGAGCAGAGAATAAGTTTCTGAGTGTATGTTTTCCATCATAATCTGAAAACCGTAGAAGCATCTCGCTTCGGCAATCTGGACTTCATTCGAGAATCGTTCTACAAGATTCTCGTTAACGATACCATCAGAGGCAGCAAAAAACGCCAAGATTTGCGAGATAAATCGGCGTTCATCGCTGTTGAGTCGAATTGACCAATCCGTGAGGTCACCAGATAAATTAATCTCTTCGGCAGTCCAGAACGATGCCTGCGCCTTCTTGTAATACCGCCATATCTGAAAGTAGTATTGTCCTAAGTGCACTGTTAATCTGAAATTGCGAAAGCTTATACCTCCGGATATTTGATTGGAAAAAGTACGAAGCGATTTTGTGACGCCTTCAAGAGTGGTTCTTGCTCTGGAACATAACCTTGAGTGAGAAATGAAGGTGAAAGCATAGTGGCACACCTTCGGGCAAACTGATATCTCCGACAAATCGTTCGGCAGGGTCTCCATCATGCTGGAGACTAGCTGGTACCCGCTAAAGCAAAAAATTCCCACAGGAGTTAGTTTATTGAAAGTAATGTAAACCTGGCACACCTGTCCATTCATAAAGAAACATCGTATCAATTTGTGCGACCGAGTACACTCACGTGATACTATGTCACTGAATCAATTAATAAAACCAAATAACGCGACACGTCTTGTTGAATTAAGGCCAAACATGCACATACGTTCAGTGGCTCAAATTTATAAAAGGCGTGTTTTTGGCTTGTCACCCGCTCTCGCGAGTTCAACTTTTTGTTTAGTTTATCTGACCATCAGTCAATAAATTTCGATGGCCAACCTCTCTGTCCGCCCATCTTCCCCTGCTCCACAACCTAAGAAGGTTTGTCGCGTTCGGTGAATATATCTGTTTTGTTGACGCGTTTTGTATTACAGGTTGCTCCCGCACTCACCTCGTTCTCCTTAGAGTCACCCATCAAAGCCTTCAAGAAATCTGGCACTTCTATTAATGATGAGGACGAGCTAGAGACTCCAGGTGCTATTGCTGATACCGAAGAGGCTGAATTGGAGCAACTTCGCAAAAGCTATGTTGGTGAAGTTGACCTTCCAGAGAGTATGTCTTTCATTTACAATTCGGGATCAATGTCTCAATATATTATAGGCGAGGAACCTCTTCTGAAGGAGTCGCGACGCCGTTTCGTCCTCTTCCCCATACAATACCCTGAGGTATGTTGTTTTAATTCATTTTGTCCGCCCCTGACTGTGGTCAGATCTGGCAAATGTACAAGAAGGCCGAAGCTTCTTTCTGGACTGCCGAAGAGATGGATCTCTCGAAGGATCTGCATGACTGGACTAATCGGATGAACGATAATGAGCGGCACTTCATTTCTCACGTTCTCGCCTTCTTTGCCGCCTCCGATGGTATTGTCAACGAGAACCTAGTTGAACGATTTTCCAATGAAGTTCAAGCCGCTGAGGCCCGGTGTTTCTATGGATTCCAGATCATGATGGAGAATATCCATTCCGAAACCTACTCCCTTTTAATCGATACTTACATCAAGGATCCCGTCCAACGTGAATATCTCTTTGACGCTATTGAGACCATTCCCTGCATCAAACGTAAGGCCGAGTGGGCCTTGAAATGGATTTCTGACCAACGTTCTACCTTTGCTGAGCGTCTCATTGCCTTCGCCGCCGTTGAGGGTATCTTCTTCTCTGGTTCCTTTGCTTCTATATTTTGGATGAAGAAGCGCGGACTTATGCCAGGTCTCACCTTTTCGAATGAGCTTATTAGTCGAGATGAAGGCATGCACACCGACTTTGCCTGCTTGCTCTTCAGTCACCTTAAACGTCGCCCCCACCCTGAAGTTGTCAAGACTATCATTACTGAAGCTGTCAAGATTGAACAAGAATTTCTGACAGGTATGTGCTTTGCTGGCATGATTTTTATGAAGTTAACAAGGTCTCAGATGCTCTTCCTGTCAAGTTGATTGGCATGAATGCGGAGCTTATGTGTCAATATATCGAATTCGTCGCCGATCGTCTTTTGGTGTCTCTGGGAAATGACAAAGTGTACAACAGCACTAATCCTTTCGATTTCATGGACATGATATCACTTCAAGGCAAAACCAACTTCTTTGAGAAACGTGTTTCAGACTATCAAAAGGCCAATGTCAATCACACGATAGCAAATGAATCTTCACAGGCATCAACGAAAATATTGTAAGCTTCACCACTGAACATATGGCTTATTTCCGCTGACCTCCTAATAGTACTGTTGACGAAGACTTCTGAGAGGTCCTTGTCATTTATTCATATGTTTTTTCTGTATCTCGATTCATCATTGTCATAATGTTTTCCTAAATCAATTTTGTACTTTAGGCACTTTGTACTTATTGTTTAGCAAATGAATAATTGATAGAATACTTGAATGATTCAATACTTTTGGACGTGGTGAAATCACTTCGTGTACCTGAATTTGATGTGAGGGCAAAGCTGAGCATGTGGTGATATATTTAGCTTTTTAATTTTATCAAGTGGGTATTTATTTTATTCATGTCTAATTGCTGGGCTTATCTGTGCTTGATATTAAATGAACCCCAGACTTAAATCCAATGTTTTTCCGAGACTTTGGACAACAAGTATGAGACTGAGGAGTGATATGGGGCTGAAGCGTGGGTGGATTATCCTGAGAAGCAATTGGAAACCAATGTGAACCAATAGAGTAATCCTGACCTTCTAGCGAGCCTGTCAACTAAACAAAAAATTTAGAAAGTCCCGGGAGGACAAGCACTTCGTTTCTTGTCAGCCTCAGGTAGCCACCGTGTTGCTGATTGGAATATTGGAATACGTTGGAAGAAACTCGTAAAAACAAAATCAATCGTGGGTATTGATGAATTCCAAAAAACGAAATCCTGGGAAAACATTGAGTATCGCGCGAAGGCAATCCTTCATTTGACAGTGTACGGAAGCCGAGAGTGCCCCCACCATGTTTGGGCCGCCGAAAAAGAAATGATCGTGCCTTACAGACAAAATAAACCGTTCGTCTATCGACAGGAACATCCATGTGTTATGTGAAAAATTGTTGCTGAGGCGTAAATATGGAGAAAGAGGTGGGTTCAATGGTCGAGAGCTAGAGCTGGTAGGTAGAAACACAGGCGCAGTGGATTGACATGTCAATACAATACTGGCTGGAGACGATTCAAGTGAGAAAAACGACGATGAGAAGACAGTTCCTGGGGGTGAGTAGTACTCTTTCGGGCAGAGTTTTCGACATGTCAAATCAGAACAAAAGGAAGGCTTGGTTGTACCAATGCTGCCTCTGGCTCAGATCGACACTAATCCCATTTCTTGTAATCCAATGACAATGACAATACTAGTGCCAGACTAGGCTGCCGTTCTGGAGGCCTTCCCACGTCTCCGTTGTTACCAAATTGAAGACTCCACAACGCACCATCCAAGCGCGGGACTGTATACTCTTTCTAGTCCAGATGCGCGTAAAAGGCGTCCAAACTCCAACGGATTCCCAAAATCAGCTAACAGACGTGTCCTCGGTGCTTAGCGATTTGACAACTTTCCATTCTTTGCCTTCGATGGATCTCAGATTGTTGCACATTCTGGGAGAGATCGACTGTTGGCTGGGAATGAACCATTGTATATGTCAGCTCAACAATGGCAAGTGGCTCTATCCCTTTTCATGTTATTTTAGCTCGTCAGCAGAGTGTTTTTCTTCTTAAGCCCAAGCTTCAAGGAGCTATCTCAAGCATTCCGCTACCCTCCATTTCGACCGATCTTGCTGGCCCCCCTTCTGTTGTCCTTCATGAAGTCTGTAGCGTTCTTTTTGGGGAGAAGGAATAAGGGCAAAGATGCGACAAAGGAAAAACAAGATGCAGCTACGGACAAGGGCGCATCGTATATTCCTACTGTGAAGACCTTCGAGGCACCTGCTCCTAAGCAATTATCTGATCATAGAACGTGTTCTCAGTCAGAAGATCCTATCTCCTCCCAAGTTGCCTCTGCCTTTGTACGAAAGGCAAGCAGTCAACTGAGTGATGCTAGCAGCACTTGTTCTGTCGTCGACCATGAAATCACATTTCCGGTTTCATATCATCCTGATATTAGCCACCCTCCCCTTAGCCCAGTAGTCCGAAGGTCTTCTCGTGGTTCTTCAAAAAGTGCAATGCGTGGACTGCCCAGTCTCAACCTCTATTCACCAATATCTGGCGCACAGCCTAGATCTCCGACTGAGAACTCGCCTGTTCGACCTCCTCGACCCCCTCCACTCAATTTGCATTGCACCACGAGGAAACGCCCTGTGAACACAGGGATTTCGCCGCGCTTCGTGGGAAACCGCCCCGTTACTTTAACTTCGTCCCCTAGCCCTTGTGCGATCAAACCCGTAGAGCTAGCTAAGAAGACCAGTGGATCGTCTAGTGATTCTTCACCATCGTTGAGTGGTCACGAAGAGTATGCATGCCAGTCATTAGAAGAGGCGGTCTGCGGCCTTTGTGTAGCCGCCGCCCCTGATGGTAATTACATTTGTCCTCATCAGAGCGTCAGGCGCGAAAGGCATGCGGCAGCAAATTCTGACCCGCTTCTTCCCACTTCTCCAACATTGCGAACAGCACGAACTGTCCTGGATCTCTCAGACAGACCTATACCCCAGGGTATGGGTATATATCAGAGCATTCCGTGCAAGTCTTCAACACCTCATTTGCTGTCTCACATTAAACAGGAAGTGCCGCCTGTCCCTTCTCTTCCTTTCATATCGTCTAACGGACAAGCGGATGACGTATTGAACTTCCCACTCTCGTTGTTCCCAGCTCCGCCGCAATCACCTCTTTTTGTAAGAAGAAAAATTAACAAGAACCTTGCGTTACGTCCCGGTCCTATCAGCCCCGTTACTCCTTTACCTTCATCACCATCATTGACTGATGGTGATTACACGCCGCTTGTCACTCCCACTACACCGCGGTTCCAAATGAATCATTCCAAGTCGTTTTCCAACCTTTCGCGTTACTCTTCTTCACGTGCAATCCCGCCACCATTATTCAGTCCTCCGTCAACGCCACTACCAACTCCCCCTGCATCTCCTGCGACTCCAATCATTAGGTCGTGTAAGTTGTCATCATCGCCCTTTCCGAAACATCCTCAGTCCGTCAGTTCTATTAACGAACTACTTTCTAATAAGTTCCTTCTCTCGATTTATCCCTCACCCATCGGGCCACGTTCTCGGAGCCACACAAACCTTCACAGGACGACAAGAGTATAACTAGAAAACAGGCTCGGTGTCGTCCCGAGGGAGTGTACTAAGTTCATTACTACTTACGGTTAATGGGTGGTCGTTGAATGAGCGGATGGTCGCGTAAGACAGAGCATATTCTAATTTGATGTCTTGAGACACCAGCAAGACTCGATGTCATATACTGAGAACTCTGTAATAGCGAGCTTTCGATAGTGTAGATTAGAGTATGAGTTAGAGTATGAGGGAATTTATGTAATATACATACAGGGGATCACATATCGATGAAGATGCAGGACTGTTGGCAAAGGCTCCGGAGAAGAGTTAAGCCAGGGAGATCACACATGGTTAATTAACGGGTTTTCTTGGATTCCGACTCATCCTTCTTAAGCCTGTCCTCTCTATCTTCAAGCAATGAAGTAATGATGTATGTGATGAGAACCAAATTCGCTGCCACTACCGCAGCGATCGCTGCTAATGTATTATTGCCTATTTGATTTCGTAAGTGGAAAGGGTAAAAAAACCAGGAACTCATACCCTTATAAAAGTATGTTAGAGAGACATAGTATGAAATAAGGGGCACCGCTCCGAGTGAAACGCTGAAGGACAAAAGCTTGACCAAAACTCCCCTAAGGTTTATCAATGCCCAACAATTGTTAAAAAGTGAGGTGATGGCGTACTTCGAGGCGGCGTTTGCTTGATTCTGGCTGACGACTGCTCTATCATCCATTGTGTAGCAGGCCTAAGGAGAAGTCAGTTGACATCTGGAATTTCAAGTGCATCATCACGTGACTTTGACGTGGATGAATATACTTTCCAGTAGCCAATTTCCTGGATCTAGACTCCCAAGATACTGTTCTAGGCTTATACTTTGGCAAGCGCACGATGGAGACGGGGCCGAATCAATCATCAGCAATAACGGAGGAAGAACCCTCACCCACACAATTTCGGTCGAGTTGGGACATAGAAAGGACAGAGTGGGATATTTTACTAGCCTCAACCATACTCAAGCTTCTTCTATATGCTGCGTAGTGAGTCCGCGGAAGAGCTCTGGCTTTCCGCTTTCTTAATGTATATATTAGTCGTTCAACAGACTTTGAAGTCCATAGGAATTGGCTGGCAATTACACATAGTCTTCCTATATCAAAATGGTATTTCGATGTAAGTTTCCGCAATACCCGTACATGTTTGCTGCTGGAGCGATCTTGGAAACTCTCATGACAGACAACATCTGAATGGAGTGCGGTTCCATTCTCTATCTTCATATGATTCTAAGGTTGACATATTCATTAGCATTGGACTATCCTCCTTTCTTTGCCTACTTTGAAAAACTTCTCTCGATGCCGGCATATTATTTTGACAGCAGAATCGTCGACCTCAATAATCTTGACTATGGCAGCTGGTCGGTCATCACTTACCAGAGGACAACAGTTATCCTTTCAGAACTAGTCCTTAGTGCTGTCCTTGTCAAGTAAGACTCTATAACCCATTGTCAAGACCATTTTGAACCATGGTGACTAGGTTTACGCGAAGTGCGATTGACCCACCGACCCAACGTATAATTTCGGCCTCAATTTTCCTACATCCGGGCTTCCTTATTGTGGACCACATACACTTCCAATATAATGGTATGTTGTTCGGCATTCTACTGTGGTCAATATACATGGCACGACATGTGAGTCCGGCTGGTCGGGAGCCAGCTCCAGTCTGACATGCTTTCAGGGTAATAAACTTGCTAGTGGCGTTCTTTTTGCTGTCTTGCTCAATTTCAAGCACATATATGTGTACCTTGCGGTGAGTCTTGATATACATTAAACTGAGTCTTTCTTGACAGTCTCTCAGCCGGCTTATTTCATCTATCTATTACGATCATTCTGCATGACACAGGCGGGACAGCTTGAAGTCAAGAATTTTATCTCCCTTGCAAATGCCGTTATCGGAGTCTTTCTCGTATCTTTCGGCCCGTTTATTCTCATGGGACAGATTCCTCAAGTATTATCAAGGCTCTTCCCATTTACCCGTGGGCTCAACCACGCTTATTGGGCCCCCAACTTTTGGGCCTTGGTCACTGCCATTGATAGAGTTCTCCTCCTCTGTAAGGATACGGAGTTCTCATGCATATCTTGACCGATGACCTCTCTTTGCGCAGTCGCCAAGAGGACCAATCTTGGGATACCTGTCAACGACTCCGGCATCGTCTCCACATCAAGAGGTCTTGTTGGTGATACCATTTTTGCGGTCATACCAAACGTTAAACCTATACATACATTCATCGTTACTCTGGTTTTTCAATCGGTAAGAGCGGACCGAGAAAGGATTATGTTGTGGTCCATGCTCAAGACGCTGTTAATAGATTGTTTTGATAAGACTTTGGAGGAACTCAACATACAAGTCTTTCTTGACTGCGCTGACATTGTGTGGCTACACTTCGTTCTTGTTTGGTTGGCATGTCCACGAGAAGGCAGTTTTACTCTTCCTCGTCCCATTGAGGTACGCGAGGTCACATCATGCTACTTTACAGCCTCAGTCTCCATGATGCATATAGTTTGCTGGCGGCTGAGAGGCACGCATATTTTCGAACCTTCATCCTGTGCAGCGTAGCTGGCATTTTCGGACTTTTCCCTCTTATATTTACCCCGGGAGGTAAAGACCATCGTATGGAGCGGTAATACTGGCTGACATTGAATGCTGTTGCCTCAGAGTCAATCATTAAAGTGCTATATTCCGTATTATGGCTCATTCTTGTCTATGTCCCACTCCATCGTCGGGTTTATGAGTGAGCACCGTTGAAATCTCTAATATTCGAGATATCTGATTTGCATCTTTTACTCAATTGGTTCCATTGCCCTCATCCTGCTTTTTTTTATCACCGATCCCGCGATATCCCCAACTTTGCCACAGGTACCCTAGATCGCTCATTTTCGTCATTATAGATATAGCCGAGAAGGCCTATCTTGCGGGATTCCTATTCTTACTTGCATTTGTGACATTATTTCCTGCATGTATGATTCAAAGACCAGGGGCAGAAGTCGAGGCGAAGGATGGGATTAGTCCTCAAGAAGTTGTATCCAGCATGGAATTCCTGCCTCTCATGGTGACGAGTGTGTATTGTGCAGTTGGTATGCTTTGGGGATATTTTAGATTGTTGTTCACATACCTGAACGAAGAGAAGACGTACCAGGGCCAGCTAAGTACAATACGGTAAACATATACTAGCTCATTTGCATAATTTATTCTTTGATTTTGATCAGTGGCTGACAGTGAAAACAAAATGATAATCCAACCCTTTGGGTAGACTGAGGGTATTGCCCAAGCTTGGGTTGACATGGTGTAATTGAACACTAGATAAAGAGCATTGACTATTATGGTAACTTTTACTATATCTTATTCTTACTTAACTTTTGAAAAAAATTACATTTTGAATTTTTCTATTACAAACCAATCTATTTTTAAATACATAAACAGTAAAATTATAAAGAAAAATCTATATATAAACAAAATGTAATTTTTTTCAAAAGTTAAGTAAGAATAAGATATAGTAAAAGTTACCATAAAATAGATATTATCCGAAACCCAAGGATGGACATAGAATATTTAACATTATAAAAAGAGATAAGAAATACATTCATGCTGTACAATCAGGATGTGATGCCTTGTCTCTTCACACCAACCGACATTTTATGATCAGCGTGACGACGCATCTCATCTCATCTTTCCGTCAAGTCACTGTCTTTTTCGGAGCATCATATTCTGGCCTGGTATTCACCATACTTGTATCCTCAAGTAACCCAGTGATGAATTTATCTAATATTCACTGGATCCATACAGAACTGTGGCATCAACCTATTTTTTCATATTCAAAGTACCAAGAGGGCAATCAGAATTGCATGTAGTATCTTGAAAATGCACACAGCAAATGCATGCACACAAATAAGAGATTCAGGTCATCATTTATTTTTTTGAAATGTGGACGACTAGTAAAAAACCATCAGAGGAGCGAGATGCTACTGGTAGGATTTCACGTACCATCCTCATCTTCTAGGGTATGTTCTAGGCCGACCTTCTGGCCTCTTGCATGTTTGGCACTCGCTCCCCACACAATGGCGCTGTGAATTGGTCGACACCTGGAGCAGAAATCTTTAGAATGAGATACCTACTATTTCATCTGTTTCGCGATCTCTTTGTGGATGGCATTACAGAAGTCCTCGACAGTGCATCTCCCACGCCGCAATACAACTGGTGTTGAGTAATCCGGTGGTAAACCACGTGGTTTGGTATATACGCGTACGAGATCTAATGTCTCCCACATCTTTTCGATGAGTTCATCGATGTTGAGCCACTCCTTTGAAGAGATAGGTACGGACATTGGTATTTTGTAGAGGAGGTCGAGTTCTTCTATCGATATTGCGTCAATCTAGAATAGAAAGGAAAACGAAAAACGTTGAAATCAAGACAAGTGTCAGAGAAACGTCATACCTTATTCAATACATACAGAACGGGAATATACACTCTGAAAATAGAGTCATCAAGGGAATTTTCAGATTTATGGAAAATACTAGCCGATTTCCCTCAATAACATCCACTAGATCATCTGCTGTTGCGTTCGCCTCTCTGATAGCCACATCACAATTGCTCAACTTATATTCACTTAGAATAGCTTTGATTTCGTCTTGATCAATGTTTGTCAGGGGAACTGTGTTGGTGATAGCAATGCCACCCTTGTCTTTCTTTCGTACAGTGATATTAGGGGGACGTTTGTTTAGGCGGATTCCAAATCCCTCCAGTTCTCCTTCGATAATTTTCTTGTCTCCGAGGGGTTTCAAGACGTCAAGAATGATGAATATTAGATTACACGTCCGTGCGACTGAGATTTACTGATCACAATCAATACTTGAAGGATCTGAAATAAGTCCGCACCAGCAATCACTAAGATAAGAATGAGACGCGAAAAGTACTTGACAAAATATACTTGCCTTGTTTACCTCGGCCACGACCGTCATTTGCTCCTTCGATGATACCAGCTGGATACAGAGGATAAACAGTCAGTGATTAAGTGGGCGAAATGCACATACGAAGGTCAAGAATCTGTATCGGTGCGCCATGCACCTTGAGCGTCCCCGGCACGGTGGTGAGTGTCGTGAAATCAATCTCCGAGACCTCAGAGTGTGTGCCAGTCAATTTTGACATTAATGTGGACTGAATTGAGGAATAGCACAGTTAGATCTATTAAATGAAATCAGAATAGCATACCTTCCCAACTGACGGAAACCCTACAAATCCGACAGAAGCTATGCCTGTTCTATGAGATGGTCACCAAATATCGTAAGAAACATCAAGTTCGAATATACCTTGCTACATCGAAGCCAATACCACCACCACCGCTACTTCCTCCGGTGCCTTGAATGAGCTCTCTCCGAAGTTTTGCGAGTTTGGCTTTGAGCTGACCCAGATGGTAGCTCGTAGCCTTGTTCTTCTGAGCTTCACCAATATCAGCAGATGTACAGACCCGGAAAGTATCAACTCACTTTTAGCCTGGACAAGAACAAGCAATCGTAAGCTTCATTCCTGCTGCAACATCCAAATTGCCCACCATCTCATCTTCTATTTCCTGGTTACCATGAGCAGGGCTAAAGGGACAACAATTAGAGCTGACCTTGATTTTCTGGACAGTAGTCATTGTGCTGAAAAATTAGCTGTTCGGTGAAACCCGAGAGACACAGACCAAAACAGGAAGGACACAGGACTTTCCTCTTGCACCTTCGCATTCGCATTGACAATCCTTTGCCCGCTCCCTGCTCGCTAATTCTCTTAGCCGCCGCTCATTTTTGACGAACGCGACTGGCTCGTGTTCGCCTCTAATTCCCGCTCATTCCGAATCCTTGACAACCACCAGCCGAGAAGACCGTCATTTACAATGTGTTCAGGCCCCAAGTGGAAGCGTGAAAACGTCCCAGACCATAAGGTGGGCAATCTATGTTTATACTACCGACTCTTCATTGAACTCAGGACTCCTATTATAGTTTGACTTTGTCGATACCCGGGAATTCACAGACAATGGTTTTATGATGCGGTTGAAGTAGGTCTCAACCACAATGCTATGTGCATCTCCCATTGAATAAACGTCTTTAGGTATATATGGCTATATGTCCTTGTTCTCACATCCTTCCTCGTCTACGTCTCCGATATCTTCTCTGCTATAACCATGTTAACGACCAAAAACTGGTCAAATGAGATTTTTAGAAGATGTGCAAACATTGACGGTTGTGTGTTCATCCCGTTCAACATTGGAAAGTGGATCTTCTTCGGTTGTATCATCTTTTCATTCTTGTTGGTGCGATTGTTTTGTTGGGTATGATCGTGATATGCTCTCCTAATTGGACCTCACCGTAGCTGGCCTACGAGTCCCGGAAGGCGAAGAAGATCATTGCTAGTCGTGATATCTCGTTCGCATTCACAAATGTGTTGGCCAATAACTACTATTCGCTTCGTTCGTTGTCCTTCACTACTTGTTTTTGACTTTCACCAAGCATGCGTTAGGGTCGTATGATCACTTCTGCTTCTTCGATCACATCAGCAATTCCACCAGACTTAGTGACGATTTTGCTTTCTTTGTGTTCTTCAGATTTAAGAGCTGGAAACGGTTACTCCTGGCCGATGGGCCCCGTCAAACTATCAACGGTCTCACCCTCTACGCTGTCTGGCTCGTGAAGAACGCTGAAGACTCTTCAAACTGGTATGATGTCTCTAAATACTTCAAGGGCAACTCCCTTTCAACCTCCGCTCTCACGGTTACCTCCTTTTTCACTGTCGTGGTTTTTGCTGGGTCATTACTTCTCTTGACCGTCGCTGCCATTGCCTACGTACCCCTCCTTCTTCATATTCGAGGCAACCTCAAGGTGAGTCGAAGTCATTTTTACGAAATACCATTGTCCGACGATGTGACATAGGAGTACTGCTGCCATAAAGTCGATAAGGTACGTGGTTTTTGCGCATCTGTCTTCACATTTCCAATACATCACTCGTAGCGCATTGGTGCTATCATCAAGCGCAAGAAGAAGGAGCGTCTCGCTGAGGCTGCTCAAATTGCCCAGAAAGAAGCCATGGGTGATTACTCTCATCTCAAGAACAAGAAAGGAGAGATGGTTGGCAAACCACTACCACAGCCCACATTGCCAAGTCTGAACCTTGAAGATGATGAGGAGTTCAACGGCTCCAAGGCTCGAAGTACTCCGGCCCCCAGTACATATACAGCAGACTATTTCAACGCGAATGATTACCCGCCACCCATGCCGCAATACAACCCATACTCCAGTTACGGGGCTGAGTACAACCCATCCCAGACTACCCTTAATGATCACGGTGTAGCCTATGATGACGACAATGAGAGCCAAGCACACCTGACAACGACTGCAGCACCAATTGCTCAACAGCATAGCTATAGGATGACGTCACGATCACAGGACGTGTACGCATTCCAGAATCAGCGACATTCACCAACGCCACCGGGTATGGGACATGATGGATACGGGTTATCGCAAGTATCGGGTGGATATCCGAGAGAACACTATCCAGAAGGATATTGACTTCCGACTGTCCTTTTCTATCTATCTATCTCTGTATCTGTAGACGCAATACCCTTTCTGCGTCTTGTTGTGCTCTGATGTACTCATGGCTGCCTACGTCTGCCCCACGCTTCATCCAATCATTTGTCATTCAACCTGTCGTGGACCTTTCTATCGGCCGGTTTATGGTGCATCGTAGTACCATCGGCAGACTTTTGTTCGCACTTTGACCTAGTTGTTGATCTTCTCGCCTTCCTCGAATGTCCACCCCGTACTTTGTACCAAAGTACATTTCTTCCCAACCCTCAATCATGAAATCCTCCTTGTCATCTCATTATTTCTTGTTTGATATCTGCCTTAAACTCTTCCTTTAGAAGACATAGGGACTTTTGGTCTTATTTGTGATTCTAAATGTAAATTTAAAAAAATAGATTTAATTATGCCGTCCTTTATGGAAGACGTAGCAGGAAACCCAAAGGTTGGACTTGGGAGTTTCAAATATCCGAATTCCATATCAAGCACATCGTCCAATTCGAGATCCTTGGCCTCTTGTTTCGCAGGATTTCACCACAAGGTGTGTGTGCTTCGTGGTTACTTGAAAGGCCAATCCATGGTTTTGTCAAGTGCAATAGGTCATGCATGGCCGGAATTACAGAGGAAAACAAGCTATGTGTCCCGAGAAGGTTGTGTCCAATCCAAAAAAGAAATAAACCTCCTTGACAAGAATAGGCTGGAGGGTAGACAATCCAAATCACCCACTCAGCTTCTCCCAGATGATAACAGCAATCAGTAGAATCAGAACCCCAATTATCGTATACGTTACTAAGCGCTGCTGCCACAACCTATACATAGTGTCAGATAAATGAAAAGGCCTTCGAGAAGAGTACAAACCTCCGAACCATCTTTCGAAGCGTTCCGGATGCTCTATCAACAGCACTATCGGCTCGCCATAACTGATATCATAAGTCTAGTTATCCAAGGAAGCCGCGGCAGACTCACTGTATTCCTTGAGTTCTCAATTTGCTCTCGTTGCCCTCTTAAACTCCTTAGTATGTCGGCACCCTGTCCCTCAGTTTCCAAGGCAATCCTTTGCGACTCTTGTAGTCGTTTTGTCCCGTCTTCAAGTAAACTTGTACCAGCAAGAAGTCTCGAGCGGTCTGACGTATACGGATCATCCGAGTTAGAATATTCGCCGCTTTCCCTTTCCCTTTGTCCCGGAGAGGATTTAGATGATGACAGCAGCTCTACACGAGCCAAGCCTACTCGTGCATCTGTTAGAGACTTCTTATAAGTCGTGAGCGAGTTTTTGGCCGTTCGTAGACGAGTGTGATAGGCACTACGGATTGACTGAGGTATCCCCTGAATTTCGATTTCCATTTGGGAAATCTAGGTAATTATATAGCCTGGAGGAAGAGGGTTGACTGAGTCAAAGGAGACCATACCATCTCATCCGCTTCATCCAAGTCCATTTCTACTCTCCTAAGAGAGGCCTTGCGCTGTTCTGCAAAGATCCTCGGTAAAGACTTTGGGTGATTGGATGGACCGACGCACCGCCAACCTCATCTTTTCCACTGCCCTCGAGTTTATCTCGTGTACTCTCAATGAGCTGATTGAAATCCTGCTCGTAAGTTTCGAAGAGGGCCGTGGAAGAGGTATCCATGAGGGGAAAGAGGCTGCGGCTTGCCATGTTTGGACCCCGAAGTGATGGCTGTTACTCTTCCGTTGAATCCACATCTCCAGTATGTCCAACGCGTACGTCTAATCTCTTTCCTCTGCACAACATGCGCTCTTACACTGAAACAAGAGCCTCACTGTACTTAGACCCGTCTATCCGGGATTGGGTCCTATTTCCCATCAGTCTGGTCATGGTACGCTATACGTGTTAGTCATCCCAGCTGAGGTTTGAAATTTTTCATGTCAGATTCTGGTTGGCGTTTTACGCCATCATGTGCTTTTGTTACTTCAAAGCAAACCCAAGCCACAAACTCGTCTGCAGATTCGTGAAAAGTACGTTTCTTGTTGTTGCACACGATATTTACTTTATTGCCTCTCATTACCTTCGTTTGTCCGCAATCTGAATAATAATTCCAGGAACGCTCTTACACGCTCTCAAGTTCTCCGTTCGACCGCTTCACATTCTCCCCTTGCGCCCCTTTTTTATCTGACCATTTCGCAAAACCTCAAACAGGCCTTCATGGATGGGATCTACCTCAAGGATGGTCCACCAGCTCCGAAAAAAGTCACGAAAAGTGGTGCCGAATCAGACGAACCAGAGTTTCCTCCGAACTTGTTTTCAGATCCGAGTCAGATGGATAACATGATGAGCCAGTTCAAGACCCAGACGGTTATTATGATTCCTCAGATGGTGATTATGGGGTGGGTGAATTTTTTCTTCTCGGGGTTTGTTGCTAGTAAGTGTGCAGATCATGTGGAGTTTTCCATGACTCATCGTTCTCTTGACATTGTTTTCACAGCCAAGCTTCCGTTTCCTTTGACGCTCGGCTTTAAACCAATGATGCAACGAGGCATTTCAACACCTGACATGGATACGAGATGGGTTTCGTCGCTGTCATGGTATTTCCTCAACTTCTTTGGTTTGAATGGCGTCTATCAGTTGCTTTTGGGTAATGAAGGTCAACGTCAGCGTCCCTCGTGCAACGTCATTCGCTCATTGTATTCACAGACACTGGGATGGATTTACAACAGATGATTGGCATGCCAAATATGACTGCCGCAGCACCAGCTGTTCCTCAAGATTACAACAAACTCTTCAAACAGGAAAAAGAGAACCTCGAGTTCGATGAAGGACATTACAAGTGGATTGGGGAGGACGTCGAGGATCGAGTACTGAGAAGATACAGCAAGTTGCCGTCTGTGTAGTTTTGACTTGGTGTGCACTTCATTTCCTACAATTACATGGTTATGGTATTCGAAGCACCAAAGCGTAGCATAAGGGCGTGGTCAACATTGTCAGCAAGTATATACTATACAAGCAAAACGGGATGCAAGTCAAGGCGAATGAGCGTCTGGAGGTTATACAAGGTCGTCATAAAGGGACAAGGCCTAGAATCCTCTGAGTGCGTCATTCTTTTGATCCGTTATTTTTAACTCACCCGAACGATAGTGGGATCTTGCTTGCTCCCTTCCACAAACTCCTCGAAAGTCAGCTTCGCGTCTTTATTCCGGTCCATATTTCTGAAGATCTTTTCCACACGCTGGAAAACGAGATTGTCAGCTGTTGCTTCGCCTCGAGCAGCTAATGATGGTGTGCGTATGGACACTATGACGCAACGACAGATTCAAGTCGGGGAAATCTGGCCAGGAAACGTACTTTCTCTGGGGTGTCTTCATCGGGTGGCAACTTGACCATTTCTCCTGTCATTTTATAGATTGATTGTACAATCTGCAGCATCTCGTCGAAGGTGATCGTGCCGTCTTTATTGATATCGTACAGCTGGAAAGCCCCTGGAAGGGATCCAAAAACAACAAGATCAGATGCAATGTATCAAGTGCAGGCAAAACAGGCTAAATGTACACTTAAGCTTTTCATCAAGTGCACCGCGACTGGTGATACTCAATGCAGAAATGAATTCCTTGAAATCGATAGTCCCGTTCTTGTTTTCATCAAACACGTCGAACACATAATCTGCAAACTCCGCGGGATCGCCAAAGGGAAAAAATTGCTTATATATCCGCGAGAATTCGGTCCTGTCCAAAGTGCCAGATGGACAATCCTTGCGGAATCCTTTATACCTGAAAAGGAGTAAGTTGATATGTGGCTATCCGAATAAACAGACCACTGCTGTAGTTCTTTCTTGTCGACTGTGATTGCATGAGTTTTGTAGCTGGAGAAACGGGTAGACACACACACAATATGTGTTCTTCTGGAGGTCTGCAAGCTGTTCAACAGAAAGTTTGCTCTGAGACTTGCCCATGGTTGCGGAGGGAGAGAAGCCGGGGCTGTGCAAGTGCGGAGTGTGTGAAATCAAATAAATAACAATATTCCTCCAGCCTTGAGGCTCTCGCCTTGCTCCAGGCTCAGATGTGCTACCCATGTGGCTCTGTCGACCTCAATGTGAAGCTTTGCCCCATGTGCAAGGTTTTTCCCCACACAAAGTGTCCTCACAGACGTGAAATTTGTCGAAACCGCACCGTGCATCCTCGCTTCGATGTCCTGTATCTCAAGAATGCAGAAGGCATGTTGATTTGATAGTAGCGACCTATTTTACTCAAGAAATTCACAGTCGGGTCTTTTAATGGGTGTGGTTGGTGCAAGGTGCGCTTGTATTCCATTATCTCTACCAAAGCTCACCCATTCCAAGTGGGCCACCTTTTCCCAGCAGAAAGACTCTGTGCCTCATAATAATAACAACGGCTGGCCTGGTTGCTGTCGACCACCCCAGCAATGCGAATTTAAGATGATATCTGCTGTGGATTGGAAGGCAGTCAATATAGTCTTCAATGTTCCTATACCACTGGATGTTCGACATGTACTTGATGCTATTGCCGCCGCGTCCCCAGCTTCACGCCGTGCTACACCACCCCTTGCTAAATCCTTGCCTTCGCCCGCTAACGGTACCGTTATACCTCCTTTTCTAACTAGCCGCACCAATTCATCATCGAGAGAAAAGACTCCTGCAGTCGCGCTATCCTCCAAAGGAATCAAAGAAAGTCCAAAGCAAAATGCGGTGGCTCTGGGAAGTGTCAAAAGTACAACTGGGAGTGTGTCCTCTTCGTCTGCAAAGTCATCACCAATCTTTGAGAGTCAGCATGGACACCGACAACGGCATCCTGAGCCTAGTGTGAGTGCCGTGAAGGAGAAAAGAAGTGAGAGCACCAAGTCGTCACATTCATCACCTTCCAATACCAGTCGGAGCTTGGAGGGTGAGATACTAGCACCCTCATCACGTAGAGTGGCGACCATTCGGAGAAACAGTGGGACCTCATCGAGTGCAGATGTTGCATCTAGGACTGGAGGTAATCCCCAGGATACATCTGGGCGGCATCGTTCAGCTATGACTTCATCTCCTATGGCTCGTTCTGCCGCGCTCGCTACTGCTGGTTGTGCATCCGGTCAGCAAACGCAATCGTCTCCCAAGCAGTCATCCTCTGTTAGTGCGACACTAACTCGGAATTCTCAACCAGAAGAAGATGACCGAGAGTCAAACAGTGGGAGCAGCGATGGCCCAAGCATTGGGTCTGGATCATTGAGCGATGGTACTGTAACTTCAGATGGAGGATTCACGGATTATCTTTCTGATGAATCTGAGGCTGAGTTACAGAGACAAGCAGAAGCACGAGCCGCGCTGCTGGCACAGAACCAGATGGAGGAAATGGAGTTCAGAGCTGTCAGACAAAGGCTTGCTCATGTAGATCTGCGACCACCAAAATCTTGGAATCCGACCAATATCGCAAGTGCTGGGAGCATGAGGTTAGCAGGAGGATCAAAGGTCTGATACCAGGTTGGCTAGCTTCATGACAGTCGGGAACGTGTCCACAGGCATGCGCCGTTTTTAATTTTGGACTCATCTAAGCTTTTTATCTTCTCTTGATTTGAGTCGCTACCTATTGTTTGCTCGTTATGCTATATATCCCCTTTTCTCCGGTCCTCGTGTTCTGGGATACACACTCTATTTTGTCAACGAATGCTGTAAGGTGTATGTGGTAGCTAGCTATCTTTATATATAAACTTGTCCAAATTTGGACATGTCAGCACTCCTCATTTGACCATGTCCTCCTAATACCCCATGAATCTGGCACGTCACTCAATATCTTCTACGAGGCCCGTCCACATCCTCGACGCACGCTTTGATGCAGATACTACCGTATTCACAGCATCCACACACGACGGCTTTGCGGTATATCGGAGTTGGCCCTTGGAGCTCGTCCGGAAACGGGGTATGTTCGATATGATATCCTCGTCCTACAACTGCATTCATCTTTGCTGTAGAACTGTCTAATGGAACCCTATCTCACGTCCTACCCTTGCACACAACTAACCTTCTATTCCTCGTGGGTGGGGGAAGGAGCCCATTATACCCACCGAACAAAGTGGTCGTTTGGGACGATGCACTTGGTAAGGAAGTTGCTGAGTTGGAGTTCAAGTCTCAAGTCAGGGGGTTGGCATGTCGAAGGGGGTGGTTAGCTGTTGCTCTCAGACGGAGAGTAGTTGTATTTCAAATAGGTGGTCCCGCTGGAGGTATCAAGAAACATACTGAGTTTGAGACGGGTGATAACCCCAGGGGTAAGTAACACTGACAAGCACCCAACTTGAAACTGAGATATAGCACCAGGGCTGTTGGCCATGGCCACGGCTCCTAAATCAACTTTGCTTGCCACTGCAGGAAGACAGTTGGGACATGTTCAATTACTTCATCTGCCACCATGTCCAGAATCCAGGTCGCGGAACCCACCTCTGGACACCAAGCCAGTGCCACAGAAGCCTCCGTCGGGGACCTTGAGCGTACCTACTGTCAAGTCTACTACACCAATCATTGCACATTCTACAGCTCTGACGACACTGTCATTGACAACTTCAGGAAGACTCGTTGCTACGACATCTTCCAATGGAACCCTGATTAGGATATGGAACACCTCTACTGGAGCAAAAGTCAAAGAGCTAAGACGGGGAACGGATAAAGCTGAAATCTATGGTGTTTCATTCAGGCCTGACGAAAGGGAGGTGTGTGTATGGAGTGACAAAGGAACCATCCATGTGTTCTCTTTAGGACTTTCCGGAACATCGTAAGTCTCTAGTGTCAGGTACTCGTATGCGTTTTCTTAAATTATAGATCCAGAAATCGACATTCAGCTTTCTCGCCACTTGCTCCTTTTTTTCCACTTCCCAAGTACTTCGAATCGGAGTGGTCATATGCTCAATACCGTATTCCTGTGCAGTCATCTCATATCTCCCTCTCATCAACCCGACCTGCCGTGTCTTCATCCTCACTTTCCTCTGCGCCTGTCGTCAAGGACACCGATGTACCAGCGGAGGAACGGTGTGTTGTTGGCTGGATACATATCGCCACAGAGGGCCATCAACACACACCTCAAAGTGGTGACATAAGAGGTGATTCCAGGGTACTGGAATGGCAGCTAATTGCTTTAACCTACCTGGGTGGCTGGTATCGCTTATCATTGCCAACCAAAGACAGAGAGAAGAAAAAGGAAAGCTACAGTGTAGGAGAAAGTGTAAGTGGAGGAAGTCTGAATGAAAGTTTCAGGACTTCTGTCGGCATCGATAGACCTGGAAGAAGAGCCTTTGGACATGATGTAACGCCCAGTCCTTTGAGACCAGGAGGGTTAGGATCGATAGCATATGGATCGCCACCAAAGGCGTCAAGACGTGAGAGTTCAGTGTCTACGTCCAAAAAGGCTGAGAAAGGCAAAGACAAAGACGGAGAGAAGGAAAAACATAACAGGGATTGTATCTTGCAGGAGTATAGACGATTTGGGAGGTGGGATGGATGGGGCTAATCATATTTTTTTGGTAATGATTCTTCAAGGTCTCTAGCATTTCTTTGGGACAGTATTACACATTTGTATCATCATAGAATTTGTTACCAGCCTGAGAAGATGTGATGTAATGACTTGATATCATGTCTACTCCTGCAAAGTTACTACTACCGGCCCCACATGGAGAATCCACATGCCGAGCGACAAGCTGTCCTCCTGGAACGAATCGTCAAAAATGTTGTACGACTTCTTCATATCTCATGTGTCATTCTGTCTCGTCGATGCTCAGTAGTCCTTAGTCTAAATGCACCGAAATGATACTCGAGCTCAATCATTGCTTGGAGGAAATTTTGAGAGCGAATAATGGAGTTAAAACTGCCGCTGATCTCGCCACAAAGTACAGGAAAAATGTACAGTATAACCTGGAAGCTATTGTCGCTGCATCTGACAAACCTGAAAGTGGTAGTGTCTGAGAAATGTATGCTTTCCCTTCATCGCAAATCCGATACTCAACTATGGAATCAGCAGATTCATTATCCTGTATTCCTTGACGCAATGCATTGACTATATATAAGAAATCTATGATCCTCCGCCTTATTGTTTGCATCAGAAACGCTATATCGTTAACGTCTTCATCCCTGGGATGTCTTGTTCTGAATCAGATGCTGATTTTGGAAATACGACTCCTTTGGAAATACGTTTGTGGTTGTCCCATGGTCTTCTTCGGTTAACCCCATCTTTGCGTTGGTCTCGAAGCTTTTTGGCGGCGTAGATTCCTTGTTTATGGTGGTCATCTAATCTACTTGGTTGCTAGGAGAGGAGAGGAGAAAATTTGTAAAGGACACTGTAAAAGCCGCTATATCAACTCACCGGAGTGTTGTCGTTTGTATTCGGTCTGGAATCAATAATTCTCGGGGACACCTTCGATGATTCCATAGGTGATGTCTCGATCTGCTTTGCAACAAATTGGTCACGGCGAGTGTTAGGAGATCCTTTACTCCTTTGCTCACTGTCACAAAATTTGTCCAAAGATGAGTTAACTGGGCAATGGCAGAGAAGGATAAGACCTAGAAATGGTCAAAGTAGAGCTATTCACCTTCAATGCAGAGTGTAATGCAGAGTGATCCCTTGGAATGTCTCATTTGTTTTTGGAGACCATCTTGGATTGGAGAAATGGCACCAGCCACCGCCCACCGCGATCGGTTGGTGCATCTGACTCCGTGGTGATCGATCATCGATTGACTTGGTCTCACGACTTCCTTGAGGTGGTAAGTCTACCAAGAAAGCACTTGAACATTTCTCAAAATCACCAGCCTTGGACCATCATTATAAGACAGAGTTGGCTGTCCGAGTCCCTCGTTTGTTCAACTACATGTCAAAGCTTGCGACGTTTCATCATAAAGTATTCATATATTCATCTCACCGTGATTCTTGCCGCATACCCGGTTCTCCCATCATATCAGAAATTTACGTGACTTGTTTGTGCGTTCCTAAAATCCTACACTGTGAGAAGCTAGGAGTTGGGTCCCCTTGGAGCGTAGCTGGTGCGGTAAAGAGGGATTCCGACCAGGTCTTAGCATGTAACAAGTGATGTGTGGGGAAGCATGACAGCAATGACACTTATACTATCATCAGACATGTACAGCTCTCGTTTTGGCCAGAACCATAGTCAAGACATAGCTCCATAGATCAGTTTTACCAGGGAAGATTGATGCACTCCTTCATGAGGATCCGCGTTGGCCGAAAGGATAGTTGATTCTGATTCTAATGTCGAAATCGGAAGAGATTGGATGATTATTATTTGGCCTTGTCGAACGAACTCAAAAGTATCGCAGAAGCCGCTACTCATATCAACTGTCATGTGTGCCGCATAGTACAATACTCAACAGGGTATATTGCTGAGTTGACGGCCTAGGGCAGAGCAGAAGAAATGGTTCTGAGAGTTACTTCACGTATTTAGCATTCTCATCAGATCAATTATGTTATATGTGAACCATTCACTTCTCCCTTGTATCTATTAACAAATCTATGGTCCTTGAACAACACCTTGCTCCCGCAGAAAATGAAACGGACCAGATCAAATCATTGGGTGTGCCGTACGGTCGTAATTCTAGTACCTGTGGATACTGCTCTCCACCAGGCGAACGAACTCAAGACAGAACAAACCATCATCTTTCCGGCTTAGATACATCAAGGTTGACTTGCCAGGTATTTACACGGTTCTTGCTCAGGGATGAGGAAGATTGAGTCCCCTGGATGTGCTACATAGGTATACCAAAAAATGATAGATAGGGGCTGGAGGCGCTCAGGTGTGAGGTTCGATATGAATATCCTCGTTCAATTTACCAACTTCTCTTAGGAAATTGGTGTTACAAACCTGATTTACGAGTTTCTTGTTGCCCACAATATACCATCAAGTTGATACGATCGTCGGTCATTGAATAGGATGTTCATTTCGTGTTTTTCACCTCTAGGCTTAACGCACTCGCATTCAAACCTTCGAAGAGCCATCGCAAGCTCATAAATCGGTTGGTTTCTCGTCCTTTTTGTGAATCCTCTCATGAATGACGTGAATCAGATGGAACCGATATGTATTGAGAGGTCACGATGGTGAAGGGATAAATTCATCGTGAGCTGTTTTCTATTGCCCTATGGCAAGGCATGGTGGACAATGATCTATCTAGCAAGCTCAAATCGAAAGGAAAAGAACAGACATTTGATTTCATTGAGTCTATTCACGCTGCAGAAGTCTCATGCCACTCCGAGGAACACCCTGCTCACAGGTTTGAAGTGCGACCCTGCCTGTTCACTCTGTTTTAACCGTTGTTCTTTACTTAACTCTGAGTGATGTAGGTTATACTCGAATCTGCTTCATTTACCGAGGAGAAATACGAGCTTTTTGTCAATTACCAGCGTGACATCCACCACGATTTTAAGAGTACACCCCGTGGATTTGAGAAATTCCTTGTAACAACTCCACTCCTGGTTTGCGACTTCCTACTTTCGCCCCTCTCAAGGCTGACCAGGCTTCAGTCTGAAGATATTCCTTACCCGTCGCCACCACCAGCTAATCTCCCAAAGAAGTATGGATCATACCATCAACTATACCGGCTAGATGGGGAGCTGATAGCCATGGCCGTACTTGACATTCTTCCGTATTGTGTCTCCAGCGTTTATTTTATTTACGGTAAAGCTTGGGAGCAATTCTCTTTTGGCAAGGTCTGTTCTCCCATCGTGCCTCGTCCAATGCCACTGACAAATGATAGGTCAGCGCATTGAGAGAGATTTCCCTTACGAGAGAGATACATGAAGCCGGAGTGTTTGAAATGAGATATCTCTATATGGGTGAATATTTCCATGCTTGATTGATATCCAGCACTGAGTGTGATATAGGCTTTTATATCCAATCTTGCCAGAAGATGAGATACAAGGGAGAATATGCTCCATCGTATCTCTTAGACCCAGTAAGACAGCCGCTCCTGAGTCAGCTGATTGTTACTCATCGTCTACGACAGGAAAACTACGAGTGGTTTCCGCTGGAGTTCTGTAAACCCCTCCTGGAAAAAAATAGATATGCATGTCTTTCTAAGCCAAAGCATTCTGTACAGAGTTGCTCCCCTGCCAATATCTCAGGTAAGCTCATGTTCGAGGTGCATTTGTTCCTTGACTGTCGATGGAGCTTCAGATATCAAGCCACCTCGAATTCTCGATACATCTGTCCTCGATGAGATACGAATCCTAGTACCAGCCCGATCTTCATGTACAAGCGCGTTCATTGTGCCGGTCTATGTGAGTAAGCTTTTTATGTTTCCATTCGTGAAAGACTGATTAGTAGCCAATTCTAGCGCACAAATTTGTGGGAGCTTGATGATGTTCGAGAGGTCTTCGAGGCCTGTGTTGAAGGCCTGGGTCCGGGCTTGATTCGGGAAATAATATTCACCTTGTAAATGATTAAATGTATCAATAACTTCCTTCCCTTCCTCCAATGATGGCACAAGCCCATGGAAGGTTCAACCACTATCACCAACGAAGTTTGAAAGGAGGGTAATAGTTTCTCGGAGAGGAACTCCTATCTCAGAAATGTCTTGCCCTAGTGAGGTACTAAAAGTGACGGGCACATGACGCATTCTTATCCTTCGAGCTCCCACAACCAAACCATGTCATTTTCTGTCATTGCGCTCGGACATCCTGGCCGGGGCCTCTTTGACCCGGACATTATGGAATCCCGCGTATCAACCCGATGGCTGCAAAGTATCCCGACGGTTTCACCAACCACTGATTATCTACCTCTGAATATCACCATCGGCTACCCTGGTGGTGCCCTCACGTTCCGACATAAGTTCGCACTCGACAGTCAATTGACAGCAGCCGACTTTCGCTTTTCTCCGGGCTGGTTACAGCTTTGTAGTCGATATATTCCCGGAGTAACCCTGAGACTCAGTGACGGTTCTTCTCTTTCTATTCCCGTTCCTAACACTGGTGCGTAATCATCTCTCACTTCTTACGATATCATTTTATAATTGTCGGTCAGACTACCAGATGACAGATTCCAACTCTCCTAGTGCGTTTGATATGTCGACTTCCCCTTGAGTATCAAACTCAAGTCGTCAAGAAACCAGCGAATTTCAGATGCCTGGGACTTGGTAATCTATCTAGAAAGTGCTGCCAAACTGACTGTGCATGTGTATAATGAGAATGTCATCAGTTGGCAGTAGTCATGATAGATGCCTGTTGCGTTCGACTATACTACTATAACGAGAGGATAATTGTGAGGCCATGCAACAAATCCCCTTTACGTGAAGCAGTACCTTCGTCCGCCCATCTATGTACTTCCACCTCCAACTCATCAGAACATGCGTCAGGTTCTTTTTACTGTTCTAGTTTATCCTCTTGTCGACTACTTCAGCTTCATCCAAATGGGTAGTAACGAAACCAGCTGTCCAATTATTGAGAAAGCAATGTTGGCCCCTCTGAATATAGACACCCTTAAGCAGAAGAGGAGTTGCCGGGAGGTTTTTCGATGAGACTGGATGATCAGTTGTACTATGAATTTTGTAAAAGAATTGGTGAGACAATAAACAATTCCCACGCTGTGACGCTGCGCCCTGTCACCATCATTTTCTGGAGATTCAAAACCCGGTCATAAAAAACAATGGTACGCCGCATATCAGATCCAACGAGCTTAACACTACATACATTGATCAGCTCCGCAGACAAACCCGCGAGCGGAGGCAGTACGTTTATGCGAAATCTCTTGAGGCACAGGAGAGGCAAATTTGGGAACGGAAACAACGAGTGAAAGATGCACTTGCAACTGGAAAATCTCTGCCGACTGAATTGCGAAAAGATGCAGAGCAATTAGGAAAAGACCTAGCATTTGATGAGGCACAAAGTGGTGTGTATCTCAAGTAGATTCGATTCGCACTTGGTCTGAACCATCTAATCGGTAGAACCTATGACTCATGTCGACAACGAGTACGCTCGAGCTGGCATTCAAGATCCAAGAATTGTAATCACTACATCAAGAGATCCAAGTTCTAAGCTCTCACAGTTCGCCAAAGTCAGTATCTTCGAAAAGCTGTCCAGTTCAACGGGTTCATATCCCATTCAATTTTCTAATAGGAAATGAGGCTCGTATTTCCCAATTCCCATAGAATCAATCGTGGAAATTATGTTATAAAGGAATTATCTGAAGCATGTAGGGCTAAGGAAGTTACAGATCTTATAATATTGCACGAGCACCGTGGTGTCCCTGGTACGTTTGTTTGACATATTGCCTCAGACTCGTTTGACTGAAGCTTCTTTGTCCAGACGCTATGATCGTATCGCATTTCCCTCATGGACCGACAATTTATTTCACTCTGAGCAATGTTCAGTTACGGCACGACATCAACACGTATAAAGATTCCACAGTTTCCGAGCAATATCCCCATCTCATCTTCGAAAACTTCACATCCAGACTCGGGGAGCGTGTCCGTGATATACTCAAGTATTTGTTCCCAGTACCAAAAGAGGATAGTAAGCGAGTAATGACTTTCTCAAATGAGAATGATTTCATTTCTTTCCGGCAAGTGAACACATTTTCTTCGAAATTCCATCCCTTAGCCATTTGATTGGTAGTCACCATGTTTTTGTCAAGATCCCGAGAAATGTCCAGTTAGCAGAGGTTGGCCCTCGATTTGAGATGAAACGTGGGTGATTACTAGCTTTGCCTTGGACAGACCTAGATCGTTTGCAGCGTATGAAATTCGACAAGGAACGATTGAACAAATTGAAGCAGACCGCGAATGGGTGCTCTCTCATTACACGCGGACAGCCAGGAAGCGAAATGTGTTATCCGGCCCTAAATTATTAGACGGTATGGAAGATCGGCCGGCGAAGAAGTCCAAACGATAACATTTTTATGGTTCTTTGTCCTCAATATTTTGTTATTAGAAAACCGTCTATTGCTATCTCGACCTAATCAACAGTCAGGTTTTGATCCAGCTCGGAAAAACCTTCGAAAAGTGATTTGAAGAGATCAATGGTAGGCTGAACGTCATGAGTGCCGGCAGTTTCACGGATAGAATGCATAGAAAGCATTGGAGCCCCGACATCCACAGTTCGAATACCAATTTGGGAAAGGAGTGGGCCAACGGTGGAGCCGCAAGCCCTGGAAAAAAGATGGGTGCATTAGTACAGCTTCCGATGGATATATAGAAGACCCAACTTACATATCATTTCTAACTTCAAATTCCTGTTTTTTTCCTCCATAACGAGCGACCATCTTCTTCAAAATGAAGGAGGAGATAGAGTCCGTGGCATAGCGCTGCTTGGCATTGGTTTTGATGATGATGCCGTCATTTATGATTGGACGATGGTTTGTTTCATGCTTGGATGCGTAGTTGGGGTGGACAGCGTGTGACATATCACAGGACAGTAAAAAGGACTTGGCAACGGACTGCGCATATGTCTGAGGCGAAGGAGAGAGGCGGCTTATCAGCGTCGGGAGTAAGCTGCTCATAGCGCCTGAGGTGGATACACTCCCAATTTCCTCGTGGTTAAACAATGCAATAGCATTAATGTTTCCCTTCACTTCAGGAAAAAGGGTTGAGGTCGAATAATCCGCTATGGCCTCGACAGCACAAAACCTGTTGAACATAAATGCTGTATTTACCAGAGTCATGAACCTATCTGGACAAAATACGCACGAAGAGAATAAATTATCCAACCTAGGACTGAAAATAAACTCGTTGTTGATACCCCCGAGGACTGATGATTGAGTATCATAAAGCGACCTGCAAGATTTGTGATGCGAATCTTGAAAAACTTCAAGAACAGAAAACCCTACAATTCAAAATCGTGAATCTCTTCAGGTGCGACAGACAACTCTTCGCAGAGAAGGTCTAGGAAGGCAGGATGGTGGTTTTCCTGAATAGATGAGGCTTGTTGTGCGTTCCTTGTTTGTGGAATGTCTCCATTCGAGTCCTTAACTGAATTCAACTCAGACTCGATCATACCAAGAATGGGTACAAATTCAGTTTCTTGGTTGAACTTCAAATTTTCATTGACATTCCTATCCACTGGATCATGGTCAATCATGACTGAACACGAATGTCGCAGTACTCACAGTGAATGGCCAAGGTTGGGATGCGCATGATGGGCCGATTGATCTTTACAAGTTTGGACCTAAAAGCACCAGATCTTTCTGCGACAATCACGCGTCCAGCGATTGAAAGGTCACGGTCCAGCCAGGAGTGCCAGATACCCCCTCCATACGTTTCGATTCCAACTTGCATGTACCCCAGCGTCGAACGCTTGGAAATGGGACGAACCTAGAACCAAATGAGCATTATCAAGTAGATTCAGAGCCGGATGCACCTTCAGATTCGGACTGTCTACGTGAGTTGCAACGACACTGATTCCGGTACCATGTTCCCATTGAATCGGAAGTGAGAATGCCACTAGTGCCGCCTGGTTCCTGCATCAGGTATCAGCGACCCGAGCATGCAGGCGATGGTGAATTAGCACCTCGTAAAATAGTACTTCCCTCCTGGAGATAGATGGTCCCAATTATCTGTTTCTTTGAGCTTGAATATCCAAAGGTGAATATCCTGTTGATTCTAAAGCGAATTCAAAGTCACCTTTTGGAAACCAGCGCTCTCGAGTCGAATCGTGGCGTTATGTACGGCATGAAACGGTGTGGGGGATGCGTTTATGAATTTCAGAAGATGAGACGCAGCTTCTGGTACTGCAGGATAAAGCATCATGGCCCGAGTGAGAATCTCAGCAGTTCTATTTTTGATCGCAAATGAGTAGACACGTGATCATGCCATCAAAGTCATTTGTATAGAAATTTTTGGTGATCTCTTTGACCACCATGGTGCAGAGCTACCTTAAGCATGGGCCTACTCAGGTATGGAACACGAGTTTTATACAGCCGTTGCGTCCTCTCAATTAATTTGAAGGCATTTGGGCTGGTCTGTAGCTCATCGTCAAACTCTGTTTTCGACGGAAAGCTTGCGTATGTTCCTGCTTTGGAAGATGTACTCGTATGGGACGTTAAGAAGGGGAAAATGGTAAGGATTGACGTGATTACTGGGCTGAGAGATAATCTCGTATAGCTTGCCATGTGGCACGAGACTGGACATCGTTTCGAGGTTACCTGTATTCAGAGATCCCCCCAGCCCAATGTCTTTGCTGTTGGTTATGCCGATGGTTCTGTCCGACTCTGGAACTCCGCAACAGAGTCCGTCGTGACCACTTTTAATGGGCACAAGAAGGCTGTCACCTCGCTTGCTTTTGACGAACGGGGAACTCGACTTGCATCTGGTTCACAAGATACTGACCTCATTGTGTGGGATGTCATTGGGGAAACTGGTCTTTATAGGTCAGAAGCTCGCAAGCTTTCATTTGAAACTGATGGAATACAAGTATCTAAGATTGCGCGGCCATCGTGATCAGATAACGAGCATCCGCTTTTTATCATCTTCCCGAGATCTCCCTTCAACATCTACTTCGATAGCACCAGGGTATCTGTTGACCTCCGGGAAAGACACTTTCGTCAAGTTTTGGGACCTTTCGACGCAGCACTGTGTTCAGACGATCGTTGCACATCGATCCGAAGTGTGGTCTCTGGATATTAATTGGAAACAGGAGTCATTTTTCACAGGAAGCGGAGACGGTGAAGTCAAAGCTTGGAAGATTGACTCAGAATCACTCGCCAGAGGCCTGAAAGAGACAGAGACCGGTGAAGTATGTCCACTTTCACCTTGAAATGCCTTCCGAAGATAAAAAAAACTCTCAGATTACAAAATTCATTCACCCAATTACCAATCTTCCACTTGCCTCCCGACATCGCGTCTCTCAGATTTTATTCCACCCTACCCAAGCATTCGTTGCTATTCAGTCCCATGATCGGTCAGTAGAGGTATTCCGCATACGGACGGAGGAGGAGATTAGAAAAAAACAAGCTCGGCGGAAGAAACGGGCTCAGGGAAAGCAGAACCAAGGAAAGACGGAAGAAGCGAAGTCTGAAGACGATGAAACTGGGACTGCCTTGGTTGACATGTTTACACCATACCTCGTCGTGCGTGCTAGCGGAAAGATCCGATCCTTTGACTATGGTCCGGATGACAAGGCTACAAAGCCAGGATTCCAAGTGAGTAAAATTTCTAGGTCCATCAACAGATTAAATATCGTATAGCTTTTTGTTGCTCTGAACACAAATGCCATTGAAGTTTACCATGTCCCACCCCCAACAAAATCAAGAGATGAGCTTCCTGGAGCAACACGCTCCTTTAGCGTTGATCTACCAGGTCACAGAACAGAAGTTCGATCACTTTGTCTTAGTTCCAATGACCAGGTGCTAGCTTCCGCTTCAAATGGTTCCCTCAAAATATGGAATATGAGAACCACTTCGTGTATCAGGACCATGGACTGTGGACATGCAGTCTGTAGTACATTCCTTCCGGGCGACAAACATGTTTGTTGATTGAGCCGCCTTGCTTCCCCTTTTCTGATTGACTGTTTTAACCAGGTTGTTGTCGGAACAAAAAGTGGAGAAATTCTCATATACGATATTGCTTCATCAACCTTGATCGACACGATTCAGGCCCATACAAGTACTGTTTGGTCTATTCAAGTCCGTCCAGACGAACGTGGTCTTGTGAGTGGTAGCGCAGATAAAGATGTCAAATTTTGGGATTTCGAGCAGAAGGTTGCTGCGGGTGACAATGTGAGTATTCACTGACCTCTTCTCATTCCATTCAGATAAATGGTACTTAGGTTCAAAGCGGAAAAATCATTTCTCTTGTTCACGCACGAACGCTTAAAGTGGCAGATGAAGTGCTAGCTATCCGTTACAGTCCAGACGGAAAGTTTCTGGCTGTAGCGTTGTTAGACTCTACCGTTAAGGTGTTTTATCAAAACACGCTCAAGTTCTTTTTGTCATTGTATGGTCACAAGGTACGAGCCCATGATCTAAATGATGACAATCCTTTTGCTGATGCTCTTTAGCTTCCTGTATTAGCCATGGACATATCACATGACTCTAAACTCATTATCACTTGTTCTGCCGACAAAAATGTCAAGATATGGGGTTTAGATTTCGGTGATTGTCATAAATCAATATTTGCTCATGAGGAAAGTGTGATGCAGGTGGCCTTTGAAAAGGGATCGCATTATTTTTGGACAGTGAGCAAAGACAAGATGTTAAAATATTGGGACGGCGACAAGGTACCAGTGTCATTGCTGCCTGGAGTCTGACACTCATTGTTGATTCATTTTTATTACCCTAGTTTGAATGCATCCAGAAGCTTGACGGCCATCACGGAGAGATATGGGCTTTGGCTGTCAACAACCATGGAAATTTTGTGGTTACCGGCTCGCAAGATAAGTCGATCCGTGTATACGAGAAGCTTGATGAACCTGTGTGTGATTTGCTTTAGGGAATGTTGAACTCGTAGCTAATGGGACGGGACAGCTTTTCCTAGAAGAAGAGCGTGAACATGAGCTGGAACAGCTATATGAGGCTGGAGTGGCAGAATCCAGGAATAGGGAGGACGTACCAATCGGTAGTGGTGCAGAAGATGGCTTTTTGACAACCACTCAGTTAGAGGTCATGCCAGTCTCCAAACAAACCACCGAAACTTTAATGGCCGGGGAACGTGTAATGGAAGCATTGGACCTTGCGGACAATGAACGTGCAACGTTTCGAGAGTACGAAGAGGCGATGGCTAAACTTGCTCAAGACGACCCATTGAGACTACAACCACCGCCCAAGAACCCAATCCTTGCTGCCAATGACCTGGACCCAGAGGCTTACGTTTTACGTACAGTTGAAAAGATACAGAGTGCGGCTTTACATGATGCTCTTTTAGTCCTTCCCTTTGGAAAAATTGTCTCGTTGATGTACTATCTGACGACTTGGGCGCAAAAGGTAAGGGGTTTTCTCTAAATTCTTTTTTTGCAACAAAGGATATGGCAACGCTGATCCTGCGACTTTAGGGCCAGAGTATACCGCTTGTTTCTCAAATCATGTTCTTCATCTTGAGGGTGCACCATCATCAAATCGTGGCAAATCGCACGATGAGGACGGCGCTCATTCCCTTACGCAAACACCTTCGGGCAGCGTTGCAATGTCAGAAGGAGATTATGGGTTACAATCTAGCTGCATTACAGTATATGAAAAGACGAAATGAGGCAGAACGAATGGCTCAGTTCTACGAGGAGGAGAACTGGGACGAAGAAAAGGTCCGCGATCGGATCGCAGAAGGGAAAAAGCGAAAGAGGATCACTCTTAAAGCCTAGTTTGTACGTAGGAAACATGGATCAACAAATCTAACAAATGCACAAAAACCAAATCAAATCGAGGGACATAATTCTCTAATCATGTTGGCTTCCTGTCTAAAGGTGTTGCGGTCCCCACAAGTCAACGTGCCTGAGCGAATATTTGAGAACGTAATTTGCAATTCATGAATGCACAAGACTACTCACCATTGTTTCGGATGAGTCGCCCGCCTCATCTTGACAGTGGTCACGCCAACGCTTAAGTCTGCAAGCGCTTTGAATGCGGCCTTTGTCAGGTCAACATGTCTTGAGCCCTGGGCACAACCAGCGCATGTATCAATCACTCGGACAAATATACACTTGTCTTTGTTGCTACACACTATCAAGCATAAGAGAATACCCCACGATTGAAGACATTAAGTATGCCACGTACACTCGAGAAACTCGAAACATTTTGGTCGGTCAACCCATCCTTTCAAAGTGAGGGCGCAGGCAAATGATTCATCCTGGACAAGGTGAATCAATCTACTCTGTCACTCAAATATGATGCTCACGGTCGGTGCCCAATTGCTTCTGGACCAACAACTCGGACTCAGAAGATCCTGACCAGTGTACCTTGGATTGTTGATAAACAAAGTATTCATCGTTCAGGTGGCAAAGGATTACCATGTGATTGTAACATCCTGGGGCTTTCCAATGCCTTTTAAGCCATTCCAGACACCCTCCAGAGCTCCCTCTATAGTACCAGTCACACCTGAGTGATGACTGTGAGGTACTGGTTGTTGTGTGTCATTGGTAGGATTGTGCCGATGTTTGTACTGGAAATCCGTCACATTTACAGACTGCCAGTCTAACCGAGGATCCAAACTATAATTTTCACCGAGTGAGTAGGGTTCAGTATATGTTCTCATTCCTTGAGATCGAGCAGGGGTGGGATTTCCCGCCATACCAGGAAACTTGGACGAGATGACAAGAAACATGCCGGAGATAAAGTAAAGTATGTACATCCAGAACGAAAGATGATAACAAGACCAACTCGCAGAAAGAGCAGAAGAACCAAACTGAGACATATTACACGAAACTTTGCTATGACGAGTGCAATATTTCTGACGACATAACAGCCTCGAGCCGGCGGCTGTCGTGGATCTGAGATCGACAAAGACCCGTGACTTCACTTTCCTTTGAGACTCCGAAGACTAGCGTTTAACGCGCTATCAATTCATCTTTCTCTGTTCTCCAACTGGTCCATCCTATCTTCTTTGCACAATCAACTTGTACACTATACACCTCAGCCCATATTCTTCTGTTGCCCGTCCAGCCCCAGGTCCATGCCGGTCGTCCCTTCGCAAGCATCTCACTCACACCGATCATCTCGAAAGTTCACAGAGGGAGATGAGATCGACCTTCGTCGGGCTCGTGGAGAGGTACGTATCTGTCTATGTATCTGTCTATGACCTCATTGTGTCCGTGGCTGAAGAGTTACCAGATTTCTTGTGCCGAATGCAGACGGTGAACCACTCGTCCTCGACATTGAAACCTGTGCTAATCCAACCTAGGCTTAAGCTCAAATGTGATAGGAAGCTACCTTGTAGCTCCTGTGGTGCGCATACCATCTGATTTTGAAGAAAGAATAATGACACCATGGTATAGTTCGACGAGGCTGCCCTTCTATCTGTCCTAACGGTAGCTTATCAACGGGACAGGGGACCAGGTGTGCTGAAATAGATCTCCATGTAAGCGGTCATAATAACGCCTTTCCAAGATTTGTACTCGCCGACACGGCACACCTTCATGCCAAAATCGCTCAAATGGGTCAGCGAATAAGACAGTTAGAAGATGCCTTGGCTATATTCCAGTCTGGCGTTTCGAACGAACCTCACCCCCTACTTCGAGAAGATTTACTCGCAATCAAATTCGGTATTGAAAAGGGTCAGGTACCAGAAAAGGATAGTGATGTTTCTCAGAACCCAATCGAATCCATTGATGCAATTGGTACAATGACCATTGGCGATCATGGAAACGAGGGCAAGTATTTTGGTCCATCTGCTGGATCTGAGGCAAGTTCCAATTTTTTCTCTTGCGTTCGCCTGCTGACAACCATCCAGGCTCTATTCGTAGTATGTCCATCTCTTGTCCAGTCACTTCACCCTACCGACATGACATAGGCTGGAGCAGAATATGATACTCCAGAAGATGAAGACCCAACTAGCCCCGAGTCTGGAACGCCGCCCGAGATATTTCAACTTTCAGCTTCCTTGCCGTTCAGTCCCGACACCAACCTTGATGCAACCTTGAATATCCTCTGTTCATATCTCCCAGAGCGGCCCCGAGCATGGACACTGTGTGAAACCTATTTTCAACATGCAACATGGACATTCACACCTATTTCGCGAGACGAGTTCGTAGACGATATCTTGGCTCCAACATATCGAACGCTGAAAACGACACAAGCTGGAGTGATCGCAGGACTATCTGGTGTTTCTCCTCATAAACTTGCCGTTCTATATCTTGTCTTTTCTCTGGGCACCCTTACTGATCTAACGCTTCCACCATGTTCGTACATTTCACCTTTTGAAAAGCAGTAGTTCACCCTTAGTTCAGATAGCAAGGACGCTGAAAGGTATTATCATCTAAGCCGTGCTTGCCTTGCCCTCAACTCTATCTTCGACTCGCCTGAAATTGCAACCGTGCAGGCTATTATGCTGGTGGCGACATATCTTGCAATGGCAGGTATGCGGTACACGATGGATAGTACTGTAAGTAGGGAATTAATTGTCCTGTGAGAAGATAACCACAGTAACACCAGTGGGCATTCATCTCACTAGGGGCTAAAATAGCACAAAGCGTGAGTGGGCACCTTGATAATGCATCTTCGTTACTGAACACCATCCGATCAATCAGCTTGGGCTTCGTATGTGTATTACCAGATTGTTGAGGATCGAGTTGGCTTACAATGATCTGATAGATAGAGATAGCGCAAGGTGGAAGATGGATCCAAAAATAGTTCAGAGAAGAAGGTCGCTGTTCTGGGAGATGTTATCCATGGACTTTTTCTATGTAAGTGGAAGAGATATTCTCTACCATCTAACATTAATTCTCTCTAGTCTCTAGTGCTAGGACGACCTCCAAGTCTACGCCTTTCCTACGTTGATTGTGAATTACCTGAAGACGAAGAAATCACGTTTGATGTGAATGGAAACCCTCTCGTCGGATGTATGGCTATCCAGTCTTCGTTTATTTGGAAAAAGTTGACATTGGTAAAATACAGGTTATCGTTGGAAATATGAGTTTGTCAAGGAAATTCTTTCAGGTGTACTCGAACAGTCTCTGACTGCCGAAGCCCCACAATATAATGCTATTCTTGAACTAGACCGTAAAGTTCGCGAAAAAAAACTACCTCCTCACTTGAATGTAGTTATGAGCCCCGAAGAAGAACATTTTACTCCATTAGTGTATATGCGGAGCTGTATTCTTGGACAGTTTCGCGCCGTTAGTGAGTGCTCTTCCTCTGGGAGTCAGGTTGATCACTGAAACTAGTCTTATAAGCATTGCTGTATATTCATCGAAGTTGGTTCGCTCAAGCAATGCTAAATCATCCAATGAATCCGCTGGGGAGTCCATATGCACCATCCTTCTTGGCCGCACATCGATGCGCTTCCGGGGTCATCAAAATATCGTCGAACCACTTTGACCGTTTTCCAGAACTATGTTGTAGGTGGTGGGGGGTTTGGACGCACCGTGAGTAGCTAGCCAAGCTTGTGAGAGCCCGTCATTGATGGCCTGGTCCAGTGTTTTCGGCAGCGGTATATCTACTCTTATCCTCTGTGTTTGTCTGTTCACTCATATTAGATCATTGTTGGATCTATCGTCACCCGCTCTCCGTCTTCGAGTATGGCGCCGACTGCATTCATTGAGCTTGAACAAGCCTGCGATATTTTTGATAAGGGCGCAACGCACTCTCGACGGGTGCGCAGTGGATCTGTTGGTACCCAAGGACCCAACCCATTCTTCCCACTGATAAAAGTACTCTAGGCAATTCTGCAGAAGTTGAAGCAAAAAGCGTTCCAGGTTCTCACTCAATACCGGAACGGCAATCATCCGATACCAAATACGATTCTATCCGATCATCAGGAGCAAGGCGACGACGAACTAGCTTTATTCGGAGGACAAACACGTATATTAGTGACTCGTCTCTTGTCTGCGAGCAAGAAAAAAAGAAAAACGGTTGTATCCTCTTCTGTCCCTTGTTCAGCCTCCCCGAGTCCTTTGACAGAATCCGAGAGTTTATGTGACTCTTCTGCTTCAGCCGATGGAAGTTTACCTGAGGTTCATCCATCCTTGGTAGAATACCTTTCGACTTTCCCTCCATCTCCTAATCCTCCGTCGAATGCAGACACCGTCTGTTCCACCCAAGCATCATCAGTCCCAGTGAATCCCTCTGATCATTATTCCGATGCATGGTTGAATAGTTCAACCACCCCGGACACGTTCTCCGCTACATATACATACCAGCAACGAATACCTGATTCGGCACTTGTTTTGATACCAGGAGATATGACTTCAGGGCAACAGCAATTCGCTGCTGATACTTCAGGACCGGAAGACATCCAAACTGATTCACCTGAAAATAGTCAGCTACTGGATATGGGTATGATGGTGTCTGGAGAATCAGGGATGGACGAACAGTGGATTTCTTTTATGCGCGACTCGGGTATCATGAACTCACGTCATGCATCGCGAAGACAATTCGACGCCTTTGGAGATATGAATTCAATGCCTATGGGTCAGCAAGACCTATCGCAAGTTATGTATAGTTAATTAATTCTCACTCTCAAGCTGATGAAGTCAACTTGACGAGGGTTCTTACCATGTGTGCATTACAAATGTTTTTTTCATGTATATGACCGACCTCAAATATGAGGCACTGAGCTACAAGTACGCCAGTGAACGATAGCTTTGGTACATTGATTCATTGTATATCAAACGCCTCAACTTTGTGGCCCTGATGGTTAAACAAGCATTCAAAAAGCAACACCCAGTATAGTTCATGACCCATGATTAAGTAACATTGCTGATACAAAGTACATCAACCATGATATACATGAAACCTTTTTTCAGAAAATCTATGAAGTGAACAGCAGATATCACTATCAGAGTATTGGATTGTACATGAATTGTCATGATAATGGCACGCCACGCACCATATTCCTGTTTTTTTTCAGAATTCTAAATTTGGCTTATCTCTGAATCACGTCTGATTATCAGAGTGACTTTGACCATGGATAACGACGGCAAGCTCAGTGGGACTGATCTTATACACGGAGACAGTGGTGTTTCCTATTTCAAAGGCCCAGGCGCGACGGTAGCGCCCTCCATCTCAGTTTCTACTAGTATGTCTACTTTCGATCTCGGTTATGCGGGATCTGTCCCGATCCTAGTTATTGACTGGAATTGTTTATTCTTTCAGCTTATCAAAGTCCGGCTCCGGATGACAATGTCATCCATGGGTCTGAGATCGATCAGCGAAATCCTGAGAGACACATATACTCTCGTTATACTCAGGAAGCATCGAGTCGTGCTGAACATGTCTTAAGCAAAGTATTGGTCCGCTGTTTCGTATTACGCTGATACTCCACAAACCTTTTCCTGATTTTTTTCTCCATAGAAAGGTTATGCTCTGACTTACGCATCAGGCCTCAATGCAGTCTATGCTGTGGGTCATTTAGTATATCACGATCTTGATCAATGATCTGATTGATGCTCAAAGGCTTTGGTCCACTACCAACCCAGACGCATTGCCTTGCGAAAGGGATACCATGGCTGCCAACATAGTATCGCTATCTATCAAAGGTCCCGCCCCGAGGTCGAGGTCATCGACATCGACGCGGATTTCCAGTCCGGAGATCTTTGTTGGATCGAGACGCCTATCAACCCTTATGGAGTGTCTACGCAAGTCAATTTGTCATTGCTTCTGTTCAATCAGACTCATGTTTTTAATGGAAAACAAGGGACATTCAATTCTACGCTGACAAGGTTAGTCTACAACTCCCATTGATATCTATCACATTCTCTGAGCTGAATGCACAGATTCATCAAGTCGGCGGAATTCTTGTAGTAGACTCAACCTTTGGTCCTCCCCCTCTCCAGGATCCTTTCAGATTTGGAGCTGATTGGTAAGTATCTGATCTGACTCTATAGACCAGCCCGCTCTCATGAATTGCATTTAGCATCATGCATTCTGGTCAGTGAAAAGAGATACCGATGAGAAACAGCTGAAACAAGTAAAATTCCAAGGCACAAAATACTTGGGTGGACACTCCGACCTTCTTTGCGGCGTGCTCGTTGTGAAAACGGGAGAGGAATGGAAGCAGGTAAAATCGGTTGGGAATGATATGTTGAATAGCGTCTCATATCTGTCCAGCTGCAACATGACCGGACTTACTTGGGATGCCCCATGGGCTCATTAGAAGCCTGGCTCTTGTTGCGTTCACTTAAAACTCTGCATCTCCGGGTTCCTCGGCAATCTGAAAATGCGACTGCTCTTGCAAAATGGCTAGATTCTGTACGGAAGACTCCAAAAGGCGAGACCTTCGAGGGTATCCCTGGGGGGCTTATCTCAATGGTTCACCATTCTTCGCTTCAAGGGATTGATACACGCGGCTTCGATCCTAAGAACCAGATGCTCGGTGGGTTTAATGCGACATTTGGTATCGAAGTAAGTGAAGTTATCAAGTAAAGTTTGAGCGATCCTTTTGATAAAGATATTTTCTGTGTCAGCTCGCTAGTGATCAATTGGCCTCACGACTTCCGCACCTGCTTCAGTTCTTTGTGGTAAGCCACTGTTGAATACAGATCTACTACCACCCCATTCTGGATTTAATTTTAGCCTGCAACGAGTCTTGGTGGTGTCGAATCCCTCGTGGAGCATAGGCTCGGGAGCGATCCAGGCGCCGATCCTTGTCTTGTTCGTTTAAGTGTTGGGGTTGAAGACTTGGAGGTCAGTGCCTATCGAATGACTCAAAATTTTACCCGGCTGATATTTATCTTGTAGGATCTTCAAGTAGACTTACGTCAGGCACTTCAGACATTGGCCAAGGTAAGCAAAAATTGTCTATTGCTCGCTTCGCACTGGCCTGAACCTGTGTAGTTGGTGCCGACAAAGTAGACAGAAATAGTGTATCTGCATACGAATTGAAGACTGCGTAAGAAGACAAACATATATTTTGGACGATCTAGAAGTCGAACAGCTATTCTGTCGAAATAGGAACTTTATTATGCAAGCATGAAATTTGCGAGGACCAATCTACATGAGTTTGAGATTGCAGTAATGGACAAAACTTGCTTTGTCTTCCCAACCTAACCCCGTTCTCTTGAGCCTTCCGATTTGAGAAATGAGGCTCGCGCTAGATTCTGCTAGCTGGTCTTCTTGATTGAAAGTCTCTTTGACATAGTCATTAGCACGAAAGAGTTGTGATCCAGGGGATTCAGAGGGTAACAGCAACCGAATTGAAAGGGTGAGAGGGATGATGGAGCTCGTGATCGCAAAGATGTGGGTTAATGTATTCAAAAATTTAGGCCCTGGCGTGCTGATAGGACAAGTCAAGGTGGGGGTGTACGTCGTCGGTGGATCATACCTGACTTATTATGAGTGGGCAGGAGGAAATAAGATGATGACACGACTCACCGAACACACATGACAAAGACATGGTACCCTTTGACTGGCACTTTTTGATGAAAAACATTAGCAAAGCGAAGGAGCCCACGTCCGTTGCTTGTGGTACATTCAGGAAACACGACTACAGGTCGTCCTGCAGATTTGCGTATCTCATCGAGTGAACGTAAACGAGAGTCGTTCGTGAAGTATGGCGGGAAGCGACCGGTGAGACATATGATATGCAGAAGAGAGACCTGGCGGAATCCCTTGATTGAGATAGGTGGAATAGCGGAGTGTTTCTGGGAGGACTGAATATTAGCAGAACCGGTTCCTGTAACCCTACCAGGTCTATTTGTGATAGGGGCTGAATCTCTCAGACTCTTCTCAAATCCCGGTAGAAACTCGGGTATCGGAAGTACAAAAACAGGATTGCAGCTTTTCAAGAGCTACATGAACTGGGAGGGTAAGGACGAGTCTTGGCCTGGAACTCACCGAGCTGCAAGCCAAAGAATTTCTATCCAGGATGCCCAGTTGGAAATTATGATATCACCGGCACCTGGATTCCAGGGTTCATTCCTGGAAGCATTTCGAAGTCTTCAAATTAAATCTTAGTGAGTATGAGAGCAAAGAGATGCTTTGAGCAGCAGAACGTACGGTCCTTTCCTGGTGACAGTCTCAACGGCTGGCCAAACAACCCCAAGAGTCCATAGCACCAACTTTACTAACAGAAAAGTGAGGATACGCGTAATTGCGTGGTGCAAAAGAGGTACTGGAACCTACAAAGGTGTGAGAGATTGATAGAGGTATCTCAAACCATTGTGTTGACATACGAGCACTAAACACAGAGTTTCTACCACAATCAAGTAAAGCAGGGCAATGAAACATATGATTCCCGTTCTGACTATTCCTAAGAATAGGCCCAACGTTCGTGTGATTACCTGAAGGGAATCAATCGAGCTTGCAGGCGGCAGGGGAATGGAAAAAGGCTATTCGAGTGTTCGGTTGAGGATTTCTGAGAAATGCTATTGAGAGTACCTGTATACCAGTTCCGGGATCCTATAATGGTTGATTATAGTACAAATGGACTGGCAAACAACTCACTCGGTATGCACTGAACTTTTCCATAAAGAAAAGGCGGCTATTTTGGATTCGTACTGCCACCTACTGAAGCATGGAATCCGGGATTTCGCTGGCTCTTCCCTCTAACATCTATCCGAATACATGGTGGCTATCCGTGCTGGGAGCTCTGCTGCACATACTAAACACTTTCTGAACTTGGCTTCTCAACGGTATCAGAAGTTACATTTCCTCGGAAAGGTCTGTTCGAGTTGGTCCATAGCTTATCATTGACATGAGAACGTTCAACAGCTCATCATTTTGCTCGCTGCCTTATTCTACATCTCTTTAGGTTTCAAATTGAGCTTCTCATTTATTCACGTTGACGTTGGCTCTAGGCGTGTTTATAATTGTGGTCACTCCTGCGCGAATTTTCCAATACTTTTACGATAGAGCGAAGGAGCTCTCGGAAACGAGCTGGGGTTGGTTGGCACTTGGGTTAGCTATATGTGAGCAAAGCAGCTCCAGGATTCTTGAAGCTTGATACCATCTTGCATTACAGGCATTATATCCGTTCCTCCACTCGTTGGTCACACCATGCTCACTTCCCTTTGTGGTTTTGCATATGGCATGAAGGGGTTTTTCATCTCTGCTACTGCTTCCCTCGTCGGTTCTGCAGGAGCATTCATCATGCTACGGTATCTTCTCAGTGAAAGGATTCATCAATGGTCGACGCATAATCAGAAATGGCAGGCACTGGAGGCTGTTATTGTAAACCCCCACACTATCTTCCTGTCACTTGAAACGCTGAGGGGTCTACTCCTTCTAGAAAGCTCAAGGCATTCCTCTGATAATCCTTATTCGAGTTTCGCCGTTCCCGCCTTGGGTTTACTCAAATTCATTCTTTGCTGTGAGCGAGCGCTCAGTTGTTCTATCATGAATATTAAATCCTTGTTAATAGTCAGTCGAGGCCGTGTCCTTATGGCAATTTGTTTTCGCGACCTTTTTTGTTTTCCCTAAGCTTGCTTTGCACACTTTTATTGGTTCCCGCATGGCTGCGCTTTCGGACGGTCGTCAACGAGACCATATGGCCACCCGTGAGCTTTATTTATTAGGCTGAGTGTAGCTCAGGCCAACAATGTTCATACAGATACGAAGGCTCTCAATGGCCTCCTTGTTGGTGGCGGCTTGTTGATTGCTGTGTTTACAAGCTGGTAAGCTGCCGGTCATCCATGTAGTTTTCAGCTCACTTATAAGGTAGGTTGATTTATACGCTTGTCCAAGGTCATATCCAGAAACTTGAGGCTTCTGGGATCGATGAACTGGCCGTTGAACCAGTGAACCAGCGCGGCGAACAGTCTCCCTTACTTGGGTCAGACACCGACTATTCATGAAACATTTCACTTTTGCAGCACCACTAGATACCCAAATACCATTTAATATAGTAATAAATGGGTATAGACTGTTGAGTGTATATGATGCATGATAAATATTTTCATGTAGCGCATAATCCTAAGCTGGGCAAAATATCAATAATAATGTAGGAACAGCAGACTGAAGCTGGCTCCTAGAAGGAAAACGAGAAGGAAAACCCGGCTATCTTTAGATCTTCGCCGAGTCTCCCTTAGTTCACGGTTGCCCTTGTCCACCATCGAGGTAGTAGCAATGGCGTCATCATAGAGCTTCTCGGTCAACTCAGTTTGCCTTGTCAAGTGGTCGACTAGCTCTAACTGCAAGGCACTGATGTCCATCAACCGTGCCTCAGCCTGCTGGATGGATTCCAGATTATCCTGGACTTCCCGCAGTATGTTGGCATTCTCATTCTCGAATTGTAGTATTTGCGAATGAGTTAGCTCAACATCATCCTCGTCATCCTCATCAGAGACTAACGATGGTTCAGATATCGTAGATCCCTTTTGACTCAGGGGCATCCCAGACGACCCAGCTACACTGACCCCAAGTTTCGTCGCAAAGAGATTTGATGCTGCAGCACTGACCCAACTCGCACTCCCATCACTACCGCTTTCCGACCTCGATCTCGAGTCTTCGTTGTTTAGCGAGGATGCTCCAGAACTAGCATCTAGAGATTGTGCTTCTCGAGTCGCATTGGAAGCAAGCGTATTTGTTCGCTCAAGCTGGCGTTTGACACGCTCTTCCTGGAGCTCCCTCTGAGTTTGACTCAACTCGGCCAGCCGACGATTGAGAAAATATGTGATGCTCGCATGGTGCGCTGCTCTAAATTCTGAAGAGAGTGTGGAATCATCTTCAGGACGGAAACGGGCTAGGAGAAACCGTGCCAGAGGATTTGTTCTGCTTGCGACAACGTCACTGCGTTCTGAAAAGTGGATAGTGAATAAAAGAAATTATGATGACATTAGACGAATGACGCACGAACTTTTTTCGAGGGCTTCCATTTCTTTGACCTTGTCTGCACATTTCGCGAGAATCATGCGGGTTTGAAGATCAATTTGGTCTCTCTCCTCGTTTGTAAGGTAACGCAAAGAAGACCATGGGACTTCTCCATTTTCATTGGTAAAGTCGACGTTTCTTGGAGCAAGACGGGAAAGTGGCAGTACTCGTCCATCCAGGTTGAGATATGCTATACGAATGCTAGACAGCATCTGCGCAAGTTTTCTGATGTGGTGGAACTGTTGGGAAAGACGCTTGATGAGTCGATTTTGTACGTATCGATAATTGAGGCAACAGACGATTTTGTAACCTTCAGAAAGATACTCCTTTTCCATTCTTCCTAGAGTATCTTGGCTATGTCTTGAGAAATTTCGTCGTTTTGCTTCTGGGATCACCGCTCTTCGAGCTTTAACAGCATCCCGAAAGTCAACTGTTCTGTCAAGAAAAGGCATGTCTCTTCTACTTAAATTTGATGACCGAGATAAAGTAGAGTCTCTTATACAACGAGCCACGAAGTCCAGCGAGGAGATTGATACAAGAATTGCAACTTCTTCACACGTCCCACGTGGTGGCAGCACGGCCACTTAATCAATTTCTTGTTTTTCTTGCTTGGTCTTGAACCACCACTGTGCGATACTTTCTGCCCAGTTTTCGACCTCTGATGTAATTGTTACATCATTTCAGTGGAGAGTGGGCCTTCACCTAGTGGGAGATTGAAGTTGTCTTAGTTTGAGGTACTCGATGTTCCTTCACCATCGGCTGCCATAAAAAATGGCTTACATTAATAAAGATTAGTACATGTAGTAAATTACATTGGCATATCATGTCCACTCTGGGCCAAGGCATGTCCTTACTGTTGGTTGACTGTGGGCATAACAAAATGAATATCAAATTCACAATCTTTCCTCAGCACGACTGTGCACTACTCCACCTATCAGCTAGTCAAGTTTGTCCACACTCTTCTCCATTGGTTATATGTCTTCTGTGTTGGAATATCGAACGCTATACTAAATTAGTATTAGATTGTTCTTATCGTTTTATTGTTCTAGTTAGAGATAAATAGGTGCACCAGAAATGAATGTATGTTGCACGTTTGCAACGAGTTTTCCCCCAGTTATTGCGTCGATTGTCATTAACTCAACATTCTGTTGATATATCCTACACCTAGGGCTAGTACACTTGTTACAGAATAGAAACTTTCAGTTAGATGTGAATTATTGCCACCAAGTTGAGCAAATCCTGACATGATGCACATTCTGATGTCGCATCTGGATTTGTCACACAATGACGCTCTGCCAATATAGCTACACTTATACAGTCTGGGAAGTTGCACTTCGAGAATTCCTAAGAGACGGACTAGAAGAAGAGCAGGAATGATGATTTCAATACAATTTGTAGCTGTCCTCCTTGAGCATTGCCAATAAAATGACTTGCCCTTGGCAGACCATGCAAAATATGA
>Ga0153955_100151_pt1 | contig 48824 bp, 53 predicted proteins | sample TSFL039MetaG_FD_104744 | JGI IMG/M metagenome (GOLD analysis project Ga0153955, IMG submission 104744) | Attine ant fungus gardens microbial communities from Florida, USA - TSFL039 MetaG | ecosystem: Host-associated > Fungi > Mycelium > Unclassified | place: USA: Florida, Wekiwa Springs...
CCCAAAGTGTCCATCCCATAAGTTGGGATCCGCAGGAGAGTTGGCTTCGTAAGGAATGGCTGTAGGTGTGACAGGGACCGTGACTGATTTGGACGCCTCCTCATTTTGGGGGGGTGTTTGCAGTGTGTTCAGGCTAGGAGATGAGGAGTAAAGGCCCTCCATATCCTGGTTCAATATTTCGATGTCCATCTTATTATTTTCTATGTTGATTCTTTCAGCATAGTCCATTTCTGAAGGAGGCGAAGAGTCCATGGGTGAGAATGAAGGACTTCGCAGGTTTATTGTGTTATTTTGAGTGGGTAGTCGCCCTCGCTGTATGTTGACAGCAGTATCGGGTGGCCTCTCTAGGTTGGGTACATTCATGTAAGGGTTTGTGGGGGTGTTCTCAAAACTCGGATTCGCTACACTAAACTCGGGCGCTACCATACTGTGATGGTGGTGTGAGTTAAAGAAGCGATGCGTTGACATGAGTTACAAGTGTTGAGAAAATTTTAATACAATTCAATGTCCTAGTAGCTTGCTATTAGATTTAGTATTGTTGGGAAATAAATCAATAATTGATTTATTAGTATGTAACCACATCAATGGTAAATGAATTAGCCATATGTATATGTGAACAGCTCAGAATAATGGTAACTACTCCAGGATTGGATGCTCTCAGTAGATTAGTGATAGACTAATTAATGGGGAAAATCTCTCCACATTTAGGCATGAGTCTTGGGTTTAACATCCATAGGCTTTCATAGACCTTCATGGAACATAGCTTGATACTACCCTAAGCCCTAGCTAATATGATGAACAAATCATAGAGAGATATACATATGTGACACTAACTCAGAAAGAGTCAGATGGACTCATTGTTTTCTTGTGGTGAAACAAATCTTGCAAGAAAAGCTCCTTCCAAGAATAATGTCAATATCCTCAAGGACTTACTGGCCCTCCTGAGCAATGCAGCTGCAACAGCAATCTCAGAATATCAGAACTCTCAGAATGTGAGCGGAGCGGGATCCCAATTGACATTTATAAAAAGAACTCCGGACGAAGGTCAATATACTTACTAAGACTATCAACCTTCCTGCGAGGTCTCTTCCCAAGTATTCAACTCTCCTTCTTCGGCACACTGACAGGGGACCAAGGCTTCAGCATTTAGAAGTAGAACTACCATACCTCGACACCAAAGAATCTGTCCACAACTCCCCGAGTAATGAAGGACAATTCGGCGCGGCCCTGTCGAGTAGTAGCCTAATTACGGGTCGGAGAGGGGAATCAAATCAGCTAACAAAGGGAGACATAAAAGCACAAAACCCAGTCAACCCCCAGAAAAGTGAGGAAGTCACACTTATCAAACATGCCCGTTTACTAAAGTACCTGTTAACCAGAAAATTTTTAGCCACCATGACCGTTTTCTTTGCGAATCTAATTTCAGGATAACATCACTTAGTATGTTCCAAGAACGCAACGCATACCCAACCACATCAAATTGCTTACGCGGTAATCTGATTCTTTCATCAGCACAACGCAAACATTCCGCTGATCGGCAATACAAAGAAGAAACTTGTCAGTGGAATCATGCCATTTGGCTTTCGACATGCAAATAACTTAGTAGTAGCTTCTTCCGCTGCTTATAGAGAAGAGCAGCCGCCACTGGGTTCTTGAGGAAGAGGAAAACATTGGGCTATTCTTGCAAATAGTGCATGAAAAGCCCTGCTTCAAGTTCATCCTCTCTAATTGAATCCAAACCAAAGGATGCCTGTAGTATCTTCAAGCAAGGAACGGGTGACGAAAACTTTTGTCGCGGATGCATGATTCGTTATTGCTCAAAGGAGTGTCAGGAGGAAACGCCACATGGTTGCCAGAAGTTGGAGCTTAGCGACAATTTTAGATATCGGGTTTCATTCTCCGATTCGGTAGCGACAGCAGAGTTTGCACAAATTCCGGACAGCCAAACTCAAGGAGATTTATTTCTTCTGGCTGTGCAGGTCGATACAATAATGTGGTCTCACTCAGAAACGGTGGTAAAACCCTTGAAGTGGCCCAATCGACCTTGGGGGATCCTTGACTTCTTACGTTCAATGCCATCTTCCTTCCGCTCTCAGCATAAACTCTTGCTTTTGCATCTCTCCTCACCAAGAAAACTTCATGAAGACTTCATCCGGAGAATGTTGTCTCAAGGCATCTTTGAACCCTTCAAAGTCCCCATTGATGTACCACAAGCTCACCAGTATTCACCCGTTTTTTCGCCATGTCCCATCCGACTTTCTGGCACAACAAAACTTTCTTCTATCCAATAGGAAACACACCACCTGTATGCCTTACAGAACATGTTCCTCCCGAGCAAGATGCGATTATTCTCCTCCTTGGGTGTGGCGATCCACGGAGTATTTTGTACACGGTTGCCATTGATCATGGTGCTCGTGAGTTTTTGGTATACACTATGTACATCCCCTTCTCTAATTTTCACTCCTAGCTGACCGTCTCATGGATATCACTTGCTGCGACTGGGAGCCCGCAATAATAGGTAACTGTCCTGATTCTGTGCAGCAGATCTTTCAATTTTAACGTGGGCCTTTCAGCCAGGAATATTCTTCTTCTGACGTTGGTTGCAGACGGTGTCGATACTGATCGGCTCTTGTTATATTGGAACATTTTTTATGACATATTCATTGACAAGAAAACAGTCCTGCTCTTGCGAGAACAATGTCATAAACTCATCCAAGCCGCCGCCAACATTCCTACGTGGGATGCATCCGTCTACGCTCGTTTCATCAAATTTGCTACTGTAGAGACGTTGAACAAAACTCGTGGTCATTGGCTTTCCTATGCCGAGACGCTAGTTTTGCCCGATGCCCGACAGAAGCAACTCAAAAGGACAGTCTTAGCCAAAATGAAAGAAGACTCATCGTCGCTCATCGGCGGAAGTGTGTCGGCAATCCCATCAGCAGCTCCATTGAGCTTCAGGTTCATGTTATCAGCAAAGACCTACGACCAGTACTGGAAGACGGGTATCACCAGTCCCAACGTAACCACCTCACTTACACAACCAAATCCAACTTTTCTCTTCTCGATGGCTGGACGTCAGTTTAATTTGCATTATGGGACCAACCCCTGCGCCACTTTCCACCTCGGTTTGACCTTGACGAAGGCTACATACGATGACGGCACTTCCTCTCGCCCCGGATCGACTGTGCAAGAAGTATGGGATGCATGTCGACAGCAATTTTCACGTTGGTCAGCGGCCTTTCACCGCCGACTCAATAGCTCGGATCAAAGGCAGTCAAAAATTATAATCCGTTTCGCCTACGGCGACGCGCTCGCATTCTGTGATGGATTACAGCTTTGCATGGCAGAGGGTTATACACCAACCGTTTACTCCTCAATGTGGGGTGGTGCCAAATTCTTATTTCACGATCGTACAATGCCAACATCGTTCAACGTCATCGACACCTCCAATCTGTCAGATCACCTTGGGCTACTCAATGTCCTTGTCGCAACCACGCCGTTGCTTAAGGTCACTCCATACACAAGTGTAACCACAAGCTCTCTGTTGTCTTATAAGGATCACCCAACTCAGAGAAGTGCTATCCAAGAGAGAGTGCTTTTGGACTTTCCTACCCTATCCATGCTTCTTGGAATCATGCCCATTTGCTTCTCATCCGGTGTAACGTTCCATAACGGCAGTGAGGCTGCTAGTCTTTCTATGGCCCTTGACAATACAAGACATCATGAGCGAGTTTTGTGGAAATTTACTCAATTCACCCATGCCGGATGGTGTGGTAACTTCACCCAGAGGAGCTATCGAGTACATTTTGAACCCGCCGACTTCGCGAGAAAGTTGTGGGACGTCTGCTTGAAGATGTTCGAGAATGAGGATTTCAACTCAACATTTCAACGTCTGATAACTGGAAATTTTAACTTGGCATACGTCCAAAATACCCACTATCACCGAAAATCATTTGCCTACTTTCTCCGAGTAGTACGCTCACTTGGCTTCGTTGAAACCTGCTGGCCTCAAGTAATCCATCATTTCCTCAATTATATCGTTACAGACTCACGACTCCTCATCGGTGCAAATCACATACAAAGCTTCCTTAGTGAACTCCATATGCTGGGTATCTATTTGGAGGATATTCCTGCAGGTGTTTCGAAAGCCTTTGTAAAAGATTTCCCACCCTGTCAAGAATGGGATGTAGTTCCGCAAATCATCTGTATTGTTCTGAAGGTTCCTCGCTCTGCACTCAGAAAATTGGAAATCGTAGCTTTTAACAGAGTTGGAAATCCTATCCTAGAATGCGAAACCTTCTGGGACGACCGCCATAACTTCCATGACTCAATTCGTCCGATTTTCGGCGACATTATTGATTCTGATGGGGAAGGTCAAAAAGTAATCATCGAGGATCCCGAGGGGCTCAAGGGTAGTTCCCCATTGATTGTCTCATTCTTCATGCCCATGTGGATCCTGGCTGATCAGCGACACAATCTGCATGTCGGATTATGTTTCAAAGCAACACCTGCATCTTCTGCTGGTTTCATGTCAGTACTCGGCCCTCGGCTACGCATATATTCTACCAGAATCTCGGACAAGGAAAATGTCTTGATTTTGCCCAAGCGACCAGATAACCCGGAAGAACTCCTACACAAGCCTCCTGTATTTGTGGATTTTACGTGCGGCCAGATGACCAAGTATTCGATAGTAAAAGAGGGTTGTGATGTTTTCTCTAAAAAACTCGAGATCATAGCTCCTAACGAGAGAAAACTACTAGCGGACCAGGTGACTCGAGTGGATGTCAAACAGATAACTCCTTACCGCATGGAAGTGGTTATTGGCGGATGCCATAGCTATTTCTTGGACTATCCGATTGCTATCGACGGTTCATGTTCGAAAATCCGTATCGCCAGACGTTCATCGTATATTGAGGTGGGCACTTATGATCTCTCTCAAAACTTCAATTAACCATTTTTCAGGTTGATGCGCCTCCCTGTAATTCCCCTTTATCACAGCTAAGGCGACAGCTGTTCCCCATAACAATTGCTAGTGAGGAGATACGACCTCGGGTCAGCTGCTATAACGCTCCTTATGTCAATATCGATTGCCTCCCTGTTCTCTCTTTCTTGGCAGGCTATAAGACATGGGTCTGTATACACTTAGGAATGTGTATGTCCTACAAGGAAAGGAACTTGTATAAATCCGAAACTCCAGAGTCTTGGGGGCCTTTGCTAAATTTCAAGGTGTCGATCAGCAGCATCCTTATTCATCACGTTGATCAGAGACAGAGGGTCTACAATCTCATTGATCTAGATCATTTTCTCCCGCGTGCAATCATCATTTTATCTTGCATCCGACTTGATACGTCGTCTGCGACCATCCTCGGAGACGCAGTTGTAATCTTCCCAGATCCGGAAAATATTGAACTAATCGACAATTGTTTGTCCGGGAACACTATAATCACGAGCATCTATGGTGACGAACTTCGCTGGTGGAACCACGCCTTTCCAGTGTTTGCAGAACGTTGTCGTCGATGGGATCATCTCCCAACATGCGAGTATATGAGATGTCAGCAAATACCGTTGTCCGAGGAATACAAGGAATCGCCGTTGTGCTCCTGTGGAAAGGGAAAAAACCTCGGACCATTCCTTGAAAATACCAAATGGCGCAGCCTAGTTCCTCATGCCATTCGCATCGCACTCACCCCAATATTTCCAGTACCGTATCTGGAAGATGTGACTGAGCCAGATCTTTCCGGGACATTGAGGACAGGTGTTTCGGGATATTCACCTAGCGCGAGGTCAGAGCAAGTAGGTGCTGACTTGGATACTTGTCAGCAATGCCGTGGAATGGGAAAGCCTAGGCTTTTGCACTGTAGTTCTTGCCAAATGACTCGATATTGCTCAAAGGAATGCCAGATAGCCGATTGGAAAAATCACAAGCACTTCTGCAAGATGAGAAGGAGGTTGAAATTGAGTCTCGATAGTCAGAGCCAACTAGTGGGTCTTGATAGTTGATAGAACCCAGTAGACTGTTCTTCATTGAATTGTGTGTATTGCCTTTCAACAATTCTCCTTCGCTTGAAGTCAAAATCGATAGCTTGTCGATCGTTATGGGACCATCAATAACGAATTATTGATATTTTCCTTGCACAAGTCACTTCAAGATTTGGGTACGGTTTCATACGACTGACATTAAATACAAAAGTGAGTTGGCCTGTGGATATTTATTCAGGAAGCCTTTGGAGGAACGATGCCTCCGATCGTCATATCCCATCCAAGTTCTTCATACGTCCAGCCAAAGACAGAGCCTTCCGGGGAGTGGTACTGGAGCAGAGACTTATGCATACCCGGTTCCTTGTGTAGATTGTCAATTAACTTGAAGTCCTCCTGAGCGAGAGTGAGGAGCTATGGGGAAATACATCATGATGATAGCCCAGGGTGTATGTATTGGGATAATCTTACTGTGATGTTATCCTTCAGCCTTTGTCCGTTCTCGCTCTTTGGAATGACAACCGTTTTCCTTTGTACACCCCAACTGAGGATGACCTGAGCGGGTGTGGCGTTATACTTCGCAGCGATATTCTTAACTCCTTCATGCTCGAAGAAGGTGGATGAGCGACCTAGAAATTTTTTACATTAGTAAAAAAGAAGTCAATACAGCGGAGTGTTTCCACCAAGGGGTGAATATGCAACGATCAAGATTCCCTTCTCTTTGCAATACTTTCTCAGATCCTCTTGCGGCAAACATGGATGTACTTCAACTTGGTTGACAGCGGGTATGACCTTGACATGGGGGAGCAAGATCTCCAGAGTTTTGATAGAAAAGTTGGATACACCGATGGATTTGACTTTCCCTGTTTCGAGCAATTTCTCCATCTCCTTGTACGTATCGATGAATGTTGGTGATTCTAGTGTATTGAGCACGCGAGAAAAGGATCCATTTCCGACTGTGTTTGACTTGTCTATGAGACGAAAGCTAAGTGAGGCCGCATTACCAGTGTGAAAGAAAGACAGACCTATGACCGACCCTTGAGGCCAGTGCATTAGATACAGATCAATATAATCGCAGTCTAACTCTGCGAGCGACCGCTCGAAAGCTTCACGAACGCTGTGATGGTCCACATTGCTGAAAAATCTTGAGGTTAACACTCGCGAGTATGTAAAAGGGAGAGAGAGGCATACGCAAGTTTGGTGGTAATATACAAATCTTTCCTTGGGATCCCAGAAGCTCGGATGGCTTGACCAACTTGTTTTTCGTTTCCTGTAACATGCATTGATTCTGAATGAGATCATAACTTTGAAGTCCCAACCTTCGATACCAACCATAACCTGTGGCCTAAAAGCACCATAAGAATCGTAAATGCCCGATTAGATAAGGACGTTGATCAAGCTACCTACCGTATCGAAATGCGTGTAACCAACCTTCAAAAAATCAGGACATTAGTCGATCTGAATTGTGTCTCAGGAATACTTTGATAGCCTGCTCAATCATGTCGTTGACACGCTGACCCCCGCCAACACCTCCCATCCAGCATCTACTCTTTGTGATTAACTTAAGTAACTCAATAATCGAACGAAGCACTGACCCCAGGCCAATAGATGGGATTATTGAACCATTATTGAGGGTATAATCAGGTATCTTCGACATCTTGGGTTTAGATAAGAAATAAGAAATACAAATCAAGAATTTGATCTCATTCCGGACCGGGAGGTCCACAGCCTGATTCACCCGACGGATCAAAGCTTGAAACCACCTCAGACAATTCTTTCGGACAATGCTATGGACTCGGTCTGAGAGATATGCTAGAATCTATGGCTACCGTCCTGTAAGACAAGTTGCATCCGAAGAGTCTGTAGGGAGAGACCTATTATTTGGGCATAGAACGCGATGTGGATCGATGATGAGTGCTACAGACGATAGGTGTAACCGATACCGGATCAGATAATCACCCAACCATTGGTATAACTATTAACGTAGGTATAAAGACCCCCCAAGTTTTGATGATTGAGTCGGGACAAGAAAATTAAAACCAATAGTCATTTTTCAATGGCCCCCTAATCGATGCCCATGCTCTCCATGCGTAATGCCAAGCTAAGGTTTTCTTGTGCACTATCAATCAGTTCTTGAGCCATAGTTAAGTTCGCCTTTCGGGCGCGTAGGACTGGAAGACAAGCCATAAAGACACCTATAATCTGTTCTCGAGCAGAGTTTGTGCCTTCCATCTCCGCCTTCTTATTGTCTGCGCTTATAGCGCCGACTTGAGAGGGGAACTTTGAATCGACTAAAACGGAAGGAGTAATATTTGACTCTGTAAGACTTAGGATAGAGGATTCCAACTCGGAAGCTTGCTCCTGAAGGTTGTCCAAGCGGTCCATCAGGGCATTATACATTTGCAAAGGCTCTTCGGATTCAAGGTTCGGTTCCGCCATTGCTAGCTGCAATGTCTCTGTTTCGGTGCGTTCGCAAATTTCACCGAAGGTCATGAATGATTGCATAATCGCTGGAGCTTCTTTAGCAAACTATAGAACGATGTCAAATGTTAGTTGGGTCAGGGAGGTGAAAGGGAACTTACAGTACTGGAAGTAAGCTCATCACAGAACTCAATCAGACGCTGAGTTTCGTACAGCGCTTTCTCATCCGCAAAATCAGCTTCATCCTGTGAGACTTGATCTTCGAGAACATCAGGTTCTCTCTAGTATGTATGTGGATTAGAGGACGGCGGAGTCTTGGAAAATCTTACCTTGGCAGACTGTTCGGCCTTAGTGAAACAGGCATCCAACGTTGAGTTCATGTATAGCCAAGGGTTTGTTTGAGCAGCCATCTGTAGAGAATCTACAGCGTGGAGAGCATGAAGAGAATCTGATGAAGGGTTGACATCTCCCAACTCAGACAGGATATTGTTGGCGTCACTGCCATCTGCAGCTGGGACAGAGCTATCTTGGTTCTGAAAAAAAATGTCAAGTCACTTGTCAGATTCAGAAAATTCAAGGGCGTACTGACGATCTCTTTGGTTGTAGGTTTCCCAGATGACTCCTTGCTCAAATGGGGTTTCGATGGCTGGCTCTTCGGTTTCGTCGAAATCTGTCGAATTGACTCTGTTCTCTTCTCGATGCCCGTCTGATGTGGCACTTCTGCCGTAGTAGATACCAACTTATTGCCGGTTGACTTTCGTCTCTCGGCCGAGATGGCAGCAGCCGAAAGCCGAGGACTGGCCTTGGTACGCGTCGAGGTTGTGGGTGCAGTCAAGCCAGCTGCGAGCGGTTTTGCTACTTGAGTCCTTCCTGATAAATATTCAGCTCTGACCGAGTGATATTGAATCTGTGATACCGCGGGAAACAGAGCCAGATGTTTGTGGCATGACAGAAGTGGTAGAAACCAGAAGCACGCGTTTGCAGACTGATTTGATTCGCCTCATCAATACCACCACTACTCTTTTTCCCTTTCTATTTCTCGTAGAATATGGGATTCTTCTTGAATGTATTCAAACCCCTCGCATATCTCTCACTTCCAATGGTCTTGCTTGGGTCAATTTCTAATGCCACACCAGAGGATTACTACTATACCCGCATGTTTGTCTACCTAGGGACTCTTTTCAGCGTTGCAGCTTCGAGTATCGTAACTGCTACGGCAATGATCGCATGCGGCCGTCCGCACGATGTCAACTTCTACGTTGCCCGGATATTCCATGCTCTCGTCTGGAGGTTCATGCATCTTAGGATTGAGTTGGAGGGAGAGGAGCATCTACAGAATAGACCTGCGATAATTATGTGCAACCATCAAAGCATGGTAGATTTGCTGGTCATTGGAAAGTGAGTGATTCAGGAGAACATTCACAGGAGACTGATTCCACTGATTGGTAGGACGATGCCCAGAGCAACTGCTATTATGGCCAAAAGAGAGCTTCAGTACACAATCGTCGGTCCTTTCATGATGCTCTCTGGAGCAATCTTTATCAATAGAGGGAAAAATGAGGACGCAATATACTCGTTGAAAGCCGCAACTGACTTGATGAAGCGTCTCAAGATTTCGATGTGGATATTCCCCGAAGGTACACGACATCTTGGTCCGGAAGCAGATCTACTGCCGTTCAAAAAGGGTGGCTTTCATATGGCTGTCCAGGCTGGCTTTCCGATCATTCCTATCGTTACTGAAAACTATTGGCACATCTACCGAGAGGGGTTCTTTGGTACTGGTGTGATCAAGGTCCGAGGTATGTATCCTTTATGAACTCTGCCTTTGTTTCATGGGTCTCCTGACTTAATTTCCACACTTCTAGTTCTGCCCCCGATACCTACAGAGGGTATAACCTCCGCCGGAGTCAATGATTTAATGGAACGCGTGCGTACTCAGATGCTGGAGACGCTGCGGAGAATCTCGACCCATGCCCAAAAACCTGTCGAAAAACCCACAATCACCGAAGAAGAGAAAGTACCACCACCTTCTGAGGAGGCGGAGCTTGCTTTTTCTAGCTCAAGTGTCGCCTCCGACCCACCAACATCCACGAAATCTGACGCTGATAGTTCGCAGTCGGCCAACCTTCCCGGTTCGTCTGCATCTCTGGCGTCTTTTGCAACATCGTCACAGCTTTGGCGATCGACGGCTTGTAGCGAAGCTGGAGGTGAGACGGAAGACGATGACATGGTTGTAATCGACCGACCAGAAAGGAAGTAATACAAATGCATTTAGGAGGCTTGGTCGATCTTGTAGCTGCAATGTCGGAGATCTGGATAAAATATCTTACATAGGTGACTTGGAAAGGTTATGCTATGTACTCTTTCTGTAGTCTATGGATTCCCAGAACTCTGCTTATACTTCATTTCGTTACAGATACCAATATATTCCTCTTTTGGAAGCTTCGAATCCCGGTTAGTATACCCTGGGTTGTATGTGAGCGATCTACTTCATGATTTCCCACTGGGTTTCTGAGGGAACCTAGGTATGTATTTTGAGACTTGAGACTGAGTAATTTTCAAATACAATCAGTGCTGCGTCTAAACATTGACTTTTAAACCAATTTATTCACAGTGAAGAATCACTAATATGACATCCAAAACATTACTGAATTAATTAATATCAATGTCTTGGTAAATATGTACACTCCAAGGGACATATTTATGTTCTTCTTGAGATGAAAGATATTGGCAGAAAGAGCACCAGTGGCTTAAGAAGCACAGCCACAATGATGGACGTCAAGGCTGAGTCAGCGCCACTTTGTGAACAGGGGTACCGTACCCATCCTGCATCCACGATCCCTCTGCACACATCTAATGAGAGGCAGGTTCTTTGAAGGCTTTGAAAATCTTGTGACATCTGAGAAAGTCTGAGAGATCCCTCGTCCATCTTGCCGTCTTTACTGACCTAGATTGCTTATCGGAAGTCATCCATTCATGGAGCTGTGATCCCCAAAGTTTGTATACAGCGCACGTTCGCCAAATTTTTTTCGCTACCTCGTCTACCTCGTTCAATTCGAAGCCGGCTCGGCATGGCAACCTAAAAATCCTGAAAAGGAAATTCTTCGGTTATTTGTTGCATGAAACGTCAGGGCTGCAAAGCTGGACCAAAGAACGTTCTCATCACCCTTTTGTTGACATTTTCTTTTGCCGAGAATCAGTTTGTTGGCCCGGGTTATATATTGCCGCCCACGTTTGCTATCTGTTATTCGTTCTCTTCTCTCATCTCACGTCATCGCTACTATTGCATTGTCAAGAGAAGGATGCAAAACCCTGCTACCCCCAATACTCGTGCTCTCCCGGGTGAGTTCACTATTTATCTTGTGCTCCTTGCTTCTGGGGACTATGTTACTCACCCGAGCTCATTATTCAGACTGTTGGGGTCATCGTGGGGTGCGTGGACAGTGTTACCATCCAACAAGATAGCTAACTAGCCGCGCATTTATGCTGCTGTGTTGCCATCGATAGGCTTCATCACGGTTCCCAGAGAATACGCTCGCAAGCTTCGAGGCCGCCATACGTGACGGTGCGGAAGGCATTGAGAGCGGTATTGTAGCATGGCATTACCTTGTCGCGACGCGTAACCTTCCAATGCAGACGTACACGTATCAGCAGATGATGTTGTTCTGATGTTCCATGATCCATGTATGACTGTTCTTTTGCAATCAAAGTTGATATTGACTCGTCACCACAGCTTTACATAGGACGACGGACTCAACAGGTAGACTTTTCAATTCTTCGCTTGTCATGGGATTCCGAGTTCCGTGACCATGATACTCATTGTTTTCCATCGGGTACAGGTCAAATTAAGGAACGCGAGTGGTACGGAGAGAAAGGAATGCAACATGCTCGGACCATCAAGTTACCGAAACAGGGTATTCCAACATTCAGGGAGACAATCGGACTATTGATGAAGGTCCGTTCCGCGTTGGATTGGCATTTGAGTGAACTGACGGATCTCTGGTGGTATTTGTGCTTATTCCCCTTTAGCCAGAAAACCAGCATGTCAAGTTCAACGTGGATGTCAAGGTTCAGAATGACCCGGATAGATTGTTTACGCTTATGCACGACATTATCATCTCTCAGCCGGATTGGGAGTCGACCCTTGCGCCGCGAATCCTTTTGGGGCTCTGGCATCCCCGGTTTTTGCCGTTTGCGAAACACCGCTTACCGTACTGTCGTCGTTCATATATAGGGTACAGTGTTGCAATTGCAAGAAAATACTTTTGGCAAGACTGTCATGCATTTTCTATCTCGTTTGCGTCACTTACTACTACAGATGGTCAAAAGTTCGTGTTTCCTTTCACTTCTCTTTGGATACCCATACTAAATCACCCAGGTTCCGGCAAGAATGTAAGATGGCCGGGAAGAATATCATGGTTTGGACAGTTAATAAGCCTGCGCACATGATGGAGGTTTGTCGTGTTTCATCTCGATTTGCCAAGTTGTCTCTTATTGGCGAGTTGTATAGGCTGTGAGATGGGGTGTCAGTGCTATTATCACTGATGTCACGAGGACGTGGCTGGATCTTCGATTGGCTCTGCACAGTACGTGTTCCAATTCTTTTTTACCTTTCATGTGTGTTCCAGCGCTACACCTTCTGTCTCGTCTTCTTCGGTTCTGAATTTCTTTTCTCTCTGCGTAAACAGATGACTACGAGAAGTGTGTATCCAAGTATGGGAGGCTTTTCTTGTGGGCTCCGCGGTTTTATTCGCCTATTGTGATGTTCCAGTGGCGAGTGCAGCAGCTTGCTATCGAACGTGTTGCTGGACCATTTGATGAATTTCTGGCTTCGAAGTCTATTGTTGAATTGAAAGTCGCGCTATGATTATTTCTTCTAAAGTTGATGGATATTTTAATAGAATAGCTACGTACCTCGAGTGCCTACAATGTCTGTGCCTTGCCAGAAATTGATCGTGTCCGAAAATATCGCCTCGTCGGGTCATTGTTTAGGAAGCTGACTTGTTGCTGAATTGACATACCTAGCGATTAGGTGTAATGTGTTATGGTTCTTGTGGACTCCTGGATGAGCTAGAATCATCGACTAGATCAGGAGTCGTTCATACGTCGGATGGTTTAGGATCATGCATCCCGATAGAAGATGCATACGTAATACGACTAGTCCAGGTGATTACATCTCTTAGTCGTAGCATTGACTGCAGATAATGGGTTGTATGCGATGCATGATGGATGTGAAGCACCATTGTTCAGGGACTAGACCATTATTTCTATTTCATGGAGTACTTACAAAAACTTCCGACTCAGTGTAGAAGGTGATTACGTTGTTAGGCAACCCGTGCGTCAGATCTACCATAGATAATTTCGGCTCGAGTTGTAGCAAGTCACTGTGCCGATGATAAAATTGGTGGACCCCGATCAGATGGAATTGTACCGCTTGCGTCTCTTATTGCTTCTCTGCTCTGCTCTGTGATTGTTGATAGACAAACGTTGCATGGTTAGAATGTCGTCTCAAGTCGATAATCAGCTATTCAATGGAAAGATTTCAACTGGCCGTCCATTGCCTGGTAAGTCATCATCATATATTCTCTGACTATTGCTCTGCTCAAAAAGAGGGCTGTTTGCATTGTCTAGAGTGTTGGGGTCACCGTGGGGTGAGAATGAGTTTTTGAATGGCTACTTTTTCGTTCTGAGGATTCGTACAGGCCTCGGCCAGGTTCCCTGAGAATACACTGGCGAGTTTCGAAGCTGCTATTAGGGATGGTGCGCAGGGTATTGAGAGTGGTGAGTTTATAATTGGCTGGTTGAGGTGTTGAGGCTGACCAATGTTCAATATCAGATGTACATGTCTCCAAGGATGGAGTCGTGCTTATGTTCCATGACCCAGGTTTTGTCTTTCACTATGAATGTAAGAGGTGTAGTTGTTAATTGTTGGGTTATTTAGTCCTTGCACGGACGACAAACTCGACGGGTGAGGGGGTTGGATCCACGATGATCATGTATGCTGATCGTTCCTTAGGGGAAATCAAGGAACGAAACTGGTTTGGAGATGATGGGATGCAACATGTCCGCACGACGAAGGAACCCATCCAACCTATACCCTTGTTCACAGAAACGGTCGAACTTCTCATGCGGGTATGTTGATGAATCATTTCAAAAAAAAAAAAACACCACACGATCCCGTTATAATTATCCTTCTCACGCACGTGTGTGATGATCCACAACTGATCTTTTTTTTTTCTTTTCAAAAAAAAAAAAGTCGGAGAACCATCACGTTCAGTTCAATATTGATGTCAAAGTGCAAAACGACCCTGAACGGCTTTTCAAACGTTTAAACGACATCATCACTTGTCAACCGAATTGGGAACGTGTTTTGGCACCGCGTATCTTGCTTGGTCTTTGGCATCCTAAATTTATAGAACCGGCCAAGAGGTGTTTGCCGTTTTGTAGGAGATCGTTTATTGGATTTAGTATACAGGTTGCGAGGAAGTATTTTTGGAATTATTGTGATGCGTTTTCGGTTTGGTTTACGGCGTTGGCGTCTGCGGAGGGTCAAAAGTATGTTGTTTTTTTTCTTCTTCTTCTTCTTCTTCGCGTCCCCCCTCCCTCTCCCCGCGTTCAGCCTTTTTGTTTTTGTCAGAGGAGAACTCATGATGGTTTTTAGGTTTAGAGAAGATTGTTTGAGCGCTGGAAAGTCTTTATTGGTATGGACGGTAAACGATCCTGCTTATATGATGGAGGTGAGAAAGAAATACCACGCCATCTTCAAACCAAAACCTTAGTGATCAAATTCACTAGGCTGTTCGATGGGGAGTCGATGTTATCATAACCGACGTCCCGAATACATGGCTCGATCTCCGTGCGAGTTTGCAAAGTATGTTATGTGTTTTATTGGGCCGAGTCATTTCATTTCATTTTTGCTGATAGAGGACTATGACCATGTTGGAGCTTCTTATGGAAGACTGTTCTTGTGGACAACTCCGCGATTGTACTGGCCGTTCAGATTGCTGGTGACGAGTTTGAATTATAAATACCAAGAGTCTGTTGCTGGGCCGTTTGATGGTTGTATTCCTGTCAGTGATGTTGTCCAAGTCACGGTTAGTATCGGCACCTAGAAAAAAAAATTTTTTTTTAAAGATGGGATTGAATTTTGAATGTAGGATTCCCTTGTATTGGAAATTAAAAGAGAGAGCGTGTATGTGTGTGTAGGATAGCTTATCGGACAAACAAATACACTAATTGGGGGATCAATCATTGAGTATATAAATTCTTCTTATGACTCTGGCCGACTCGCCTACAAATATCTCCGATGAGCATGCTCTCTCAATCAGCATCTGCTCTTCCCCGCCGTACTCATCGCAAACGTGTCCGTCTTTCCACGGACACAACCACTACATTACCCGAGTATCATCCAACAACATCATCAACCACTGAGTATCCCCAACCCCAACCTCATTCAAGCCAAATTTTTTTAGAGGACCAGGTACCGCTAGACAAGCCTCCAGACTACCCTGATAGTGCAGAAGAAGCAGACGAAGAAGATACTGATTCTGAGAGACGACGAGATCCTTTTTTCGTTCATCCGTTTCATCCTGTGAACACACCAAGATCAACTGCTTCGCTTTCGGTAGTGAATCGTCGGAAACAACGACACTACCCCCACAAACGGAAATTCTTGGCGTTACCTCCTCTCAGTACTACAAGTTCTGTAGAAGACCCTTATATAGACTCATTACTGGAACGGAGTGTGCACGCATTGGAAATGTCGAATACGTTGTTGTTGCAAAACTCCATGTCGACACAGACGGGTTTGTCGCGGATGGTTGATGGTGATTCGCCTGTGGATGATATGTCTTTGGAGGTGAGAGGTCGGAAGTTGTTGGCGAGGATGAAGGCTCCGTGGATGGAGGATTTGGAGGAGATTACTAGGAGAGTGGATAGTTTGTTTGGGAAGGCTGAGGTCGGTAGTACTGCTGGGTCATCGAAAACAGCACGACTACGTTTGGCGCACCGAACCAGGGAGGATCTCATTTCCCCTCCGCCTCGTGTTCTGGCTCAATACATTGAAACGGATCCTTCTACGCTCGGCAACTATTCTCACCATCCTGTCTACCCAAGTACAGAATGGAATACCTCTACTGCGTGTCTGCATTCGTCTCCTGCATTGCCCATCGTGACTGACAAACCCCTGTCTTCCTCATCTACACCTGCCTATGCCAAGCTTGCATCTTTTGTGGTCAGACGTCCTTCCAAATCTGCTAATACCACCCCATGCTCTTCGTTTACAGCTTCGTCTACGATCAAGCGAAGAAATTCGAGTGGTGTTCTTGGATCGTCGACAAGTTCGTCATCACCTCGACTGATCAATCACGAATCATCACTTTGTCATCAGCGTCGACCTATGACGCCACCTGTTGAAGAATCACCCTCATCCTCATCAATATCATCTGATGGATGTGTAGCGAAGCGAACTATATCGTCTCTTCGCAGGATTCTCGATGACCAACCTCAAACTGTTCCTTTACAAAGAAAAAGTCATATTTTCATGCCGGTGACACCTCCGCCTCGAGCTGTTTTGGGTACTTCCTCGGCTACGGCGTCGATTTCGCGTATGCTCACCAAGAAACGTCATCACGCATCCACCAGACCACCTTCACCACCGAGAAGTGCGATGAAGGGTTCGAGACCGACGACACCTTTATCGTTGTCGTTGTCATCGTCGTCAACATTGTCGTCGTCTGCGATTAAAGATACGCCATTGACGCTGTTATCGCAGAGGATTACGGCTAGAGCTTCTAGTTCGGGTCGATCGACACCAAAGAGGATAAGTTTTGCAGAGTTGCCTGAAGCTCATGTTAGCTCGAGACCGGACAAGTTTAGGGATAAAGGTAGGCGTAAAGGGAAGGGTAAAAGTTTACCTGTGGAAGCGAAGGGCGGTGGTGATGGTGGTGGTTGGTTTACGGCTTGGTTTGGCCTGGACTCGGCACCCCCCATGGATTTGTCGTATGCAAAGAGACAGGATGAAATGGAGGATAGGATTAGTAGGAATTGGGCTGGGAGGTTTGCAGGTGGTAGGATGGGATATGATGACCTTGATGAGTGGGGCGTGTGAAGGGACTGATTTTTATTTGGTGGTTGCTAAGCACAACAGTGGCTTTGTATTTATTCTAAAGTGCATTGTTACAACAATGGATGTTTCTTCTATTCGGACAAGTTGAGTGTGGAAGAAATATTATATATAACACATGGCATCGAGGAAATCATTAGCGCTAGGCATAAATCAGAGAAGCATAAAAGCATATCGTCGCAGGGGAGCATCGGCATGAGAGACTACTGTACACAACAAGAAGACACGGGAAGATGGCATAATGTAGATCAGGAGCAAACACCATGGGGTAAAGGGGTGTTGGTATCAAAAAGGAGCCATCTTATCAAGTTCAAAAAATCATCTGGCAGACCACAAGAAGAAGAAGAAAAAGAGAGAAAAGATGAGGAGGACCATGACGGTCATCATGATGATGAATTGAGACATGGTGATGAGACGAGGGCCAACAAGGTGATCATGAGAGACGGTGCCTGGCATGACGCCGTGCTGGGCCATCTCGACATAGCGCTGGGCCATGGCGCGATCGCGGCCAATGACGACGATGGGACGGTCGTCCTCGTCGGCGTGTGGATTGTCTGAGAGGAGGGCGTTCTGGAAGGACCGGGGCAGGGCAGTTGATCCGCCTGGGGTTCTGGGTACGACATCGAGTACGGAAGTGTGGAGGCCGTGACGAGCGGAGGTCTCCCGGACGCGCGGGACGTCTTCTGGACGGACGGGAATGGCCATGATAGCTGGACTTGCGACGACGGAGCGCAAGACACGGTGGAAACCGCTGCCGTCGTAGTCGCGGTCGTCGGAGGGGTGGTGTATGACGGAAAACTCCCCCAAACTGTCGCTGGGGGGTGGGGAAGGGAAGTAGGGATACGGGGTGCTTCCTCGATGCCTGTCTCTGGCGGGGACGGAGGGATGGGCACGGAAATGGGCATCGGCACGGGAGCCCTCGCGTATGGTCCTGCCATCGGAGCCGATGAGAAGGGTGGGAACGAGGGAGGCGCGTTCGCTGGGGAAGTCTGGGGGCGCGCTCCACTCGTGGAGAGTCTGGGCGTTCCAGGGACCCACTGCGGGGAGGCCGTCGGAGGAAGTGTCGGGGATGGTGGTGTCGGAGGAGGAGAGAGAGGGGGATCGGGGAGGACTGTAGGATTGTCGGCGGTCGTCGATGACTTTGTTGATCATGCGGCGGAGGTTGCTGGTGACGCTGGAGACGGACTCTTCGATCTTGGGCTTGATGTCCTCGAGCTCGTCTGCAAAGGGGAAGGGGGTTGGTCTGCGCTGGCGGATGCGCTCTATGAGGGGCAGCGACGAGACCTGGGGCGGGGCGAAGAGCATGGGGATGGCGTGTTTGCGGGCGATGGAGGCGACAAATTCTTGGTGGCCCTCGTCGAAGAGCTGGTGCAGGGTTTCAATGAGCTTTTCGCGCGGAGGACAGACGTATTTTCTGTCGACACGCGAGTGACCGCGCATGGGCCCCTCGCAGGTCGAGCATATCCGCAGATTCGACGGCAGAGACTTTGCAAGCGAGGGCGATGGAGAGTCTGCCATGCTAATGGATCCTAGTCTCCATCTTCCCATTGGCCACCCGTGTTGTCCCTTGTTTGCTTCCTCTTCACCCATGCCCACTCCCCCCCTCAATCCTGCCACCCTCCTCGCCACTGACACCGCCCTCAAACCCCACATCCCTGCCATCGTCCAGCGCTACAATGCCTTCAGGCGCTGGAAAGACCTCCTCGACCTCCACGAGGGAGGCTGGGACACCTTCACTCGCGGCTACGAGTCCTTGGGCTTCAACATCCGTCCAAATAACGACCTCGTCTATCGCGAATGGGCACCCAACGCCAAAGAGGCATGCCTCACCGGCGAATTCAGTGAGTCCCACCCCCCACACTCCCACACTCCCCCATTCATCAGCCCAGACAACTGGAGCAGGTCTTCCCATCCCATGAACGTCAATGACTTTGGCGTCTGGGAGATCACCATCCCCCCTCTCCCCTCTGGCCGCTGTGCTATTCCACACGACACCAAGATCAAGGTCCGTACATCCTCCTCTCCTCCCATCCCCTTCACCCATCATCACTCATAGATCTCCATGGTTTTGCCCGACGGCGAGCGCATAGAACGCCTCCCTGCCTGGATCACCCGCGTCACCCAGGACCTCGACGTCTCTCCTGTCTACGACGCCCGTTTCTGGAACCCCCCACAGGACGAGCGCTACATCCCAAAGAACCCATCTCCCCCTAAACCCCCAAGCCTCAGAGTTTACGAGGCCCATGTCGGCATATCAACTCCAGAGCCTCGCGTGGGTTCCTACGCCGAGTTCACCAACAACGTCCTTCCCAGAATTAAAAATCTCGGCTACAACACCGTCCAGCTCATGGCTATCATGGAGCATGCCTATTACGCCTGTTGGTGTCCCGTCTACTCTTATCAGTTTCTGGAATAACACCCACTAGCATTCGGCTATCAAGTCACCAACTTCTTCGCTCCGAGTTCTCGCTACGGAACCCCAGAGGACCTCAAGGAGCTCATCGACACCGCTCATGGCCTCGGCCTTACCGTCCTCCTGGATGTTGTCCATTCCCATGCCTGCAAAAACGTGCTCGACGGTCTAAATAATTTCGACGGCACCGACCATCTTTATTTCCACGAGGGCGGAAAGGGTCGTCATGACCTTTGGGACAGTCGCTTATTCAATTATGGCTCCCACGAGGTCCTCAGGTTCTTGCTCAGCAACTTGCGCTATTGGGTTCAAGTCTATGGCTTCGATGGTTTTCGCTTCGACGGCGTTACCAGCATGATGTACAAACACCATGGCATTAACGCTGGCTTTTCTGGTGACTATCACGAATACTTTGGGGACGATTCTGACGAGGAGGGCATTGTCTACCTTATGCTTGTAAACCATATCCTACCAACGTGTCCATCGTTGCTGATCGTTTTCAGGCAAACGAGTCTATGCGCCAGCTCTACCCAAACCTCATCACGATTGCTGAAGATGTCTCAGGTATGCCCCTTTTGAGCAAGCCCGTCCCTGAGGGAGGTATTGGTTTCGATTATCGGCTATCTATGGCCATTCCCGATACCTGGATCAAGCTCCTCAAACACAAAGACGATGGCGAATGGGATATGGGAAATATCGTTTACACCTTGACCAACCGCCGCCATGGAGAAAAAAGTATTGCCTATTGCGAAAGTCACGATCAGGCTTTGGTGGGTGACAAGACGATTGCGTTCTGGTTGATGGACAAGGAGATGTGTAAGTGTGCAGCCTAGCTTTGACTGAACAACCGATTCAGGTATTCAGATACGCACATGTCGGATTTGACCCCGATGACGCCCGTCATTGCTCGTGGTCTATCACTGCACAAGATGATCAGGCTGATCACTCACGCTCTGGGCGGAGAGGGGTATCTCAACTTTGAGGGCAATGAATTCGGACATCCTGAGGTTTGTTTAGCGTTGTTTGACACAGCTACCGAAAAAAAACCTCAGAGGCTGTAGTGGCTCGATTTTCCAAGAGAAGGTAACGGGAACTCGTTTCACTATGCCCGGCGTCAATGGAACGTGGTTGACGATCAACTTCTTCGATACAAGTATCTGAACGAATTCGACGCTGCTATGAACCATGCTGCGGCTGAATATGGGTGGTTAGAGGCACCGCAAGGGTATGTGTCACTCAAGCATGAGGAGGACAAGATGATTGTGTTTGAACGAGGTGGGGTGTTGTTTGTGTTTAATTTCCATGGGGTGAAGAGTTATGTGGATTATCGGGTTGGAGTGGATGTGGCGGGGGAGTATGGGGTGGTGTTGAATAGTGATGAGAAGGAGAGGTTTGGAGGGTTTGATAATGTGAAGAGTGAGTGTGTGTATTTTACGACGGTGGGGGAGTGGCATGGGAGGAAGAATTGGTTGCAGGTTTGTGTTTTTTGTGTGTGCTTTTTGTGGGTTGCTTATTTTGTAGGTTTATATTCCGTCTAGGACGTGCCTTGTCCTTGCTAAAAAGTGAAAAATTGGAGTGGATTTGAGGATTTGAATGTATATAGCATGATATGAAATAACATGATGACCAGAATCTTTTTGTTGGAGTGTCGTAAAGCTTGAAGAGTATCTTTTATATGTTAACCTCGACTTGCCTAAGTGAGGGAGTTGCTGCTCGGGATCTGTAAGTACGTATAACTGACGTGGTCACCACAGTACTCTATATCTGATTCAGTTCTTGGTGTCATAATCGCCGTCAACTCTGAGGCTGACACGAGGGAAATCTTGAACCGAGGCAATTGGCCGACGACACACTTTAGTCTAATGCTTCGTAACCCGTCATTTCCCCTCTTCATCAACGCGCTTGGGTCTGTTATCTTTTGTTGTGGCTCAAGACAGATACTGAACTGTCCACGCTGTGTATATGTAACAGAAGCAAATGACGATTTGTGGGAGATGTCTTGAGGTTTTTTTGAAGGTGAGATGGTGAATTGTTGGTGTGAAGTGTATGGGTAGGTGAGTTTGAGTCATAGGGAGGTGACCTTTTTTGATGTGTGAGAGTATCGTGCTTCTTTTGATGCATTACCTGTCGATGATCCATCACCAAGGTCTTGGTGGGTGGGGATACCTCCCAAGTGACTGATAAGCAATCCGCCATCGACGACGACCAGGTACCCTATAACAATTTCAGTCACCTTACTCACCTCGTGCAAAAAACAAGACGCTATCGCTGAGATCCAATTTTCAACTCCATCCACCTTTTTCTTCTCCCCTTGGCTTGTTTTTTTTTTTTTTTTGATGAAGCTTTTGTAAGGGAGCCTCGTGATCTGGAAAGGGTACATGCAGGAGAAGAAGAAGAAGAAAAAAAAAAGTCTGTATTTGATGAACTTTACTCCCACTTGTAGATATATTATGCCCATTGTACTGTCTAGACCTCAGTCGTCTATTCTACTTGGAGATGTCTGAGAGACTTTATCTAATAGATGGTGATGTGGGTCCATTCATCATGTGCTAAAAAAAAATTGTACAAACAATTAAAGGTTGTGGAAGAGAAGGAGGAGTGATTTGTTACTTTATATATGCTAGTCGAACATGGACATCAACTACGGCCACAGTATATTATCGTACTCAAATGCAAACCAGAGTCTACAGACGTACTCACTGAATGGTGCAATGTGACTGAAAGTTGTACTGTTGCTACCCTACTCACATCCTGCCACAGTATATCATATTGAGAGTCCAGCTTCAATCTCACCAAGCAGCATGGTAGCATCTTTGCTACCTGTGAGGACTGGACAACATAATCAGGGCCATCTTATGGATATGGAGACGGGAAACATACTTATGGGTTCCTTGGGGTGAAAGTCAACCGCTGTGACTGTTCCCTTGTGACCAGGCAGCTGCGACGACCATATACATGAGTATTATTCTCCCAGAGGAAATAGAAGTAAGACTCACCTTATACAAGATGTTACAACTCTCCACGTCCCAGATACATACCATTCGGTCAGCTCCTCCGACGGCTGCACGACGTCCATTGTCATCTTGACTCCAAGCAGCACGCAGTAGCGTATTTTCAAAACCAGCAGGTGCGCCTCTTAACACACGATAAATTCGGTTAGGGGAAGGAGAGAATGGGCGAACGTCATGAACAATAGTTTGTGAGGAGAATGAAGGAGAGAGGAGATATGAACCGTTCGGTGAAAGGGAAAGCGAAGTTGGGGTATCTGTATGTCCTGTCAAAGTGTATACTTGTTCTTTTTTGCGTATGTCGTAAACCTAGCAAATGTGGTTCAATCACCGTAGAGAGAAGAGGGGATAAAACACGAACATGAATCTCGTTATCAATTGCACCAACATACACGTTTGATCCATCTACACTCCAACAAACGGCTGTCACAGGACATCCAATTTCCAAAGTCGCAACAGGCGTTTTACTCGCTTCATCACCTCCTTCCCAAATCTTCACTGTACCATCATCCGAACCAGTCACGACGAGTTCTACACCAGAACCTGAAGCCATGGTTCTATCTACGGAATTGATAATCTCTCTGTGTGCGCGAATTTTTCGAACACGTTCGCCAGTGGTGATATCTGTGAGAGTGAGTGTATGGTCGGCAGCGACTGTGTAAAGGATTTGAGAGGAGAGAGACCATTGGAGGTCGAGAATGGGCGCTTTGGCATGACTTTGGAGGAGACCGTAGTTTGAGTTGGGAGCATAGGTACGCCATAGTGCTGGAAGGGGAAAAAAAACAAGTCTCAGTGATTATTCTCTAGAAAGGAACTATGGACGCACAAACACTTCGGTCTGCTGAACATGCAGCAATATTTTGGCCAGTAGGGTCGAACCTACAGCTCAGGATCTCTGCCTGGAAGATTCATCAGAACAAAATCTGCTCGAAAATATTTCACTCTATACGTACACCATGTGCACCAGAAAGGCTGACAATGGGTGCTTCAAGATGGCTGGTCCTCTGGATGGACCGAATCAGGCCTTTACTGCGTTCGTCATTCCCTGAAGAGATGACAATTTGACTACTGGGCACGGGCGTCGCTTTTGCTTTCTTGATAAGAGTCCCGTCCGTTGAGGGTGAAGAGGGGCCGCGTTTTGACATTGTGAAATATGTCACCACCTCCCAGGGATCGAATGCTTCGACAAAGTTTCAAAAAAAATGATTTTTTAATAAAATTAATTAATTAAATATTAAGTGACCTACTTAAAGAAAAGTCTAGTTAAATTATGTATCATATTAAAAATGATACTAAAATTGAAGATACTTGTATCTTAATACATCTCATGTTCTTGTTAAAGTGGACTGGAACACTCACACACATTGAGAACAAAAAAAACACACTCTGATTGACTATATTTCTATGATATGCCAACAGATAGGATCGAGATCCTTGGATCACCGGCAGTGTAAAGTAAGTAAGTGTAAAAAGGTCTAGAGACTCTTCTCTTCTTTTTTTCATAGTTTGAAATTTCAGCACGGAAACGATGGAACTGTAAAGGTATCATGTAATATCTAAATTTAGACTAGGAGACTTATCTTATCTCCTACTAGTATCCTAATCCACACCTCAATAGCATGCCCTCGCCGGCACTTTGCCTGCCTCTTATTGAATCTCAAGTATTCAGTGAGCCCTTGGGATTTCAGTCCGTTTCATAGTTCTCTATCATTCTATTGCATCTCTTGTACTCTGCTCATTTACCAAAGGATACAATTGTGTTCGCCTGCCATGAGTCTCTTAGACCTGGGGTCACAGCAATTTTCCCTGAGGAGCTCAGAACTTGGCTTATCTCGTATTTGGCGAACTAGGCTCCAGTGGCATGTTTCTGTGTTCACATGGCTACTCGTCTTCTCATCATCCTGAACCGTCCACTCACTGATTAGCTATGACGTAGTGAACTTACGGGATATGCTATGCGTCACCGTTTGGGTCCAGATTATGAACTAATCTATCGACATATGATGTATCAAAACTGGCAATTCCCTTGTTCCTGGGAAGTCGCACTGCATGAGTCTTGTATTGCCATTCATCTGGACCAGGTGTATCTGAACACAAAGTAAAAAAGCTACGAGGCGCAGAAGTGAATCCATTTTCCCATTCAGTCACAATATTCACAATGAATAACAATCCTCAATGTCGACTTGAGCTTTCACCGGTGATAGGTAATTTGATTCAATCTTGCGTCATGACCAAGAACAGACACTTCGAATGTGAAATCGTCCTAACTATAAATTTTCGACCAGTGGCTTCTTTACCCCGACCTGTCAAGGTGTCCATACCAAGAAATCCTGACCACACTGATTCTCCATGGAGAATCCCTAGGCCAATATCACTTAGCAATAGGCTCCATCGGAAGAGAACTGCAACTTCGTTGATCACATAGAAGTGGAGAAATGATGAAGAGACCTGTTTGAAACCTATAGGATACTGGGGCGCCAATCCTTCATATAACGTATGTGATCGCCGCTAGTAGCAGTTATGGTAACAAGAATGACTCAAGCGAGATTACGTTCCATTGCACATGTGGACAGTCACATCCTGAAAACACCGAAGCCATTGTTATCTCCAATCCCAGTAGCACCACCTCCAAGGAGCCCATTGCGTAAGATCCGTTCGCGAGTGACGACCCCAAGACCTAATCCGAGGATGTCCCGCGTGTCTGTGGGTCTGATTATTCCATCGTCCCACAACCGAGCCGTGGAATAGTAAGCAGTCGACTGGTTCTCAATCTCCGATCTGAGAGACGCGTGCTGTGATGGATCTCTGTGATAACAATGTGAGAAAGAGGAATTCAGTCCAGAAAAGGAATCAAGGAATCGAGGGAAAGGCGAGAGAAAGTAAGAAGCAAAGAAAAAGTAGAAAGGAACGACGATAAGAGATAGATAGGTAACACGGAAACGGCAAGAGGAGCACTCGAGCCACAGAAGACAGAAGAGAAGTATGGATGACAGGGCTGTTCAGGTCACAACATTTGATCGAATGCATACGATACTTGTTCGAGCCAACAAAAGGCCAAAGAGTATCTCGATTAGCCAGATAGAAAGTAGTGCACATTCAGGTGGGAGAAGAAGAATTGTCACACTCACTTTGACACTGCCGTCATTACTTGGGAAAGTTGTCCTGAACCCATGACTGATACTTTTGCGTTCTGAAGGGGATGGAGTACAGTGGTATAATTAGTGTGTGTGCTCCAAAGTCGACGAAAGATGAGTGTGGAACGGAACAGAATTAGAAATGTGGATATGAATTTAACTCACTGGCCACATCCACAGAAAACGAGGAGAATACTGCAAATATGTCAACATGATCATCATGACACAACAGTGAAACGAAGACATCAATTACGTACTGCTCTTCCCGCCATCCCTGTGGTTTCGCACAAGTATTAATTAGCATATGACATAAGTAAATTAGAGAGAGAGAGAGCAAACGAACCATAATTTCCGGCACCGAAACTGCCCCCTATGATTACGGTGATCTTGGGCACATTTGCACATGCGACAGCTCTAACCATCTTTGCACCTACATTCATGCCGTGGATCAGCTGCAGGAAGCGACGAAACTCCAAAATGGAGAAAGGTTTCCTGGAAGAATACAGATAGCGGATACAGGCGACACCACCAGATGTCCGCAATGGAAGGGCCCCTCTTTGAATGACTCATCAAAAGCATAGATTGGGGTAAAACAGAAGTTCAAGAACAGGTGGGACTAACCATCTTTCGCGATACCATCCTTCTCAGCTTTGGATCCTACCATGTAACCAGTGACATTTACGAGAAACAGAAGGGGAATCTGACGCTGGGAACATAGTTCGATGAAATGGGAGGCTTTGAGCGCAGAAGGAGAGACGAGAATCCCATTGTTAGCTATTATGCCTACTTGGTAGCCGTGTATATGAGCGAAACCCTGCCATTTTGGGGGGTGGAGTCATAAGAACACTTGACATGAAAAAGATCTGGGGTAGAAGAAGGATTTGGGGTGGGGGGAAAGGACTCACGGTGATAATGGTAAGGCCGTATTCTTTCTTGAACTCCCTGAATTTTGAACCATCGACGATATGCGCAATTACATCTCGCATATCAAATGGTTGTCTCAAATCTGTGCCTACAATTCCATGTAATTCATCTGCCGGGTATAACGGGTCCTCTGGGGTCTGTGTCGGCTAAATATAAAAGATGCATTAATCCTACACGATAAAATCCAATGACAACGAGGGTCGCGGCGAATCTTAGGCGAAGTCTTGATCCGTAGGATGCCACAAAAAGGTTTTGGAACAAAACTCACTCACCGGCACACCCCTCCAGCCCGCATACCCCAAGTCCCCGACAATGCCTCTTGCAATTTCAATAGCGTGTTCATCATCCCTAGCCAAATGATCTGTCACACCACTCTCACTCGAATGCATCAATCCACCTCCTAAAGTCTCTTCATCCACAATTTCACCTGTAGCTGCTTTGACTAACGGGGGCCCAGCGAGAAATATTCGACCTTGTTTTGCGACGATGATGTTCTCGTCGGCCATAGCGGGAACATAAGCACCACCTGCTACAGAGATACCGTGGACTGTGGCAATTTGTGATATTCCAAGAGCTGACATTTGTGCCTGGAAATGTTGAAAGGTGTGAAAGGCGAGGGGGCAAGGAGGCATACCATGTTGTAGAAGATACGACCAAAGTGATTTTTGTCTGGGAAGACATTTGCTTGGTGTGGTAATGCCGCTCCTCCAGACTCAACTGAAGTTGATTCAGTCAGCATATCGATCAGAAATGCGGAACACTCTCACCAATATAGACACAGGGTAATCCATTCTCCCTCGCAATTTCCTGGGCTCTCAAGTGTTTCTTTACGGTAAGAGGATAATACGATCCCCCTTTCACAGTAGCATCATTGATGACAATCATACATTCTTTCCCGGATATTCTTCCTATCCCAGTGATCATCCCCGCACCTGGGATAATTTCACCTGGGTATACATCGTGTGCTGCCAGAGGGGACAATTCGAGAAATGGAGAACCTGAGTCGAGCAGGAGATTCAAGCTTTTTGCAGATATTATTAGCACATAGTGAGCGCGGCAAAAAAAAAACGAACCGCTCACGAGGCAATTTCTTGCCTTTACTTTTCATTCTCTCAGCAGCCTTTGGTCCACCCCCTCGTCTAGCAGCAGCCATCTTCTGTTCTAAATCTCTCACTAATTCGTTCATAGATTCTGCTTTAGCCTGGAATTCGGGTGAGGCCTTGGATATAAGAGAAGGGAGTACAGATGCATGGTATCCTCTGCAATGAACAGTATGTTGGGATGGTGGTATGAGAAGAAGGCGTCGGAAAGTTGTGGCAATGACATGCATTGCAGACCGTTGAAGTGCAAGTGACGGCGTAAGGATCAAAAATTGATTCGGCCGGACCTTGAGCACCCGAACGGATCTGGATCCTAGGTAGAAGTTCGGGATCGAAGGTGAAATTTCGGCCATTTGAATCATTTTAGTAATTAAATGTCTCGCATATAGTGTCAATTAAATGCATTTCATAATAGAAAAACGTACTTTTACCCGAAAGCAAGATTTATTCCAACAACAAAAAATTTCGTTTGTTAAGAGCTTTTAAACACAAGTGATGACAATGACTAGCTAGTACATCTTTTAACACTAGCACCACTATCACAAATGCCGGCTCTGCAATCCACTTACAATACCTTCTTATCGCTCTCATGTAATCAAACTGAGGATTTTTACCAGCATCAGATCTAGGTCTCTCCATACAACATCTCTCTTCGCTTGTACGGTGTATCGGTGTCAATATCTATATCTACTACGAGGGAAGAAACAAGAAGCACAAATAAATCATCTCAGCCAAGATATTCTGGCCGGGAGCAGAGACCGAACATCTGTGTGAAGGAGATTGAAACATCATCGACTGTACATCAACTCGTCTATTCTGTCGTTCGGCTGCATGCCTCCGGAAGTCTGGTTCTAAAAGCCAGAATGGCAGGACAGATTCTTCACCGGCAAGAAAAAATCCTAGCTCAAGATTCTTGAAGGTGGGTATCAGGTTTTTGACCCAAACGAACGCAACAAGCAAATCCAAGAAGGGTCAAAAAATAGAGATAGTGGAAGCAAACGAATCCGGGCAGCAATCGACTTTTCTGACTCATTATATGCATGGGTGTCCAACACTGACTCAAAGAAAAACTAGCCAGCTGATCAACTCTGGGAAGCATGACACCTTGAAGAGAAGTTCGGGGCTCCAGGAGAAACCAATGATCGAGTCTATTTTACGATGTCCCCACTCTCGAGATATGTACCACATCCGAGGACCTACCTCATGCATAACCCCCCAAAAGATCCCATTATCATAGGAGATCTTGTGGTATGCGTCGATAAAGAGGGGAAAAGATATGCTTCTTTGATGTTCTCAGAATCAAGTCTGACAGCAAATAGGAATGATGATTCTTCACGAAACCAGGGACTGCCTTTGTCAAGGGAAGTTGGTCTTTCTCATTCACATGGGCGAGGCATTTCATATCAAATTCCGAGGGATTGTTTGAGAGAGTGGGATAAGGGTAGAAGTTGGCCAACAATGCTATCGTATGAGACTAGTGTTGAGTGGATTGATGCATCCTCTAGATTGTGCCTGGAACCGAAAGAGTCCGGGCCACATTTTTCCCTCAAATGATGCGCACTGCCTTCAACGGTTCCTGAACTAGCTTGCTGATGCGCTGAGCATATTCGTAGTTCTCACGTTGTCCGAATCGTTGGAGCGAAAAGTCGAAAATAACATCGACTGGGATTTAAGATTGTGACTTGTCGACGGATCTCTTCTCCGCTAGTTATCTACCAACATTCCATCAACACCAGATACAATCAGATAAGAGAAGAAGAGAAGTGTACAACTCCAAGTCAATTTGCTTTTCCAAACCTAGAAATCCTTCCAGTCATCCCAATCATCATGCTTCTTCTTAGCTTTAGCATGAGACATCGTAGTACCCATACCAGCATCCTTTTGTCTCGCAATAGGTGGATCTACCTCAGGTATAAGATCAGTACTCCGACTTTGCCCTTGCGTGAACTCTCCAAAGAAATCATCATCATCTTTCCCATTTGAATCGTACAACGCAGAGCTTTCTTCTCCACCATACCCACCATACACATCAACCTTCCCATATCCATTTCTCTCCGGTCCACCTAGCACTTTTTCTTTAACACCATAAACTGTATCGCCCAAATCGATGCCCATACTCCGCTTTCCCCACTCATTCGCTGCGCCACCTAATTCTCCAACTTTTCTGGAAGCACCATCAACATAACCTCGAACGTTGGCCTGGAATTGTGGATCATTAAGACGTTCCATTCCTGGCTGAATGACACTTTTATTGATAGTTTGGGTAGCGCCTACTACAGCTGATGAAAATATTGACCAGCCTTTTGACAATGCTGCAATCGGATTTTCTTGCACATCAGCAAAAGTGGGTGCATTTGCTGAAGAAAGACGGAACGAGGGATGGGAGAGGTTGCCTGCAGGAGGGGTCGGAGTATTACCGAAGCCTTGATAACGTCCACCCTGAGAAGGAGGAAGATCAGCTGGCCGTGATTCGTTGAGCTTTCCAAGGTTGGCAAAATAAGCTTCGTTCTGTGATTTTTGATCGACCGGCGTATTGTTGATGAGAGAGGGGGATGAGGCATTTGAAGCAGGAGAGGTGACACCAGAACCTGTGGTGAACCGAGAGTTTTGAGTCCGAGATTTTCGGAGGCCAGCCGGATTGGGGGAGGATGAACGGGAGCTGTTTGTTGGGCTGAGGTAGTTTGCAGGAGGTGGGGATGGAGACCACGGTTTGCCAGCGAGAACATTATCAAGCTACAATGAGCTGTGAGATTGGGCTATGGTAACGGGATCTCTGAAACGTACTTTTTCCCGATATTGGGTAGCTGCCCAGCAGTGATATGTATCGTAGGGGCTGGCAGCATCTTTGTATCCACCCAGAGGGTCATAAGATTTGACGAAACTGCGAAAGGGGGCATTTCCGCCAAGCTATTCTACACGTGAGCCGTACATAGGGCTTGTATTGGAAAAGATGACGAACCTCCATACGCTTGAGTTGGTCATCTTGCCAGGAATCCATAGTCACAGAACGCACAAAGCTACGCAGAGATGAAATTCTGCATTACCGTGGTCAGCAAGTAGGGATTACCTGATGTGTACGCCAAAACTGCGATGTGTACCAGCACATTGTAGGCACAGGAACACAGCAAAACTGGCCGACGGTCAAATGTCAGCGTCGTCGAGGACAGGATCAGCACACCTCAAAGAGGCCCACTGGGGGTTTGGATTGTTGCAGTCGCAGCAGGCCTTGTTGCTCAAGCCTTCACGCTGGATGAGTTGGTTCAGAATTTTTCTTGCAGCTGGGTCAGCCATATGTATAGCACCTGGAAGAGTGCAGATAAAGCCACGTGACAAAGCACGCGTTCTGATATTTTGATTTATGGGAATGCAGCTTGCCTTGGACAACGATGATCCAGCAGACCGACCGCAATCCTCGTCGTCCAGATGCCCCCAAGTCCGACGCTGCAGACGGTCCAGAAATATGGGGAAACTGGGCTGGCCCCAGGTCTGTTCCTTCTGCTCGCCCGAGGCCTCCACTAACGTTAGCCCAGGCATTACTCTTTGGAGATTGTCCAGCACCCTTTGCGTGCCAGAATGTGTGGGTTCGGCGATAAAGTACATTCAATAATATACACGAACACTTTGTTATTCTGATCCGCCTCAAGGACCGGCGTCCGCTTGCTCCGGCTGCCGTCGCTAGAATGATCGTCCGTAACCAGGACAAGTCCATCGTTGATGTCGAGTCAGTACCTCTCCCGTAGAATACGAATCTTACTTGAATTCCTCTAGTGAGATTGACTGGTCGTTCTTTCTCGTCCTTGTTGATCTATGGTCTGCAGATGGCAAGCAGGAGATGAATCTCGTCCTTCATCCCTCTTCTGCAGACCGGTCTAACCCCCCACTCGCTAAGAATCGTCGTCGTGGAGCAAGCATCAATCAAATACGAGTCTCACAACACTCTCCCATACATCCATCTCCTGTGTCTTCAGAGCCCGTAAGCCAAACATGACTCACCACAGCTAACATTTCTCACCGGTATTCCACAGGCACCGTCTACACCTCTTCCCACTCACACAGCCCAGGGCGATTTCTCATCCCCTGCTGTTGCCACAACTTCTATTCCACAACCACTTTCACAAGATAGTCCGATACCCAGTTGGGGATATAGCTCCAATCGTGGTATAACATATCCGCCGCCTTCATTTGCTCAGGTGACAGCGAAACCTACGTCTACTTCTAGCTGGGGTGATGCTGCTGCTGCCCCTTCCGCTTCCACTGCCTCTAGCACTGATGCCCACCATCGTCATCGTTCCGTAGATTCCAATGATGCCTTTCCAGCCAATCCTCCACAAATACCTCATGATAGTCCCACACATGCGTCTCGGCCTGATGGACATACACATCAAAGCATTCAGCTGCCTACAACACCCCCACCATCTCCTCCTTATAGTGCACTGTCCAGCAACATGGGTCCTCCTATCACCAATGATAGCGATGAAAAGAATTCTAATAGTACACCCGATACACCATCAACATCAGTACCTTTGATGACGTCATATCCGCCCATGAAATCTTCTCGTTCAACTTATACCCGTGCACTTGTTGGTCCGTTATCAGCAAATGCGACAAGGTTGCAGGATGAGCATCGGAAATCTGGGATATTCTTCCTGTTCCAGGATTTGAGTGTTAGAACTGAAGGTACTTTTAGATTGAGAATGAGATTAATGAACGTTGGCGCGTAAGTTGTCGATCCTTTTACGTCACGGTGCTCATTGTTTTCAGACCTCCAGCACCAGAGCAAGGAGCAACGAAAATCCATACTGATGTTTCACCGGTGCTTGCTCAAATATTCACCGAGCCATTTACTGTTTTTTCTGCAAAACGGTTTCCTGGTGTTCCAGGTAGGTCTGAAATTCTTCGCACTTTCGGGACTTGTCAAGTGTTGATTGTTTTGTTCACCCATTCATATGCTTTGGGTCAATGGTTTGATTATCTTTTCCTCTTGACCTATACCTATGTTTCTGGAACCACATCACGTGTTCGGGCGAAAACTAGACACGACAGCGCTTTCAATTGCCTTTGGCAACCAAGGCCAAAAGATACCCATCGTGAGTTTTCAGACTTTCCATGTCTCCCAATTTGCTGTACATGCATCAATGCTTCATCACTGCACCATTATCATGAAATGGAGTCATTATTTGAACACCAAAACGTCAATCAAGCTTCCTTTTCCTGCTCCCACCCCTTTTTTAAAGAAGAAAAAGCCGGACCTTGTCTTTGGGCTATTAACAAGATACATGACCCTCTCATTACTTATGCTGATCTCTTTGAATAGCGAAATCGACATGGTTCTGGCAAACGTTGGAGACGTCAAGATGCATCATCTGCAGAAGAAGAGGATTCAGAGGCAGAGTAAGAAAACTTCCTTAGGATGCTTAGATGGATGGCGGGGAGTGCCACTCGAGATAGAAGATATGGATGTCGTGGTCGTTTGGAGTTTCTTCCTTCCGCAGTCGATTGGCATTTGCCCTCGAACAAAAGTTGACTGTCATTGTTATCAAGATTTTGTATCTATATGTCTCTGGGTGCTACTCTTCGTTTGTTGGATATTTGCCCGCGGAGTTGTTTGCAGTGTACTACATGTATCGGACCAACCATGTATTTCAGTGTGTGCAGTGATCGGATGTCAATCAATCTGGGACGATTATACAATTCTAAACTTATGCATCCAATAAGATATAACGAACGTACCCCAACTATACAAACGAAAACGAGATCCAAATCCAAAATATTCTCCTTATTTCCCTCATTATTCAATTCCAGATATACACCTTGTCATAGTTGTCTGCCAACCTATACTTCTCCTGCTCGTCAAACTCCATGACAATCTTGACAGCATCCGGGTAGTCCTTGAATATCTTCTCCAACAAAGCTTTCACTCGTTTCTGTTGTTCAGGTGAATAATCAACACCATACAAATCCGCATGAGACGTTTGTCCAGGTGTTGAAGTTTGTACAGCGGGCTGACCAGCACGAAGACGTTGAAGACCGATGAGCAAGTGATGCAGCAAGGACCAATGAATTCTGGGGTTGTTACCTACGGAGGTAAAGGACAATGTATAAAGTGGACGAAGAAAGTCGGGTACGGTTTCAAAGGAAAGATCGTCAGAAGTGGAAGAGCGAGGAGCGATGAAGGGAAGATAACTTCTGTCGGACTGTGTTTCATCTGATGAGCCAAAGGAATCAAGAATGAGGTCGAATTCTTCTTCTGATGTTGGCGTTGGTGTTGGCGTTGTCGTTAGCGTTGGGGCTGGCGCTGGCGTTGGCGGTGGTGTTGGCGGCGACGGCGGCGTGGGTGTGGGTGGATGATTGAGAGCGAGAACAGTTGCAGCATCATCACCACTATCGCGCTGTGAACGATATCGAATAATTTTGGATCGCGTAGATCCACTAAAAGGTCGGATAGGCGTAATTATAGCATTCAAAAACGAAAGATCCGTTTTGTTGAGGACATCGAAAGGTGATCTCCACGTTTGTTGTTTTTCGTCAACCGTCTGAGTAGAGTCAGAAGCAGTCGAAGTCCGAGCTTCATTTCGCACAACGCGGATATAGGGTAAAATAATCCGATCCACCACCTCAAAAGCACGTTCATATTCTCCCGCTCGAATAAGATACTCTCCCAATCGATTCCAATTGAAAAAATTGAAACTGAACCCCTTCTTCTGATATTCCTGCCACACTTCCAAAACCCGATCGTGTTCTTCTGATCTCGATAATGTATCAAGGTATATAGTGAGCGGAACACAGAGCATATCCGTAGACGACTCAATGTCATCTTTACCCTCTTGTGGGAATTTCGCAGCGTCCATCTTTTCCATACCAATCTCCAAAAGATGATTCCAGACTTTAGTAGCCTGTTGTAGACGATCTTTTTGTCGATAGAGATCGAGGAGGAAGGTCAAGACCGATACATTTACTTCACCACCAGCATCCAACATCTCATCCAATAACCTTTCAAACCCCTCAACGTTTCCATTCGAGGAATATCCGCGTAACAAGGGCTCATATACTAGATTGATAGGCGAGAGTTGCAAATTCTGTTCTCCCATAATATCTCCTTGCCGAGTAGCCACTCGAGTCATAAACTCATATGCCACTTGTAAACTCCCTGTCGCTTGTTCATTGGAATAATAATTGAGTACGGTGTTGAATGTGACGGATGTAGGATTAATTCCTCGATCAATCATATCTTGATACACCTGCAACGCCTTATCCTTATCTCCCTTGCGTAAGAAACCAGCCATGAGGATGGTGAAAGTGAAGGGATTCATGAGACTCTGGATGCCACTCTTTGCTCGTTTGTCCATCTCACGAAAGATATCCAGAGCAGCACCCATATAGCCCGCTTCGCATGCTGACTGAAGGAGCAATGCGAATGTCACTGGAGTAGGTTTGATATTTTTATTGGCGTCCAATCGTTCAAACAGTGTTGCAACAACGCGAAATGGAGCTCCCATGATGACATAACCCTTCAAAGCAATGTTATACATTTCGATAGTGAGCTTCAACGGACTCCTGGTGTTCTCCTCTAGTGATCGGAACAATCTGATCGCCTCGTTCCATTGTCCAGCATCGACATAACAATTCAACAAAGCACCAACCATAGCCTGATCCGGCATGATATTTTCCAACAATGCACGCTTGAAAATTCCCTCAGCTGTACTCGGTTTATGATGCCTATTGAGAGCAGTTATGATATTTGTATAAATGACGACGTTGGGTGCAATCCCTGCTTCCCGCATCCGATCCAACACAGCCGTGATAGCTTCCAGGTTTCCACTCCGAAAATGGCTTTGAATCATAGAACTGTATACGTAAAGATTGGGTTTGAGATGATCCTTGGTCATTCGCTCTATCCAATAATCAATCCCCTCCGGATCTGAGCAACGTGCATAGCAATAGATTGCAATAGCATAATCCATAACTTGAGGTCTCGTACGTCGATAAGATCCATTTTCATCCCGAGGATAGTACTCCTCAAAACGATGGTGTAGTTGCGTCACATGTCCTCTGATAGCTAAATTGAGCAAACCCATAACTCTATGATGCTTGTTGAGCTTTGGCGCCCAATCCGCACTATTAAGCCGACCCTGAAGCGCAAAAAGGTGCATCCCAGTATTCGTATGTTCTGGAGTTGTTCCTGGAACTTCGTTATAAAGTCGATTTGCGTCATCAAAGTAATTATCTTGCGCCAAAGCCCTCACAAGCCGAAGCTTAAGCAGACCATAGGGAAAACGGTTGTCGGTAAAACTGATGCCCTCTCGTGACTCAAACGCTGCTTCATAGACACACAAGGCCAACTGCGGCTGTTTGTATCGGCAATAGGCTAAAATGAGCAGTACAGTGATTTGTACCCAATTCTGCTCATTCGGGACTTCTTGACTTTTGACGAGAGACACAGGATCCTGTAGTGAGCTGAGGATAAACAGAAGCCTGGGATGTCGATTGACAAGAGCAGCAACACCCTCATCACGAAAATAAAAGCAATATGGAGGGTGAAAATACTCCTTGAAAAAATGAATTTTGAGAAACTCCACAACATGGAGGGCATCTTGAAAATGGAAAATAGCAGAATAAAGAGAAGTGTATGTTTTGGCAACCATTGGGTCCATTTGAGATCCTGGAACACGAATCTTCTCCAAAATTTCAATTGCAGCTTCGAATTGACCATGCATCGAACGAGATCTCGCAATGAGATGTTGAATAGATGTTACATGGCGTCTCATACTGTCCGAAACGTGAATTTGCGCTTGTAACCAATAGACCATCTTCCGAAATCGCTGCCTCTGGATTTTCAGCTCGTATAAACTATCATCTTTTTCGTAGAGCAGTTCAATTTTGTCACAGAAACGTTCGGCGAAGAGAATGATGATGTGGTCTTGGTTATCTCTTGCTGTTCGTTCAACACCCTCCTTATCTGCAAGAAATGCGATAAAAGATCGCCAAGCATCATCCAATCTCAAATCTTCCACATCCACTCGTGTATATCTCGCAAGATGAATTAAATGCGGAGGTCGATTGGTTTCAGACATTGTGGATGAAGATGAAGGTGGGGTTGAGGATGAGGATCCATTTCTTTGATGGGATTGCGAGAAAGTTCGAGTACATCGTGCCGTGGCATGGGATGTATGCCTTCGTTGTCCATTTGATGACGACGAGTTTCTCTTGCTCAAACGATGGAGAGAATACGCTTTTAGATTTTGAAACCGTCGAGGACGTCGTTCTCTAGGTAGTGACAATTCCTGGAGCATAAAAGGAATCCCATGTGCTAAACAACCAAATAAGTTGATTGACACTACATGCTCTCCCCAAAAAATCCACGAAACTTACTTGGACAGCAGAAAAAGTGACGTGTAGTACAACAAGACCACTCTCTACACTGTGAAACGCGACGCAAACACGGTTCTTCTCTTTCTTTCCCCTTGGACGATCTGAAGAGGTTTGACGAAAAAAATGGATGTTGATGCTGATGTTGGTGATGCATGATTCCGCCTACAAGAGTAGAACAAGTAGGGTAAGATGTGCTTTGAAGAACAGAACGACCAGGAAACAGAGAGTTTCGTATGACGATTGTCAACGGTTCAACCATGAGCGTTTTGGCCAAGCTCTATATTTTCATCAAAAAAATAAGCAGCCAGCTAGAGCGCACTGAAAGTTCCACCTTTCAAAACGAGTGTAAGAGAAAGATTTTCACCGAACTAAAAAGAAAACAAAGGTTGAGCTTAGCCGTATATTCATACAGAAGATTTAGAGGAAATTAGGTCAGCTTCTAGGTTAAATCACGTGGTACTTTTTTGAAACCAAAATTTATAACGCGGTACTCGATCACAGTCCACAGGAGCATGCATAGTACACTACATCAACTATAAATCAACACAAATTGGAAGCTGACCAGTCAAAATTTAAACAAGAGAGAGAAAAGTAAAGAGAAAAGGATGGGGGGAAGAAAAAGACAAGCTACGAAGTCTAAAGTGCTAGACATCACGTGGTTATTCTTTCTCGATGCTGTTTGGTGAACAATCTTATCTCAACTTTCCCAATGACAATTCATAAACCAGACCTCGCCATTCCGCCTTTCGAAATTGTCCTCGCAAGCTCAAAAGATGAAATACAGCAATGTTTCGATATCGTTGGTTCTCCACATTTTCGTTAGAACGATTTGATTTTTTTTTTCTCTAGAGAGTTGATGTTTTTCACTACGAACAAAAGTTTCCCTTGAATACAGAATTTGATGAGTCCGTAACAATACACACCTACACATATGCAAGAGATAAACTGTTTTTTCCTAGTAAAGAAGAACTTGCCACACATCTCCTTCTCCGCCTCATACCTTCTCTCACACCCATCGGTACCATTCGTGGCTATCTAATACCCCAAACAACGGATACCTATAAACTCACACGACTTGCCATACTCAAAGACTATCGCAAGTATGGATTCGGTCGTAAACTTGTAGAAGCATTTCATGATTGGGTGAAATCGGATGCTTCTGCAAATTCGACGACGGGTTCTGTGATCATGAATCCATCACTACCGAGACAGATCAGAATTAATTGTCATTCACAAATCTATGCAAAAGGTTTTTATGCCAAGTATGTCGCCCATTCCCTTTCCCAATATCGAAACCTTTTCTGCCTCGAGACTGTTCTGACCAACGATGTCTAGGTTTGGTTATGTACAAGAGGTAATCTTCTCTTTTGTTGGAGAACTGATTCATTTATCAATTTCCAGGGCGAAGAGTTTGTTGAAGATGGAGATCCCCATCAGAGTATGGTTCTATACATCACAATCCCACCCCGTGATCATCCTACAAAACAAAAAGAGGACTTGGGCTAACACATACACAGTTTGTCACCTTTGCTCAATGCATATACATTACTGCGACTTTGCAACGCAATAGGGCAACAAGATCAGAGCCACAAAAGGAGGCTCTACATACACTAAGTAAAAATACAAGTTATATGAGGTCGAGGGCGACCAAAGCGGCAAATAGAATTCCGCAGACAAAAATGGTATCATGGGTTGTTAAAAATGTCAATGAGCAGAGATTCATAAGGGGTCGTGAGGAAATTAGTCGTAAAGAACAAGGCATATTCAAGACTGAGGGAGTCGATCACCGTCATCTGTGCTGAAACCTTCACTGTCACTTTCAGAGGATTCCATCTTGACTGGAGCAAAAGCAGGGCTATTGGGCAAAATACTGAAATTGATGTTGGTGCCATAGGCAGGGGTACCATCCTCGTAAAGCCGCCTCGCGGCTTCGTATTCCATTTTCTCATGTTCAGCCTGGGCCAAAAATGGCTATAAAGTGATGAGATAGGGAGTGAGTAGAGAAAAGACGAGGTACCTGTCTCTCTGCATCTGTCATGGACCGCCACTTTGCGGCGGCGAGGACGCTCTGCTTGGTGGTTTCGGTCTCGTTACCGAAGATATTGTGGACGAGCCCTGGATTCGCCCGAATGTATTGGAGGAACATGAAGTAAGCACTGAGGGGCTTCTTAGGAGCGTTTGGATCCTTGATATTGCTCTTGCGAGACTTGCCAGCCTTGCGCTGGGCAGCACGGTAGGCGTTCTCGCGTTTAATGTCGTCAGGGGTGAGCGAGCGCATGTAAGCGTTGAGTTCTCGCTCGCGAGCTTCCTTTGCGGCTTGGGAGCGGCGCTTATAAGGCTAGAAGAGAAAGGATAAGAAGAAGAACAAGAGATGAGGAATGGAGATGACCTCTTTATCTTGGGGAGAAAGAGAAGCGTATTCTTGACCTGCTTCCTTTGCGGCCTGAGCGACATTGAGCTTGGTGCCAGAAGCCTGTTGGCGCTGAATCCAGTCTGTAAAGTAGAGCTGCCAGGCAGAAGGGGCGAGTTTGGGAGGTTTGAGGACGGGCTTCAAAGCTGTAGATGATGATGATGAGATGGTGGTGGTGGTGATAAAAAGACAAGAAGGACTCACACATGTCGGGATCCTCGGATCTCTGTTTGCGACGGATGGTTGCGTCACGGTCATGGGAGGAGCGAGTGAAGGAGCGGGTGATGGGAGGGCGATTCTGGGAAAAGGGGGGCGCACTGGAGGAAGTGAGCACGTGGACAGAACTTCGGCGGGCAGGGCGGAGGGTGGAGTCGGTGAACTGGCGGACGGAGGGCCGGGGCGGACCGGGGGAGGGAGGGAGAGTGACGCCGTCCCAAAGTTGGGTTGCCCAGGTTGGGGCTGGATTGGCCGAGAGGAGGCGGGGCCGCGGAGGATGGGGAGGAGAGGACAGATGATGAACATCAAGATCGCAAGGCGAGATGGACGATGGGAAGAGAGATTCGACGGTGATCTCAGGATCAGTGAGCCAGTGGTTCATGTCCAAATCATACAGGCCTTGGGCGAAGACATCAGTATACGGGTCGACGCTGGCATATGGGTCGACGGGCTTGACGTCGGAGAGCCATGGCTGGACATCGTCAAGGTCCAGAGGCCCAAAGATCATAGGGTCAGCATCAAGAGGGTCCTGCATGGTGAAACGGCGCACAAGGTAACATCTGAGTGCAGGCATATTTAAGGGCATCCGGCATCTCATGACTGTGATTGTACTTCCTTTTCTGGAAGTGTAGGAAATCGGGCAGTCGGGCGCTGCTGGTGGCCTCGACGACGGTACAAAGAGAAGCGCGGTGAGAATCTGGATGACCTGCAATCCCAGGATTCCACACTGCCTGCCCTAATGCGGCTAATCTCGATCCACATCTCAAATGTATAATCTATTACAGAACAACAAGTGACGGGGGGCTGTACCTTGTGCAGACGCGATTTCCTGTCTGATCTGGGTCATGGCTATCGCTCGGTCCCCCGGATACCACACTTACCTGCATGATCGCTTCTTCTCGGCGTTGCGCTGCCTGCTCCCGCCGGTACCCATCCCGGTCTCCCTCCGCCATCAGCAGCGGCACCAGATGAATCCTCGACCATACCTTTTCCCGCTGCAGCTCTCTGCTAGACATTAGCCCATGTCAGCACCCACCACAACCACTCTTACCTTTTCTCCAGATTTCCCTGCCCAACCCGGTAAAAGCCATACGCACAAATAGCCGTCACCCCGCTCAAAATTGCAAGCCCTCCTGGCCCTCGCAGTGGCAAATTTCGCTTGTATTTAATTGCTTCAAATCCCCCCGCAGGGGGCATGTCTCTGTGGTCTTCAGCATCAGCCACAGCCAAAGAACTAGAATCAGTCTGCGCACTGTCTGTAAGGTGCCGACACTGCCATGCAATATCAGTCAATTAAACCACACTCAACAGTCATTAGAGACTCACTTTATCCGTCGTTGGCCGGGTTCAACACAGGAAAGTGGTTACCTCAAAATCAAAAAATGCCACGTGATCAATGCGTGAGAACGCGCATGGGCCGGGGAATTTGCCTAATTGGGCTACGGATATTTGCCTCTGCCACCTGTCGGTTGACCATGTCCCATCATCCCTCCCCGCCTCATTCCGCATCTTCCCGTCCTCTTCATCCCCTCGGGATCACTGCCGGTGCCGAAGATACCAAGTATCAAGCAAAATACAAGGACCTCAAGCGCAAAGTCAGGGAAATCGAAGGCGTGCGTCCCCCCTCATCCCTTTTTTAATTGTCTGCTCACCTCGACTAGGGCAATGACAGGCTCCAGTTTAATATTCTACAGGCAAAGCGGAACATTCAACGGATCAAACTTGAACGCGCGTGCGTTGTCTGCCTTGCAGGTCTTGTTTTTCAGCTGCATAGATTCGATTTTCTAGTATTTTGTACGAGCGTATTTCCTCTGCGCCACCGGCGACAGAACCCGTGACCGCGGGGCCAGTGCCGCCGCCATCTGGGCATGCGCCGCCATCCCGTTCGTACTCCGGGTCGCACCGGGATCGGCCGTTGGCCATCGATGGTGAGCCTCTTTCTGCAGAGTATTTGCGCAGACATGTCCCTGTCCACGACTCCGGCCGCCACCTTGCTCCGCTTCCTCATTCCCACATCCCTCCCGTCACTCCATTCGACCCTCGAGCTCATCCCGTCTCCAGTCCTCCTCTCCATTCTGAACGTCCTAGATCTCTCCAACAGTCTTCTCGGCCTCTTCCACGCCAAATTTACCCCCACATTCCCGGTCAGCAGTATCCTGACACTATATCCGCTCTCCATAGTCCTCAACCACCCTCAGATAGAGGATCATCCAGGCGTATGGATCCCAACGAATATCCTCGTCCTCATTCCAGACATCCTTCCCATCTGTCTCCCCACATGCCCTCTCCTGACCCCCGCAGAATCCCACCCAACCATGCCATCCCTCATCCCTTCTACCATGATGACCAAGCTCGTGCAGACTGGGAACGTGACTCCAGACATCGTGAATCTAGGGAGAGAGAATCTGACATCCACTCTCCTCACCCAGCCCCACATCGTCTCGATTATCCAGACTACCCCCCCTCTCATCCCCCTCCCCGGATAAGAGAAGACATCTATCATCGTGATCCCGCAATTCCCTACCCATCCGCCCATATCTCCCGTTCTGGTACCCCTGGTTCTCATAATTCTGTAATAGACCAACCTCCCATACCTTCGCGGCCTGATTCACGCACACAGTTGTATGACGAACGAAACTCTGCAAGACATACTTCATACAGACTTCGACCCATTAGTCAATCCAGCAACATGACAGAGGACCTTGAGTTTGCAGGACATGACCGCCAAGATAACCGAGTTGGAAGATCTACACCTCATGACCATGCAAGGATCCCTTTGTCTTCTACTCCTACCGGTGCCAATCCTAATCCTACATCTTCCGGCCCGAATAACGGATCCAGCGGAAATATTGTCATTTCTGCCAATACTGCCGTTGCAGGTGGCGGCGGCGGACGCGAAAGTATCTACTCTCATCCTCCTCCGCCTCCTCCGCCTCCTCTTGGATCTGGGCATTCTCATTATGATCGCTTGGACCGCGGACATGAGGCTCCAATGAGGAAAAGGAATAGAAGTGATTTGGACATGGACATCGATAGCGATAAGGACAACATAAATGACATTGGAGGGCGAGGCACAGCAGATTCTAGACGTAATACACCTGCCTCCGGTATTGTAGGTGAAGACAGGGACAAGTGCTCGTTGAAACGTTATTATGATCACCGTGAAGGGTCCATTCCTCCTCCGCCAGAACTACATGACAATTAATTGAATGTCAACATCTCAATGTGCAAGAACCTTGTATTGCACAGAATCGGACTGCGGGGTGCGCGATTATTTTGGACATATGGCTTCCTTTTGTTGTTGCTGCCGTAACAGGTCCTCTCTTTGTCCGATCCTATCTTAACCTTGTGAGCCTCATGTTTGTGTCCGTGTGATGTCGGAAGTTGTGGAGCTGTTTTGAGTTCGTTATAGATATATATATACATATAGAAAAGCAGAGCAGAGCATATGTGAGAAGGTTATTTTGTATGTGTCATGCGGCTCTTCTGCAAAAAGTATTAAGTACTTTTGTTCACTCCCTTGTCTTGATGTAGCTCTCAAAAATAAGTAAGAGCATCGGTTTGGAGTTTGCTTTCGCTGGAGACAGTCAACATTGAGATGGGAGAGAGGTTAAGACACCTAAAGGTCAATTCGGGGAGATGGAAAAATCCATGGGTTATCTGAGTCGACCTTATCTGGCTGTGTTACTTGGTTACAGAAGTTGAATTCAACTGGGGTGTGTGTGTGTGATAAGAAGCAGGTTCGTTCAGTCGTTCTACGTCATCTTTATGAAAAACCCTGAAAAGCTAATTCAATGTTTATGTCATTCGGTAGGTTCGCAAATCAAGAGGGTGGTTAGTAGCTTTTATTGAGAGTGTCAGGACTGAATCCTTCCAAGTTTGAAGAGCGAGGGTTCTGAGGAGTAGTAATGGTGGGTGGGGATGAGTAGCGTGAGTAAGAAAGATCTTATGTCGATGTCTTCAAAAACCACATGGAATGTGCGAGTTTCACAAACGTGTGTATGTTCGTAACGTTATCGTAACTCACCCCTCTCCGTCGTTGTCATAGAATACTCCCGATACAATGAGTAAGAGTCATTAACGGATCGGTGATGCGACATCACGGAAGAAATGCCATGTGATCATAAGACCAAGTGCTCAGAGGTTCTAATGATCATTGGGGTCCAATCACGAGTTCCTATTGGGCCGAAGTCGGGAGGATGTGCAGTCGACATAACGTAAACAGAAACCCATCCATGTATTAGAACCCATTCTTGCTCCGGGAAAATGCCCAAAAACCAATCTATCACGGATGAAAGAGCCAGGGAACAGAATAAATCCAAAGACCAAAGTCCCGGGCATCAACTAAGGTTTGTTGAATTATTGATAACCTTTGAGAAGAATTCCCACTACCATCCATTTTGAAAGAGAGAGATCGTGAGCACATGCTTTCATTGTTCTATGTTTGTCATTATGACGACTTGTAAGCGGTCTGAACGGCCAGAACAACCTTTCTTAGGTCAGGCGGAAGGGGGAAGGATCGGCGTTATGGAGTTCAAGGTCTTTGAGAAAAAAGGGGTCTCGCGATCAATTTGCGTCTGTTTTTTTTTATCGCGTGATTGGTTGGCTGTGCGTACGATATTCTGGCTTATGTCCTTAGCTATCACATTCTTGATGCTAATCTCTTGGCTTCTGAATAGTTCCTTCCTTACCAGGTCAGATCAGATTGAACCATGGGCATGGTTCTTTCTTCGATTTTGATTACAAATATAGAAACCCCCTCTCTTTGAACTATTTATTCACGGGTGCGTGTGCGTGTGGTGTAATGTCGGATACATTGAGTCAATCTAGTATTTTATTTAAATGGGATGTAACAAAAAACCCTCACCTCATTTATCTCCACCGTAAAGTTTATCCACGGTTACGGACGGAACAACAACCAAGACATTGGTCATCCGACCTAAGCAGACCTAATTTATGATCTTTCATCTTCGTCTTCGTCTTCGTCTTCTTCACCAGAGAGCATGAATGTGTGCATACATGCAATGTTGTGGAATCACAAACCGAGATTCACCCAACTCAAAATTCGTCATCGGAATAGACTTTCCCCTCCCCTCTCTCCGAATTACTACATTCAGAACTCGATATGATTAAGAATTTGACAGGTTTTGGACATTTTCAGGTCCAAAACTGTGGGTTACGCAAGAATGATGGTGGGGAGGGATTGTCTCTTTGAAGTGACAGACCAGACAAGATTCAGGGGCGGAATCCACCGCCATATTCACATATCATAACTGATTACGAGAGAGAACAGATATCACGAGGCATTTGACCTTTCTTGACTCGTCGCGCAATATTGCTATTGTGATAAGAATAGACAATGACTTCACCAATTTATTAAAAGCGGTACTGACTGCGGTAGGCACAAGGGTATTCACATATGTGGATAGATATATAACGCCCGAAAACTCTACAGAATCTAACATATATACTTCACTCCACCGCGGCGCAGCCGAATGACAATAATATGACCACTCCTGACAAGACAATCAACATGCTAATAACCGGTGTTAGCATTCGAATCAACCAGATTATTTTTCGAGCAACAACACATCTCAGGAGCGTATATGTCTGTGAAAATCAGCGGCAGAGTTGCATTTCAGCACTGGACACCAAGAAGCTGTGGAGCGCTCGATAGAATCAGGAAAGCTTGCACGTCCGTTAGATAATGAGTCTGGTGGTAGTATGGCTTCTGTTCCAAGAAGACGCTGGCACATCTCAGCAGTTCCCAAGACACCTTCGGGTCCAGGTCCGGGAGGAAATGCCAACCCTCTCACACTGCCACCATCAATTTCTTCGTCCACCGGTATCTTCCAGTCTTGCCAAATTTTCGCTTGGTTATCCCAATAAGCATTCACACTCTCGACACCAGTAGAAAAGTCATGCACGAGATGTTCAAATACAGGTCGGACATCCTCTCTCCGACGCATGGCTTCAAGGGTGATGTATAAATCCTCAGTAGTGTATCCAGCATACTGGGCCTTGAGTTCCAAGACAATATCCATTACGAAGGGCGCTCTCGAACGATTCCGATTTGAGTCTGAGTCAGATTGGTCTATTTTGCAATTTTGGATCGTCTTACGAGCTTCAGATAACATGAGTCTCGCCCGAAATCCTCGGTTAGAACCTGCCGAGGTAGTTCCCAGTGCTTTAGATGGTACTTTTGAATTCCAAGTCGTAGAGGCTCCATCGGAATCTTGCTGACTCTCAATAGCATCCAATTCAGGCGAACCAAGGGTGTGGCTTGCATGGTACCTACGTGTTTTTGGAAAGTGTGAATGTCCATTTGGAGAGCTTCCTGAAGTCGATAACAACGTTCCACGTTGTCGCCTCTGAGATGCATTGAATGTCTTGACAGATGCAATATCTGTCATCACATCGCAATCTGTATGCTGATACACCGGCATATCGGAACATAGGGGCACAGAATGACGAGATGCATTTTTGGTACGGGAATTGCGTCGTCTTGTGGGAATGCTTTGTGATCGTGACTCTTTTGAGGTCGAAATCTCTAAAGGGAGAGAGACAATCACAGGTGAATCCGAGGGTCGGTTGACCAATGGCCGAGGAGCTGCGCGTCCTCGCACAGTGCTATCGCCGGTTTCCAAAAGATCAGAAACAAGATGTCAATGATTATTTGGACAGCTCCCAGGAACACAGGTGACGGAGGACTCACCGTTTGTGTGAAGCTGTTTTGTGACTGATCTTCTTCAGGAGACCTTGATTCGGCGTTCTTCCGACCGCAAGCAAAGAGTTATTATTGACGCATGAGTCCATTGCGAAGAAGAGCTAGATGAGTCAAGTTTGGCTGGACAGGGTATGAAACTGAACGATGGGTCTGGGAATTAATAATATGGCCGCGGCTGACACTAGTGACAGCAGTTACACAATCAATGGCTGTCTTTCGATCGTGACCAGTCTTGGGCTGAATTGGCCGATAAGGAGAACTGAAATTCGAACAAGCTTTGCTCACCATCAGTCTACGCTCCACGGAATGGATAGCGGCGTTGACAATCTGGTGTTGACAGCAGACGATCCTCGTTATGTCCGAGGATAAGGTGGCCACAATATCACAAGGGTCGGTCTGATGCTGTCTGAAGAGTCATTGTTTAGCAAGAACAATGTGCCAACACCGCCTCATGATGTTTTGAATTTTGCTTTGAGAAAAGGATCACATAGAGAATAAACCCACATCGTTACCAAGGTTCCATTACAGAAGGTCGAGTCAGACTACCTCATTAGCATGCCATTAACATCTTGATTAACCAACAAGATCTTAGGATTCCCAGGGATTCTGCGAGAAGGAGCAGTCAGCTAGGGTTGCAGAGACACTACTTCGACTCACACTCAATATGCCCAGTAATTTGATTTGTATTTGAGATCAAGTTAAAATCAGGTCGATAGGGGATATTAGAGATCAAAAGTAGTTGATCAATGATGTTAAAGTTTGAATATTTATAACACGTTGAGAAAGCAATTTCATGATTCTTCTGGTGGGAGAGGATCATGGAGGTGCACCCCAGTGCCACTTACCACAGGGACAAGCTAGTTTTCAGGATGAATATGGGGATAAAATGAATATCTGATAGAAAATTTCTATACCCTGATACACAATCAACGTCTACGGAAGGCGCTATGGAAAGACCATCCTACGACAAGAAAGCATCATCGATATACATGGTCCGCTGAAAGGATGAACAATCAGATATGCACATGGCAGAATTCACGATTCAGGATAAAAACTGACCTAAAAGATTCGCAGCTATCTCGGCCTCGGCTCTGTCACCATTTGCTAAAAGTTTTTCTTTGTTGTACAGCAATTCCTCACGCGTCTCAGTAGAGAATTCTTGATTTTGTGCTAGAATAGAAGCCATCTTTATCCAGGTATTCCTGGCTTAAGGAAGACACTGAGACGCACTTTCGACAATGGCATCAACGGGGCAGGCCTCTTGGCAGAATCCGCAGTATATGCACTTAGTCATATCGATATCTAAGACAATGTAAATGACACCGTGATGTCTTCCACGTAACTTTCACAGACCGTATTTAGTTGTCTTCCTCGATCCATCCAGGCGAGGTTCGCTTTCAATTGTAATAGCCTGTGCAGGACAAATAGCCTCACAAAGCTTGCAGGCTTTTGAGGAGATACGTAAGGACACCTGAGCACGTCCTTCAATTCTACAGCCTACCGATGCAACGCTCTTCTCCGCTGGGATAACGGCGTAATGCGTGTTCGCCACGGAAACGAGGAGATAAAGGTCCTTTCTCGAACGGATACATGATTGTATAGGGAGGACGAAAGAAGTTTTCCATAACAATCCACATTCCTACGGACATTCAGCGACAGGAAAGCTCAACACCAGATGACCAGAGTACCTCGGAGGATCTCAGTGAGGAAAAAAAGGTGAACAGCCTTGTCAATGGCACTCGGACCATCCTTGTAGGGGTTCACTGCAGGGTCAAAGGAGCCATGTTCCTGTGTGGCATGTGCACGATTGCGGTTGACTTTCTCGTCAAGATCACTCTGGAGATTGGGGTAAGGGGCGTGGCGAGTATAAGAGCAGGATGAAGAAGATATAAGCCGACGACAATTATTTGAAGGACATTTGCGAGCAATGACAGTGAAAATGCGAGGCTGTAGCCCGATGATGCGCGCAAAGGACATGGTGGAGAGCGTCGAAGAGTCGGCG
>Ga0153955_100153_pt1 | contig 48625 bp, 49 predicted proteins | sample TSFL039MetaG_FD_104744 | JGI IMG/M metagenome (GOLD analysis project Ga0153955, IMG submission 104744) | Attine ant fungus gardens microbial communities from Florida, USA - TSFL039 MetaG | ecosystem: Host-associated > Fungi > Mycelium > Unclassified | place: USA: Florida, Wekiwa Springs...
CTTTTCTCCCGCAACAACCCCATCCCTGCGATTGCTGAACGCGCCAGTTAATCGCTTAGTGCGTAGCCACGAACCAGCCCGACCTGTCGGCGCATGTCTGCCTTGCCTGCGCACAAGCCGGTGATACACAGGCGCGGGGCCAGCCGATCATCAGATTCGTTCCATCTGCCCGGACGACACGATGTGATGCCGTTTAGGATGCGACTTTGGATGCGCCGGATTACATTGCTCATGTGTGCCGGGCAGATAAAATCTGCCGTCCTGAGAGGGCGCAGTACCGCCGGGACAACCATTCATGCCGCGCTGACCATTGTGGCCAGGCAACCCAGCACCGCCAGGTTGATTGTCCATACTTCCGCCGTTACCGCCCGCACCGCCATTTCCACCTTCCCCACCGTTCCCCCCTGGCGCGGCATAGCAGACTGATGCGGTTAACAACAAAATAAGCAAAGCAGCGCCTCTGCGCATGGTGTGACCTCCGTGATTCGCGATTATTTTTCGACAGTAATGACATCCGGCGTTTGCGCCACAATCTTCAACGGCGTGCCTTTTATAGCCTGCCCGAGCGCTTCACGAAGCGTCATGGTGCCCTCTACAGGATTCACCTGAACAGCCCCAGTGCGCGACAAATCCGTCTGGATAAAACACCCGGTACCGTGCGCCAACTGTTGCGCCGTTTCGTCAAAGCGCGACAAATGAAGATTGTAGGTCGCTTCCGCATCACATTTACCCGCAGGGATGTGACCAGAAGATGACTGGCTGCACGACGTACACGTCAGCGCCAGCAGCAAGCAGGCTGAGTTGAAGGATGTGAAATGCATAACGCCTCCGGACACAGGAAAACTTGTGTCTTTGTCCCATAGTCAACTGTTTCTGTCAGCGTGCAGAGTATGTCTGAGTGTGATCGCAGGCGAGGAGGTGGGAAATGTGCGGCTCGCTATCGTGCCGCTTCGCACTGGCGGTAATGACCTGTCTTTGCAGAGAAAGCGAGAGCAGCGATGCACAGAGAAAGTCACGTTTACGGTGTCGTGCTCACCGGGCGCGACGGAACGCGTCTTCGCCGTCCCTGGCGCTACCATGATTTTACGGTGATGTGTCCTGTGTACACAAAACGGAACCGTAGCGGGCATGGCGCCCTTTCCTGTCTGGGCGTCATGCCCGTTTTTGCTGCGCATTGACAAGATGCTGGGGTTGATTGATCGCTTTGCGCGCAATCCAGTAGAGCAGAACCCGCTCATCGTCACTGTCGCGGTCCGCCATTGACAATAATTTCAGTGCCAGGGTAGATTTCGTGACAGGCTGCTGTTCTGCGCTCAGTTCGATCACTGCCTGACCGATAATGCAGCAAACTTCATCCTCACTGGTGATGGATTCATATGTCCGGTCTTTCATATTTCCTCCTGTTGAATGGACTTTAAGCCTGGCAAAAAAATGCTAAGCCTGCCGGGAAAACAGGTTGGCCGTAACATTCCCTTACTGCTGTTTACCTGCCTTCATTACCTTGACTCACCTCGTTACACTTACCCCACGCGGCCATTCATTCCGCCCTGACAGCATTTCATTCCGCGTTGCATTCCGTTCATGCGCTTTCCGCCCTCGCGCGTAGGGGTTTTGGTTATTCTGACGCCAGTATTCAGTTTCCCCCTGGGAGTAACATAATGAACGCGACTCAACAGACTGCCCACCAGCGTACACGCTGGCTCACACTTATCGGTACGGTGATAACCCAGTTAGCGCTGGGGTCCGTTTATACCTGGAGCTTATTCAATGGTCAGCTCGCGCAAAAACTGGATGCGCCCGTAAGCCAGATCGCATTTTCATTTGGTTTACTGAGCCTGGGGCTGGCCATCTCTTCTTCACTGGCTGGCAAGCTGCAGGAGCGCTTTGGCGTCCGTAAGGTCACTATCGGCGCAGGTATATTGATGGCGCTGGGATTAGGGCTGACCGCCCATGCAGATAATCTGATCATGCTGTACCTGAGCGCGGGCGTGTTGTTAGGTCTGGCCGATGGCGCAGGGTATCTGATGACGCTATCCAACTGTGTGAAATGGTTTCCTGAACGTAAAGGCATGATATCGGCCTGCGCCATTGGCGCTTACGGTCTGGGTAGTCTGGGATTTAAATTCATTTGCGGGGCACTGTTGGCACGATTTGGGCTTGAACAGACCTTTGTGCTCTGGGGCCTGCTGGCAATGGCGATGATTATTGCTGGCGGACTGATGATGCGCGATGCGCCGCTGCAATCTGCGTCAGCTACTCAGGCAGAAGCGACGCGTCAGTATACGTTGGCCGAATCGGTGCGTCTGCCACAGTACTGGATGCTGGCGTTGATGTTTCTGACTGCCTGTATGAGCGGGCTGTATGTGATTGGCGTTGCAAAAGACATCGGGGAAGGTTTGGTTCACCTCAGCACCCAGACCGCCGCTAACGCCGTCACGGTCATCGCGGTAGCAAACCTGAGTGGTCGGTTAGTACTGGGCGTGCTGTCCGATAAAATGGTGCGTATTCGCGTGATCTCACTGGCCCAACTGGTTTCACTGATCGGTATGAGCCTGATGCTGTTTACACAGATGAATCAAACCACGTTTTTCCTGTCCCTGGCCTGCATTGCGTTTAGCTTCGGCGGCACCATTACCGTCTTCCCTTCGCTGGTCAGTGACTTTTTCGGCTTGAATAATCTGACCAAAAATTATGGCATGATTTATCTCGGCTTTGGCATTGGCAGCGTAATGGGTTCGCTGGTGGCCTCAATGTTTGGCGGCTTTACGGTCACTTTCAGCCTCATTATGACCCTGCTGGTTATATCACTGGTGCTGTCACTGACAATCCGCCTGCCGCAGAGCCAGCCAGCCCATGAACCGCTGTTGCAGCGTCAGTAACGTTACAGGGCCAGATAAGCCTGGCCCTCACCATCAGCCGCGAAAACGCGGCTCTTCCATACCGGCCACGTCGACATCCACCGCAAAAATATCGCCCGACTGGGGATAGCGGGCGAGATCCTCTTCGCTGAGGTTTTCGCGTGAGCTGGTGATGAACAGCGTCTTGAGATCGCTGCCGCCAAACGTCACCATGGTGGGCCATTTCACCGGCAGTGTAATCTCATCGACGATTTCACCGTCGTGCGGATCAATACGCACAACGCGTCCGCCGTCAAACAGGGCTGACCAGTAATAGCCCTCACTGTCGACAGCCGCCCCATCGGGCAAGCCACCACGGGCATCAAACCGCCGGAAGATTTCACGCTGCCCCGGCTCGCCCTGAGCATCAAGCGGATAGCGATAGAGCACTTCATTCGGCGTATCGCTGTGATACATCCATTGACGGTCAGGAGAAAAGGCAACGCCATTGGAAATTTTGATGTCGCGTGCCTTCACCTCAAGCGTCAAATCAGGCGTTACGCGACAAAGCAAGCCGCCGTTTTTATCCTGTGGCTCCCATAAACTGCCGCACCAGAAATTACCCCAGGGATCCACACGGCCATCATTGAAGCGGCTTTTCCCGGCGATACCGGGATTATCCGCCACTTTTTTTTGCGGTTTCCCCTGCTCGTCCAGCAGCCAGACGCCGCTACGCAGTGCGGCAATGATACCGCCCTGTTCCCGCAGACCGATGCATCCGACTTCTTCTGCCTGGGGAAATGTGGAGAGCTCACCACTCGCCGGATCGAAACGATGGATGGCCGGTGCCAGAATATCCACACACCACAGCACCTGTTCCTGCACAGACCAGAGCGGACATTCTGCCAGCTCAGCCTGAAGCGGCAGAACGTTTTTTACCCTATGCGTCATGTTTGTCTCCCTTTAATTGTCCTGATATTACTGTAGCGCTAATTTCCATCTTCACACATGCACGTCAGCCTTGTTTTTAAGACAGGTCTCACGCATATTAATACCTATTCGGTCTATTCCGATTGGAATATGCGCTCACCCTCTTTTTCGCGTTCTTTTTTGAAATATCGCGACATATTTATCGAAATAACTCTACACAGGCTGCATTTTTGCTGCACTTTTTCGGCGTATTATCCTGAGTATTGAAAAAGAGGAGGTGCCGTATGCCAGACATCGTTACCGCCGCGCTGTTCCCTCAGTCGGTAGCCTTTATTTCTCCTGGACAGGAGGCGTTATCCGCAGACGTTCCAGCGCAGCAGAAAGGAGGCATAAAACAAAATGATATTCACTGAAGGGCAAAGATTTCACACAGCATAATATAAAAAGAAGGTGGGATATAATCCCACCTCATTTATTCATTAACTTTTCACTGCGTAATTACACTGATACCAGGTTTTCTTTAAACCTGGTATTGTGCTGTCCTGAACAGGGAGTGACTCTACTTTATCAAAACCTTTATTGCTGCAGTAATTCGCGATATCAATTTCCATTGCATCACGATTCACTTTCAGCGGGTCGAAACGATATTGTACGGTATTTGAACTGGGATCTTCATCAACACGTTCAAACGCCCCGGGTTTACTGGCGGTACAACCGCTCAGAAAAATAAGTGCAAATGCACCCATGATTGCCATTTTCATTTTATTTCCTCACATTTTGACGCAGTGTAAGGCGCTGCAAAATGCGCATCTATAGGATTAGTACGCGAACAACTGCGTATTTACGAAGTTTTACCAATTGATTCAATACGGTTAAACAACTGGCAGGTTATGCCAATAAACTGCGACACTGATTCCAGTGAAAAGCCTCACGAACAACACCAGGAATTACTCTAAAAAAAGCCTCTCTCAGCATTTAGCCCGCCACTGGCGGGCTTTTTTCTTTTTAACCTTCGCCTGAAAGCGCAATCATTCTACGAAGCAGATTGGCGGCTTGCTTGTCCGGGAGTGCGAGGATGGCACTATAAAGATCGACAGACATGGCACACATGGAAGACCGATCAACGGCGGCATCGGCAGGCATATTCAGCTGTTGCAGCTTATTGCCCCACTTCAGGTAGAGATGGTCGACGATGGTTTTGAGATCGTGCTGCGCCTGCTTGCGGTCCAGCGGTTGTTCGTCCCCCAGACTGTTAAGCAGCAAATACTCGGTGGCATCGGCATCTTTTTGGTTCAGGCTGGCGGGCAGAGTTTCAACCAGATTGATGCCGCCCTTCACCTGCGGATAAAGGAACTGAAAACAGAGGCCCGGGTCAATTTTATTGAGCGTCTGCATTTCTTCCACCGAGACGCCAATATATTTCAATACGGCCGCGTCAGTACCCCGCATAAGGCGCTGATTGATCACATCCGTCAATAACCCGCGCAGTTCGCCCGTTGCCTGCAACATGGGTTCGCCTTCACGCAGTTTGCGCGCCAGATCGCGCGTCAGTATTTGCCACAGCGCGGGTTCCTGAGTGCGTAGCACCCGATACACCGTAGCCTGTGCCATATAATCTGCCGCGCGCTCGTAGCGTTTCTCCTGCTGCTGCTGAGGCTGGATCCAGCTGAACCATAAAACATTCGACAACAACAGCGGCAGGATAAAAAGAACCACGCCCTGCCACGCTTTAAGCCGGGTGGTTCTGACTAACATAACGATGATAATCGCCAGCAGCACAAAGGCGGCCAGCGTAAGAAAAAGCAGGAGAGTCATACTACGTTGTTAATCCTTACGCACATCGATCAGTACCGGGCAATGCGCGCGTTCAACCACAGCGGCACTCACAGATCCTTTTAATAACCGGTTAAAGGGCGATAAATGACGTCGCCCCATAATAATCATGCTGGCATTGAGCTGCTGGGACTGGGCCACGATTGTCTCCGCCGCTTCGCCGGCCAGAATCATACCTCGCGCCTTAATGCCGGCCTGGAGCAAGGGTGCCAGGGCATGACGCACCACCATTTCAGCGGTATTTTGCTCATCCTGCGCGGCCACAAAATCTGCCGGATCTTCACCGGCATCAATATCAATGGGCTGGCTACAGGATGAATAGGCGGGATCGATACAACACAGCACAATCACTTGTGCATCATGCGCCTGTGCTTCTTCGATCGTTAACGACACCACTTTCTTCGCGACCGGTGAATTATCGATAGCCATTAATACTGTTTTCATTGAGCACTCATCCTTCAACAGCGGCAATTTTGCCAATTTCACGAATCAGAGCCTGTTTGCACAGCAACATTTCTTCACGATAGCGTGATTCATGCTTCTTAAACCGCGCCGTGGGCACCAGTAAGGAGACCGCAAAGCGGCCAAACAGTGTATCGAGCGCAAAGGCCATGGTTGAAACGCCTTCAAGGGTTTCACCACGGTCGTAGGAAATGCTGGTTTCACGCACTTCCTGAAGCATCTCTAACAGTGCTGCCTGCGTCTTAACCGTCTTGTCCGTGAGTTCGCGCCAGGCATCTCCCACCAGCGTCCGGACGTCTTCATCGCTTTCCAGCGCCAGCAAGGCGCGGCCACCCGAGGTGCTGTAGAGCGGCAGCTCCAGTCCGATACGGGGAACCACCCGCAGCTCGCGCGACGCCACAACATAATGAATGACGGCAAGCTGCGCACCACTGGCGCGGGACAGGGAGACCGTTTCATTGGTATCCGCCGACAGTTTTTCCAGCAGCGGCTTGACCAAATCGACCACATCCGTGTTCACGCTGGCGAGCAGCTTCAGTAAAGCTGGCCCGAGACGCAATCCGCCCGCCCCACTGCTTCGAACCAGTTCGGCGCTGTCCAGCGCGGCCACAATGCGCTGTACGGTAGAACGCGGCAGATCAACAGCATGCGCGATTTCGCCCAGACTCATGCCACCGGGATGCTCGCCCAGAGCATTAAGAATTTTAGCCGCGCGCGCAATAACCTGAATACCGCCCGTTTTTTCATCTTCGCGGCTGGATGATTGTTGAGTCATAGCGTCGTCCTTTTTGAGCTGGCTTACTGTAACCCGAAAAGCGCACGTTTTACAGCGTGTACCACATTGCAATACAGCATATTGCCATGTAATATCGCCCCGCCTGTATCGCATCGCAATACATCGAACCAAAAAAACAATGAGACACCTGCTATGACGACCCAGCCTGGCACTGCGCCGCCGCTGCATCCCTTTACCTTACGTCTCGCCCTGGGCCTGCTTGGCGTCTGGATCGCGGCGCTGACCTCCGGGCTCAACGATCGCGTCAGTGATATTGCGCTGGCCGATATTCGTGCTGCCCTCGGTATGGGCTACGACGACGGAAGCTGGATTGTTTCGGCTTATCAGGCTGCCGAAGTGGCCGCCATGATGATTGCGCCGTGGTTCGCGGTGACGTTTTCCCTGCGCCGCTTTACGTTATTTGTTTCGGTCGGCTTTATGCTGTCCGGAATACTGTTACCGCTGATGACCGATCCTGTGCTCTTTATGGTATTACGCGTGATCCAGGGGCTCTTTGGCGGCGCGCTGCCGCCGATGCTGATGACCGTCGCCCTGCGTTTTCTGCCACCGCCGTTCAAGCTCTATGGATTAGGCGCCTATGCCCTTACTGCCACCTTCGGGCCGAATATGGCCGCGTCGCTGGCCGCCTTCTGGACCGATCAGGTCAGCTGGATGTTTGTCTTCTGGCAGGTTGTGCCCGGTATGCTGATAGCCCTCGTATTAACCGGCTGGGGATTGCCTCAGGATCCGTTGCGCACAGAACGTTTTCAGCAGATCGATCTGTTCGGGATGCTCACAGGCTGTAGCGGGATGGCGTTAATCATTCTGGTACTCAGCCAGGGCGAACGGCTTGACTGGCTGGATTCTCCGCTGATTGCCGCTATGCTGCTGGCCGCCGTGCCATTACTCATCGTCTTTTTAATCAATGAGTGGTTCCATCCCCTGCCGCTGTTTAAGTTGCAGATGCTGCGGCGACCTAACCTGCTGCACGGCCTGCTGGTACTGGCCGGCGTCCTGATCGTGTCGCTGTCCGGCTCTGCCCTGCCTTCCAGCTATTTTGCCCAGGTCGATGGCTTTCGCATCGCCCAGTTCGCGCCGCTGGCGTTGACCATTGGGTTGCCCCAGCTCATTGTGGCGCCGTTGCTTGCCGCCCTGCTGAATATCCGCTGGATTGACTGTCGCTGGATGCTGGCAGTGGGCTTGTGCTTCCTGATTGCCTCCTGCCTGCTCGGTATGCAGATCACAACGGACTGGGCGCGGGATAACTTCTGGCTGATTCAGGCGTTGCAGGCCGTAGGCCAGCCGATGGTGATTCTGCCCGTGCTGATGAGCGCGACCAGCGTGGTAGCACCACCTGAAGGACCTTTTGCCTCGGCGATGTTCAACACGGTACGCGGGTTTTCCAGCATTGCGGCCTCTACCCTGGTGTCATGGTTTGTCAGCCATCGTGAACAGTTTCACTCCAGTATCCTCGTCAACCAGGCGGGCAGCAGGCCGTGGCTGATGACCGCCCCCAACAGCAGTCAGGCCAGCAGTCAGTTTCCGCTGTTGCCCGATGGCAGCGTGAGTTCCGTCGAGAATCTGCGCGGCTTTGCTACCCAGATAAAGCACCAGGCGCTGGTGCTCGGCCTGAGTGATACCTGGCTGCTGCTGATCGGTTTTGCGCTGCTGCTGCTGGTCGTCACCGCCTGGCTGCCCAAACGCGTCTGGCCGCCCCAAACCTTGATTCAACCTGCAACCTCCACGTCGAGATAACTGTATATGCGTGCTTTAGTAATGAGAAAAACCGTGCTGCTTTCCCTGCTGCTGCTGGTTTTGCTGGCGATGGCGCTGATTGTCTGGTCCGTGATGACCCGTAACGATCACCGTACCAATGATGCCTGGGTCAATGCCGATTACACCCTTGTTGCGCCCAAAGTGTCGGGGTACATCGCCAGCGTCAGGGTGAAAGATAACCAGCAGGTTGCCGCCGGTGAACTCCTGGCGACGCTGGACGATCGCGATTACAAAGTGGCACTGGAAAGCGCGGAGGCCGCATTGCAGGTCAGTGAAGCCAAACTGTTGAGCAGCAAAGCACAGCTGGAGCAGCAGCAATCGGTCATTGATGAACAGAAGGCCAGCGTTTCCGCCAGTCAGGCTTCGGCGCAGTATGCCGGACAGAGTGCCGAACGCTATAACCGTCTCTATCAGCGCGGCACCGTTGCCGCTGACGAGCAGCAAAAAGCCAGCTCGGCACAGCGCTCTGCCAGCGCCGCGGTGCGTCAGAGTGAAGCCGCGCTCGCTTCTGCGATTAAGCAGGTTGGCGTGCTGCAGGCAGCCGTCCGATCCGCCGAAGCGGATGTTGCTGCCGCCAGGGCCAGCGTCGATCAGGCACGTCTTAATCTGTCTTACACCCGCATTGTGGCCCCGGTGGCCGGCATGGTGGGACAGCGCGCAGTGCGCCTGGGCGCCTATGTTTCCGCCGGTACCCGTTTGCTGGCGGTGGTGCCGTTACAACAAACCTATATCACCGCGAATTATCTGGAAACGCAGTTGCAGGATGTGCGTCCGGGTCAACCCGTCCGCATCAGGGTAGATGCTTTGCCTGACCAGATTTTTACCGGTCACGTCGACAGTATTGCCCCCGCGACAGGCGCGACATTTGCGGCGATTGCTCCCGATAATGCGACCGGCAACTACACGAAAGTGGTTCAGCGATTACCGGTTAAAATTGTCCTGGACCAGAACCAGAAAAACCTGGCGCAACTCCGCGTGGGCATGTCGGCAGTGCCGGACATTGACGTTCGATAAAAATGTGAACAAACTCTCAGAACCAAACTATTTATTTTCGGTCTGAATACGCGTAGATTAGCCCCGATCCTGTTCTGAGTTATTCAGTTCGTACGGGAGATCGTTGACCGTAAATCTGAACGGCGACCTTATCCTTTCTGTCCGCGTTGCGCTGGATGGGATCGCCAATATCGTAACCGCTCAGAGGAGTTCGCTTGTGAAATATGCGCTGATGGGAATTTCTTTCTTTGTACTACTTTGGGTCGGCACCTTTGTGCTGATGCTGTAGTCTCTGCAGGCATTCCACAGGGGCGACAGGTGGTCGCCCCAATGGGATGTTAAATCTGTTCTTCCATACTTTTCACGCTGCCCGGCAAAATGCCGTCGGCGCGAAACATCGCCTTAATGCCTCTTACCGCCTGTCGGATACGATCGCTGTTTTCAATCAGTGCAAAACGGACGTGCGTATCGCCATAATCACCGAAGCCCACGCCGGGTGAAACGCATACTTTCGCTTCCTGCAGCATGTGCTTGGCAAATTCCAGCGAGCCCAGATGCGCATAATGATCCGGAATCTTTGCCCAGACGTACATCGACGCTTTGGGAATATCCACCATCCAGCCCGCTTCATGCAGCCCTTTCACCAGCACGTCGCGGCGACGTTTATACTGTTCGGCAATATCGCGCACGCACTGCTGATCCCCTTCCAGGGCCGCAATCGCCGCGACCTGTAAGGGCGTAAAGGTGCCGTAATCGTGATAGCTCTTGATTCGGGCTAAGGCGGCGACCAGCTCTTTGTTGCCCACCATAAAACCTATGCGCCAGCCGGCCATGTTATAGCTTTTTGACAGGGTGAAAAATTCGACGGCCACATCCCGTGCGCCAGGCACCTGCATAATGGACGGCGCTTTCCAGCCATCATAGACGATATCGGCATAGGCCAAATCGTGAATGACCAGCACGTTGTACTGTTTGGCCAGCGCGATGACGCGCTCAAAAAAGTCCAGCTCTACGCACTGAGAAGTGGGATTCGACGGGAAACCCAGCACCATCATTTTAGGTTTGGGATAGCTCTCGCGAATAGCACGCTCCAGCTCATTGAAGAAATCAATGCCCTCCACCAGCGGGACGGAGCGCACCTGAGCGCCTGCGATAACGGCCCCATAGATATGAATGGGATAGCTGGGATTCGGCACCAGCACCGTGTCGCCATGGTCAAGCGTGGCCAGCATCAGGTGAGCCAGACCTTCTTTGGAACCAATGGTGACTATCGCTTCCGATTCGGGATCAATATCTACCTGATAACGCTCCTGATACCAGCGTGAAATAGCACGCCGCAGGCGAGGAATACCGCGCGATGTGGAATAGCCGTGCGTATCTTCACGTTGAGCCACCTGGCACAGTTTTTCGACAATGTGCGGCGGCGTCGCGCCATCGGGATTACCCATTGAAAGGTCGATGATATCTTCGCCGCGCCGACGCGCAGCCATCTTCAGTTCAGCGGTAATGTTAAAGACGTAAGGGGGCAGGCGTTCAATACGCGAGAAACGACGAGTGGTGCTGTTATCAGCCATGGTATCCTCTGGAAACGTTAGCGCCCGGACCGTCCGAGCGACGCTGGTCACTGTGGTGACCTCAACAAGAACATAACGCGCTAATAACAACTTTGTCGAGAGGAGCAGAAAATTTTTTATTTTCCCGGATTGAGCCGCTCGAGCAGCCAGTCATTCACCCAGCGGTCATTCAGCAGATAATTATTTTGCAGCGTCCGTTTCAGCAGAAAGCCGTTTTTTTCCAGAATTCGCCGGGAAGCCCAGTTTCCTTCCACCACCAGCGCCCGGAGTTTGAGAAAATCGGCGTCGAACAAACACGCACACAGCGCTTCCAGCGCTTCACTGCCAAACCCCTGACCACAGTGGCGATGCAGCAGCATATATCCCACCTCCGCCTGACGGGCGGGCTGCCATTCCGGCGTACAACCCAATAACCCGATGGCTTCCCCGCTGTCGCGCCGCCTGATGACCAGGCATAACATGTGAAAACTGCCGGGTTGCCAGGGTGCCAGACGCTGACGAAACCGCTCACGGATATCATCTTCATCGGGAATGTCACTTACCCAGCGCATAGTATCGCGATCTTCATGTACCGCACGAAACAGCTGCCAGTCTTCAGGCTGCAAAGAGGTTAACGTCAAACGCGAGGTAGTCAGATGCATACATCACTCCGGGCGATAACACGTAATAAAGTCACCGGGCCTGACCACAGTGGACCGGGCCGCACTGGCAGCGGAAAAACGTTCCTCTTAAATGAGCTCAACATTTCCTCTTTTTCAGCTTTTTGAATAAATTGATCTAAAACATGAACTGCCCGGCTGGCTGTCAGGCACGCTGGCACAACATCATCACATTTTTTATCATAACCTTCTTTGACCTCGCTGAAGAGTCGCCTGTGACTTCACACTTTACTATGCTTCTGGCCGTCTTTGACCGTGCGGCGCTGATGCTGATTTGCCTGTTTTTTCTGACGCGAACCCCACCTTTTCGTCAGATCCTGCAGAAAGATGAGCATACGGCGCTGGAAAAAGCGGCCGTGATTGCCATTTTTTCACTGTTTGCACTTTTCAGTACCTGGTCAGGGGTCAATGTCGACGGTTCATTGCTCAACGTACGGGTGATCGCCGTGATGGCTGGCGGTATTTTGTTTGGTCCCTGGGTTGGCATTACCACCGGTGTGATTGCCGGTCTGCACCGCTTCCTGATAGATATTCATGGTGTGACGTCAGTGCCCTGCCTGATGACCAGCATCATCGCCGGCATTGTCGCCGGTGCCATTCATCGCCGGGTGCAGCGCGAACGGCGCTGGCTGGTAGGGATTCTGGGCGGCATGTTTTGCGAAAGTCTGACCATGCTGCTTATCGTGTTGTGGGCCACGCCCACCGCGCTCGGGCTGACCATTGTTTCTGAAATTGCCCTGCCGATGATTCTGGGCGCCGCCAGCATTGGCTTAATCGTGTTGCTGGTGCAGAGCGTGGAAGGTGAAAAAGAGGCTATTGCGGCACGTCAGGCAAAACTGGCGCTGGATATCGCTAACCAGACCCTGCCGCTGTTCCGTCAGGTCAACAGCGATTCCCTGCGCCGTGTCTGTGACATCATTCGACGGGAAATCAAGGCCGATGCCGTCGCGATGACCAACAAGCAGAAGATTTTGGCCTATGTTGGCTACGGTGAACACAATTACCAGCATGGTGACGACGGGATCAGCCCGACGACGGCGCAGGCGATGCACAGTGGGAAGATCATCATCAAAAACAATGACGAAGCCCACCGGACGAAAGATATTCACTCCATGATCGTCATCCCCTTGTGGGAAAAAGGCAAGGTGACCGGCACACTGAAGATTTATTACCGTCGTGCGCACCGCATCACCGGCTCGCTGAAAGAGATGGCGGTAGGCCTGTCCCAGATTATTTCGACGCAGCTGGAAGTCTCGCGTACGGAGCAACTGCGCGAAATGGCCAATAAAGCGGAACTGCGTGCCCTGCAGAGCAAAATTAATCCGCATTTCCTGTTCAATGCGCTGAATGCCATTTCGTCATCTATCCGGCTCAATCCCGATACGGCGCGCCAGTTGGTCATCAACTTATCGCGCTATCTGCGCTACAACCTCGAACTGAATGACGATGAGCTTATCGATATCAAGAAAGAACTCTGGCAGGTAAAAGATTATATAGCGATTGAGCAGGCGCGCTTTGGCGATAAGTTAACCATGATTTATGACATTGACGAGGATTTGCATTTTTCCCTGCCCAGCCTGCTGATTCAGCCGTTGGTGGAGAATGCTATTGTTCATGGCATTCAGCCCTGTAAAGGTAAAGGTGTGGTGACGTTAAGTGTGCGAGACCTGGGCGACCGCGTGCGCATCGCCGTGCGTGATACCGGTAAAGGGATCAGTGACGAGGTGATTGATCGTGTGGCTCGCAACGAAATGCCCGGCAATAAAATTGGCCTGTTAAATGTCCATCACCGGGTGAAGTTGCTCTCGGGCGAAGGGCTGCACATTGCGCGTCATCAGCCCGGCACCGAAATCGCATTTACACTGAGCAAAACCGGGCAGTTACTGGTGGGGAACCTTGCATGAAAGCCATCATCGTCGAGGACGAATTTCTGGCCCAGCAAGAGCTGAGCTGGATGATTCAGCAACACAGTAAGATTGAGATAGCGGCCTGCTTTGATGACGGTCTGGATGTCCTCAAATATCTGCAGCAGCATCGGGTTGATGTGATCTTTCTCGACATCAATATTCCCTCTCTGGATGGCATGTTACTGGCAAAGAGTATTCATCAGTTTGTTCATAAGCCCCTGATTGTGTTTATCACGGCCTGGAAAGAGCATGCCGTGGAAGCCTTTGAACTGGAAGCGTTTGACTATATTCTGAAACCGTATCATGAATCCCGTATCGTCACGATGCTGAACAAGCTGGAAACCACCTGGCAGCAACAGCACTCGCCCGCTCAGACGCCAATGGCGCAGAGCGTACTGACCGTGAATCTGACCAAAGATGAACGCATTATCGTGACCGACGTGAATGACATTTACTACGTTGAGGCGCACGAGAAGTTAACCTTCGTCTATACCCGCCGTGAAGCCTATGTGATGTCGATGACAATGACGGAATTCTGCTCACGCCTGCCCGAACACCTGTTCTTTCGCTGCCACCGGTCCTACTGCGTCAACCTCAACAAAATCCGGGAAATCGAACCCTGGTTTAACAATACCTATCTGCTGAAGTTGCGGGATATGGAAGTACAGGTACCGGTCAGCCGCAGCAAAGTAAAAGTGTTTCGGCTACTGATGCGGTTGTGAGAGGGAAAGGCGGCTCTGCCCTTGCGTCGGGCAGGACAGAGCCTGCAAACTAGAGAATACGACCCAGCGTCTGGCGCAGGTGCGCACCGGCACCCAACAGCCCGGGTTGGTCATGCGTGATCATATAAACCGGGATATCGGCAACATAGTCACGGAAGCGCCCTTTGTCTTCAAAAGCGGCACGAAAACCCGAGGCTTTGAAGAACTCCAGGAAACGCGGCACGATCCCGCCCGCGATGTAAACGCCACCGAAGGTCCCGAGGTTCAGCGCCAGATTACCGCCAAAACGGCCCATGATGACGCAGAACAGCGATAAGGCACGACGGCAGTCGGTGCAGCTGTCCGCCAGGGCGCGCTCACTGACTTCGCGTGGCTTCAGATTCTCCGGCTCACGGTTATCGACTTTTACAATCGCACGGTAGAGATTGACCAGACCAGCGCCTGACAACACACGTTCTGCTGAAACATGCCCTAATTCTTCCCGTAAGACTTCCAGAATTTGATCTTCTTCTTCGCTGTTAGCGGCAAAATCAACATGTCCCCCTTCACCGGGTAAACTGACCCAGCGCTGGTCGACGTGTACCAGATGGCTGACGCCGAGGCCGGTTCCCGCACCGTAAATCGCGATCGGTTTATCCTTCACCGCCGATTTACCGCCAAACTGGATGACATGCTCTTCGCCGAGCATAGGAATCGCCATGGAGACGGCGGTGAAATCGTTAATAATTTCCAGGTGTTCAAAACCGATGTTCGCCTTCAACTTTTTAGTCGAGAAGGCCCAGTCGTGGTTGGTCATTTCAACCCAGTCATCGGTAATCGGGCAGGCAATGGCGATACAGCCGTCTTTAATATCCTGCTTTTGTTCATCAAGATAATGGCGGATGACGGCTTCGAGGCTGTCGTAGTCTGATGTTGCGAATGTTTTGGTCTGGGAGATGCTGCCGCTTTCCACCTCACACAAAGCGAGGCGGGCATTGGTGCCGCCGACATCGCCGACCAAGGCATAAGTTGTCATTCTTCTGGTGCTCCGCTTGGGGGTCTTAAAGAGTTGGAGGACACTATAAAATCCTGCCGATAAAACAACAACGCCCACCGAAGCTTGAGGTGAGCGTCTGACTCGTGTGTGCAACAGCCTAACCGCGTTAGTCTGGCCTGCACAGAGGCAACTTTCCGAATCTCATCCGCCGTTGCGCTGGCTCAGACAGGCTGAGACTTTACGTAACAGGGGCGGCAGGTCATCTTTTTGCATCACGACTTCAATAAACGACAGTCTGTGTTGTTGTGTCAGTTGCGCCATCAGTGCGGTCAGTTGCACGGTTTCACTGATGCGCCAGCTTTGTGCCTGACAGTGTAAACTGAATGCCTGCGGCAGCGCTGTCCAGTTCCACTGGGCAATATCATTATAACGCTGGTCTGCGCCATGAATGGCCCGCTCCACAGTATAGCCTTCATTATTGAGCAGAAAAATGATTGGATGCTGATCATCCCGCAGCATCGAGCCGAGTTCCTGAATGGTCAACTGTGCCGAACCATCGCCAATGATCAGGATGACGCGCTGTGACGGGCATGCCGTCTGGGCACCAAACGCGGCTGGCAGAGTATAACCGATGGATCCCCATAACGGCTGTACCAGCAGCTGCGCCCCGGCAGGCAGGCGCAGCGCCGCCGCGCCAAACGCCGCGGTGCCTTGATCCGCCAGAATAATATCGCCGGGCTGGATAAAAGACTGCATGGCCTGCCAAAAGGCAGACTGGCTGATGATGGCCGCGTCAGGGACAGGCGCCGCCGGTTTTACTGGCCCGGCGGACTGCCAGCCTGCGCCATAGCGTTCGAACAACGGCAGTAATGTCTGCAACGCATCGGCCATCGACAACGGGGCAAACGTCTGTCCCGCGACGCTGGCGCTGTGTGGCTGCACGTCGATCAACCGATCGGGGCGAAATTGCTGAGTGAATCCAGCGGTAATCGTATCCGTAAAGCGCACGCCGACGCAGAGCGTGACGTCTGCCTCTTCAATTTGCTGGCGTACCCGGCCTTCACTGCCCTCACCTGCGTAAGTGCCCACAAACCCCGGCTGCTGCTCATCCAGCACGCCTTTGCCCATCAGCAGTGTGGCGCACGGAAAAGCACGCCCGGCACGTAACGCAGCCAGCGCCGGTTGCTGTTGCCAGCGCTGCGCCAGGAAATCGGCCAGGAGTGAGACGCGTTGCGCCGGTGCCAGTAACCGCTCGGCGGCCTGGCGAAACGCGCTGCGCAGGGATTCAGGTGACGAAGCCGACGATACCAGGGGATGAACGGGCGCAGCGGTTTCGGCCTGGGCAACATCGACAGGCAACAGCAGATAGCCCGGACGATGTTGCTGGATCACGCTGCACAAAACCCGGTCAATTTCGGCGGTGGCATTCTCAGCGGTCAGTTGCGCGGTGGCGACGTTAACCTCTTTTGCCATGCGGATGAAATGGCCAAAATCGCCATCCCCTAAGGTGTGGTGCACGCAGTCTCCCTGCTGCATCGCCTGGCTCGACGGCGCGCCCACGATATGAATCACGGGCACGTACTCTGCGAAGCTGCCTGCCAGACCGTTGATTGCGCTGAGCTCCCCTACGCCAAAGGTGGTGAGCAACGCCGCCATACCCGAACAGCGTCCATAGCCATCCGCAGCGTAAGCGGCATTCAGCTCATTGGCACATCCCACCCAACTTATTGTCGGATGCGCAATTACCCGATCCAGAAACTGCAGGTTAAAGTCACCCGGTACGCCGAACAGATGTCGAATACCGCACGCCTGCAAACGCGCCAACAGATAATCACCAACCGTATAAGAGGACATAGCGAATTCCTTTAGGGGAGTGTTTTGATAAGTATCTGACATGGCGTTAATTTAGCGAACAGTGCCTGTCATTTCGCCAACGGATTACATGGCAAGCAAGCGTTACGACCGTGGATTATTCGGCAGATATGCGATCTGACACGGATTAATCCTGAGTGTAACCGTATACACTCCCATTGTTTTGGCACATTTAATCGTTTTCACTCAGGACTCTTCTATGACAGCTTTTCCTCGCCCCGACAGGTATCAGCATATGCAATGGCGTCGAAGTGGACGCAGTGGACTGAAGCTTCCTGCGATTTCACTGGGCCTGTGGCATAACTTTGGTGACAGCACCCAATTAGCAACCAGCCGGCAGTTGCTGCGCCATGCGTTTGACTGCGGCATCACCCATTTTGACCTGGCGAATAACTACGGTCCGCCGCCCGGTTCCGCAGAAAGCAATTTTGGTCGCATTATGCGCGACGATTTTCAGGCGCATCGCGACGAGCTGATTATTTCGACCAAGGCCGGTTATACCATGTGGGAAGGCCCTTACGGCGACTGGGGTTCGCGCAAGTATCTGGTCGCGAGTCTGGACCAGAGCCTGCGTCGAATGGGCCTGGATTACGTTGACATCTTTTACCATCACCGTCCCGATCCGGAAACGCCGCTGGAAGAAACCATGCGGGCGCTGGATCACGTTGTCCGTCAGGGCAAGGCGCTGTATGCCGCCATTTCCAACTATCCGGCAGAGCGGGCTGCTGAAGCGATGACGATTCTGCGCGATCTGGGGACACCCTGCCTGATTCATCAGCCCCGCTACTCCCTGTTTGAACGCACACCGGAACAGGGCTTATTGCAGACGCTGGATGAGCATGGCACAGGCTGTATCGCATTTTCGCCCCTCGCGGGTGGTGTGCTGACCGATCGCTATCTGCAGGGTATTCCCTCCGATTCCCGCGTCGCCAGCGGCAGTAAGTTCCTGAATGAAAATCAGCTGACGGAAGAGAAAATGGCCAGGGTGCGTAAGCTGAACGATCTGGCAGAACAGCGTGGGCAGAAACTGGCGCAAATGGCGTTAACGTGGGTGCTGCGCGATCCGCGCATTACCTCCGTGCTGATCGGGGCCAGTAAAACGGCACAAATTGACGACGCGGTGCAGATGCTGACCCAGTCACCGCTCTCGACAGACGAACTCGCCGCCATTGAGGCGATACTGGCCTGATACGGGTTGCCCACGTACGCGGGCGGCTGTGCCAGAAAACTCTCAAAGCCCTGTTTTTCGCGTATTTTCAGACAACATGTGCAGGCTTCTTTGTGCAATACCGTCAGAATGACGTGACAGCAGTAATCATAAGCTGCTGCAGGAGAAGATAATGATACGTGGAGTATGCTTTGCTGCTTTCATAGCAGTGTTAACGCCGCTGGCGATGCACACAGCACAAGCCTCGGGAAATGAGATACGCCTGGCTCCAGGCGTCACGCTGCATCTGGGCGACCGGGACCGCCGGGGTTATTACTGGGATGGCGACCACTGGCGTGAACCGCGCTGGTTTAACGATCGCTACGCTTATAAGGAAAGACGCTGGTGGCGGCATGATGCCTGGCGACGTCATCAGGAAGCGGAACGGGAACGTCGCTGGCACGCGCGTGAACGGCAACGCCAGTGGGAACATGAACGACGCCACTGGCGTCATGCGCACCCTGAGCCGCATCGCTACCGCTAACCGTCCTCTGCCGGCCTGCGTGCCGGCAGACAACCTGCGGTTACTCTTCGCGGCTTTTAACCCGGGCGAGCGCAAAGCCATCCCAGCCTTTTTCGCCCACGGTCTGAATCGCGGTCGCCTCCAGTCGGGGATCGCTGGCCAGCAGCCGCAGACACTCACGTACGCCCTGTACGTTGCCGTCGGTAGAACCGGCATCAATCACGGCACCGCCGCGAACAATGTTATCGACGATAATGAGACTGCCGGGCCGGGAGAGCCGAATGGCCCAGCGAAGATAGCCGGGATTATTTTTTTTGTCCGCATCAATAAAAATGAGATCAAAGGGAGCCTGCAGATGCGGCAGGACATCCAGCGCCGCCCCCACATGCAGTCTAACCCGTTCGGACAGGCCAGCCTGATGAATATTTTCGCGGGCAACCTGCGCATGGCGGGGATCGGCTTCTATCGTGGTGATGGTTCCCCCCTCGCCCAGCGCCTGCGCCATCCAGATCGTGCTGTAGCCGCCGAGTGTGCCGATTTCGAGCACACGTGAGGCATTCTGAATGCTGATTAACAGCGCCAGCATTTTACCTTGCATCGCCGAAACATCATGAGCTGGCAGCCCGGCCTGACTGTTTGCCTGGAGGGCCGCGCTGAGGTGATTATCGGGCGGCGCTAACAACTGTGAAAAATAATCGTCAACGGCGGCCCATTTCACATGGTCGTCTGAAGGGTAATCTGGCGTGCGCATGATGTCACTCCTGACTCGGGAAGAGAGTGACATTATAAACTGTGGCATTCAGCGCTTAAAGCCGTGCCCGATCGCTGCCGGGTAAGGCTACATGCCCATGGCCTGTCCGACGAGCAGGTAAATATTCAGGCTGACCACCAGCACCACAATGATTCGACCGGTGTTCTGCATCAGACGACTGTTTACCAGGGCTTCGCCCATCAGCTCACGGTTCCCCGTAAAGACCAGCAAAGGGATCAGCGCCAGTGCAATACCAAAGCTCAGCAAGACCTGGCTCATCACCAGCACACGCGTGGGATCCCAGCCCGCCCAGATCACGATAAATGACGGCACCATGGTGACGGCACGACGGACCCAGAGAGGGATATGGAAATTGATAAAGCCCTGCATTACCACCTGGCCCGCCAGCGTACCCACCACGGTGGAGGATAACCCCGCCGCGACCAGGCTCAGGCCGAATACCGTCGCGGCAGCATGACCGAGCAAGGGCTGCAAGGTGGTGTAAGCCTGATCGAGTTCCGCAATACCGCTGTGGCCGCTAAAGTGAAAAGCCGCAGCGGCCGTGGCCATCATCGCCAGATTAACAAAACCGGCAATGGTCATCGCGATCGCCACATCCAGCTTAGTGGAAGAGTAACGTTGCGCCTGGCTGTCGCGGCTTTTTCCCTGCGTTAAGGCAGAATGCAGGTAGATGACGTGCGGCATAATGGTTGCACCCAGCACACCGGCCGCCAGGAAAACCGCATCGGCATTCGGCAGTGAAGGCAGCGCCATGCCTGTCACCAGTTCGCTGACTTTTGGCTGGGAAAAAAACAGTTCAACAATATAAGCGGCCGCAACAAACAGGAGTAATCCGCCGATCACCAGCTCCAGCGGCTTTTGCCCGCGGTTTTGCAGCATTAAAATCAGAACGGTGGCCACACCGGTAAGGACCGCGCCCTGCATCAGTGAGACGCCCAGCAGCAGCTTGAATCCCAGAGCCGCGCCAATAAACTCCGCCAGATCGGTCGCCATCGCGATGATCTCTGCCTGCACCCAGTAAAACCACACGGCCGGACGCGGGAACCGATCGCGAATGTGTTCCGCCAGATTCTTGCCCGTGGCAATACCGAGCTTTGCTGACATCAGCTGGATAAGCATGGCCATAATGTTGGCCCACACCACCACCCACAGCAACTGGTAGCCATACGCGGCACCGGCCTGAATATTGGTCGCGAAGTTGCCCGGATCGATATAGCCGATCGCGGCGATAAAGGCAGGCCCCAGTAAAGCGAGTTTGATTTTTCTGGCGCCACGCGCTGCGCGTTCTGCGGCACGGCTTTCTAGCATATCGGGTACCCTGTCTGAGTTAACCTGTGTAGCTTAAGGCGACACAGGTACGAGTGAAATTCGGTTTCGCTAATCGCTATGATAGATAATGCTATAAAGTATAGCCATTGCTATAAATCAGGGCTAAGAAAGCCCTACTTATACAACGTATTTTAGTCACTCTACGTGTTGTGCAAATTACAGACAATAGATTTAAGTGAAATCCATGTGAATATTTTGGTTACAGGACGTGATCGCTGAGAGTTTTCTGAGAAATTTGGCGATAGTGAATACTTATATTGTGGATGAGATCTCGTTTTTCGGTAAGCCGTTACATAGAATACGCAGCAAAATACAATCCTCCTCAAATTTGGAGCAAACATGTCCCATATTTTGCAGTTTCTTTTAGCACTAGTGGTAGTCAGTGTGCTGGCCTTGCTGGTCAGCCACGACAGAAAAAGTATTCGGGTTCGCTACATTATTCAGCTTCTGGTTATCGAAATCATTCTGGCCTGGTTCTTCCTGAACTCAGAAGCCGGTCTGGGCTTCGTCAAAGGCTTCGCCGGTTTCTTCGACCATCTTCTGAAATATGCGGCTCAGGGCACCAACTTTGTCTTTGGCAACATGAACGATAAAGGTCTGGCCTTCTTCTTCCTGAACGTCCTGTGTCCGATTGTGTTCATTTCGGCGCTGATCGGGATTCTTCAGCACTTCCGCATCCTGCCATGGGTGATTCGCGGCATCGGTACCGTGCTGTCTAAGATCAACGGCATGGGTAAACTGGAATCGTTTAACGCCGTAAGCTCTCTGATTTTGGGACAGTCTGAGAACTTTATTGCGTATAAAGACATTCTGGGCAAAATGTCACAGCGTCGTATGTACACGATGGCGGCGACCGCGATGTCCACCGTGTCCATGTCGATTGTAGGTGCCTACATGACCATGCTGCAGCCTAAGTATGTGGTTGCTGCGCTGGTGCTGAACATGTTCAGTACCTTTATCGTATTGTCGCTGATCAACCCTTACCGCGTCGATAACGAAGAAGACCTGCAGTTGCAGGATCTGCACCAGGGTCAGAGCTTCTTTGAAATGCTGGGCGAATATATCCTGGCTGGTTTCCGTGTAGCCATCATCGTCGCAGCAATGCTGATTGGTTTTATCGCCCTGATTTCTGGCCTGAATGCGCTGTTTGACTTCATTTTCGGTATCACGTTCCAGGGCGTGCTGGGTTACGTCTTCTATCCTTTTGCCTGGGTGATGGGCGTGCCATCAGGCGAAGCGCTGCAGGTTGGCAGCATCATGGCCACGAAACTGGTTTCCAATGAGTTTGTGGCGATGATGGATCTGCAGAAAATCGCCAGCCAGCTGTCGCCAAATGCCGAAGGTATTCTGTCGGTTTTCCTGGTGTCTTTTGCTAACTTCTCGTCTATCGGCATCGTCGCGGGCGCGATTAAAGGCCTGAATGAAGAGCAAGGCAACGTCGTTTCGCGCTTCGGCCTGAAACTGCTGTATGGCTCAACGCTGGTCAGCGTGCTGTCCGCAGCCATTGCAGGCCTGGTGCTGGCATTCTGATTCCGGGGTTACGCAACAGACAAGGCGAGCCAACTGGCTCGCCTTGTTGCTTTTAACCAGAGACGGTTTAACGCTTACGCTTTACCCTTCCTGAGTCACCCTGCTACTTTGCATTGACAGCAGTTTGCAGTCTGCCCCTTGCCACACAGTCCTCTCTCTTCTTAAAGGAGCGTTTATGGCGTTGGATGCCGAGGGTTACATCGCCGTTCCACCTGTGACCGCCTTTCAACCGGCGTTTCAGGCAATCGTTGACGATACTATTCATCAACTCCGTCTGACCGTCGGCGATGATCTTCACAGCCTGTGGCTCTATGGCAGCGTTGCGTTTGGCACAGCCGTCGAAGGGCAGTCTGATCTGGATGTCTGTCTTGTCTTTCGTCATCCGCTCGCGCCCGCTACGCGCGACAGCCTGGCGGCCGTAAAAGAGAGGCTTACGGCAAGGCATCCTGTCGTCAGTAAAATCGACGTTGATAAAGGCACGCTAAGTGAGGTGATGGATCCGAACAACCTTAATACATGGGGATACTGGCTAAAGCATCACTGCCGCTGCCTTTACGGTGAAGATTTATCGGTGCGTTTTAACCGGTTCAGACCCTCGAAAGCGCTGGCGAGGGCACTAAATGGTGATTTCACAAAGGTTTTAGACGAGTATATCGCGAAACTGTCCTGCGCCTTGCCCGGCCGCCAGCAGTGGCAACGCGCCGCCGCCAGAAAAGTCATTCGCTCAACGAATATGCTGCGCCAGGATAGCGACGCGGACTGGCCTGCAACGCTTGCCGAGCATGTATCGCGCTTTGTTCTGCGTTATCCCGACCGGGAAGCTGCCATCGCCTTCTTTCTCGCCGAAAGTTATCAGCCCGGCGCATCAGCCAGGAAATTTATCTCGCAGCTTGACGCGTTCAGGGGATGGCTGGTTCAGCAGTTAGAACAATCGTAACGAGAACGTACGAGGGAAATATGAAAAGCGCCCGATAAAACGAGAAGGCGACGCAGGCTCAACTCACCCGTCCGTATGAGCCAGGCGGTGTTTTAAAATGAATAGTTAATTTACAGGTGAAACTGAGAGATTACACCACCATTGAAGTTACGGACTCTTATTAGACCTTGTTCTCAACAGCATTTATACAGAGTGTGGTCATCCACACTCATTTAGCGATTTATTTATATCTTTTTTTCACTATCCTAATTATAAAAAAAATCGCTATAGATAATATTAGAGGAATACCAAAAATAACCCATAACCCGGCCGGGTCAAATTCACCATCGGCCATCGCAACACCTGTTGCATTCAATATGTCATCAATGTAGTAGGACAGTTTCTCTGTAAACTGCCAAATGGGGCGGACAAAAAAGACAATGGCAAGGCAAGCCACGTATATCAAAATGAAAAGTAAAACAGAATTCCTGCGATTAGTTGATTTTGCAATTGTCATAATCTGTTCTCCCTTTAACAGTCACACGTCCATATGCTTTAACACCGGCTTTCACCTGCATCATTTCTGTCTTAAGTAATGCATTACGAAGAATGTTGAACTGTGGGATTTTATAGAATGTTATACATCCCCATGACTCCCCACTTCCATCCGGTCTCAAAGGATGCAGCCTGAAACCACCACGCTCAGAGCCATGTACATAGAGATGGTCACTCATAGTAGCGTCATTATAAAGACCAAACCACTCACTGTGATCGGTGCCGTTACGCCAGTCTTTAATTGCACTAAGGACACGGTTACTCATACTGCCTGTCGGGCGGGGAACAATCCAGTATGTGCCCGGAGGAAGCGCAGCTTTATTCTTATATGCGCATTCGGCAATGTTAGTCGTCGGGTTTTCGCCCGAGAAGACATCAAAGGTTCCTACACCATAACAAAGTAATTTAACAGTTCTACCGTCAGCACTTACCTTGCTGTAATCCATCTCGCACTCGATCATTCGTGCCCCCTACCTTTCGATGAAAAAATCATACTTAGATTGAATTTTCCAATCAAGCGAGTTTGGAGGGGAACCGAAACCCTCATTAAAATCCATAAGATAAAGACTAATATGGATTATGTTTATAATCCTCTTTGAATCGCATTATCTCACTCTCCCAGAAAGTAAAAACAAATTTAATCGCTGATTTGAGTTCGACGCGTTCAAAATCTCGTCCATCATGCGACTGTGGTTCATCCAAAATTAAATAAATGCCATTAGCTTCAGTGAATACACCGTCACCAAAAGGCGCACTAAAAAGTCCTTCGTTATGATCAGATGCAATCTGTTCAACGTGCCGTGCGATTGCGTGCTGATGTAACTGAAAATGTTTTGATGCATTCGCCACAGCATGAACCACTTCATATAACATCTTATTTTTACCCTGCAAGCTATCACCTGGTTTTCCAAAACCATTGGATTTTGCGTAACCATAAACATGGTAGAGGACGATTGCTGCTATACGTCCTCGACGCATGTTCATCTCATCTGCATAAAACTCGTCCACAGTTGGCCGAACTGTTTGCTCAAAGTAATCAATCACGGGTCTGAGGTTCATACTTTCTCCTGAGTTGAATCCTTGCAGAATGAAAGGACAGTCCCCCTTCCTTCAAACCCCAGTCCTTGAAGCAGTCACAAATATAGCGACGTGAGCGGCTGTCCAGGGAGACACGTGTTCTCGTGCTACTGGTGCATCTGAGGCGTGAGCAAAGAGCTTAGGATTATGTTCTCGAAGCAAAACAGGGTAACGCATCGCGCCTGAATAATGCGGTCAGACGGTGCTGGAAGAGATGCTGAAGGCGGATGTGCGTCAATCTCGCTGACGTCTTTAATCGCTGCTGAGCCGAGTGGCAAAGTCAAAAGCTAAAGAGAGGCGATTTTCACATGACAGCACGAACAAGATTGGAAATAAGATGAGAAAAAACAGCACATTGCGTTCTGATGACTTATTGATTTGATGAACAAGCAGAAAGTTGGTGGAGATAAGCGGGATCGAACCGCTGACCTCTTGCATGCCATGCAAGCGCTCTCCCAGCTGAGCTATACCCCCACATCTGGAAATCGTTTTTTCAGTGCCAAACTTTTGGGAGAAGTTTGGTGGAGCTAAGCGGGATCGAACCGCTGACCTCTTGCATGCCATGCAAGCGCTCTCCCAGCTGAGCTATAGCCCCGAACCGAAAAAACCGTCGTGTTACGCGACGGACGGCATAATATGAAACCCCCCAGGGAGTGTCAACGGCAAAATCACATTCTGTGTTTGATCGCTGAAAAAGACGGCAAACTTAACGCGATGACGTCCGTTTGCGCAGAAAAAGAGCTTGTTAATATGATGTAAGGTGTCTGGTCGGGGTTAAACCTTTTTGATCGGCGTTAAGTTAATGCATCGTTAAATATGTTATAGGAATTATCTTGTCTTCCCTGTAATGTCGTGTAAAACTTAGCCCGCTATTTAATACGGCTGCATGGTTTTCTCCAGCGCACCGTTCTTCAACCAGGCGTTTTCGCTCCACCACTAAAATCAATAGAGAATATATGTCGCTGCATACACCTAAAGAGATCGCCCAACTGGCGATTCAGGCAGGGGTGGCCAAAAGCCATGCCTCCATTAGCTCCCTTATCATTCTTGGTTTCATGGCCGGTGCCTTTATTGCTACAGGGTTCCTGCTGGATGTTCACGTCATTAACTCTTTACCCGCAGACTGGGGGTCATTTGGTGGCTTTTTAGGGGCTGCCGTGTTCCCGGTGGGATTGATCCTGACCATTCTGGCCGGGGGCGAGCTGCTAACGGGTAATATGATGACGCTGCCCATTGCCTGGTTTGCCCGCCGTGTTAGCGGTTACAGCGTATTACGTAACTGGTTCTGGGTAACGATTGCGAACTTCCTCGGCAGCATCGCGATTGCCTGGTTCTTTGGTCACATGCTGGCCATGACCGAAGGTGATTACCTGAAAAAAACGCTGGCGATTGCGAATGCGAAGGTGCATGCCGATTTCCTGCATGCCTTTATCTCCGGCATTGGCTGTAACTGGCTGGTGTGCCTGGCCGTCTGGCTGGCATTCGCCAGTAAAGATGTCGTCGGTAAAATTTTTGGTATGTGGTTCCCGGTGATGGCGTTCGTGGCGATTGGTTTCCAGCACGTTGTCGCCAACATGTTCATTATTCCTGCGGCGATTTTCGCCGGTCAGATGACCTGGGCTGAATACTTCCCGAATTTTGTGGCGGTATTTTTAGGTAATGCTGTAGGCGGTGCCGTCTTCGTAGGTCTGGCTTACTTCCTGGCTTTCCGCCCCGCTGCTGAACAGGCACACACTGCGCAATAATTCCTCATTGCCTTTTGTTGAGAGACAAAAGGCAATTTCGTTTTCCGTTACTTTCACCCGTTACGATTTCCTGTAATATGTATAGCTAATGTATTGAACAGGGACAGCATCGTGAAAAAGGAATGGCTTACTCCGGAAGAACTGGCAATCGAAACGGGCTACAGTCGGCAGACGGTGAACAAATGGATCAAACGCGAGAACTGGACGACGACGCCAAAACCCGGCGTTCAGGGCGGAAAAGCGAGACTGATCCACATTGATGAGCGCGTAAAAAGCTTTATTCAGTCGACACGTAATCTCAATGAACCTACAGGCAATTATACTCCTCCACCTAATTCATTACCTGCGTTATTAATAAGTTCTGTCCAGCAAATGAGCCAGAATGAACAGGATCAACTTATGGCCCTGATTTTGCGGGAAGGGATAAAAGGTGTGCTTGAGCGTCTGGGCATTCGTGAAGAATAAGAAAACCGGAAGCGCGAGGCTTCCGGTTTTTTTGCGCCGCTGACAATCACGTCCCGCGGCTCAGACTTTAGTCGGGTGTTGTCAGTAAGTGTCCTGATAACATCACCGCCAGCCGTCAAAGAGAAAGATTATTCGCTCTGCGCTTCGCGCTCAGCAATAAAGGCCAGCGCTTTCTCAATACGCTCAACGCTACGGCTGCGGCCAATCGCTTCGACCGTCACATCCAGTCCCGGTGACTGCCCTGCTCCGGTAACGGCTACACGCAATGGCATACCGACTTTACCCATACCGACGCCTAACTCATCGGCAGCCTGCTGGATAGCGGCATGCACCGTTTCGGCATTCCAGTCAGTCAATGCAGCCAGTTTATCGCGAACCAGTTCCAGTGGCTGGCGGGCGACCGGACGTAAATGCTTTTTCGCGGCATCCGCATCGAACTCTGTGAAGTCCTGGTAGAAATAGTGGCAGGATGCCGCCATCTCTTTCAGCGTTTTGCAACGTTCACCCAAAAGCGTAACGAGTTTCGCCAGCTCCGGGCCGGTACGTGTATCAATATTTTGCTGTTCGATGTGCCATTGCAGATGCGTGGCAACGTACTCAGGTGGCAGCGCATTAATATAATGATGATTTAACCACTGCAGTTTTTCCGTATTAAAGGCGCTGGCAGATTTGCTCACCGCGTCCAGGCTAAACAGCTCTGTCATTTCTTTAACGGAGAACACTTCCTGATCGCCATGGGACCAGCCCAGACGCACCAGATAGTTGAGCAGCGCTTCCGGCAGGTAACCATCATCACGATACTGCATAACACCGACTGCACCATGGCGCTTAGACAGTTTTTTACCGTCATCGCCCAGGATCATGGAAACATGCGCATAAACCGGTACCTGAGCCCCGATGGCTTTCAGAATGTTGATCTGACGTGGTGTGTTATTGATATGGTCTTCACCGCGCACAACATGCGTAATGCCCATATCCCAGTCATCAACCACGACACAGAAGTTGTAGGTTGGCGAGCCGTCGGTACGGCGAATAATCAGGTCGTCCAGTTCCTGATTACTGAATTCAATCGGGCCACGAATCTGGTCATCAAAAATGACCGAGCCTTCCTGCGGGTTACGGAAGCGCACCACATGAGGCTCGTCTGCGGCATGGTGCTCGTGGCTGTCGCGGCAACGCCCGTCGTAACGCGGTTTTTCACCGTTCGCCATTTGGGTTTCACGCAGCGTTTCGAGACGCTCTTTAGAGCAGTAGCATTTATAAGCCGTGCCTGCTTCCAGCATTTCATCAATGACGGCGTTGTAGCGATCAAAGCGTTTGGTCTGATAATACGGGCCTTCATCCCAGTCCAGACTCAGCCAGTTCATACCGTCCATAATGGCTTCAATGGCTTCCGGTGTTGAACGCTCCAGATCGGTATCTTCGATGCGCAGCACAAACTCGCCCTGATGATGACGAGCAAAGAGCCATGAATAGAGTGCGGTACGAGCACCGCCTACATGTAAAAAGCCAGTAGGGCTTGGCGCGAAGCGAGTTTTGATTTTCATTCAGTATTGCCTTAAATGCGCGGGTTCTTGTCTGGATGACAAAAAACAGGTTAGACGCGAAAACAGTGCGCACATTCTAGCATCTGATGATGAATCCTCAATGCATGCAACGTAGCAGAGCGGCAGCAAAGCCCGCATTTCTGCTAAGAAAACCAGCATATTGGATAAAATCCCTGCGAGATGTTTAAAATTAAACCGAACGCACAATTAAGTTTTAAAAAGCGTTGACTCAAAATCAACTATCCCTATAATGCGACTCCACACAGCGGGGGTGATTAGCTCAGTTGGTAGAGCATCTCCCTTACAAGGAGGGGGTCGGCGGTTCGAACCCGTCATCACCCACCACTCTTAAGAAGGTTTAAGATGGCCCGCAGTGACAAGAGATAAGATATGGGTGATTAGCTCAGTTGGTAGAGCATCTCCCTTACAAGGAGGGGGTCGGCGGTTCGAACCCGTCATCACCCACCATATCTTAGTCAGATGACACTCTTGTGAAGCAGTACCGAAGTGGGTGATTAGCTCAGTTGGTAGAGCATCTCCCTTACAAGGAGGGGGTCGGCGGTTCGAACCCGTCATCACCCACCACTTCGGGTCGTTAGCTCAGTTGGTAGAGCAGTTGACTTTTAATCAATTGGTCGCAGGTTCGAATCCTGCACGACCCACCAATGTAGAAAGGCGCCCTAAAGGCGCCTTTTTGCTATGCGCAAAAAGTGCAGGATGAGAACCTGCTGCAGGTTCGACTGAATCGCACAGCGATTCAGGCTGTCACCCGAAGGGCGAGGCCCGCCGGGCCGAAGGCAATCCTGCACGACCCACCAAATTCAGGAAAAAGCGCCTTCTGGCGCTTTTTTCGTTTCTGCGCTCCGATGCCTGACGTGCGGAATGAGAGTCTGCCGCAGGTTCAGTTACCCGCCCTGCTTTTTCCCACTGCCGAAATAATGAAACCAACAGCCGTATCCGCCACCGTTACCCGTCTACTCAACTGAATGGTAAGGACTAACGTTAATCTGTAAAAATCTTTTCGTAAATTTAACATTTTGAGGCATTAAGCTTTTGCCGCGCGCATCCGATAACCTAAAACGTCTAATTGCAAGGAGATCATCATGACAACTATTTCAACCAGCACACCGAGCATCGGCAGTGGCTCAACGTCAGATACGACAAGCGCCTCATCAGACACGGCAGCACAAATTGCCAGTCTGAATAAGCAGATTTCGCGCCTGAACGACCAGTTAAAAAGTCTGGGCGATGATAAAACACTGACCACCGAAGAAAAGAAGAAGCAGCAGGATACTATCAAAGCGCAGATTCAGGTTTTAGAAGCGCAAATCCAGCAGCTGCAACGCAAAGAGCAACAAAAAGCCGAAGCGAAACAGGCGGAAAAAGAAGGTAAAACCGTGTCAGCCGACGGCGTCAATCGCCCTACCCAAAATAATCAGCTCGACGTCTATATTTAAAACGCAGGACTGGAAGCACGTTGTTGCGTCAGCAGAGCTCCCTGCTGACGCACCTCCTGCCATATGGCCTCGCCCGCAGGCGTTAACGAGCGATTCTTGCGCTTAATTAATGTCAGGCTGCGATTGATCTCAGGATAGAGACGTCTTACCGTTAACGCGCGCCCCGCAGGAAGCGGTAACGCCAGCGCGGGTAAAATGCTGATCCCGATACCTGCATCCACCATAGGAAACAGCGTGGCCGGATGACCGATTTCCTGAACCACATTGATACTGATGTTCTGCTGACGTAACGCCGCGTCAATTAATATCCGGCTGCCCGACGCATAATCCTGAAGCACCATCGTACGTCCCTCCAACATCGGCCACCTTGCCTGCCCGACCTCAGCAAGCGGATCATCCTCCCGGCACAGCAGTAAAAAGGGTTCATCCAGTATGGCGCAGCAGTCGAATTCACTGTCATTCAGCGGGCCAATCACAATGCCAAAATCGACTTCGGCGTGACGTACGCTCTGAAGCACGGCCTGCTGCACCCGATCGTGCAGGATGATCTTTATTTCCGGGTAGCTCTGCTGACTGGCGGCAAGGCATTGCGGCATCAGGTGGGCTGAGATCGTCTGACTCGCCGCGATGCGTACCGTACCACTGCGTTGTTCGCCATAGCTACGAATATCCAGCAGCGTGGTGTTTATCTCTTCCAGCAACCTTTCCATACGTGAAGCCAGCTGCTGCCCGGCTTCGGTCAGCACCACCTCGCGCGTCGTGCGGTCCAGCAAGCGGACGCCCGTTTCCGCTTCCAGCTCTTTAATGCTGTGGCTGACCGCGGACTGACTCAGCCCAATCGCCTGCCCTGCCTGGCTAAAGCCACCGTAATGCGCAACGGCCACAAAGGTGCGTAACTGACGTAGGGAGTAATTCATTAATTTCTCGCATAGATTCATTTAATAAATCAATTTTATTTCTAAACCCTCATCGCGCACAATCACTCCAGACTTAATTTAACCGGATTTTAACGATGGGATTTCTCCGTATTGACCCGATGATGATCAAGCTGATCATCACTGTACTTCTGGCCTCTTTCATTCCGGCGAGAGGCGGCTTCGTGGACTTTTTCACGTACCTGACCACCGCCGCCATCGCCCTGCTGTTCTTCATGCACGGTGCCAAACTGTCACGCGAAAAAATCATCGCAGGCAGCAGCCACTGGCGGCTTCACCTTTGGATCATGTGCAGTACGTTTGTTATGTTCCCGGCGCTGGGGCTGCTGATTGTCTGGTGGCATCCGGTTAACGTCGGCGCAGAAATTTATACCGGCTTCCTTTACCTCTGCATTTTGCCTGCCACCGTCCAGTCGGCCATCGCGTTCACCTCAATGGCCGGCGGCAATGTGGCTGCGGCGGTGTGCAGCGCATCGGCATCCAGCCTGTTAGGTGTTTTCGTCTCCCCGCTGCTGGTTAATCTGGTGATGGACGTCAACAGTAACGGACCAGGCGATGGCCTTGAGCAGGTGGGTAAAATCATGCTGCAACTGTTAGTGCCGTTTGTTTTAGGTCATCTGTCACGCCGCTGGATTAGCGGTTGGGTGGAAAGGAACCGTAGCCTGATTGGCATCACCGATCAGACGTCCATTCTGTTGGTGGTTTATTCCGCGTTCAGCGAAGCGGTGGTGAACGGCATCTGGAAACGCGTCGGGATTGATACGCTGCTGTGGATTCTGGCGGGCTGCATTCTGCTCCTGACGCTGGTGCTGATTATTAACTATCTTGCTGCGCGCCTGTTTGGCTTCAGTCGTCCCGATGAAATCGTGGTGTTGTTCTGTGGCTCGAAAAAGAGCCTGGCGAACGGCGTGCCGATGGCCAATATCCTGTTCCCCGCCAGCGCGGTGGGTATCATCGTCCTGCCACTGATGATTTTTCACCAGGTTCAGTTGATGGTGTGCTCGTTTATTGCCGGACGCTACAAGCGAACCAATGCGTTGCAGGCGGAGAAAAGCAAAGCGGCTGTCGTGGAATCGCAGAAATAACGGAAACACGTTCAGACACGCGGCCTCATGCGAGGCCGCGAACTCAGTCACCGCGCTTTAAAGGTTTAACTAACCCTTCCAGCCCTTCAATTTTTATCGCCAGGGTAAGCTGCATCAGCTCCCCCAAACGACCAGCCGGAAACTCGCCGCTACGGGCGAACCAGAGCAGATAAGGCTCTGGCAAATCAATCAGCATCCGGCCTTTATATTTGCCAAACGGCATGGCCGTATTCGCAATCTCGACCAGCGCCTGCTTATCCATCTCAGGTACCGAGTCGCCGGATCATTTCGGCTTCATCAATGATCTCGATGCCCAGCTCCTGCGCTTTTGCCAGCTTCGAACCCGCAGCTTCTCCTGCGATCAGCAAATCGGTTTTCTTCGATACGCTGCCGCTGACTTTGGCACCGAGTTCGATCAGTCGCGCTTTGGCATCGTCCCGGTTCATCTGCGAGAGTGAGCCCGTTAACACTACGGTCTTGCCTGCAAACGGACTGTCGATCTCGCCGGGGTTCACCGCCACCACCTGGGGCCAGTGGATGCCAATATCTTCAACCAGTTGCCGGATCACCTCGCGGTTGCTCTCTTCTTCCATGAAGTGCCGCACGTGCTTCGCGACGACCGTGCCCACATCCTGAACCGCAATCAGCGCGTCCAGATCGGCATCCATGACCTTTTGCAGATCGCCAAAATGACTGGCCAGGTTTGCCGCCGTGGCTTCGCCGACTTCGCGAATACCCAGCGCATAGAGGAAACGCGCCAGCGTAGTGGATTTGGCTTTTTCCAGCGCGTCGACCACATTCTGCGCCGACTTCGCGCCCATACGATCTAACCCGGTCAGGGTTTCACGGCTGAGCCGGAACAGATCGGCCGGGGTTTTGACGTACTCTTTCTCGACCAGTTGATCGATAATCTTGTCACCCATGCCGTCAACGTCCATGGCGCGCCGCGACACAAAATGCTTCAGCGCTTCTTTGCGCTGTGCGCCACAGATTAAGCCACCGGTACACCGCGTGACCGCCTCGCCCTCAACGCGTTCAACATCGGAACCGCATACCGGGCACTGAGAGGGAAACACGATCTCACGGGCATTGTCAGGCCGTTCGCTGGTCACAACATTGACCACCTGAGGAATCACATCGCCGGCACGACGAATCACGACTTTGTCGCCAATGCGCAGGCCAAGGCGTTCAATTTCATCGGCATTATGCAATGTGGCATTGCTGACCATCACGCCTGCCACCTGAACGGGTTCCAGTCGGGCAACAGGTGTAATAGCGCCCGTCCGCCCCACCTGGAACTCGACGTCACGCACAATCGTCATCTGCTCCTGCGCAGGAAACTTGAACGCCACGGCCCAGCGCGGCGCGCGCGCGACAAAGCCCAGCTTTTCCTGCAATTCCTGCGAATCGACTTTAATCACCACGCCGTCGATATCAAAACCCAGCGTGGCGCGCTCTGATTCAACCTCGTGATAAAACGCCAGCGCTTCATCGGCGTTCCGCACCAGACGAATACGGTCGCTGACCGGCAGGCCCCAGGCTTTGAACTGTTGCAGTCGCGCCATGTGGCTGCGGGGCATCTCGCCCCCTTCCAGCAGGCCCAGTCCATAGCAGAAGAACGTTAGCGGTCGTTTCGCGGTGATACGGGGATCCAGCTGGCGCAACGAGCCCGCTGCCGCATTGCGTGGATTGGCAAAGACTTTGCCCTCTGTACGGCGCGCCTCGGCATTGAGTTTTTCAAAGCCGCTTTGCGTCATAAACACTTCTCCACGCACTTCTACTCTGGCGGGAATATTGTCCCCTTTGAGGCGCAGCGGAATGGCACGAATCGTCCGCACATTCGTCGTGATATTTTCGCCTGTTGTGCCATCGCCGCGCGTCGCCGCGCGCGTTAATAAGCCATCTTCATACAACAGGCTGACCGCCAGGCCATCCAGTTTGAGTTCACAGCAATAGGTGAGATCGTCGGTGCTTTTCAGACGATCCTGGACGCGCTTATTGAAGGCCCTGAAACTGGCTTCATCGAACGCGTTATCCAGTGACAGCATCGGCACTTCATGGCGTACCTGCTCAAATACCATCAACGGGGCGGCCCCTACGCGCTGCGTGGGAGAATCAGGCGTGATCAGATCAGGATGCTGTGCTTCCAGATCTCGCAGTTCCCGCATGAGGCGATCGTATTCCGCATCCGGCACTTCCGGCGCGTCCATAACGTGATACAGATATTCGTGATGGCGCAACGTGGTGCGCAGTTCAGTGATGTGTTCCTGGACGGATTTCATATAACCCCATCAGATAAAAAACCCCCGACAGGCGGGGGTTCATCATAATAATTTGAAAAAGTGTGGATTACTCGCGGGATTCGACCACATCGCGGATACGCGCTTTGTAGGTTTCCAGCTTTTGCGGCGTCATCATCCGGCGTTCGTCATCCAGTACCACACCGCCCACATCGTCCGCGATACGCTGCGCGGACTGTAGCATCAGCTTAAAGTTCTGATTCGCATCGCCATACGACGGCACCATCATGAAAATGGAGACGCCAGGCGTGGTGAAGTCGGTCATTTCGTCAGGATTGAAGGAACCGGGTTTCACCATGTTAGCCAGACTAAACAGCACAGGACCGCTGCCTGCCGGACTGAGATGACGATGGAAAATGTTCATTTCACCAAACTGAAAACCGGCCTGCAAAATGCCCTGTAGCAAGGCTTCACCATTCAGCTGACCGCCTGAGTGCGCCGCGACATGCAGCACAAGCACCGCTTCTTTGGGCTTACTGCTGGTCTGCGGACGAGGTTCAGGTTGTTTCGGCTGCGGCGGCGGACTGACCACCTCAGGCTCTGGCTCATAGTCAGGCTCAGGTTCGGCCTGATAAACAGGATTAGGCTGAACGCTGTCCAGCGGATCGCTATCCAGCAACGGATCGGCCTGAACCGGCGGTGCGGTAAAGGCTGGTGGCTGGCGAGTCGGTGCAGGCCGTTGTGGCGCACGTTCCGGTTGCGGTGCCGGGTCAAAAAGAGGATCGCTTTCAGGCTGCGGCGCAGAAGGCTGACGCGGGCGCTCCTTAACAGGCTCACGCCGCACTTCAGGCTGTGGCTCGCGGATGTCGTCAAAATGAGGCTCCTGGTGCCCGCGCGTATTACGCACACGCACTTCACCGACGCCGTCATCAACATCGTCGGTCAGCGTCTCATCATCATGTTCATCACGTTGTTTCAAACGTTTGTGCGGGCGATCGCGGAAGACTGAAGAGCGTTCTTTACGGCTGGTCCACAGTCCGTGAATAAGAAGCGCTATAATGGCGATCGCGCCAACAACGATTAATATCAGACGCAAATCCTGCATCATTGTATTCTCTGTTGTTCCAATACCTTGCCACCGCGGCAAACTTTATTCTCTAACTGTATTTGCCCTGCCAGATAAGTGCAAGTCTGTGCAGTATTTTCTCACAAATAAGATAGCTCACCGCCACTTTTTCGCTGTTTTTTTACCCAAACGGCACCTGGTCAGCAGAAAAAGCCAGGTTATAGTAGGCGCGCCTTAACATCTTCAGGAGAACTGGCTCGATGGCTGTGAATAATTCCGTTTCCTCTTTTAATGGCGTGCACTATTTTAGCCAGGGCTGGAAGCTAATCAGGTTACCGGGCATACGGCGCTTCGTCATCATCCCCTTGCTGGTCAACATCCTGCTGCTAGGCGGCGCCTTTGTCTGGTTATTTTTCCGTCTTGACGAGTGGATCCCCAAACTGATGTCGCATGTGCCGGACTGGCTGCAATGGCTCAGCTATGTGCTGTGGCCGCTGTCGGTGATTTCGGTGGTGCTGGTGTTTAGCTATTTCTTTTCAACGATAGCCAACCTGATTGCCGCGCCGTTTTGCGGCCTGCTGGCGGAACAACTTGAGGGGCGGCTGACGGGTAAACCACTGCCTGACAGCGGCTGGCTGGGCATGGTTAAAGACGTGCCGCGCATCATGAAACGCGAATTACAAAAGCTGGGCTACTACCTGCCCCGCGCACTGGGCCTGTTATTACTTTATTTAGTTCCGGGTTTTGGGCAGACGGTGGCACCCGTGCTGTGGTTTATGTTCAGCGCCTGGATGTTGTCTGTTCAGTATTGCGACTATCCTTTCGATAACCATAAAGTCAGTTTTCAGCAGATGCGTCATGCCTTACGCCAGCACAAGACAGCCAATATGCAGTTTGGCGCGCTGGTGAGCCTCTTTACAATGATTCCCGTGGTGAACCTGGCCATTATGCCGGTCGCCGTGTGCGGGGCCACCGCGATGTGGGTTGATCGCTACCGGGCGAACCTGGCTCGTGAAAGCCTGCGCTGAACATATCAACTATCCTTATGCAATTTTCGGCAGGTCTTATCGCCATGAGACATATAGATATATGATTTCTTTCCTTCCGCCACGGGGCAGAACAGGTATGCTCAGAGGGTTCCCAATAATTCATACAGTTAAGGACAGGCTATGAGTAAGATCTATGAAGACAACTCTTTGACAATTGGTCATACGCCGCTGGTTCGACTGAACCGCATCGGTAACGGCCGCATCCTTGCGAAGGTTGAGTCCCGTAACCCGAGCTTCAGTGTGAAATGCCGTATCGGTGCCAACATGATTTGGGACGCAGAAAAACGCGGTATTCTTAAGCAAGGTATTGAACTGGTTGAACCGACCAGCGGTAACACCGGTATTGCATTAGCCTACGTGGCCGCCGCACGCGGTTACAAACTGACGCTGACCATGCCGGACACCATGTCTGTTGAGCGCCGTAAGTTGCTTAAAGCCCTGGGCGCAAATCTGGTCCTGACCGAAGGCGCAAAAGGCATGAAAGGCGCGATCGCCAAAGCCGAAGAGATCGTGGCCAGCGATCCCGACAAGTATTTGCTGCTGCAGCAGTTCAGTAACCCGGCCAACCCGGAAATTCACGAGAAAACCACCGGTCCCGAAATTTGGGAAGACACGGATGGTGAAGTGGATGTGTTCATTGCCGGTGTGGGGACCGGCGGCACGCTGACAGGCGTGAGCCGTTACATCAAAAACACCCAGGGTAAGAAATCCTTGATCACCGTGGCCGTAGAACCCACTGACTCACCGGTGATTGCGCAGGCGATGGCGGGCGAAGAGCTGAAACCCGGCCCGCATAAGATTCAGGGGATTGGCGCGGGCTTTATTCCGGGTAACCTGGATTTGGCGCTGATCGATTTAGCTGTCGGCATCACTAATGATGAAGCGATCGCCACGGCCCGTCGCCTGATGGAAGAAGAAGGCATTCTGGCCGGTATCTCTTCGGGTGCCGCCGTTGCCGCCGCGCTGAAGTTGCAGGAAGATGAAGCCTACGCCAACAAAAACATCGTTGTCATTCTTCCTTCTTCTGGTGAGCGCTATCTCAGCACCGCGCTGTTTGCCGATCTTTTTACGGAAAAAGAGCTGCAATAGCCCGAAGTTCGCCCTGGACAAACGCTTAAAAAGCACCCTGACGGGTGCTTTTTTGTGGCGCAGATCTCACTTTTACCATGCAGCCAATTGATTTCAGTCGTGTGGCTCTGGTATTTAGACTGCCAATTATTTCGATGCCTGAAATTAATCCTCCTTTGAAGTGGATCAAGCTGAATCAAGTTTCAGATTTAGTGAAAGGGCGAATCACGGCATAATTACCCGGTGACGTGCTCAACTCGTGTTTTGACACGCAGCGGGAATGAAACACTCATTCAAGCGCATTTGTTCGATTGTAAGTTGTATACCCGCGCACCTACACAGGCTAAAGTTACGGCTCCAGGCTAGACTTTAGATCCATAACACTCATCCTGAAAACGTTGGGGAAATAGAATGTTCCAGCAAGAAGTTACCATTACCGCACCAAACGGACTGCATACTCGCCCTGCTGCGCAATTTGTCAAAGAAGCTAAAGCCTTCCAGTCAGAAATCACCGTGACCTCCAACGGCAAATCGGCCAGCGCCAAAAGCCTGTTTAAGCTGCAGACTCTGGGTCTGACTCAGGGCACCGTTGTCACACTTTCTGCGGAAGGTGAAGATGAGCAAAAAGCCGTAGAGCATCTGGTTAAGCTGATGGCGGAACTGGAGTAATCTCCTTTCTGCTCCGCTTAAAACGACTCTTCTGCGCCATTGTGTGCAACATCTTGATCGCGGACAATCTGTCCGCGTTATTGCTTTCGTAGAGTACGTGTCACACGACTATGGCAACGCAACGAGTCCAGTCAGCCATCGTGATAAAAAGGTAGGGTTATGATTTCAGGCATTTTAGCATCACCAGGTATCGCTTTCGGCAAAGCTCTGCTGCTGAAAGAAGACGAGATCGTCATCAACCGTAAAAAAATTTCAGATGACCAGGTTGAGCAGGAGGTTCAGCGCTTTCTGCAAGGGCGTAGCAAAGCGGCTGAGCAACTTGAAGCCATTCGTATCAAAGCCAGCGAATCCCTGGGTGAAGAAAAAGCAGCCATCTTCGAAGGCCACATTATGTTGCTGGAAGACGAAGAGCTGGAGCAGGAAATCATCGACCTGATCAAAAAAGATCACGCCACTGCTGATGCTGCTGTGAACTCCGTCATCGACGCCCAGGCAAAAGCCCTGGAGGAGCTGGACGACGAATACCTGAAAGAGCGTGCGGCAGACGTGCGTGACATCGGTAAGCGTCTGCTGCAAAACATTTTAGGTCTGCACATTGTCGACCTGAGCGCAATCCAGGAAGAATCTATTCTGGTGGCGAAAGATTTAACGCCATCCGAAACCGCACAGCTGAATCTGAAAAAGGTGCTGGGCTTTATTACCGATTTGGGTGGCCGTACCTCGCACACCTCAATCATGGCACGCTCGTTAGAAATCCCGGCGATTGTCGGCACCGGTAACGTGACCGCCACCATCAAAAACGGCGATTTCATCATCCTGGACGGGGTGAACAATGCGATTCACGTTAATCCGTCTGAGGCGGTTCAGGAAGAGCTGAAAGCGGTTCAGAATCAGTATCTGTCTGAAAAACATGAGCTGGCGAAGCTGAAAGATCTGCCGGCTGTTACGCTGGATGGCCATCAGGTTGAAGTCTGCGCCAACATCGGTACGGTACGCGATATCGCCGGTGCCGAGCGCAACGGCGCAGAAGGTGTTGGCCTGTACCGCACTGAGTTCCTGTTTATGGATCGCGACTCACTGCCGACCGAAGAAGAGCAGTTCCAGGCGTATAAAGCGGTCGCAGAAGCCATGGGATCGCAGGCCGTGATCGTCCGTACCATGGATATTGGCGGTGATAAAGACCTGCCTTACATGAACCTGCCTAAAGAAGAAAACCCGTTCCTGGGCTGGCGCGCCATCCGTATTGCGATGGATCGTAAGGAAATTCTGCATGCACAGCTGCGTGCTATCTTACGTGCCTCTTCTTTCGGTAAGCTGCGCATCATGTTCCCGATGATCATTTCGGTTGAAGAAGTGCGTACGCTGAAAGCGGAACTGGAGCTGCTGAAAGCGCAGTTACGCGAAGAAGGTAAAGCGTTTGACGAGTCAATCGAAGTGGGCATTATGGTGGAAACGCCTGCCTCTGCCGTGATTGCACGTCACCTGGCGAAAGAAGTCGACTTCTTTAGCATTGGGACAAACGATTTGACGCAGTATACTCTTGCAGTAGATCGTGGTAATGATTTGATTTCGCACCTGTATAACCCGATGACGCCTTCGGTACTGAACCTCATCAAGCAAGTCATTGATGCGTCTCATGCTGAAGGTAAATGGACTGGCATGTGTGGTGAGCTGGCAGGTGACGAACGTGCTACACTACTGTTACTGGGAATGGGGCTGGACGAATTCAGCATGAGTGCCATTTCTATCCCTGGCATCAAGAAAATTATTCGTAATACACATTTCGAAGATGCGAAGGCGTTGGCAGAGCAGGCACTGGCTCAACCTACGGCGGAAGACTTGATGAACCTGGTGAACAAGTTCATTAAAGAAAAAACGCTCTGCTGATCCACGAGATGCTGGCCCCAAATTACTGCTTAGGAGAAGATCATGGGTTTGTTTTCTAAACTTTTTGGCGAAAAAACAGATAGCGCTGGGACAATTGATATCGTAGCGCCTCTGTCTGGCGAAATCGTGAATATTGAAGACGTACCAGATGTGGTGTTTGCAGAAAAAATCGTGGGTGACGGTATTGCGATCAAACCAAGCGGCAACAAAATGGTTGCGCCGGTTGATGGGACTATCGGCAAGATTTTCGAAACCAACCATGCCTTTTCAATCGAATCCGATAATGGCATTGAGCTGTTCGTGCATTTCGGCATCGATACCGTCGAACTGAAAGGCGAAGGCTTCAAACGCATCGCCGAAGAAGGTCAGAAGGTTAAAAAAGGCGACGTGGTGATCGAATTCGATCTGCCGCTGCTGGAAGAGAAAGCAAAATCCACACTGACCCCTGTTGTCATTTCCAATATGGATGAAATCAAGGATTTGACAAAACTGTCTGGTCAGGTCGTCGTGGGTGAAACCCCGGTGATTCGCATCAAAAAGTAATACACAAACGGCACCTCAGGGTGCCGTTCTCTTATGCTTCTATGCTTCACGTCTCTGCGCTTAATGCGGCTGCCAGCGGGGCAAACGCAGTGTCAGCTCCAGTCCGCCTTCAGGCCGGTTAACCGCCCTGACCTCGCCATGATGCGCCAGGACCACTTTACGCACAATTGCCAGCCCCAGCCCGTAGCCTTTACCCAGTAACGGCGAATTGACCCGGACAAAGGGATCAAAGATGCTGGACAGCTTATTCTCATCGACGCCTGGCCCCTGATCCCGCACCTGAATCGCCAGCCACTGTTGCTCAACCTGCAGGCTGACCTCAATGCGCTGACCCGGCAGCGAAAAGCGTAAAGCATTACGCAGCACGTTCTCAATGCCTCGCCGGCATAACTCAGCATTCCCGCGTACGGTATGATCGGCCTGCTCATCAACGTTAAACACGACCTCGACGCCGGGGATCTGCGCTTCATAACGGAGATCGGTAACCACCGCCTCTAATAAGCCGGCCAAATCAAAATAGTGTTCGCCCGGCACACTTACATGCTCGGCACGCGCCAGGGTTAACAGTTCACCAATCATCTTATCCAGCCGCTGTGCCTCTTCGTCGATGCGATCCAGCGAGTCATTCACGTTTTCTGGCCGCTGTCGCGCCAGGCCCGTTGCCAGCTGCAGACGGGCAAGCGGCGAGCGCAGTTCATGAGAGATGTCATGAAGCAGGGCTTCACGGGCACGCACCAACGTGTCCAGGCGTTCAACCATGGCATCGAACGCCTGCGCCACGCTGGAGAGCTCGTCATGACGCTTACGCAGCGCAGGATAGAGCCTGATGCTTAAGTCGCCATTGGCTACTCGCGAAAAACCTTGACGCAGTTGTCGCATAGGGCGCGTCAGGTTCCATGCCAGCAGCAGGCTAAACAGCAACCCCACAGACCCGGCGAAAATGAACATGGGCTCCGGAATATTCAGGAAATTATGTGGCCGCCCCTCCCTGCTCATTGTGCGTATGCCTTTCAGATCGTACAGCAGTTCATAGCTCTTGCCGTCCGGGCTCTGTGCCTGGCGCACAAGATGGTCGGGAAAAAAGGATTTTTCGGGCGTTTCGGGCGCAAGCGGCGGTGCCTCTGCGTTGCGGAGATTATCCAGTGCGCGTACATGCAAAAACGCCCGATCTTCCGGGGCCCACTCCGCCATCATCGCATCCAGCGCTGACGGGCCGCCCCGCTCCAGCACCGACACGGCTGACGCCATCAGCGCGTCAGCCAGCCGCTGGGTGACCAAATATTCAGGGGGATGATGCCGCGTACCGGAAAGTGAGAAACCCAGCCAGATCAGCTGACTGATAATCAGGAAAACCAGCCAGAACCCCAGCAGGATCTTCCAGAACATGCGCCCACGGTAAGTTTGATTCATCGAATGCGATAACCAATGCTGCGAACGGTTTCGATGGTGATGCTGTCGGCGGTGAGCGCGCTGAGCTTCTGACGGATATTACTGATATGCACATCCACGCTGCGATCGTACGCTTCACGCGGTCGTCCCAGGCCTTTCTCAGACAGCTCGTCTTTCGTCACCACCCGGTCCGGTGAACGCAGCAGCAAATCCAGCAGATTAAATTCAGAGGCGGTCAGATCAAAGGCTTTCCCCTGCCATTCCGTCACGCGGTTGGCCGCATTGAGTGTTAACTCTCCCCATTGCAGCGTCTCTTTTTTATCCTGCAGAGGCGCATGCTCCTCAATCCGACGCAGTACGGCACGCAAGCGCGCCACCAACTCACGGGGATAACACGGCTTGGGCATATAGTCATCGGCCCCCATTTCCAGGCCGATAACCCGATCAATATTGTCGCCCTTGGCCGTCAGCATAATCACCGGCAGACGGCTTTGCTGGCGCACCTGGCGCAGGACATCGGTGCCGCTCATATCCGGCAGCATAATATCCAGAATCATGGCGCTGTATTCACCGGACAGCGCCCCCTGCACACCGGCAGTGCCGGTTAACACCAGTTGCGTATCAAAGCCTTCCGTGATCAGATACTGGCTCAGCATCGTGCCTAATTCTACGTCGTCATCTACCAGCAGGATTTTCATTGTTATCTCTCTTACGTCACTGGCGCTATTTTGAACCGGGCCAGCGAAACGCGCAGCCAGTTTTACGCGATCCTTACAGATGCCAGTAAGCTTAGCCAAATAAACAAGACTCAGGCAGCCGACGGCGCAGCATAAGCCTTCAGAGGGCGTAATGGCTGCGTGGCGTTACTGATAAACGCCGGTAGAGAGATAGCGATCGCCACGGTCACAAACAATGGCCACCACGACGCTTCCAGGATGGGCGCTGGCAATACGCAGCGCGCCCGCGACCGATCCGCCTGAGCTGACGCCGCAGAAAATACCTTCACGCCGGGCCAGCGCCCGCATGGTCTCTTCGGCTTCCTGCTGCCCCATATCAATTACCTCATCCACCAACTCGGGCCGGTAAATGCCGGGCAAATACGCCTGAGGCCAGCGGCGAATCCCAGGAATGCTACTGCCTTCTTTAGGCTGCAGGCCAATCACTTTCACGCCCGTCTTATGTTCTTTTAAAAACCGCCCTACGCCGGTAATCGTGCCGGTGGTGCCCATACTGGAGACAAAATGCGTCATGCGCTGATTCGACTGGGCCCACAGCTCCGGTCCCGTGGTCTGGTAGTGGCCCAGTGGATTGTCTGGGTTATTAAACTGGTCCAGCACCGTTCCCTCACCGCGCGCCGCCATCGCCTGGGCTAAATCACGCGCGCCCTCCATGCCCTGCTCCCGACCTATCAGGACTAACTCGGCCCCATAGGCACGCATCGCATCCTGCCGCTCCTGGCTCATATTATCCGGCATCAGTAAGCGCAACCGGTAGCCTTTCATCGCCGCGATCATCGCCAGCGCGATACCGGTGTTGCCACTGGTGGCCTCAATCAGCTGATCGCCCGGTGTTATCTCGCCTCGCCGTTCCGCCTGATGAATCATCGACCAGGCTGCGCGATCTTTGACGGAACCGGCGGGGTTGTTGCCCTCCAGTTTCAGCCAGATCTCACTGCCATTGTCAGGCGTCAGGCGCTGTAACCTGATAAGCGGTGTATTACCGATTGTGTGTTCCAGAGTGGTCACGGTGCATATCCTGGCGAAACGATACCGTTACGAATCAGGCCAGAGCCTGAGGTATGGCGGTATAAACATTAAAAAAGGGCGGGACATTGTCCCGCCCTGCGTGAAAAAGAAAATATCAGGCGCTGTGCGCAAAGGCAACTGCCCGCAATGGCGTGGCGCCCTGATAGAGCCTGGCCTGTTGCAGCCCGACAAACAGGCGCTCGCCGCGCAGTGGCGCGGTCTGATCACCATCGAACACCAGCGAGAAAGGTTCGCTCTGCCAGCCCGCAGGCTGCACGACCAACTGCCAGAAATGGCCACGCGGACTCACCTCAAGGACCTGTACCGGTAAAGGGGTTTCCAGGCTGCTTTTACGCGAAACATCAATCTCCCAGGGACGCAGAAACAGATCAACCGCGCCCTGATGGGCGGAGGTATAGCCTAACGGCCAGTGATGCGCCCCGACATGGAACTGGGAACCATGAACCTCACCGTCAAAGCGGTTAACTTCGCCCAGGAATTCCAGCACGAAGCGCGTCGCCGGATCGCGCCAGACCTCATCCGGCGTGCCCACCTGCTCGATGCTGCCCTGACTCATCACCACGACGCGGTCGGCAACTTCCATTGCCTCTTCCTGATCGTGCGTGACAAACACGCTGGTGAATTTTAATTCTTCATGAAGCTGGCGTAACCAGCGGCGCAGCTCTTTACGCACCTGGGCATCCAGCGCACCAAAAGGCTCATCCAGCAGCAGAATTTGCGGCTCGACGGCCAGCGCTCTTGCCAGCGCCACGCGCTGCTTCTGGCCACCCGAGAGCTGAGCCGGAAAGCGGTTTGCCAGATGCGACAGCTGCACCATCTCCAGCAGACGTGTTACACGATTTTTGATTTCGGCACTGGATGGCCGCTCACGACGCGGCAGCACGGTCAGGCCAAAGGCAATGTTGTCAAACACGGTCATATGGCGGAACAGCGCATAGTGTTGAAAAACAAACCCGACTTTACGATCGCGGGCATGCAGGCGACTGACGTCATGCTCATGAAAACGAATCTGGCCGCTGTTCTGATGCTCCAGCCCGGCGATAATTCGCAGCAGGGTCGTTTTACCGGAACCGGACGGCCCCAGCAACGCCACCATCTGGCCCGACGGGATATCCAGTGAAATATCGTTCAGCACCGCTGTGCGACCAAAGGATTTGTTGATTTGTTTAATCTCAATGCTCATGATTTTCCTCCAGTTGCAGGCGTTTGTGCTGCTGCTCTAAGCGCCACTGCACAATGCTTTTCAAAAACAGGGTCAGGATGGCCATGACGGTCAGCAACGCGGCGGCAGTGAAGGCACCCACCGTGTTGTAATCCTGATGCAGTAATTCGACCTGAAGCGGCAAAGTGTAGGTTTCGCCGCGAATGGAGCCGGATACCACAGATACCGCACCGAACTCGCCAATGGCGCGGGCATTGGTCAGCACCACGCCGTACAGCATTGCCCAGCGAATATTCGGTAACGTCACACGGCGAAACATCTGCCAGCCCGACGCGCCCAACAGCACCGCAGCCTCATCTTCATGACTGCCCTGGCTCAGCATGACCGGCACCAGTTCGCGAACCACGAACGGACAGGTCACGAAGACGGTGACCAGCACCATACCCGGCCAGGTGAACATCACCTGAATATTGTGGGCATCCAGCCAGCCGCCTGCCGGACCGTTAATGCCCCAGAACAGCAGGTACATCAGGCCAGCCACAACCGGCGAGACCGCAAACGGAATATCAAACAGGGTTAACAACAGCTGGCGACCGGGAAACGTAAAGCGGGTGACCAGCCAGGCCAGCAAGGTGCCGAAGACCAGATTAACCGGCACGGTAATCAGCGCCACCAGTACGGTCAGCCAAATCGCGTGCAGCATATCGCTGTCGGTCAGGTTACGCAGAGTCAGGCCAAGCCCGCTGTGCAGCGCTTCCCAGAAGATGGAGACCATCGGCACCACCAGCAGCAGCACCGAGATCAGCACACCCGTGCCGATAAGCAGCCATTTACCCCAGTTTACGGGCTGGCGATCGGCATGATTGAGTTGCGAAATATCAGCCATCAGTGACCTCCCAGACGACGGCCAAAGCGGCTCTGTAAGGTATTAATGGCAAACAGCAGCAGCAACGACGCCGCCAGAATGACCGACGCGATGGCGCTGGCGGCCGGATAATCAAATTCCTGCAGACGGACAAAAATCATCAGTGAGGTCACTTCTGTTTTCCAGGCAATATTGCCCGCGATAAAGATCACCGCGCCAAACTCGCCCAGGCTGCGGGTAAACGACAGCGCAGTGCCCGCCAGCAACGCCGGAGCCACTTCCGGCAGCACAACGCGACGGAAACTTTGCCAGGGCGTTGCGCCCAGAGTCTGCGCCGCCTCTTCGTATTCCGGACCTAACTCTTCCAGCACCGGCTGCACCGTCCGGACAACAAACGGGATACTGGTGAAGGCCATCGCCAGCGCGATACCAATCCAGGTGTAGGAAATCTTAATGTCGAAATGAGCAAACCATTGACCGTACCAGCCGTTTACCGAAAACAGACCGGCCAGGGTTAACCCTGCGACGGCGGTTGGCAATGCAAAGGGCAAATCCATTAAACCATCCAGCAGCGTGCGACCCGGGAAGCGATAACGCGTTAAAACCCAGGCCATCAGCATGCCAAACAGGGCATTGAACAATGAGGCAACGCCGGCCGACAGCAGCGTCACTTTATAGGCTGCAATCAGCTGGGGATTGGTCACCACGTCCCAGTATTGCTGCAATGTCATCTGCGACAACTGCATGATGAGGGCGCTGATGGGCAGCAGCAGAATCAGGCAGGTAAACAGCAGACTGGTGCCCAGGCTCAGGCCGAAACCGGGCAAAACACGTTTTTGGCTGGCTGCAAACATTATCCACGCCCCGCCGCTAACAGTTGATCCAGTTCACCGCCACTTTCGAAATGGGTTTTCATAACGTTATTCCAGCTACCAAATACGTCTTCAACCCGAAACAGCTGTGTGGCTGGAAAGCGATCTTTTTGCTGCTCCATCAGCTGCGGATTGTTCACGCGATAATAAAAGTCCGTAATGATTTTCTGTGCCTCGGGCGAATACAGCCAGGTCAGATAAGCCTTCGCCGCGTCGGCTGTTTTATTGTGTTCAACGTTTTTATCGACCCAGGCGACGGGGAACTCCGCCAGGATATCGGTTTTTGGCACCACGACTTCGTAATCCTCTTTACCGTACTGATTACGAATGGTGTTGACCTCCGATTCGAAGCTGATCAGCACATCCCCTAAACCGCGTTCAGCAAAGGTGGTGGTGGCGCCGCGTCCGCCTGTGTCGAAAACCTCGACGTTTTTCAGAAACTGTGTCATCCAGGCGCGCGTTTTTGCCTGGTCGCCGCCGTCCGCTTTCTCTGCGGCACCCCAGGCGGCAAGATAGGTATAACGCCCGTTACCCGAGGTCTTCGGATTCGGGAAAATCAGCTTCACATCGTTACGGGTTAAATCGGACCAGTCATGAATCTGCTTAGGGTTACCCTTGCGAACCAGAAACGCCATGGTGGAATAAAACGGTGAACTGTGATTCGGCAGGCGCGTTTGCCAGTCGGCCGGGATCAGTTTGCCTTTGTCATGCAGCACCTGTACATCCGTCACCTGATTATAGGTCACCACATCGGCACGCAGCCCTTGCAGGATGGCCAGCGCCTGTTTAGAAGAACCCGCATGCGACATTTTGATGGTGAGTTTATCGTCCGGATGTCGCGCATCCCACTGGCTGACAAAAGGCGCGTTCAGGGCGACGAACAGTTCACGTGAAACGTCATAAGAGCTGTTTAACAGCTCTGTGGCGTGCGCGGCGCCAGCAAGGCCCAGCGACAGCGCGATTCCGCTCACGATTTTTTTCATCGCTTTGAAGGTCATGGTTCACCCTGAAGAAATTTGATGCAGATCTCATCCGCAGATACAGCAGTTTATTTATAACTCAGCGTAAACCCGTAACGGTTTTATATATCGTTTGTTGATTTCAAAGTCGAAAAAGGCATAAGGCGGCGGGAAAAGAATGCGCAAAAACAGAATTGGGTTGGCAGGGCGCACTGAACGCCCTGCGGGAGGCAAAAATTACGGGGCTTAACGCTGCCAGACGAACTTGCTGAGTTTCCAGCTTTTCAGCGTGTCATCGGCGGGCAGTAATCCTTCCGGACCGTGCCAGGTCCCGCTGTAAACGTAGCGCAGATGCGGGCTGCCAGGCACACGGCATTCGACGTCATGATTGTCTAACCCGGCAGCCACAATGCAGTTATTAAAGGCTTTGTCATATCTGGCGCTAAACGCATCGCCAATTTTGCTGCCGTCGGCACTGGCGATGTCGTTGTCCGTCACCTCAATGCGGTCAACCTGTGACTGACCATAAATGACCAGCTTAACCTGACCGTCCTTCATCGCCTGCCAGAAGGACACCACCTGACCGTTCTGGCCACGCATGCCCTGACGCAGATCGTAGTTGCCCTTAAGCCCGTCTTTGATGGCCGATTCGTTCATCGCCGTGGCACTGTTGATCCCACCAACGCCCTGA
>Ga0153955_100156_pt1 | contig 47574 bp, 50 predicted proteins | sample TSFL039MetaG_FD_104744 | JGI IMG/M metagenome (GOLD analysis project Ga0153955, IMG submission 104744) | Attine ant fungus gardens microbial communities from Florida, USA - TSFL039 MetaG | ecosystem: Host-associated > Fungi > Mycelium > Unclassified | place: USA: Florida, Wekiwa Springs...
TTTTTCAGAGTTGTCAGTGCAGTTGGAGTTTGTTGAACTGCATTCATGCTCACATCCACTATCTTCAGAAGATGAGGAAGTCGAGTCCTCTCCTCCAATGGTTCCGTTGAATGTTTGTTGAACACGGTCAGCTGTCGGAACATGAGATGATTTGAGGTTTGATTAACATAGATCGCACTGTACATTTCCTGGTCTCGAGTTGCTATATGTCCTGAGAAGACATCGTGCGGCTGTCAATGCTGTTTCACTTTCGTTGTTTCAGCTTTGGAAATCGGTCAAGGCATGTATAGGATGTCAAGACAGGCGATCGTAAGCGAATGTTCAAAGATCATGATATCTGAGGGTAAGCACCTCTTCTAGTTTACAGGCAGATAAGAATACTAAACTGACTTCAAACCTCCATACATTGTCTTGGGTCCCTCTGGCAAAATACACTCACCTGATTGACATAAACACAAGTTAGTTATTGGACGACCACTCACCAGATGGTCATTTTGTTATTTACACGGGCAATATGGGACATGATACTTGCGGACACCAGCAACCTCAATTTTTGATTCGCTAAATTACCGTCGGCAAAGTACACGCAAAATATAGTTGAAGAAGAAAAAGGCACGCTTTTCCATCGTGGAATTTGAAAGGAGGACGGAGTTTTCGCACTGGAACTTGCGAAAGACATCATGTAGTGTGCAGTGGCAGACCCCCAGCTGCTCCTGGACGAAGGCGAAGGATAGGAGAGCGCATTTGGACAGAACTCCAGCCTCTAGGATTTGCAAACTCGGAGGGCGACGGTAGATCGTGTAATAGCTTGTTGACTAACTTTTCAAATGATTCAAATTCTTCATTATATATATATCCATCCCTGCAGAACTGTACTTGACGCACAATCCGAACTGAAACATACCATCGTCCCCTGGTAGATTTTGAAGTCATAAATCGAGTACACCTCGCGTCGTCTCCCCCCACAATGCATATGATGATACGGAATAAAGTGCATCCATCCACTGGAAAATAATGTCATGGTTTCCTCCCGAATCTCCTCTGGAAGTTCCTGGGTGGAAACCGATAACGCCTTGCTTTTTTCTTTGCTTCGGCCAATATGTCCGAGGTATTTATGTTCTTTGACTGTGAGCCTGATTGGCTGCTAGGATACATGGACTCTGACTGGCCCTCTGGAAAGATTCTACACTGAACATATTGTAAAGGTTGGTAGTGATTAGTCAGCATTACATTCTGACAGTCGAGTCGCAGCAGTGGGATAGTGGGATGTTGTCTGATAGTTTCGGAATTTTTCTACTGGAGATTAATGTGTTCCTAAGAAGAGGCACAGATTATAGTAACTAGTATACTATTATTGAAATAGGAGTTACAGAATTACACAGAAACTAGAAAGTGTATTAAATTCAACTTATTGAAAAAACTAATACCAGAACATAGTTGGTATATGACATCCTTTTCCAGTAGAACCATTATCTATTTTTAACTATACATAAAAATTTTTAGACTTGCAAAAAATATACTTTGAGAAATTATTTTCATTAGTCAAAAACTGGGGAATTGGACCCCTTCACCTCCTTTCTGTCTCTCTGAAGCCAAAGCTAGCAATGAATGGACGTCCTTGTACTCGCATATCCATTCAGAAATAAGTGTGATTCTTACAGTCGCATACTTCTGGAAAAGTGGGCCCACTGTATCGCTGATTTGAATGATCCCAGTGCATGATTGAATCACTGTGATCATCACTCTCGGTTGACTCCATCAAGTCCCTATGTATAAGCATCTTCTCGGCCCATTCTCAGGTCATCTCCCTCCGATGCATCAGAATTACAAACGATACAATTTCTTGCAAGACAGGCACCTGCCTTAAGGCTTAAGATTTTGCGACGATGACAGGCATCCATATGCCTTCCTCGTGTTGGTCACCCAATCACCAATTATAGCACTTTTAAGCCTCCTGAGTAGGGTTCATGGCCCTTACCTTCACGCCATTATCTTTCTTGGATTACGCTGTTGACACTCTTTACAGATCTTTTGAATATGCCACAGCTTTCTTTCGAGATCCCACCTATTCGACTCGGCTTATATGTTGTCCTGGTATACTTCATTTTTTGACCCTGTTGAATTTTTATTGAATTTTAGCTTGTAGACGTTATTTTCTTCTATTCTCTTCGTTCTAACGGCTGTTAGGTTGAGCTATACTACCAAATTCAACTTTTATGGTGCGTTATACCCTTTTTATGAGTCATCTTACACGCTTAGTCGGTTTTAGAGTCTTATGTAGTGGAATTGATATTCACGGGGATTGTAACAATGGCCTGGTGCATTTTCGTGTCAGTTTCTGGCGATGAGTCTTTGGAGGAGGTGATGCTGACAGAGAAATAGCATTGTTGCCATGTTCGAACGTTTCGAGTTTCGTTTTATCACTACATTTCTTGGAGAGATCATCGTTCTCGTCATTCTTTGGTTTTTTTGGATCGTCGGAACGGGAATTGCTACTGTATGTGTTATTTTCCTTCATCTCATAGCTGGTAACATTGATTATTCTATTTAATCAAAGTCAAGTTGGCAGGACCTTGAAAGATGTCAACGATTCGAACCTTGTCAGGTCTTATCTGCTCTCCTTGGGTTCGCATGGTTGAGTTGGATCACCCTGACAACCTTGTTGGCTGTTACTGTGCTGTTCAGCATTGCGAATCGTGCACTCCAGCAGCCTTTACATGGTAGATGGGATCCTAGGATCAGCATGTATTCGAGTCGAGGCTAGACGTATATTGTGAAGTTGGTGAGACCATAGCACAAACTTACAATTTTGGACGCTACCAAGGCGATTGAACGTATAACCAACCAAGACAATCATATACTAATTTTTGTTTTGCGACACCTGTGATACACCGCTCTTCTGTAGTTATGGAATACATTGCTCCTCTGCCTACTCATTGAATCAACAAATAAATGGTGTGGTTATCGTGGAGTCAGAAGTCAGTACAAACTACTTCTTGTTCAACTTCTCCTATTTCCATCATCAAGCTGCCGTTATCGATAAAAACCGAGGCCCAACCACCTTAATCCTACAGGGAAATTTGTTTCTGTTAATTTCAAAGATCTCCTATCCGAGAAAACCCAGATATACAAAAACAGGGATCCTACCTCTGCTGCAGTGATCAACACACCGTGGTGAGACTCTCAGTTTTCTATCGTGACTGCCGGGAATAGCCGAAGTGATCGACCAGATTGATCCAGCAAAGACGTCATGTTTCCCGCCCTTTCTATGTTATACCGAACATTGGAGAGACAGAGACATCTTGAGTCAACTTATAAGGTTTCGCAACTCTCCAAGATGATTCTCTCCGAGCACCTTTTCTGCTTCACTTCTCACTTCCCCCTTCGTTCATCATGGCATTTCATCCCGTTCGGATTGTCATGTATACTTTCTTCGTCAGGCGTTTGCTTCTTCCGATAAAATAGGGATGGTCACTCATTTCATTTTCTATTTAGTTTATGTTTTCCGTCATTCTAATGGGTCTTACGGCATACCGTATACACTCGACAAAGTCGAAATCTGAAACAGACGTACTGACGGCCCGTACGCATTTCTATAGTACGTCAATCTTGATCGTTTTCCGGGGTTGGGTTTGGTTAATCCTGGGTACCAGCACCGATTATCGCTGAACTGCTCACGGTGGCTATTCTGGGGACACTATTTTCACTGTGGATGTACGTTCTCTATTCTATTCTTTCGACTGTTTTTGTATCTCTGAGTTTTTTTCCAAGGCTCTTTTGTCTATTTGCAAAAGTTGGTCGCGGCTTCCTTGGTGTCTATGGTTTCGAATATTTCTGGCTTGCGATATTGTTCGTCATGTCCCTTGTGGGTGCCGGTGTTGTCACGGTGAGTTTGGAAGCTACATCGTTCATGCTGCCATTCAAGAACGAGGCATTAGCGCGAATTTTCCAATCTCCGATGGTGTCGCTACGCGAAAGCTTGTCGCATCCTCGAAGCTATCAAAGCATTTTCGTGGATCTTCTGGGGTTGGACTGTATTCCTCATTCTCACTACCCTCATGAACATGCTTCGCAACCACTCTGATTATACTGGTGCGGTTCATGGTCGCCGTGATACTATCGGTAGCTACCCACCCGAAACCCGCTCGACTGAGACCCGTAGTCTAAGACAGATTCAGCCCGCTACTGCGATTCAGGCGGGGTCCGCTCACGATATCGAGCAGCAGTCATAGTTTGTAGCTTAAATCAGTTATTTTGTATTCAAGATTTCACGTTTTCTGTCCTTACCCAAGACTTTCATGGAGTATCTTTGCCATCACATGGGCTTTGCAAGCATCACTTGAGTAATTTCATAGTTCACAGCAATTTAATTACATTTGTACAAAGGACCAAGACTTTGACCAAGACTTTGACGAGTCAGTTTTGTGGTCGCGAAATTTGTCAGACGAAAGAAATACAAATACACTACCAAGCGTATCATGCGTTATTAGCCTCTTGCATCTTGACCCAAAGTCCTCCCTGAATGATGACATTAGATGAATGGTTTTCTAAGTGGGCATGATAACACATACAGCAACGTAGAGAGTCAATGTTGTTTTGGGCCAAATCTTATCAATGCCCTTCCTGCCAGGAGCAAGCTTAAACTCCTCTGGAGGCAGAGAGCCGGGAGGGAAGGAGTCAAGCTCAAGAGAGATAGATGAGAAACTCTGCACGAGACGGACAAGCATGAATGACATTTCATTGTAAGCATACTGACGGTGATAATCTCGTCAAAACAAATAGGGAAGGATGAAAAATGAACGAACCTGTTGGCCAAGACAAATACGAGGGCCGGCGTTGAAAGGCAGGAAGATGAACGAGTTCTTGACGAGATATTTCTTGACGCGTTCATCGAGGAAACGGTCTGGATCAAACTCTTCGGCTGTATATTGTGTGTATAATAGTCGATCAACGGAGGAATCGGTTGCACTTACCATCAGGTCCCCAGAGATCTTTGCGTCGATGCATCATGAAGACAGAATATGCAATTCTGATAAGGCGAGTGAGTTGACTATCTCAAGTCCAGCAAGGACATACTTTGTACCAGCAGGAATATAGAAAGGCTTGTCATTGGGATCAGGGTTGGGTAACGTGGTGGGATGAATGCTTTCCCTGAGAAGGTGTGAGTCCAGGGAAACTACTGCGCAACAGTATTATTATTATTATTACCGGACATTGAAAGGAACGATGGGAAATAGACGGAGAGTTTCTGGAGGATAGGTGAAAGATTGAATTGAATCATGGCACTTGACTTACCATTCAGAACGGCACGTAGATACTTCATATCTCGGATATCATCGAATGTAGGACGACGCGTGGGTCCCACGTGTTCCAGAACTTCCTGCCTTAGGCGATCCATGACATGAGGATACTGTGAGAGGATATAGATCACATATGTCAGGGTTGCGGCAGTGGTATCGCGGCCAGCTACAAAATAGGTGAATAGAATGTGGACCCAGGCAACGATTTGGCTTACCAAGCATGATATTCAAACTAAGGGGAAGAACAAAGTCAGACACTCAATCTCTCAGTATTGCACATTCAACCTCACGTTTCATCTTTCAGGACTTTGGGATCAGAGGTAACTTGAACGAGGTGATCCAGCAGCGTGCCCTCGCCTTCTTGAGAAACCTTTTCCTCTCGTCGAGCATTATTCTTCTTAGCAATTGCGTCGGCTATTATTGGCTCAATGAAGGCGTCAACAACTTTCATTGGCCTTTTGGTCTTGTTCTCAAATACCTCCCACAAAGGCCATACTAACCCAAGACGTTCCCGTTGACTGACAGCGAATTGAACGTCAAGGAATGCTGCAGAGAAATTATTGGCGATTTGCTTCTCTGGAGTCAGAACATTGGAAGGGATATAGGACACATTGTGAGGGTAGGGAAGGCCAGCGTTCAAACTATGTACACAGTGACCAAAAAGAAACTCAGTGGCGGAGTCGAGAGTGAAACGACCCATGAGGTCTTGGAAGTCAACTGGTTGTCTTTCGCGGAATCTGGATTTAAGTTGATGGATCACAATTTCAGCGTGACGGTCGAAGAGTTCGAAATCGCTAATCCTGTCTCGAGTGAATGCTGGACGAGTTATAGAACGATGGAATCTGTCTGGTAGTGAACACTTAAGAAGTATCTGTGATGAAGACTCCTTACTTCCACATATCACCTGCAGTGGCTTGCATCATTTTCTGAGATGAAATCGCGGCGATTAAGCTCACCGTCTGAGTTAAAAACGCCAATTCCTAGGAATTCTTCCATCCTTTGCTGAAATCTAACACCTGCATTCAAAAGAGTGGTTGTGCGGATTGCTCAAGCAAGGGGAAGATAATTCTGACCTTTGACATAGTTATCGAAGTCAGTGGCCAATATCAGTTTGAGGTGTTCGGGGCTAGTGGTTAGTAGCAAGTCGGACCAGAAAACACGCAGGTTGACAACAGGCCCCTTTTTCTCCATAAGTTCATGAAACCCATCACCTAGTAGATCCTGTTAAAGAGGGGGAAATCCACTCATATTGAGTGTATACACACCCGGATAACCATAAGTAAAATTATGCTGCATCGTTTTCAAAACGTCAGCATTCCCTGGCCATTTTCCTTGAGCGCAGGGGACCATCTTTGCCCCAAGCGCGGCAGCCGCCCACCTATAATTTAGGCGGGTGAGGCTGATACGAAGTGCAGTGAGAATAGGGACAATGATAAGTCCAGTCGAGATCAGAGCCCATGCGGTGATCGGCGTCCCTCCAAATCGTTCACTGACCAGCCCGACTGCATAGGCAGCAAGTGCAGGAAAAGACAGAATAAATGTCCCTTTGACAAGGAAATCGACACCCGGGGTAATGGCCGTCATGAATGGTAGACACTTGAATACACCTGAGCCTTTTTGAGAACTAATGTTTTTCACATGTCGTACACTTGTAAACATGTTCATCAAGGGACTTGTGGCCCGAGGTGCGGCAGATTGGCCAAATTTGCTTTGGCTAACTCGCAGGTACAGATAGCAGGTGGAAAGCAAGGGCATAAATTCACCTAAAAGTTACTGCCTGTGTGCAAGACATAGATCCTGGGGTAAACCCTTTACATTTCATAGACATCACCGTAGAATCACATGATACCACAAGGATTAACGCTTCTTTGATTTGAAATCCTCTGTGATTTTTCCCTATGGCGTCAGCTTCAACATCTCATCACACTCTAGACGAGGATATGCTTAGTGATGAAGAGCACGAATCTGGTGCGAGGGTTATCTTTTAGACACTGAGGTTCCCTATATGTACAGTCTGGCCCAGATTCCTATTTTGATAGCTCTGAATCTTCGGCGAATGACGAATCTGACGAATCTGAATATGAAAGTGAGGAGGAGATGCCGACTCTTGAAGAAGCGAATGCCGAAAAGGAAATCGAGAGTGACTTTGAGTAAGCTGCTTGGCTTCTTGGTTTCGTACGTCGTCTTAACGCGCCTCGAGTCGTTTAATTCAAACAATCCGACAAAATGAAGGCAACAGTAGCTCTGGTGTGTTATCTCGTGACTGGGACATAGATATTGCAGAGAAGGAGGCAGAGTTCCGTGATGATCTCAGGGCAGCATCAGGTATTGGGAAAAGACGTCGAAAGGTATGGTGTTGTTAGACACGCCCTGGCAACATTGACGCAACATTTATGTTCTCATACTTCAGAAAGGACGATCAGCCGGGCCCGCGCTCTCTCAACAAATACAAGCCATGATAGGGGAGGGGAATCAAGCTTTCGTCGATGCAAATACGAGTGAAGCAGTTAGAATCATGCAAGAAGTCATCCGCATAGAACCCCGTGCCACAGCGGCATGGTCTGTACTCGCGGGCTGCTATGATGATATGGGCCAGCGAGATAAATCCCTGCAAATCCGTATCATGGCAGCCCATTTGCGTCATGATGCAGAGGAATGGGATACACTTGCCCAGCAATCCAGGTAATCTTCTTTCGAGTCAGCATATGTCCCTTTCTTTACCCCAGAGACAACAATCAGGGATATGGGATACAATCAACAAGCACTATACTGCTACCGAAAGGTTTATAGCCTCGATCCTGCCAATGTACACGCTCTCTGGGAGCGGGCTGTCCTAGCTAAGAACATGGGCGAATTCAGGACTGTATTTATGGTCATTTTCTGATTGCCACTCCATTTTTCATACGTCTGCATAGGCGCGCAATGCCTTTTTGGCCATTCTTAGACGAGCCCCTCATGATATCAACGTTCTGCGTCAACTTCATCCGATTCTTATTGAGCTCTCGGACCTCCTTGGCTGTGCCGACCTGTTCAGGCAGGCTTTCGAACAGTATCAGAAACTCTATCCTAATGGAGCTGCTCCTGACGACGACTTGACCATTGAGGGCGGAGTTTTTGGGCACCATGATCTCCTGCTCCTGGCTGACCTATATAATACATTAGGTGAGCATGACAAAGCTGTTGAAATTATTCGAAAAGGTACTCGCTGGCTTCAAGGTCGAGCTGAGCAGAAGTACTGGGACCTCTGTGAGGATGATCGGGAGTACGATCTACCCGAGTGGACTCCACGGTTGAACAGTAAGGGGGAGGACGTTACAGATGTTGTATCCGGTCGGTTCCCCCTTGATATTAACGCACGCCACCGACTGGCCGTCGCAAGGATCAAGTCAGGAGATCTCACACAGGGCAAGGTGTGTCCATCTTTTTTCCTTATAGCTATCGCACTGGGGCTTATAAATCCCAGTTACATGCCAGTGTCATCCTCTCTCAGGACGTCAAAAGTTTCTCGGTATTGTTTGCTGAGATTGCAGATGCATACTATGAGAAGCAGTTGTGGGCGGACGCTAAACCCATATATGAACTGCTTGGCATGGATTCGGAGGTAAGTATATGCATTGCACTTCAATTCAATGTACTCAAATTGACTATACAGACCAGTAGTTTATATATTTTGCTTCAAACAGCGGCATGTCGTCAGATGGTGGAGGAGCTTCAGGAAGCCGCGGAAGTATATGAGCATAGTAAGAGCGTCAGGTTCATCTACGAATATATACCAATAGTTCTTCTCAGTCAGGAAAATTGATCCAACGAACAATGACGCCAAGATGAAACTTGCCGAAGTTTATGAATCCATGAACGAACCCCGTAAAGCCCTTGAACTTGTCTATGAAGGTAGTTTAATTTTTTTTTCAGACTAAAGCAATTCTCACCAACATTTATGCTACGTAGTCATCGACTCTCGAAAACGTCGCACAAAAGTAGCTATTGTAAACCAAGCAGAAGGACAGCCCAATAATGCTTCTACCTCTTTATTCGAAGAGCGAATACAACCGAAGATCAGGCAGCAGTCTCGAACATCAAGGCTGACACATACACAGCTCAGAAAGCTCGAGTTGCAGAAAGAAGAGGAAGTTCTTAAAGGGTATCAGCATGTGCAAGAGTTATGGCCAGGGATGCTCGCTGGCGATTTTGAAGCAGAGAAGGAATGGCTCATTGAATCCGAGAAGCTAGTGGAAACGTTTAGGGAGACGCGTAATTTGTTTTTGACAAGTAGGGTGAGTCGGTTGTTCATGATTTTGTTCAATCTAGTTCATGACCTACCAGACTCATCCTTTTCGAGGGATGTTTCCCAAAAGAAGGACAAGGCAACAAGTGGAGGCTGAGGCGGATGAGGATAGGATGGCGTCTCGCCTACAATTGGATCTGGGTAAGTCCTTTTTATATACGCTTGAAGCGGTATGGCGCTCATCACTTTGATTTCTAATTAGAACGTGAAAATCTTACTAAACGAGGACTGAAACGGGGAGAGAAACCAGGAGCGGTGGATATCTTCCGGGGTGTCTCATTTGATGATTGGCTGCGGATCTTCATGCAGGTGAGCAGCATTTATGAAACTTGCAGGTCTTTTCTTATCAGTATAATAGTACTCCTTCCTCCTCACAAGGCAGGGACAGTCTGATCTGGCAAATGAAGTCTTGAGTCACATTTTACTGTCCAACGCTTATCAGACGCGCGCCAGACAAGATGTCATTAGATTGTCGCTCATCAGTGAGTCTGCCCTTTTACGTGTGCACCACATCATCAGTTCTGACGATGGCGAAGCTGTGGCAATTACTATCAGAGATTATAAAGCCGCGGTTGATCACTCGAGGAAATTAATCACTGCGCATCAATTTAAAAATGAACCCCTCCGCATCTTGCTCGCCAGCCTCTCTAGTGGCTTTGTTCCTACCGACTCTTTTATTACCTCGACACTCCAGAAACATCTATATAGGGAGATGAAGCTGTCAGATACAGCCGTCAAACATCCCGAAACGCTCAAATGGAATCCCTTGAATAAACGCTATGCGCCAACCGGATCCAAAGCCACCGAACAGGAGCAAGACGAAGAAGACAATGATGATATCAGTCGAGATGTCGGAACTTCTTCAACAGGAGCCCCTATTCCTGAAGCAAAGTCCGGCATTCCTCCTATTCCAACAACTTTCAATCCAGTCATAATCACCATTTATGGCCAAATATGCATAGCTGCAAAGAGCTATCAGAGTGCTATCTGTGCGCACTTGTTGACCTCTTCATTATCGCTGAAAGTTTACCGACATCCCAGTTTATCTCCTTCAGGCATATGATTATTGCCCCAAAGATCCTATGATCTGTCTGTGCCTTGCTATCGCTTCAATTGGGCGTGCCATGCAGAGGCAATCAGATAATAGGCATCACCTGGTAGTCCAGGTATGATTTCAAGCCTGAAGATTTGGCACCCAGTGCTGGCTAATGGGTCTGCACTCACGAAGGCAATGGCCTTCCTGACACAATATAGGAACTTGAGGGGCACAAATCCCCGTGGGCTTGGCGAGGTTGAATTCAATTTCGGACGAGCTCTTCATCAACTTAGTGAATATCTTTCCTGTGAAGTATGTTCGACATAAATCATATTTTTTAGGCTTGTATTCGTATGCAGTTAAACAATATCAGAAGGTGATCGATATGGCAGAGACAGGCCAGGTGAGTTAATGATCAACCCTTGGGTTTTGTCTGACTTTTGGACTGAGAATTTTTTTACCCTGGTTCAGGACGCGACATTTGTCCGAGAAGCGGCTTATAATCTGTCTTTAATCTACGTCCTCACCAATGCCACTCCGTTAGCGGATTCTCTTTATCGTCGCTGGCTTTCGATATGATGATGCTGCTTCTTACTTTCGCTACATTGTTCTAGAGTTCTTCATAGTCATGTCTTGATGATTCTCAGTGGATTTCCTTATTGAACTTGATCTAAAATTCACATACATCCATTTATATTCACGGAACCTCGTGTAGAATTCTAGTTGCTGATATTTAATCAAGTTCCAAATAACATTTTCAACTCCCATGGGTTGTTGTAATTAAACATAATACTGGCTGCCATTCGCTGAAGAGCACAAAAAGAAATCAAAGTGTGGAGGACAGGTGGGTCACCATAGGATACGATATGGGTATCTATGTATAAGTTAGATAAAAGAGAAAATATCGCAACAGATCAGAATTTCCGAGGCAACCGATGGGGATGAATCAGCCCATGAAGGAAGCGATGGCAACTGTCAATCCACCAGCTACAACAGCCATGATGCCAGCGAACCTGTCACTAACACCTTTGACTGTGCCGGAGGCGAAGGAACCTGATTTAATACCACCGGCAGCCTGGACAGCACCGTTCAGGAAATTCACTCCACACTTTTGTTGGATGGCGCCAACGAGTAAGTCCTGACCACCAAGCAATTGGCTGTTGGACAAACCCGAAGCATACAGACTATCGGACTCGTAATTGAAGTAATTTGTGAGAATGGTACGAGTGCAAGTAGTGCAAAGGTCCGACTCGTCCCAGCTCCCATTGCGGAAAAGGAACACAATGTTGTTGGTGTGGAAGGTGGTAAGATTTGCGAGGACAGCATCTTCACCTTGAGAGGAGAGGGAAGTACCATTGCTGGGCACATAGGAGAGGGACTTCTGGATTTGATCGAAACTGCTTTGCGACGGAAGAGCAGTGTTGTTTGAAGAGGAGTTGCTGCCACCGTGGATACAAGGATTGCCACTGTCGTCCTTGGAGCAAATGGCTTGCTTAAATGGCGTGATGACGTAGAGGACGTCGTATAGGTCACGAATTTGCTGGTTGGGGGCCGAAGTGAGCTCAGTGGAGCAAGCGCTGTAGAAATTGGCGAGTGTACTCCGAATGAGTTCGTCCGGGCAAGCAGATGAGACTGGACCATTGCAGATGTCTTCTATGGCACTAGTGACATTTTCTGAACTTGCACCTTGCCCAGGGCCAAAGCCCTGAGTGGCTTCAATCAAAGAGCGAGAGCAAGCGGTGAGAGAACTGTCCGTATCAAATGAGTCGATGAAGGCTAGACACTGGCTACTAAGCCCCGATGGAACTGGCGAAGCCACTGATGAGGAAGTTGCCTTCAAGGACTGACCACGAGGCGTGAACGCTAGAAACAAATAAATGAAATTACTTACCGACGACTGTGCCAGGACAGAAGAGGCGAAAAGGGAGAGAGTGACCCAAGTCTTCATATCTTTGCAAAAAGGAATGGACGTGTTTACTGTCGACGACGACGACAAAGGTCACAACGAAGGATTTAACAGCGATGATAGAGGGAAGCAAGAAAGAAGACCCATTATTTGACCAGCATTTGTCAGCTGCCAAAACAAGGCCAATTAGAAACCAAGTCCATGCTGTGCTAACCAATCTCTATTTTTCCAAAAGCCCTAAATCAGTATTGTTTGTAGACACTTAATTATAGCGTTCTTGAATCGGTGGCCTCTGTTGACACATTTGTTCTCGGATGACTATGGGATTTCTCTTCTCTGCAGGTTTAAGTATTTTCTCGATACGACAAACCCTCACTAATTTTCTCCGGACAAGGCAGCTGAACGCATGGCATCTCACTCCTTCATGGCCCAGACGGCGCATGTCCAATCATCTTCTAAGCATTCTGTATAATAGCAGCATTAGTTTATACTAATCAGCGGTCTACCTACCCCTGGATCTCTTCAGTCGGTCAAGCGATCTAATTTCAGTTTTCCAGAGGACTACAACTTGTTCCTTATCTTGTCACACCAAACACTGAGAACCTGACCGGACGCCGTCCATAACTGGGAGTCACTCGCCGTGCCTCTCATGCTCAACTTCAAATTGACTCGTCCTTGATCGGCAATGCTAGTTCTTCTCTGATGCGTGTGACTGCCGCTCTAGAATCTTGTCCCAATCGGATTATCGTGATCATGATCGGACCAGAAAACAAGTTCCTTTCTTTCTAGAGTGAGAATCAACCACGATGACGGAATTGAGTACGACGACTTCGATTCGAGACCTCCAACTCCGGATTTTAGTGAACCCTGGATACCTTGGATTTTTCGGCGATTATCATACCTGTATTATGTTATGAAAGGTTCTCACTCAACTTTTTTGACGATGTTTTACCATATATTCAAAGAAAATGAAATGACTACGGGATCAACCATCAAGCATGCCGGGCTTAGGATCATACACGACATCACCACGAGGTGAAGTCCTTAGCGCGTTTCTGCATGCTGAAAACACCACGTATGGGGCTAGAGTGATTCATCGTAGTCACGCTTGGAGAACACATCCCAACAAAAACCGTTCCGAAACATAATTTGCCCTCAAGGATCCACGTTCCAGCAGACGTGTCATCCCCGTCCTCTTTCTGCTCAATTTCACAGCATCATAGTCAGAAGTCTCTCCTTCCCGGGAGACAGATTGATACTTACAGCTTTTCGTTTCAGGAGGATCGACCCATCCTTGCGGATCCTCCCAGAAAACCTAAAACCACCCCAAGCCTGCTCGTGGTCTTCCATGGTCTGGTTCTCCGATTAGCATAGCTATCTCAATAAGCATCGACTACATACTTTGCCCAGTAATACGATGTCCACGGGTTCCCGCGTTGCTTTTCCTTCGTAAGCTCCCTGGTGTGGGTCAGGATCAAACGTGAGCCTCTCGTATTTACGACCGTCGAGCTCGAATCCAGCCTATCATTCAGAATATCCGATTTGAGTGATTTTACCTGACGTGAAGGAAAGAGCAGTAGCGCCGCACATCTGGCTCTGAAAACAGCTGAGAAAGCTTCTTCAAGTCTGATTCATCGTTCACGACAGGGAAATCAGAGTTGGCTTCTGCGAAGCAAGCATACTCGACGAGCACCAATTGCATTGGCTTTCGGCACACGAAGTCTGCGGGAGCGTGGTACCGTCGTTTCTGACCGATAGAGCCGGAGGTTAGTACAGCAGCTTCTGTACTGGGCGCTAGCTGCTACCCCATGTGAATTCACGTATTGTCAGGATGAGCTCTGCCCAGTGGGAACTAACCATGTAGAAACCTTCCCAAGTACCTGTCATCTTTCCAAGCATTGTTGAGGGTGCCTCGACCTTTACAGTGCCCTCTTGTCCTGACAATATCCTTCGAAAATCGGATTCCTGACCTTCACGCCGGTTTCCATATTTCCTTTGGCCAGCATCGACACAATGGCAATCTGAGTCAGCGAACAGCTTTGTTTTATACCCTCTGATTTTTCGTAAGTCTTCCTTACTGGGGCCAAATCTTTGACTGGCAAGAACAATCGAACGAGTTTCTGGGAGGTGGTCCGGGATAGAAATAGGATCAATTTCCTTCAAGCAGAAGAGCAGACTGATCGCAGCCGGAGCAGGATCTGGACAGGTAAGATGCCACTCGCGCCCATACTTGATTATGTAGTTTGCCCCATGTTTGTAATTCCACTGAGTTTGAATCGGATATTCATTGTTTGTGAATGGGAAGAACTCGCTATGGACATCATTGGTCCCAACTTCCCCTTGTCCACGCGAAGGAACGTGCGATAAGTGGGCTGAAACGCTGTCGAGAGTATTGGCTGCCGCCTGCATCAACTCAGAGCACAAACAAAGAAGAACAGATCCAAATTAATAATTAAGCTGAGAGGGATCAATCAACTGTGAAGAAAATATTTTCGTACCTCATGAACATTCCTGGAGTGGGGAAGTAAGAATTGTTGAAGAGATGCTTTCGTATTAGCCGTTAGGGACAAGATACGTTCTATGTCCATCCCATGAGAGAATAAATGCGGCAAACTAGAAACGAGTATCCCGAATAGCTTACCTTGTGTGAGAGTAAGGCTGAGTATCCAGACAACTAGAGAGCGAAGCTGATGACCAGGCCCCTCTTCCTTGATATCCCAGTATTTGATTATATCGAGTAGATACTCGGAAATGTATACATTTTGTAAGTGTGATTCGTTACGACCATCGCTCTCGTAGATCATCCACAGAGCCGTCCAGAGGTCTTTATGAAGTTCGGATATCGAGAAGGTTCGTTCTCGCATGCGCCGCAACATCTGGAACCGGACAACCAGTTCACTTGCTAATTGCGAATCGGTGACCTGAAACCTGAACGTCCTTGTGATAGAACGAGTATCGAAAATTATTCGGAATATGTCTGCGTAGAGATGTGGACAGGACTTGATGCAAAGAGCATGGTAGAGCGTGGAGCACGTCAAGAGCAGAGACACAATGGCACCTGTACCTGATGCAGGATACGAGTTGATTGTTGCCTGGAGCGCAATGTGTTGAAGAATGTCCGAAGGAAGACTATCTAGTGAACTAACCATGTCTGAGATGTAGAAAAATAGTCGTTGGTTTGACCCATTCTTATACTTTCCACGATAGCAATAGCGCCCGGTCCAAATTTCATGGCGGAATATTTCTTGTGAAATTTCTCCCAAACAAGCTGACGGAGTCTAGTTTGTAAGATCGAAGTATTTTCCTTTTGTGGTCTTGAGTGGCTTACTGACACATATGAGGTTTGATCCGATCTCAAGATGAACTTGTGGGTTGGAATCTTAAGGTGCAAGCTGGTTCTGCAGCGCTACCATGACCAACCAGAAGACCCTGTGACTTGCGATGAGATCTGATAGGAAAAGCTGAAGAACGAGGAACAAAAGGCCTTACACCATTTAATGAATAGTCGCGAACGTGCGGTGATGGACTAAACAATCAGAGCAAAAGGATCTGGCAGCGCTGTCTTGTCTGAATCGGAAATTGTAAGAAACGGGTTTGGCTCAAGCTTTGCTCCGCAAATGCAGTTTATTTCAGGAGCAATAGAGCAGCGTGTTCGTCGACGAGTTCACAACATTATATAACGAACTGCGAGTCGAGAAGAGGCTCTCCAATCGACATTCTTGACAACTTTCATTGTCTTCCAGGGATGGAAGAGACGGCGTTCTCTTTCTCCCAATCATCATTTCCGATCTTCCGTTCTAGATCGAATTTCAGTGAGTATGCCGATGATTATAGTGCCCTACCCGAGATTAAATTCGCGTGTCGATGGATTAAAGTGTCCCTGATTACCGCTGGCGACCATCGGTTTATTCGGTCCTCCATTTCCATTCTGAAGGAAGATTTATGACAACAGTCAATTTATTTCGTACTCAGCCGACAGATTTGACAATTTCGAAACGTAATACAACACTCTATAGTTTCCCAAACGCTCATAGTTCTAGAGCAAGTATAAATTGACATCACACTGATAGAGAATGAGTACATACTCTGCATAGCAGCAATATCGGAGCTCTGTACGTAATCGTCGAGCTCTGCAACCTTCTCTTGTAATTCGTCCATGGAGACTTTTTCATCCTCTACGAAAGGTATTCAACAATTATCTTAGACCAGGGGTATATCAAGGAACACGCACCAACAACAAGGGTAATTTGTAGCTTTCTGATACCATAACCTATGGGGACAAGCTTACTCGCTCCCCATACAAGACCATCCATCTCGATTTCACGGACTTTTTGCTCGAGCATGGCCATGTCAGTCTCATCATCCCAGGGTTTAACCTCGAATGTAACGACAGACTTCAGATGGTGTGAGTCCAGGCACAATCAAGGAACCTATGAACACACCTTGGCAACAGTCTTGGGTTTGTTGGCTTTCTTCTGATTATATTCGGCGACGCGCTGAGCCTTAACCCTCTCTGCCTCCTCGTCATCGTCTTCATCTGATCCGAAAAGATCAATGTCTTCGTCGTCATTTTCTGCCTTTGCTGCAGAAGCCTCAGCGCTGCCAAGGAAAGCCTCGCCGGCAGAACTCGATCCGGCGAGTGAGGCATGCTCAGAGGCATAAGAGTCGATGTGTCTATACCAGCGATCCACATGAGGAACTTCTTTGGCATCTGGTGGCGAAGAAATGGCCTTGTAAACGAGGACATCGGCCTGGGATGGGACATATCTACGAGGAGAGATAAGTGGGAATCAGGAACGCTCTGAGGTGAACGACAGACCCCTCAACATATGACCTTTTTGCGAGGTGTTCGTTGAGCTTGGCTAGATCCACGGACATTTTGCGAGACAAGATGAAAATGATCTCAAATTTTCTGAAATCGAAGATAATCGTGCCATCAATAATGCGATCAATGATTGATCTGATTGGCTGAGTTATATGAGTCACTGGCTACTACTCACAATGAAAATGGAGCAATACTGCGCCATGGCTGTAAACGCGTGCAATAAGAAATGTAATGCGAGATCCAGATCCTAGAACCAGAGTTGAAATGGTTAATCCTACAATGGCACCGGCTACCACATATGAAACCGGCGCATGACCTTCCACTTGCGCCTACTACCATTACAATGTCTCCTCTTGACATCATTCCGCAAGAGGTGCTCGAACATATTGCTTTTTTCGCTGCCACTAGCACTTTCTTGGGTCCTCCGTCTGATCTTGTCCCATTACTCGCTTCCAGCCGTCGAATCTACTCTCAACTCTCGATTACTTCGAATCCTCACCTCTACGCCCGTGTCTTCACGCACAAGTTTGATCTGGAACCCGCCATGAGGCGTCTAGGGAAGGAGTCTCTTTCTCCAATCACAATATCGGCGGAACTCAAGCGAAGATTCATTTATCTGAAGCGCCTACGAGCACGGGTGGACGCTTATCAGCCGAAAGAGGAGGAGCCGCAGGACACGCTGCACCTGCTCCTTTTGTGTTCATGTATCTGGTTGTTGGAGAGTGACGGGAAGAACGAAAGGCAGCTTAGGGAGTACGGCAAGCTCGACTGTTGGTTAAACGACTTCTGGTTCAGTCATGATGGCGCTTCAAGGGCGATGCACATGATCCAACATAATGAGTGGCCCCTCGGAGATCAGAATACAACGTTAGCAATGTGGTTATATTGGTTACTTGTGGAGCCAGGTTAGTCATTGGACATTGGAATTGGCATACATAGCTTATCCGAGGGTCGACTAGACGGCCACAAGCCTAATGATAAGACTCTTGATGTCCTTGGAGCTTTCGCGCTTGCAGCACACAGAGTATGCACAGTGGTTGTTCTTTTTCAGATTTTATTTATCTAACCATTCCAGTATAACATTTCTGTGATCCCGTGGACGCATTTCCTTCCGTCCTCAATTTCCCATCCCTCGAATCGCATTATTCACTTCGATCAGGAAATTGAGTTGACTTTCCTACCTGTCGCAATTCCCGCCATACTCTCTTTCCTGACCCTTGTCAGTCCACACACTTATCCCGGACCCTTACTACATCCGCCCAGGCCGGTCGTCCGCATAAAGTCGAGTTCGGAATGGGACAGTGAATGGGCCAGATGCCAGTCAATGGCCCAAAAAGAACACAACGCCCATTTTACTGAAGCATTCAAACCCGGTAGGTAGGTATGGACCAGGTCTTTCTCCTTTTGCCATTCGGTAACAATTGATTGATACAGTGCAGAAGGATCTTGGGAAGGTCAATTTACGGTATGTAAACCCCGATATCATCACGATCCTCTGACTTTGGTTGATTCTTATGCAACTTCTAGTATACCGAATTTACTGCATATGCAGCCATCCTCGGTGGTGCCCCACCTCATGCCCTGCAAAAGTCTGTTGTGGCACGTCATCACCAAACCTGGAAACTTCGCGAATATCACCTCACAGCATGGAACCTCTCAGATCCGGATACCAGCCTTGTTTTAGACCTGGACTCAAATCTTATCCCACTCCCCGCGGGTGATCCTCTTAGATCATTCTTTCCCACCGGGACACACATCAAAGAAGACCGCGAAGGGCTAACTGTACGTACGCCCCAACGGAGCGGAAGCCTTCGATATCAAAGGGCTTCTCGCATAAATGTTCATAATTCCAAGCGCAAGGAAGCGAAGAAGATGGCAGATGTCATTCTAATGGGAGAAGTATGGTTTCCGCTAATCCTGGAATCGCCAATCTGATTATTTTTCTGTCCAGGGCTACTCATCTTGGGGACAGTTCAACTTGGTTGGTCGAGTGAGACCTTATGATGGATTCATAAGCCTGTCGAAGGAATACGTAGGCAGACTATACTTATCCTGGCTAATCTATTGTAGCTCACAGCATTTTGCAGGTTGACGGCGACAGAGGGCAATGGCTTTACAGAGGGTACCTTGTTGGTAACACCCACGGGAGTTTGGTTGGCCGCTGGAGAGATACACTTAGCCCACCCGATGTACCGGGTTATGAAGGATGCTTCGTTCTGGTTCGCCGGCGATAAGTCCAGTACCTCAAACGTTCACGTATAGAATTGTTTATGTTGGTGCATTTGTTGACTTCCTGGTCGACGTGAATCACGTTTTTGGTATCTGGAAAGGATTAAATAGCAATAGAATCTCTTCGCGAAGACCATTCGGCGAGAGAGGCAAAGTTGAGAACCTGTATACTTCATTGTACTTAAAAATATCTCGCCTGACTGCTTGAACTAGTTCAAATCTCCAATCTGAGCTGACAACCGTTTATCAATTGACTGACATCATCTATCAGTATGTGGCGGCTCAAAGAGGCTGATCGGATGCGAACTCTTATCACAGAATCCGTTATCTTCCATCCAATCTGTCCTGTCTCTAATATGCTGTTGTTCAAGTCGTGGGCATCGTTGCTGGAAAGATGAATAACGAAACCATCGCAAAATTGGTGGAAGTCCTTAATTAACTTTAACTATTGACGTGGGTTGCAGATTATTCTCTGCACCTCCGTGATCTCTGTAGATGCACCACAGCACAGGAAACTATGTCTCTGAAAGGCTCTAACCCATCACCCTGTTTGAAAGCACTCAATTCTATAACTTATGAGCTTGATAATATCAGGCTTGTCAGGGTCTTCGATTACCAGGGTTTTGGAATCACTGATAATAGACCATCGAAGGAGACCGTTCTCGCGCTAAATTGATCAGACGAGCTTCTGACAGAATTTTTACCATCCAAAGTGACCCTCTTATAGTATTTGGCAGGCTGCGAACTGGATGAAAGGTTATGAGTGGAAGTTCCCTTCATTACCGCTCCAAGAAGCCAATGAAGTAGGCCGCTATCGTTTTCTTGTTCCTCAAGGACGTTTTCTCTACATGGTTTGAGCTGTCCTATTAATTTATTTATATCTGAAACTCGTCTTTCACGTCTGACACCCTGCCCAGACGGCAATAGACCTGAAAGCCAAGGCAGGACCGAGGTTCATTGGCTTGAGGCACGGCTAGGCCTATCAAAGACTCGGGATTTGTACCACATAAAGAAAGGCATCCACGAGGTTTTCTACAAAACAATCAATGCCTCCGTGATTCTGGAACTTCATCACAGCGAATGATTGAGCCTACTGGTTTTCAGCTGTAATGTTGCGGCGTACTAATTTGTACGTTTAATATTGGTTGCTCAATCCTTTGAAACCTGGCAGAATCGGATCGTAACAAAATTTGCTACCGGACTAAAAGGGTTTGAGAACAAAAAGATATAGACAGAAAAGATTTTCGGACTATTGCCGGGGGACCTCGGGATAGGACCTCATAAGATATCGCGTTTCCATATCATAAACACTGGAATCTTCGAGAACCGGGATACGCAGACTGTCTAAGTCTAGAGGTAGGGATGTTTTGGGCTTTCGTGAGCACTATCAAGTAAGACAGCTTCCGCCCCCCTTTTCTCCCTTTAGATTCATCTCGGTCAGAGAAGGCAACGGAAAAGCTTTTTTTGTCGCCTGTGCTAATTTATTGCCCGCATCTTCCGGTGTCTCAAAGAACCCTGAAGATTCTAGGCAAGGTGCGTCCACGCGTAAGTAGTATCCAGTCAATGAGGCCAACCTCGCACGTTCCGAGCGGTTCTTGACTATGTCATAAACCAGTTCGAATTGATCGAATATCTGATATGATGTCATGTGGTATGGACCTCAAAATAGATGACCTGTGGTTAATTAGAGACACCATCTGTAGAAAGCCTTGTGTATCTGCAATATGCAGAGTGATAATTGATGTATTTGACGTTTAAAGTGTCACTTCTTGTCGTGCTACGAGATGACGTGGAGATTATTGAAAAAAAATCTTTCCCTAGCCGTGATCATGAATCGGCGGTATTTCGTCGCTCTAGAGCCAATGGGTGCCTAGACTCTATTCCACCGAATGGGCCGTGTCCGGAGATAAGACTATAAACCGAAATTTTTTGCCAAGCTCCTAATGGGCAGTCATGGATCTGTGAGTACAATTCCAGGACGAAGTTTACGGCGGGTATTGTTTTGAGCTAAATACTTCAAATCAACATATGCGGCATTGATGAGTTATATAGAAACAATCCTTTTCCACCTCTGAGGTACCCCACATTGAAGTAAGCTTCGGAATCACTGTTTATATAAGTACCATTCTCTTGTTATGCGCATGAAATTTTCAAGACTACGCATATCTCTGCTCTAGCAATGCACAGGATATTTCATGTCCCTCCTAGGTATCATTGTGCTTAGCTGAGTAGCATCATCAGCGTACATTTTTTACACAAAGGGCTAGTTCAACAACCGATGCCAATCCCTTCGCTGAAGAAGAATTGTATATCTTTGCGCCGCCCAAGCCAAAAGCTTCTCAACTACAATGCGGGTTTATACTGAGCTGACAAGATCGCAGAATCAACAGAACAAAGGAAATTTGTGACTTGGTGCTTTCGTATCTGAGGAAGCGTCGGATATCGTAAATGTCAATGTCAGAGAGAAAAATGAAATGCATAAAACTTGAGGAATCACAACACTGGAAAGCGGAACGTTCGATGGTCAGTCTCCGGCGTTGATAGAATGGTACGACTTGATGAACGAACTACATATACCATGCTTGGATTATGACGACAAAGTCATTGTGACAGGTTCTAGACTACTCTAGACCAATGACAGTAAACATACCTGAATCGACCGGGATGCATGTATTTTCCTTCAAAACAAGGACATCAAAGTAAATAAATGAACACCGTCACATCACATTTGGCGATCGAAATGCAGTATGCGTAGCCTACCTTGATAAAATCGATAGCACAAATGAAGAGGTTCGCGCCCATGTCACATCATTGGAACGACCTAGTAGAAAAAAATAGTTTATTTAATTTTAATTGTTTAGAAAGGAATCTGACTTGATTGAGGAACAAACTCTCGCCCTCCGATGGACAGTATGAAGAGAATTGGGATCATTGCTAGGGACCTGGGGACTAGAAAACACGAACCGATCGGCGTCCATACATATGGCAAGTAACAGGAAACACATACCAAGCAGTAGGGATGCATCTTGGACAACATTCCACAGAAAACATCAACGAACCCTCGAATATATCGGCTCCTTTTTGATTGGGACTTCGACACTCATTTCCTTGCAGGGTCACCCTATATTAAACTCCAGACATTTCGTGTTCCGGGGAATAGAAAACTGCAGTTTGATCAGATTTAATGAAAAAAAATGGCAAGCTTTACCTTTCTGACAGCTGCCGAGAAGCGCATCCTCGGATATTGATGCCAGTCACGGTCGCTACCTGTAGTACGGGACATGCCGTATCGTTGTCGTGGAGATACCATCCAGTCCTCTTCCCTTACGAAAACTGTCAGCAGCTTTACCTGTGGTAGAGTGCAAACCGAAGAGAAGCAAATAGAACTTAGGTTTTCGAGATCAACCAAACTCAATCCTGATCTGACATAAATTACCTGTCTGTATTGGCGAGAAAAACAAACTTTCGAATTTTCAATTGATCTCAAACAGAAACTCCGGACGGCATCATACTTATGTGGAAGCAGATATATACACATGGTATGAGACATCTGTAGTGTTACGAGCAAGGAAGGAATGTTCAGCATTCTTTGAAATCAAACAATTACTTAGCTCACATTTAGTCGACAGCATATCTACAGTTCTCCCTGAGTAAGAATCAGGATTAACATCCCAATTTCTACCGCAGCTACAACAACCGTCACTTGGATGACAATCCAACCTGCTGTGACGAATGGCCGCCCATAGTTGCGGCCTCCTTCTTGGCCGACAGAGGCCAGTCCCTGATGTGGAGTATCTGCTTCCTCTTGACGGTCTGCAAAATCATGTGTAGAATGACGAGCTCGGGTGAACGAAGTAAAGAGGAGGAGGGCTCCAAGAGTTGCAAACAGTAGGCCGACTAAAACCGTGCATAAGCTCAGATGAAAGATAGGAGGAACATTTAGAAGAAAGAAAACAGATTCTAACTTACTTTTGCGAAACCGGGTATCGAAAAGTCGCAGTATCATCAATGCATAGCCGAGGGAGCCAAGCGCGGTACGGCTATAAGCCCCATGAAATGTGCGCTGTCGGGCTCGAATTTCAACGAGCTCATTAATGTCTGATGCTATGTAGGATTGTCTACGATGGCCTCTGCTCACATTTCAGAGGTCAAGCACCATAGAGGATGAAATAATGAGAAGAAGTACCTATACCGGTGCATCGTGCGGGATCTATGTTGAGAACAGCTCAAGCTGAGTCGTTTGCAGGCAGAGAAGCACAAAACATCAAGAGAATAACAATAGATCCTACTGGAACAGAACCCGTCAGTGAGCAAGGAGGAAGAGAGCTCGCAGATCCTTGGAATCTATGGTCTTGAATTCTGTCGCGAGAGTAGACACCTTCCGCAGGTATGCGCGAGCAAGGAGGACAAAGACAGCACAAAGCTTGCTATTTCGGCGCTTGATCCGGTCCGGCACATCCAGACTCCTGATTTTGATCTTCTCAAATCCATCAAACTACAACGGCAAAATGCCTGCAATACCATCCGAAGATGAGCTAACAATGGCAATCGTGCAGCTCAAAAAAGACAATCCAGAACTTGGAATCGCTAAAGTCCATGCTCGACTGACCAGTAAATATCCAGAGTGGACTGTTAGCGAACAGAGGACAAGAAAAATCCTCCAAAATCAAGGGCTTACCATCTCAACACCTGGAAATACGCACAATATTTACATTTATCCGTCATCTAAACTGGTAGCTGGCTTTCATGTTTCAAAATGGACTTCAAAGGTTGAAGTGAGGTGGTTTGGTAAGAAGAAAGGCAAAGGCTTAGTTGCCACTCAAGAGATCATAAAGGGTGAAGTGATCTGGAAGGAAGATCCGTTCATCATTGCACCTGAGTGGTGTGTTCTCGTCACTGTTTCAATGATGATGTGTGGCTCATGGATGTTACATGGAGAATTTAGGGATATCTTTGATTTACAAGCGCAATCGCTTGCCTGCACGTTCTGTACAACACCGCTAGGAGACGCGCCACTGGCATTAACATGCCCCGCCTCCAATGCGACTTCTCCATGTGCTGCGAGATTCTGCAATCGTCTATGTTTGGTGCGGTCTGCGCAAATCCACCCTTTGCTTTGCTCCGCGAGAAACCCAGCTTCTGTCCCTCTTCTCAAATTTGTTCGGGATACTGAGTGGATGACATTACATGCGCTTGCCCAGTGTATGAGTAGACTTCTCCTTGCAGATCAGATGAACGAGAAAGCATTTACTGAGGACTGGGAATTTGTTCAGTCCCTGGCTGAGTTAGGTATGGAAGAACGCTTTAAGTATAGCTTCAGACTGTAAGTGTTACTGCTCCTATTTGGCTTTTCCTTACATTTGACTAGATCTGAACAATTGGAATCAGATAGAGAATCTTGGAAAAAGGCGCACCAGCTTTTTCTTCAGGCATTCAAGGAACCCAAGAGCCGGCAAGAAGCAAAGAAATTGGCGAAAATACTGAAGAAACCGGTAACGGAAAGCCTTCAGAATGATATCTTTGACTATGACACTGGCTTCTTGCATGGACTGGGTTGCATGAACCTCAGTAAGTGCCCCAAATTGATGTAGGTCATAATAACCTACCATTATCTAGACCTCGAAGCTCACGGAGGATTGTATGCATTGCACTCCCATTTGAACCATTCTTGTGAGCCCAACGTGTCAGTCCGTCACCTAGACCAGCATACAGCCCTTGCACGTATCACTGTAATTGCGAAGCGTGATATCCAGGTGGGCGAGGAACTGCTGGTGACTTATGTCAATCCGAAAATCCCATATCGAATCAGACAGAATGAATTACAAGGATGGGGTTTCGGGAAATGTACATGTCTACGCTGCGTTAAAGAAGCCCGAAACTCAAAGGATGATAATGACAGAGAGCTGGCTGATCTCGTAAAAGAGCTCAAGGCTGGGCTTAGTGTTGCGTGATTTGGGTTATGTTTATATACTATGGTATCTGTTGTTGACAGGTGTAAAGACGTGGGAGAATGATAGCATATGATATCCAAAAGCGTCTGACCATGTGATTCTTGTGGCGTGAGAACTTCAAAGGCGTGATAAAGGTATGACTTGCCAGGTCACAGGGTTTGTGATCACGTCTGGTCGTGACTTTCACGCCCCATATTCCCCCCTTCCTCACTTCACAAGAAGCGTCTATTGTGCAAATACAATATTTTTCTTGAAACCTTCAGGTCTTTGTAAGACCAATCACAGTGTCATATCCCGAGGCTTATGGCCTTCCTTCTGATATTATTTAGCTCGAAACCGCCTCGTCAGTATCAACTTGAACCCGCCTACGAAGATCGCTGCTGCCAATATCACCGATATTCCAATACATTAATTGGCACAGTTTTTCCCTCGTAGATTATCGATTCTAGGTCTCCACATTCTTAAATTGCAATGGCACCTCCATCTCAGCCCAACCATGATTCTGCACCTGCTCAATCAACATCAAACTCCCTTCAGGTTCCTGCGCCTCAATCTCAAGGAGGCGTCACTGCTCCTATTCCAACCGCTTCTGATTTAAACAATATTCAACTTCAAGGCCTTGACCATAATCAAATCTTATCCATACTCCGCCATCTCCCTTTGCTGGGCAGGGTGAGTCATCTGTGCTTGTATTAGGCTCGTCTCGAGAGTATCGTTTTTTTTCTTGTATCCACGCTTTCTATTATCACTCGTGGTCCGATCGGTTTTCTGTTGCATCAGCCGTGTTAATTAGTTACACGTGATCATGTGTCGTTCGCGACTCGCGACGGTGAGCACGAGCGCATCTCATGCAAGTCACGGGGAGGCATCAGTGTTGTCATTTTTCAATTTTGTTCTTGGGTGATACTGTTTGCCGCATTCATTGATCCTTTTCAACCAGTTGAATGAAGGCAACACAAAGGAAGATGCGGCTCAGGTTTTGTCGAATCTTGCTGCTTTTAGCCCTGGTACTGCCCAATATCCACCACAGGGCGCGTCCACGGGTCTTCCAGGTATCAATGACCCCGGCCCTTCGTCTCATCCTCGTGGACCTCCCAATCTTGGTCAATTGAGTGCCGTTGCCCTTCAAGCAACATCTGCAGCTTCTCAACCACCTCGGCCAGAGGGCTCAGTCAGCGACGAGCGAAGTGTCCAGCAGTTGCAACAGGCAGCACAACTTGTTCAGGCTGTCACCAGTAATTCTGACACCGCTGACAAGACTGTTGGGTCTCCCACGGCATCCGTTACAACAAGTGGTGGTCGCCGCAGGAACCCTGCGATGGGAAGCGATGAATGGACGAGGCAGCGGAAGGATAATCATGTAAGTGCTTTTATGCATAGAAGCTCGACAATATCTCAGCTTCCTGATAACAGAAAGAAGTCGAACGCCGGCGTCGCGGCAACATCAACGAAGGCATCAACGAGCTTGGCCGAATAGTTCCAAGTGGGAATGGAGAAAAAGCCAAGGGTGCAATCCTTGCTCGCTCTGTTCAATATATTCATCATTTGAAAGAGAATGAAGCTCGGAATATCGAAAAATGGACATTAGAGAAATTACTGATGGATCAGGCCATGGGTGATCTTCAGAATCAGCTTGAGGAGGTTAAACGCATGTGGGAAGAAGAGCGCTCCGCTCGTCAACGACTGGAGCTTGAACTCGAGACACTTCGAAATACTACAAGGAAGAGTGCTGCTCCCGTAACGACTTCTGCCACTTCCCAATCAGTTTCCCAATCTCAGGCTGCCAGGTCTCCAAACGTCCAGAACAAGATAGCCGACATAGCTCCCGGAGCGAAGCGGAAGAGCGAGGAGGTCCCCGACAAATCCACCAGAGCCGGTGAAAGCGAGGGCGATCGGGATGGCAAACGTCTGCGAACCGATTAACCGATCAAGCTAGTTGTTTTATTTGGTCTCTTCCTTGTTTCTTGCTTGCGGTCCTTGCTTTCCATTCTTATTTTGGGTGCGTGTTCGAACGGAATGTATTTTTCCCATATCTATGCATGCCTTGCCCAATTTATCCCTTTGTGGCACTGGTAATCCTTCGTGAACTGAACTTTTGCGCACTCGTCTCCCTTCTCGTTAACCCTGTACACTCACAGCCGCTCTATTCTTCTCCTGTTCTGTAAAAATTTGATATCCAGAGTGAAATAATTATATGTTATGAAGAGAACTGGGACGATGTATCTCGTATTGCCTGGGGCGAGTGAGCGGCATTGTGCTTGGTGGGCTACCTCATCGATATCGTCTCGAGTCCTTCTTATCTTAAACTTCGAATCCAGGTTGCCATATACAATAACCTGCCCTCTTGTGTGCTATCAGTATTTGAAGGTCAATCTGGGGTCTTGTCCAATTGATATGTTTCCAGCATTATCAATGCCTAATTTATCATATAAGAAGATTGAACTGCAGTATACATGCACATAAGAAGCATGAGGCTGAGACATCCATTAACAGTGTATCGTGTATTGTTCCTGGATTGTCGTAAACACCACATCGTTTGAAGTAAATGAAGACATTGCGGCCGTTGAACCAATGTCCAGACCCTTGTGCCGAGATTACCCAGCGTTAGATATATACTTCCAATTTGTTTTCCTCTGCAGGCGAGTCTGACTTTTATTGTCGCGAGACGTCTGAAATGTGGGACCCTCGATCACTTGGGTTGTGAAGTCACGTTCACACAGTCCATGATCTGGAGTCCCCCCCACTGCTACAGGAGATTTCAAACTGGGTAAAGTGAGAACTCCAGAAGTCACCCTAGGTCTTAATCCTAACCCATAGCAATGCACTCCACGTGGTTTGACAATGCAAAAAGGAATCACAACCGACGAGGCTGAGGAAATCTGCAAGCTTCGAGAGATTCAACGGTGAAATAAGGTCTAAGTTGGCTTTGGGAGGTGAGGTTTATCTTGCTCGTGAAAACCTAGTAACATCTCAGATCTCTCCGTTCGGTCGCATGCTGATGCCGAACAACTTTGAGACCTATCCCAACGGCGTCCATACATTTCTGCGTTTCTCGAACGGGGTGAGTATAACAGATTCGTTGCAGTAGCAGGTCGCCGTCGCGGAGATGAAGTTTTGTGTGTCAAGTAAAGTTCACAGGCGACCATGGGATGCGAGGTATGTCCATCGAAACGTTGAGGGTTCAGTTTAGAGAAGTCTAGACCTTCGAGTTGGGGTTTGTCACGGAGAAGTAATTCGCCACAAGATGCGCGATCTTTCTAGAGCTCCGAGGATGAGTAGGGATAAGGCGACGATCCGCAGAGTTGCAATGCCTTTTTCAGCAGAAGTTTCAGGAAGTTACGAGTTTGTCAATCCTGCAGGTGTGTATGAGATGGACTCGAGAGATGGAGAACTGATCCAGGGCCCTGAGATTCCTAGACCCATGTTGGCTTCACCGTTCAATGCAACAGTCCGTTTATGTGGACTTGAGATCACCCTCGGTCATCTGAACTAGTTGGCTCGGGATTATGTCTCCATTCCTTTGGTCCATCTGCAGTTGGGGACTACCTCAAGTCAATTAACTGTGATTCAACAGAATCTGAGTCAGCTTTCTTGCAACAAGCCAATCTATGACCTGGCCAATCTGACGGTTCTAATCTCGCTGTTCTAGACCAGACGTGGCGTAAACGGCCGTCAATTAGGACTAACCAAAGCAAACTGAATACGCCGCATTGCTGGAAATGGTGGTTCAAGTACTTTACATCTTTTCGTTCTGGACCCGTCTTTGGCGGAAACCCCAACCATGCCTTATCCTACAAAGGCCGTGTATGTATTCCAGACGACTAATGATGACATTCCTCAGGGTCGATATCATAACACTAAATCTGGAACTCGTGCCTTTTGAATTCTGCTTGAACTACAGGTTTTCAGTTCTCCCGAAATTTCCAAGCAAAAGTCCCAGTTAGTACTAGTCCCAGAAATTATCCTTTCCCTTCCGGTGGGTCCTTACATACATATATCGAACTCACTCTCGGGAAGAGTCTAGACTGGACCCATGGCTCAGAAAACTTAATTGTTGCTCGAGCGGCGTACTACCATATCACGAACCCCCGTTTCTATGGATCTTTCGAGACCTCTCGACGACAAGGGTCTACATGGTCTGGCTTTGATTTTTTTTACTGTACGTCCTTGGATCAATAAATGATGTTATGCACAAATATGTATTGTGTGCTCTTTGAACCGATTTTACCCAAGGCCATCTGATTTTTATCTGACTTTGGTATTGAAACGCAGTTGAGGCTTGAACATTGCATCCTGCTGCGGCATTGTGATCAAGTGTCGTCAAGGTTTGATGGTTCACACGATAGAAAGATGGTTGTAATTGATCAACTTGTTATCGATAAATGCCAACGTTGAGCTGAGTCAGCCCGTTGGATTTTTTCCTAGCCATGGGAATGATTTTGTTATTCAGGCTGATTTCTTTACCTGACACCTATCACCCGATCCAATCTGAAGTACCCTTGGTATGTGAAACAACCTGCAGAACAGAGGGGACTGTGTACATACACCGCGTAATAAATTGTTAAAAAAACTTGCAGAACAGCTTTGGATTCCCTGCTAGAAACAGATGTGCTAGATCTTATGCACCGTGCGGCATCCCCTTTTGTGGTTATGATCCTTATTTGTATATTTACTAAGATGTTTCATGTCAATCACTGAATCACTGTTCATTGCAATGTCGAATGGCTTCCTTCCCAGATTGTGGCTCATCTGGACCTGTGTTAGGAGCTGTGCAAGGCAATGTGCATTGCTGTGCATTGCGGTGACCCGGTATGGCTAAACCGGCCGGAAAGGAGCGTGATGCTACAAGGATTCACAACTTTTGATATTTCCTGATGATGTCGGACCTCATTCTGCTTTGTACGTGACTCTATTGGAATTGTCAACATCCTTCGCAAAAAATGAGTCCTCCCCTGCTTGACGATGACCCACTTACTCTGGCACTTCAGCCGCCAGCGGACGAAACCCCAGAGCAGCGCCAGGTGCGAGAGGCAGCTGAGGCTGAGGCCAAGAGGGTGAGCGATGAAATCGATGAGCAAATTAAACAAGAAAGAGAGAACCAGCAACGAAAAAAAAGGCCAGTCAAGTTGCTTCTGCTAGGCAAGTACCTTCTGCTCTGCAGCTGCTCCTAACTCATGGAAAGCATTGCATAGGTCAGAGCGAAAGTGGCAAGACGGCTACACTCAAAAGTCCACTCTTTGTCCCATCTTGCTTGTCTTTGCTGATTTCCCTCCAGATTTCCAGCTCACCTATGCACAACGCGAATGGTCAGAGGAACGAGCATCATGGCGCGCAGTCATATATCTCAATTTGGTTCGCAACGTCAACGAAGTTCTCGAACACATGTCTGCAGAAATGACCGGTGTACCCTATCCCCGTTACCCAGCAAATGATTCTACTGAAGAACTTCCCATCCGACCCGTCAGAACATTGCCACCCCTGAAGTTCAAGGACAAACATAAACAGCTTTCCCTTCAACTCGCTCCGCTTCAGCAAGTCCAGCGCGAACTAGAACAACAACTAGGCGCTGCTAGTACTGAAGTCTACTCCTTAGGCTCTCCTGAGTTCTGGACCTCGGGTCGCCGTGCTCCATCTGAGTTTTCCATCAATTCCTCGAATGGATGGAAGTCAGCCCTTGATAAATTCCGCAAGAGTCCAGGAAATCGCCCAGAGGCACCAAATGACGTGAATAAGGACAAGGCTCCTAAAAACATGGAAGATGAGATAGCTGAGATCATCGCAAGTTGTAGGGAGGATATCAAAACCTTATGGGAGGACTCCACTGTTGGGGAGGCCCTTTCGCGGCGCAAAGCGAGGATAGAGGATACTCCGGGTTTGTGAGTGTTTCAACTTAGCATCAAATCTCTTCACTGAGGTTAGTTCTAGTTTCCTAAATGATGCAGACCGAATAGCTGTCAAAAACTACCTGCCATCTGACGATGATGTTATTCGGGCCCGTCTGAGGACTTTGGGTGTGCAAGAATACAGGTTCATTTTCGATCACGGTCTGTCAGATTCATATTCTTATTCCTACATTTGACTCATAGTGAGACGGAATAGGCAAGACTGTAGGCCAAGAATGGCGTTTATATGATGTTGGAGGCACCAGGAGTAGTGTGAGTGCCCCTGTCATTCACGAACATTCTGTTAACTCCACCTTCATGCCTGATCATTCCAGCGTGCCGCGTGGTATCCGTACTTTGAAGATGGTGAGTCGAGAAGCTGTCCAATATACAAGAAGATTGATGACTCTGGCCAGTCGACGCCATTATTTTCTTAGCGTGAGAGGGAAATTTCTACTTTTGTCTTGTTCCTGTCTGATGCTGCTTTTTTTAGACCAAGTCGGTATCATTCAATCATTGCCCCCGTTCGTAGCTGCTGACCCTTGCCAACGATCTAGTTTCTCCGTTTGATGAAAAGTTGACTGAGGACCGTCGGGTGAATCGACTAGAAGATAGTTATCTGTTGTGGAAGTCCGTATGCTCATGCAAATTGCTCATTGAGGCACAATTAATTCTTTGTAAGTTCTATTTTTGTCGTATACTACTTTCTCAAGTCGCTCTGGCATTAGTCCTCAATAAATGCGACCTTCTTCAAGCCAAGCTCCAAAGAGGTGTACGCATCCGAGACTCCGTACCGAGTTATCACAATCGTGCAAATGATCTCCCTACTGCAACTCGGTGTGAGTATGTGTTGCTCCCTGTCTTGATTCACTACTCATGTTTTCCCACACTCAGACTTCCAACAACACTTTAGAGAGATCACACGCCAATATTCTCCCTCCCCCAGACCTTTCTATGCTCATCTTACCTCCGTGATAGTTTGTGTCCTTTCTCCATTCTTTGGAATAGCGCTGATGCTCATATACGTTCGTTCTTGTAGGATACAAAATCGACAGCTATCACACTGGGGGCGGGTATGTCTCTCATAGTTCTGTGGTATGATCATGCGCTGATCAAATTTTTCCTTTCAGTTGAAGAATCCATATTGCGTGAGCATCTTCGACGTGCAGATCTGATGTAATATCATTCACACTAGCAATCTGGGAGTGAAAAAGTACTTCCCGTTCGTTGTTAAGGATGATGACTGTGAACCATCCATCAGAGTTCGATTTCCTCACTACATTAGTGTCAGGTGGATTTGTTCAACGGTTTCCTGCTAACTTCGCTTTCGACTTGTTCTATGACCAAAGTTGATGGTTCATAAACCTCTTCTTTCGTTTTGGTATCTATGTATGATAGTTATCCCTCCAAGTTTCCTTGTGACTGGATCAGTGTTTCAACATCCAGGTTAGTGACCTGCTTGGATTGTCATCTCGATTTCTCAACCTCTATTGATTAATCTAATTGATTATTTGTGTAAGATAGCATTTTAAAACCGTGTGACTATTTTTGATAATGGATAGTAGTTTCTGAACCGATAGAGTATTGTATAGCGACTTGAAGTGAAGTTAGAAGCAAATGTCTGAAGAACGAGAGAAGTCCAATGAATGTAGATAAACCTTGTCGCCATTAGCTAGAACTAAGACAGGGAGGGCCAAAATAGAGCCTAATGTCAGGGGTGTGTCTATGGGAGACTTGTGTTCATTGTATGTCAGTCAGTGGTTGCCCAGACATCATAAGTGTATAGACTGGAGTACGGGGCAAAAGGGAGAAGGCTGAGGAAAGTAGGGATGAAGAAGCAGGTGTGTGTGAAAAGAAATGTAATTAATATAGGGGATTAGTTTTTTTTGTAGATTCTTTGACAGCCTCTCAGCTTGGACTTGCCCACGACGGACATCGCTGAAATGCCATCACCAGTTGATCCTTTCATTCACCGATCAGTGATGCGCAGGACAAAACTGACTTGAGACATCAACCATTAGTGTAAAGCTAAGTATATCGTTGGAAGTACCATCCAGAGCTATTGAATTGGACTGGTGCGCTCTACATGCTTATTGGTCATTGGAGATAAATCATCTATCCACCGCAGCCGTTCACTCCACTTCTTACAATGTCATATCGCGTCATCTTCCCGTTTCAATTCACCCGGGCAACCAGTAGCTCGACAGCATGTATATATATTGACTGATATCATCACCTCAGTCTTCCCCCATTGAAACTGCTAACGTCATGATGGAATAGCTGAAGGATGGTCAATATACAAAAGACATAGTCAAACTGGACACTGGGATTTGACTAGCATTCATTTTTAGAGCAGGACTTAGTTTTGGAAGTGGATGCATGATTGAAGTAGTCCTTCTTCAAGTTTTATCGATAATCAACTCTCCCGCTTTGTTGTAAGTGCATCTCGAGCCTCATTCTTTTGTTTATCTCTATTTAGTTCTAATCCTTTGCCTTCGTCATTTTGCACATGTTTCTATTTTTGTTATGATTACTAGGCATGACTTTTTGGTGAGAGAATAGTTATTTGCCCTCAGTTCTGTGGATATCAGACTGAGGTAAATATTCTGTTGTTATATTGTCTATATGTTTCATTGATGTATCTAGTTGGATTGGTTTCTAGGTACACTTCAATATTTAAGTTCTGTGGATATCAGACTGAGTTGGATTGGTTTCTAGGACATCAGATTGACATCTGATACCACAACGCAATCCTACTAATTATAAAATGCTTTATGTTCAGCTCTCACGTTTATAGAAGGCAGTTTGAATTGTGGTTGAGAAAACCATTGTAGGTCGAACTGCGACCGAGCACCGTGTAATAGATTGGTGATTTTTTTTTATTAGAAAAAGCCATTGTAGGCCCAATCTAGAATTTCAGTCTATCTGTGGATATTCAAAGAATACTCATCTGGGATAACTTAAAAGGGCAAATATACCTCTTCTTTAGATGCTCATCCATGAACTTTTGTACTTATTTTGTTGTTCAGACTTCCTACCACAAGTGTAGAACACCTGATTGCAAGTCAAAAAAATTTGGAATAGGGACACCAGTATTTTCAAATGCAAGTTCCTTGATGTTGGACAGGACTGTGACACCAGGGCTATGTCAGCATTCTAGCCTTGGTCTCATCATTTTGTCGTCTCAGATCAGTAGTTTAATATGCCTCCATTTTTGTTCTTTTCCCTTTCGGCATAGGAATGTAACCACTTCTGCCTACATATAAAATATATTTGCATAGACTAGTTCCCTCAGTCGTCTACCTTAATAGGTGACTCCTGAGACTTAATATCTTATACTTGATACTACATCATATAGCTCTAAGACCACTCAGATGATTCTCTATAGCAGTAAACAAAAGATGGGTAGAATTAGCAATCTTATAGTTCAGGATCAACCAGAACTTGATTTAACTCGAACTTCCTGCCAAACATCAGAATACTCGCTAGCATGATAATATCACTAGCAAAGGGCATGAATAGTCTAGCAACCACAAAAATAATATTAAAAAGGTAGATACATTGTAAATCTACCTATCTAGCATCGTCCCAAGGGGAACTGACATTCCCTCTCAAGGTCGGGCTCGCCAATCCTCGTTCTATTCTACTTTCATCAACTAATATCCTCCTTACACCTCCATTGACCCCTCCACTTTCGCTTGCACTTGCACTCGAGCCCACACTCGTTCTGTTACTGGGACCGGACGCCCCTCCCAAATCACCCACATTCGAATTCAAATTCAAATCTACAGCATCACCACCATAGAGTTCATCATCACTATCTGCAGGTGTAACCATTCCACTTCCATTGACTCTTCCAGTAGCCTCGCCGAATCTAGGCGAGCTAGTTCCACTCAATCCACGCCCACTGGGTTTTCTCGCACTTTTCCTTGCATGGAATGTCCGACTTGCGGTTGCATTCGAGAATAGGGGCAGGAGAAATCTCTCATCTAAGTTGTGGAACCATCGCCCGTCCTCGCCGATGATCCCACTGAACGCTCTCCGGGGTTGTGCGTTGATATTACTAGGGCTATTGGAAGGGTTGGATGATATGGTATCGTTGGTGGCCCCACTCAGGTTGTCATCATGTTGAATAGCAGTAGGTGCAAGAGGTAAAACCTCAGCTCCATCCGATTCATATGAGTCACTAGAGGCAGCTGAGAATATGGGTGCATTCGCCAAATGTGCATTGTCTTGAGGTTGATAATGGTGATTATAAGTATTAAATCGAGAGGCATAGTGAGTTCCCACTCTTGCCGCAGCCGCAGCAGAGACATTGAAGTTTCTGGCTGTGGGTGATAAAGCAGAGCCCTCCGCTTCTTCCCAATAACGAGCCCAGTTGCCTCGACCACGAGCTCTTCGCCCCAAGTATCCAGAGGACGAGGATGGAGGAGCGCCACTGAAGAACAGTGGACCTTCGTCTTCATCGCTACTTCCTCCTTCATCATCTTCTACACCTGTTCTGATGCCTAGAACTTCAAGCATCCTGGCAGTGGTGCCACCGAATACAATCACAGTAAGGACAACAACAGCCAACACCGTCGTCCTCATCATTTGCGCATTACGCCCTGTAAATCCCGCTGCCAGTGCTACACCCACAGCTCCCCTTAACCCTGCCCAAAAAAGCATCATTTGATAAGAATGAGGCAGTTCTTCAGACCTTTGTCCTCGCGCATATTTCAAGAAGAAATTGATCCCTGTCGAAAGTGGGAAGACTGCTGCATAGCGAGTGAAAACGACGACAACAGTAGTAATTGTGATGAACAATGGCTTGACATAGCTAGTCAAGGGCTCTGATACGGGCGCACTGGTGAATAGTGCCATTCCGAGATATATGAAAATGAAGTTTTCGGAGAGCTGCGCCAGTGTTGAAAAAATATATTTGCTTGCTCGCTGGGTCCGCCGTGACATAGTATGGTAAGCGTAGTGCTTGAGTGTGATGCCACAGAAGAGAAGCGAGACGATGCCGGACATTGAGAGTCCATTAGAGAAAAAATAGCAAGTATAAGCGCAGAGAGCGACGAGGCAGGATTCAATGGAAGGGTAGTGATGCAAATAGGAATGTTTGAGGAGAAGTGACATTCCTAGTCCAAAAGCCACACCAAGGGCCATGGAGACGGAGAAGTTGACAAGAAAAATACCGATGCCATGGAAAATAGATTTGAGGTACACTTCGGTATTGTGGAATCGCGTTAAAGTCCTGGGTTAGGCGAGGAACTCAGCTGGTTATGAAATGGAAATTTCTCAGGAGGCGGAAGGGTACATACTCATACATGACGATACTAACAGCATCATTTAACAAACTTTCGCCGAAAATTACGGTGTAGAGTTTGGGGTCAACTTTGTATTGGTTAAAAATTGCCAAAATCGTAACCGGATCTGTCGCGGATAATGTCGACCCAAAGATCAAACACTCCAATAGAGTGAGGTCGAGTGATTCTAGACCGAGGAACGAGTATACGTATACCAAGATTCTGTACTGTGAGTGATCAGTTTACGGAAGAGGCTCACTGAATAGGTACAAAGTAGAATTCCCAGACGCACCCCACACCGATAGCAGATATGAAAGTCCCAAAAAACGCAAAGATTAGTATTGAGCCAAAATTCCGAAAAAAATTCTCCTGTGGAGTGTTGATATACAGTGAGACAATTGGTTTCAACGATTGCATAAAAATGGGAAGATTGCGTACCTGTTTGAGCTCGTAGCCTGAGTTAAGAATGATGGGTGGGAGTAAGAGGTTGAAAAACAACGTGTGTCGAAATGTCTGCAGAAGAGACAATCAGTTATCTACACAAAGACATACCGGTCAGAAGTTAGGCTTTCGCTGTAAACAGCCTTGCACGCGAGCTCCAGTTCATGAAAGAATAAAAATAAACGAAGAGCGCTGAACCAAGTTGCTCTCAGTCGTATGAAGAAAGATCATATACTCACCAACATGTCTCTGATCATCGTTCCAGGTGCCAACCTGACAATCAATCCAACCACCATTCCAGCAAAAATACTGACTAGTGTCTCATGGACAGTTTTAATCTTCTTGATTTGCAGGTAATAACTCGTCCATAGTGACAACACTAGCAACACACAAACAAGGAAGAGAGACCAAGACGAGTAATATTCCTCTTCTTCTGGAACAGGTAGAGCACTCGGGAGGGGCTTGAGGTTTATGCGGAAGCCTGACATTTGAAGCTCATGCACCTTGTCCGGGAAGGAACGAGTTTGAACGCCCAGATGAACAGCGATGAGACGATGCACAGCCATCGATTCCATAATCATAAAGGGTGAAAATTATAAATAGATTATCATAAGTCAAGTCTACTTTTTCCTCCTCGTCTCTTGGAATTCTTTCATTTGGTCGCTTGCACGAGCACGCTTATCTCTCTGCGCCTCAAGGTGCTTCGCCTCTTCTACCCTTTTTCGCATGTTTTCGATGATCCAGTTCATTGACTCTCTCATGCTTGGCAGTTTCTGCTTCTCAGGTAATTCCCGGATCTCAAGCCACCGGCGGATTGGTCGCCATTGGAACGCGAGTGTTTGGAGAAGGAGGGTCAGTGTTGCCGTGACAATTGAAAGTGTGACTGCCTGACCAAAACCCTCAACGTGGTGAAAGCACAGGTCAGAGTATCGACTTACTGCAGGAAGTGATGCTGTCACACCAAAGCCAAGGATTGTTAGTACCCTAAACCCGTTCATAACATGTGCCATGGTTGGGCGGCTTTTAACGTCCATTTCAACCGCTCCGAAAGAAATTTGCATATTGACCAGAGCAACCAAAAGGGCGGGCAGTATGTATGTTGGATCTGCAATGGTTAAATCTGGAATTATGTCAAAACCGGACCATTTCATCTGTTCCACGGGTACTGCACACATCCGTTTGATACCAAAAAATAGACCAAGCGACACAGGCAACTGTACTAATGGCCCCAGAAACCCAAGAAGTGGGCTAATCCCAGCCTTGTCATAAACGGCCTTCAATTTCAATGCAGTCTTCTGACGTTGAAGGTAGTCAGCCTTCCTGTTAGCTTCCTGCATCTCCGCCGTGATCTTCATAATTTCGCCTTGGTGAGGCAAGAGACGCGAATTGTTACGCAATACTATGGCGGAGACTGGAATAGTGATGACACGCCAGAAAACAGTTCCGGCAACGATAGTCCAAAACCAAGGAAGGTGGGTCATCGTGTTAATGATTTCCATCGTCCACTGTATGATACCGGCTGGTGACCAGTGACAAAGGTCGAGAGCTGACAAGTCACCATACTGTAGAGGAGTGTGGATAGGATCGAAGTTTGAGGATGCAACTTCCGCGGCAGGAGACACATTTTCTGTGGCGTTGGAGAGAGGCTCAGATGCGGGTACGGCATTAGACACTTCTTCTGGTATAGCTGGTGCATCTTTTGAGTAGTATCGAGTGAAGGCAAGGCTAGGAAGGATACGGCTAGGCTGTAGAAAACTTCTACTTGTATTGCGCGAAAGCACATTCTGGTCAAGATATAAGTACACACAAATAGTGCTGCCCCAAAGCTTCACGTACTTGTTCTCGAATGCAAGAAAAACTGCGACGCAATGTAGGGTCGTAACATAAGAAGTTAGGGGCCGTAGGTCTGATAGAAGTATTTGTGAATCCAGATGTACCAGGCTTCGGTTAAACAGCACACCTCGGCCTTGATGACAATTTGCCAAAATTCCTGCGGCCAAGTAACCTGAAGGATGTACTAAGTGAGATTGACGCCATAAGACGTGAAAAACGACGGGAATCCACACCTGAAATTTCGGAGGATCACATGACACCAAACCCGATTTTTTATGCTCAGCCAGACGCTTCCAATAGTTAAAGGATCCGTGCGAAGGAGAGCTTTCACAGCGACTTTATGACTTGTGGCTCGGATTCTGTTTCTGATCTTGAAAAGCTTCAAAGCCCAGAAATATTGTAATTTCCGAAACAATTCAGATCGTGGTTCTATATCTCGGTAGTATACCAGTCACTTCACCTGGGCAAGATCACACTTGTATTCATCCTGGCTCTCGTCCTGGTAATTTCAGCTTCGCATGGACAAATGGACAGGACAAAATGGGTCCCAAATGTATGGCTACCATAGGAGATGCCTAATCCCAGGGCTCGCTCTGGGCTCACCCTGTCGACACTAACTGCAAGCATGGAGCATCTACAAGCCAGCACAGATGTTAATAGTTTACGCAGTCTTTATTCACATGACTTCGAGGATCTCAGGTGCCCCCATTAGCGAGTCCACTTACAAGAAGTCCCGACTATCAAGGAGTAGGGCCTTCTAAAGAGTCAGGACAAGAAGACAAAGCCTTACTTGTTCAAGCGAATGGCACTGGTGGGAGAACTTATTTGGAAATTCACAAAACCTCAGATACATTTATCTATGACTGAAGCGGTATCGGCATTAGAGCTATTTCGGAGCACACAAATCAAAAACTGTCGCAATCGCCATTGAGCAGAAAGAGAGGGAAATTATACTCGCTCGTTACCATAGGATGGATCGTATCGTTTGCGTGAACGCATGAACGGGGGTCCTGATTGGAAGGGAACACCAGACGTATCGTTAATCTTTGTTCCTCTCAAGTAGTGCTGCACATTCTCAAGTTGTATATTCTAAACACCGAGAAGCTCAATGACACGGGGTAAAGATAAGCGGTCAGCGCTCAGGACATTATACACGTGGTCGTGTGTCATCACGACCATCACGATTCACGTAACTCTTTCATGGCCGGCGGGTCTTTGGGGCGAAGACTCACGTCGACGGCACCCATAAACCACCTCGATACCATGAATCTGCTTACAGATGTCCCTCATGACGAAGAAGAATCAGATGAATACTTCACCGAAGCTGACTCTGATCAAGAAGCACCCAAACGTAATACACCTGCATCTGATAACCAGAGTCATTCGAGGCCGGAGCCTCGGCAATGCGCTCTACCGACACATAAACAGTCAAGTCTAGGGATTCCTCCAACCGTGATTAATCACGAACACCACCATTTCCACGACTACAATACCCAGGGCTATCCTGGGGAGACTCCTGAGGAGTTTCACAGGAGCGCCTGGTATAAATTTGATCCCACTGTACTGTTGGCTCTCAGTTCTCCTGTCGGGAACTGGTTGACAGGTGGGGATCACGTAAAAAATCTTTTGTTTCTAGCACTCCTAGTGTACTACCTCCATCAGGTCATCGAAGGTCAGTCGTCTGCATACTTGTTAATATGAACATACTCCTTAACTTTTGCGGATATAGTACCATGGGAGCTGTACCAGAAAGCTCAGTGCCGTAATCAGCTCCCAAATACTTCACCATTGAACTCCGAAGATAGATACCGTAAACTCGCAATATCTGAGCTTCGAAAGGTCGAGGTACTCTGTCTAGCATTAACGGCAGTCTCCCCCTTTCTTGGAGCTGTCCTGCTGCGATGCGCGACGCATTTCATTCTTGGGCCCGAAATCATGTCCTGGTTTAGTACAAGCCTTTTCGTGATGGCAACTGGGATCCGGCCTTGGTCACATCTCATAGAACGCCTGAATCGTCGCACGGATGACCTTCAAAATTTTATCCATCATTCTCCTTCCTCCAATTATGCACCTGTTCGTGATCTACATAAAGACATAATTGCTCTCAACAATCGAATAGATAAGCTCGAAAGGTCTTTGAGTGGAATGAAGGTTCGTTTCAAAGACACTTCTAAAGAAATATTCGATCACGTGGATGACGCACTCGATTCTGTGAAACGTTCTCTACAAAAACACCAGAAACGTTGGGATGAACAGGATGAACGACTACAATTCCTGAAGAAATCTGTCGTTATCCCCTCCGAGCTCGAATCAAGCATTGGAGAGAGAAATGGGCTTACGACGGCTGCTCAGTCCATTTTTCCCAAGCAAACATTTTATCCACTGCAATGGTTTGGAGGAAAGTCTATTGTTGAGCCCTGGCAATCCCCTATATTCTCACAAAATAGAATGGCCATTCCCGCGCAGTCGGAGAAGATTCGGCAAGAGGATAATACGGTCGCTTTTCTTGACAAATTCATCGAGACACCTGTCAGACTCCTGCACTTTTTGGGATTTATCTTGTTTTTCCCATTCCGCCTAGCTATCCGTATTCTGTTTTGGCGATAGCAACAGCATATTGTGTGCTAGACCAGATAAGACGTTTTTCTGCGTCCTTTTGTGGTGGATCCATGTATCATCAGTTGTGTGTGTGACTCATGTAATATTTCGAATCAGTTGTTGACGCTCAATTTTTCCTCGGATATGGAATGGAATCCGTCCATCCCATGATGCAGACAGAGTTTTGACTTGCTATCAATCACCGAGGCTCTTAGATGATTATCTGTACCTGTACCTTAAGGGCTCATGCTCCATTTCATATCCCCTGAGCCTAGTGGGTACGGGAGACTCAGAGAGATGATCTGAATCCTTCAAACGAAGGCTTAGGTTCCAATATCCTTCTTCTAATTGCAATTGCATGAAGGTTTACTGACGTGTCATATTGTATCCTCGCATCACGGAGTCGTAGTTGTATGGGTTATAAACTCATGATGAAAGCAGTGACCAATGCTAATTATCAGGGTTCCTCCCTGAGTTATTCCTCGCGGAAAGCCTGCTCGGTTCACGGACTGTGTTCGTACACCGCGTAATAAATCGTTGAAATAAAAAATAAATAAAATAAAAATAAAAAAGCTTACTCGGTCAACGACGACCCTGTGGATGCAATCTCACAGAATCGCCCTTTCTTTCCATCTAAGGAGCCTATTTGAACATAATGTTCATTAAGGCTCAAAGCTCCACGTCTCTAATGTAAACTAAGGCGATCGGAATGTTGAAATTTACGAGATCATACAGCTCTATGAGGGACAATCCCAATGAGAATTATACAGGTAATTTGGCAAATGTGAGAATGTCCCCATAGAAACCTCGGAAAGTTTCGTTTCAAAGTTCCCTTACCACACTGGTAACGAAACAGGAATTTGCCTTTACACTGACCCAAATTGACTTCAAATACGAAGTCGAATCCCTTTGGATATTTCAGCTGAATTCCGACCCGCGACAATCAGGCTAAGAGCCGACTCACCTTGATTACTGTCTGTTTGTGCCCTCGTTTTGTTTGTATGAACCAAAGAGAGTTCTTATGCGCGTATGCATATCCTCAATATCCGGATCGGAGTATAATAGCTTGAACCCTAGGACCCCGGGCCTCTGGAAGCGTGACTATTATTCAGAGGCCTAAACGTTCCCTATCACACTCTAGTCGGAAGGGTTTCATCCGGATCGGAAATTCTGAAGTGTTTGATTGTAATGGTCCCGGATAGACAAAGAAGATTACAAATGTCATCAAGCAGTAGGCTCGCTTTTCTTATCAGTGGAAAGGAAGTGATAACTCAGAATTACCTGCCTCCGTCAGCTGCACTGGCACCTGGGGAAGCATCAGTCACCCCGTAGATTCACCCCCTGGGCCTCCCACGGCATTGCTTGGGTAGCCGAGTGTCTACCCTGAAACCTGAACGATTGTTGTTTCTTGTCCCTGAAATATCTTCACCACAACTCTCATATCACAGCTGGCTTCTGGCGCAGAACGTTCAAGATCGTTGATTCGCCTAACGACTATTGTATACTGTTCTTTGCGGATAGCAATCATAACATCGGTATTTTTCAAAGTTCTGGACGCTTTGATCCTCAGCAACAACCTTTTACCTGGAGCACGTACTGGAATGGATGATTGTAAGGAGAAGAAGTTGCCACTGGAAATTGTAGAGAATATAATCAATGTCGTGGACGACAAGAAGACCCTTAAGGCCTGCGCCCTCGCGTGCTCGTATTTTCAACGAAATTGCCAGAGAAGATTATTCTGGGACTTTGAGATTAGCTGTGATAGAGATGATGCAGCCTTTCAGGAGGGAGGACTGATCCATACAATCGTTCACACAAACCTCGATACTAACGTTGTATCGCTCATTCGATATCTGAAGATCGAAAATCGATACGGTGTCTGGGGAATGTATGGAGGAGGGAAAGCCATAGACCATATGCTAGGAGGATTTATCAAGAAGCTCACAGCTCTAGAGAAGCTGGATGTTCGCGGGGCTGGACTAGAATTGAGGCATGGAGAACTTGTGAATGGATTGATTACAGTCCTACAGCTTTCGTCACTTCGAGAACTCAAGTTGGCCAGCTTGGAATTTTTTCCCATTCAGATCATTCTCTGGGGTCAATCATTGCGAAGAGTCGAATTCAAGCGGGTGATGTTCGTGCCTTCCATCGTACCTGGTGGATTAAAGAAACCTTTGATATCGCCTTCTCTGGAGGAGCTCAAGATGGATAATAGAAAGAATGGTTGTTCAATACTTGGACTGGATTTGCTGTCTTCTGCCCTTGGACAGGCTGCATTTACCAAGCTGAAGAAACTACACCTTGAATATCGTGAAAGCGAGGGCGACAGGCCAAGCGATATTGATAGGTTACTCAGTGCGTGTCAGAGTTCGCTTGAGGATCTGAACCTTTTTCTCACTCATGACGGTATGTTACAAATCAGTATGCTTGCCGCATTGACTGAACATGAATTTCCAGCCTATAAATATAACAAAGAATACGCCCAAAGCATTCGGTTATCTAGGATGACCAGTCTACGACGCTTCTCGACACATGTTTATGTAACAACTCGAGATGGTTATCTTGAGGAAGAGCATCCCTTCAGGTTTCTGCGGGACCTTTTTCTTGAGTGTTCACCTACACTGGAAAGCATCCACTTGTTGTGCTTCCATCGCTTTGGCGATGCTGGAGACCAAAATATTCCCGAAGTTTCGGGTTGGAGTGAACTGGACAGAGTGTTGATGTCATGCCCAGGATTGCGAGAGATATCAGTGGTGGTTTGTTGTACCCAGTGTACACCTGATCAGAGGGCTGCACATCAGGGTGTTTATGACCTTCCGATGGTTATTAGAGCTAGGAATATTAAATTTGAGCGCCAGTTCACTGATGTGAGTTATGAATTGAACATATCGTTGACAACTAGACAATTAAGTTTCTAGAACATCAGCTCTGCGCTCGAGCAGTAGATCACAACCAATGAACTGGATGTGGTGCACGCTAAACGCTTAGGTGGAGAGTCGAGATTTCATTCTCGGTGCTGTAGTTCAAAGTCTTGTACTACTTGAAAAATAGCAGGATAGATCGTTATCTTGTGAATTTTCATCATCTCGTCATCAACAGTCTTGATTCGAACAATGTGCGAAAATCGGGTACAGGACATCTTGCTGGAAATACTTTTCCTATCGAAGGAAATATCATCCCAACGCAAACTTCAAGCCAGCAGTGCAACTTTTGACGGACATGTTGCTGAGCATGGGGGTCCAATACTTGTCATCGAATTCAAATGCGACTATGTCCCAGCTGAGCCCCAAATGGCGGGCGACTTTCTCCGACTTGCCCTACAGGCAAGGAAAGACATTACCCTTGCATGGTGCCAACCATGCCTTGGCATCATCATCAGAGGTTTGATAATATACCTCAGTCTGAACAGTCTACTGAAAATTTACAATAGGTCAATCATTTCATGCTTTGGTCATGCTCGACTCGCAAATTCCCATTACAAATACATTTCTATGCAGCGACAGCGGGTTACAAGATCGAGGTCCATTCTATGCCGCATTCATGGCAGCTCAGATCCTCATGGGAGACATAAACCGCGATGCGGTGCATTATGCCAGTTCAGCACTGCCACCAATTCCGCAGGAGAAGAGACGCTTTCCAAACGCCGGGAGACTGTACCTGTATCCTAGTTCTGACAAGAAAAGGCGACTTGAATTCCAAATAAGCAGGAGCCTGAGTGAGGACGTCCTCTGACCCAAATCCTAAGGAAATTGTGGTCAGATTTACGAGAAAGTATGGGGAAGAGCTACATAAGTTTTGTGCTAAACAAGGATCTGCACCCAAGTTGCTATGAAAGGCTGGCAGGAGATTGGATTGGTGTTGCCATGGAGTTTATCGCTTCGGCATGTCATTTGACGGAGTCGGAGTTCAGTCGGGAATGTGGGCAGCAATGGCTCGACAAAATGGATGAAATGGTTGCCGTAATCCATGAAGCTGGTTATGTCCATGGTGACCTTCGTCCTCCAAATTCCATCGTCAATCATAAGAAGCTTCTCTTGATTGATTTTGACTGGGGCGGTGAAGAAGACAAGGTAACATTTCCTGATATCCTGATATCGCACTTCTTCCAATACTACCCAAGGCCCGAGATGATGATCACCAAGATGATGATAGAGTACTAAAAAAGAACTCCAGGAATATTTCAATTGTATGGAATGACTGCTCTATTGTGTATTCATGTGAGTTCTTCGACTCTCTCTTCTTCCCTATCCTTTTGTCTGACCCTTCCTCATCCTTCCCACTCCAGACCACGATTGGTGCACCTCCTTTGCCTCTTCCCCACCAACCCTCTCAGCAACTTGAATACCAAGTTATAGTGTCAAAACCGCAAACCCCCTCAAAATCATCCGTCCTTCTCCCTGAAAAGTACCACTGTTTCTTTTCCAACAAGCAGATCGTCTGCATCAAATACATGGAAAACTTGTTGTCATCAAATCCTCTTGCGTCAACTCTATCCGTCAACTCCAATCGACGTTTTTCAGAGATTCCTCTTCCTTCACCACTCTTACCTGAGGTCGTCACCGAGGTACTGATTTCCGCTGTCTTGCAACCATCCTAGATCGTTTCAAACAAAGTCCCTCCCTCTTCGCCAATACAGGCAGCATTGTCCAAATCGAGTCACAGCTCTCCGCCAAGCAACAATCCCTCTCTCCCCAATTCAAGTTAGACATCACCGCTGGCTTCTCGATCCTAGAAGCCATGCTCAACTCGTCTGATCCCACCATCACATCCCCCTTCCATGCCATCGAATCTGGCAAAGAGACTTCTTGTCAGAGACAAAAGGTCTCTCCCATTGAATCCATCTGTATCTCCCTTGTCGTCATGAACAGGATCTGTGAGATAAGATTCATCTTCAATCTCGTCGTACGAAGGTACCCCAAAGAATCTCCATTGAGAAATGTTGAATCGCCATATGGTACGGCTTCCCTTACCCAGATCTTGTCCACAAGTTCTCCTGATAGTGAGTCCAAGATAGATTCAATAGTAGGCTCCCAAGTCTAAATAATCTATCAGTCGTGACTGTGACTACAATAAAAATTTTGCGTACGTCTCTTGGAAACCCGTATATGAAGAAAAATGTTCTCTGGTGGGGTGATTGCTGGGATGAGGCTGGCTACTGGGGATCAGGTGCGCTGTTTCTTCTTACCCCAATGTTGATGTTTGAGTTTTTCTGGCATAGATTGGCGATCTTCATGTTTTTTTAATCTTAATTGTCACCACAAATGAGAGAAATGGTTGAGGGACAATTATATACTATAGTGAGTACAGTCTGTATTGTCGTCCACCGTCTTACTATGTCTCATTTCACCCTCAAGACACATGATCAACGGGCAATGACAAGTTACCCTGGAGATGGAAAAGTGTGCCTTTTTCTTCTTCAACTATATTTTGCGTGTACTTTGCCGACCGTAATTTAGCGAATCAAAAATTGAGGTTCCCGGTGTCCGCAAGTATCATGTCCCATATTGCCCGTGTAAATAACAAAATGACCATTTGGCGAGTGGTCATCCAATAACTAACTTGTGTTTATGTCAATCAGGGGAGTTTATTTGCCAGAGGGGCCCAAGACGAGGTTTGAAGTCAGTTTAGTATTCTTATCTGCCTGTAAACTAGAAGAAGTGCTTACCTCAGATATCATGATCTTTGAACATTCGCTTACGATCGCCTGTCTTGACATCCTATACATGCCTTGACCGATTTCCAGAGCTGAAACAACGAAAGTTGACAGCCACACGATGTCTTCTCAGGACATATAGCAACTCGAGACCAGGAAATGTACAGTGCGATCTATAATAATCAAACCTCAAATCATCTCATGTTCCGACAGCTGACCGGGTTCAACAAACATTCAACGGAACCATTGGAGGAGAGGACTCGACTTCCTCATCTTCTGAAGATAGTGGATGTGAGCATGAATGCAGTTCAACAAACTCCAACTGCACTGACAACTCTGAAAAA
>Ga0153955_100165_pt1 | contig 46549 bp, 48 predicted proteins | sample TSFL039MetaG_FD_104744 | JGI IMG/M metagenome (GOLD analysis project Ga0153955, IMG submission 104744) | Attine ant fungus gardens microbial communities from Florida, USA - TSFL039 MetaG | ecosystem: Host-associated > Fungi > Mycelium > Unclassified | place: USA: Florida, Wekiwa Springs...
CGCGTGCTTCTGTTCACAAACTTCGTTTCAGCTTCGAGTCATTCAGATGGGATACTATGGTGCAGCGTTCGGAGATGTTCCGGATGGGCTTAGATGACTCAAGCGCTCGAGAGAAATTGTCAGAGGATGTTGGAAACTACAAGGTTCTCTTACGACAAGGTTCCGACCTCATCCAGAGGACGTATCTTCAGAGTATACCTACACTCTCCACCTTAGCTGATCTCAAAGAGGAGCGCAAATGGTTGAACGAGAACTGTCGAAAGAAGGTCGATGCATGGGAGAAAGATTGTGACAAGCTTGGACATGCGGTTATGAACGGAGCATTATACCAACCAGTTTCGACCCAGGAACTTGAAGATATTGTCCGATCGTTTGGGTTCTGTACGTTTGATTTGCCTCTCTTTTTGACGGGACTAATGTCACTCGTTCAGCTCACAGAGGGCACTTTTATAATTGTCAAAATGGGCATACATTTGTCATCACTGAGGTTTGTGACATTCTACTGCTAGTTCTTATTTGGGACTGACTGCATTGGTTTTTCACAGTGTGGGGGGGCCATGGAAAGTGCTCGGTGCCCAGAATGCAAGGCTCCGATTGGAGGCTCCAGCCATCAAATTAACTCGTCCAACACGCGTAATATGGAATTTGAAAGGATTGCTAGAGAGCAGGGCTCTGCTGACAGTCCATGGAGTTGGAATCGAGATGCATAAAATGGTTGGAACTGCGACCTGACACTTGTCATTGTCATTGTGGATTTGTAACTCTTGTTGCATGTGTCAATTGTGCCAATCATGATTTATTGCTGGAACCTTCCAATCTCCTCGAAGGACTCTATCCACCCAGTCTATGAAGATCTGTAAACCTATAAGCATTGTGTGATCATATGATATCAAAGGCAAATCATTGAATCCACAAGACTAAAAAACCGCTCAATACCAGGACTCCGAAACATGAGGTTGCTATACAGCAACTTGTTGTCCTAGAATCAGGCGGATTCGTTTAGTAATTCGTTTTCTGACTCAGACAATAAAAGAGTACCGTTGATCAAAAAAATAAAAATAAATAAAAGAGCAACGTGATGTAGATAAGATCTCATTACTTTCACATTCTGCTGTCCTTATTTCTTGCTATACGTGAGCCAATGACAATTCTGAATTCAAATATCCTAATTATAAACTACCATAGACTCCGATAATGCCACCGGGAAAGGGGGTCAACGCAAAGAAAGAAGCGGGGCGTGCCAAAAAAGCAGAAAATGAAGTAAAAAAGCAGGCAGCGGCAGCAGTAGAAAAAGTGAGGCCTCATTGATTAAAAAAGTGCCCTTCTTCACCTACTCATGACCCTGCTCTGTAGGAACACAAGGAAGCTGAATCGTGGGTAGACAAGGACGTGAAGGGTGGCAAAGCAGCCAGGGAGGCCAAGGAGGAGAAACGAAGAGCTGACCTCGCAAGGAAAGCGGAGAGTGCAAGACTTTTAGCTGAAGAAGAAGCCACTGCACCTTCAAAAGTCAAAACTGCACCAAAGGCAGGTCAAAAGAAAAGGACTGAGCTGACTCGGCCTGCTGGCCCAGGAGCCATTGCTGCCGGAGGTGGACTTTTAGAAAGCAGGGAGGGCAAGGAACAGGAAAGTTATAGCGCAACAGGTATTGATAACGCCCTGGAGCTGCTGGATGTTGTGACCGCCAAGATGGACAAAGCGAGTCTTGGACAGCAGGCGGCTGGCCTGGAGAGACACCCCGAGGTCCGTGCAGTGTAACTTGTGATGTGTTTCACTAATTCAGCGTGTGTCAAACAGCGTCGTTTTAAAGTATGTGAGATGACACGATTATTCACCATATATTGACTTTTGTTCCTAGGCTGCTTTTGAGGCTTATCAGGAATGCGAACTTCCTAAAATCAAACAGGATGTAGGGTCTCCTATTCTCAGATCGTGTATGCGATGACTCAAACTCCTCTGGTAGCACCCAGGTCTCCGCCTAGCCCAATACAAAGTATGACAAGTCATGTCACTTTCATTTTCGGCTTGATAACCTAGGTGCAGGAGCTGTTGTACAAGCAATTCCAGAAATCGCCAGAAAATCCGTGAGTCTTGAGGTCTGGTGCTCCTACTCAATTTGACTTTTTCTGGTAGTTTTAATCAGGCGACGGTTGCATATGATGCTACCAAGGTGGAACGACTTGATGCCCTCAATCGAAAACGCGCAGAAACAGAAGAGCGCTTGCGGAATTAAATCCCTCTTTCTCGCACAACAAAAGTGGTGTCCCGGTGACTGACATACAGCACCGGGCCTACCGCTGCTTGGATAACTGTCCGAGCATGCTGTGGTGACCCTGGAATTGTGCTTTGGATCTGTTGATACGCTGTAGTGACACAGATTAGGGCGATACATGGATTATGTATTCTACATGACAATTAAAGAACTGCAAGATATCGCCAGGGTGATGCTGCGCAGACGGCGAACAAAACACTGCTGTGTAAAGTACAGGTAAAGTACAGCATAATGACTTACATAACTCATCAATCGGAATCAAATAAGAACAGTGGTAATTTTCTAGTATCCTCTATCCTCTCTCTATCTGTTCCTCCGCCATATACATTAAATATGCCTTCACATGTTGCCCTTAATTGTGATCACAGTCCCATCGTGTCTCCCCGGGAGCAATCACCAGAAATCATCCGCACTAACACTCTCGCAGTGACACCTCTCCCAAGATCCTTTTTCCAACCTGTCATTCTTGAGCTCTTGCGAGCCCACTTCTCGTCATTTGGGGCCATCAATCAATGGGTTCCTCTTCCAGGTTTTGCAAGGATCATCATAGTCTATGAGCAAGAGGAATGTGCAGAGAATGCGAAATTGTGTTCAGATCCTATCATTCTTTCTGCTACTAAGGAGCGGCACGTCAAATCTATTTAATTCCTTTGTTACAAACTTACGAAGCCAACTGTTATTCAGATCCGAAGAGCTCAAACTTCGTGTATATCGTGCCGACCCAAACCCACTTTTTTCATATGATCCAGACGTTTCAACGATTCCCTCAGAGGCGTATCTCCAACCACCTATCTCCAACAAAAACTTTCTTATATCTCCTCCGGGGTCTCCACCAGTGGGCTGGGAATCTATCCATGAAGAACCACCCAATGCGACGCCTTTGGCAGATGATCTCATGGAGGCCCTAAGGAAAGTCCACCTTCAGCAACGAAGCTCGGAGAGGAGAAAGAGTTTAGAAGTTCTCATTGAACCGGACGAAAGTGGTGTCGGCGTGTATGTGGAGGACTGTGATGTGGCTGTTGACAACGATGGCTACGTCATCGAAAAGCAAGAGGAAAGAGAGGAGGACTGGATTTATGGTGTTACGGCTCCCGCGAGGGCGAGGTGGACACCTGTGCCCACAGCTATGCCACCTGCGCAACCCATATCGGCGTGACCTTCTTAGGACTATCTTTTGTCTGGTTTTACTTGGTGAGTTTGATGCATTGCTGTGTATTTTTCGAACTCGTTTCTTGGATGATACTCTTCTCAGACCTGTTCCGACACCCCCGATGGGGTATTGCGGACAACTATATATTGCCTATGTTACTGATTTCTTCTTTGATTTTGACACTTGAACAATATCGCTGACATTGATAGTCTCCAGAGTTCTACATATCATGTCGATGCCATTGGTGTTTTTGAATCATTGTAAGTATCGTCTTTTGCTATTCATCATTTCTTCATTCACTTGGAGATTACCTTTGGGATGATCATTACTCAGACCTGTTCTGATTTTTATGGAGACAAATTATGTATTGCCTTTTTATCTGATTCAGCTCCCACCTATGTGCTTGGAACTCTGCTAATTTGGTCTTTAAACAACAGGTTATCAATCATCATCATTCTTTTTTATGACGCTCTATTCCGGGTTGAAGATTGTCTATTCTTGGACAAATTGTGTGTACTTTACTGGACTTGGTTCTTGGAAATGGACCTATGTATTGTATTTCTCGTTTGTCTGTATCTTACCCTATCGATTACCTCCATATAAAATATCTGGTCCGAAGGATTATAATCTATTTTCAGGATTTATTAATGCTCCCATGTCATCCAACATCCTGTTGGACAGACGTCCAGGAATCTCTCCAAAACATCTTTGGTTTCCTGCACTGGGCTTGGTCTTCTACTCATCCCAATGGGAGACGTGGAATTTGGTCCTGACTCTTGATCAATGTACTGTGTGTCAGTGGCCTCGGGCGGTGTCTATGGAAGCATGACAACAAATGCACATCCACGATTCTTACGTACCAAAACAAGATATCTGAGTGATAAAGTGACGTATTTTCAGGTAGGAAACACCTTGTGCGTTTATACCAACATGGAGCTTACATAACGCACGTTCCACGACAGTTGATGATTTTTCTGCGATATCTCTCATTAGGGATATCTTTTATCTGGTCCTCTTACCTCAGCTCAGCTCAGTCCGACGAGCCTTTCCGAAAGAGTTTTCGAAGTTGTCGAAAGAAGGTTGTTCCCAATCAATATGATCAACGAACAGTACAAATCAATGTACAAGAAGGGAACAATGGCTCCATGATACCCTTGCAACCGCTAGGGACTGCCCCTTGGCGCTCTTCTTTGCACTTATAAAACCCACGTCTAGTTTTGCTTGATTATTATCTCTTTTCTTCTGTTCTCAGACTGCTTTGACAATTTCGTGGGTTGGTGCGTACACTGCACACTGAGTATTTGCGGACGATTCTGTCTCCCACATCCGTTCTTGAGCTTCGCTTGCATCGCTGGACGGACTGACGGACACCTGCATATTTCTTTCTAATCCTTGCATTTTCGAGTGATACGATATCATGATTTTGTCGCTGTTCGCTGTTTTACCCATTCTTTTCGTAAATTTGATTGGTGAATGATCTACGTTTTGGTCCACTGTCCTTTTGCTGATGGGAACAATAGCTGGGCAGTCATCTTCATTGAATGTCGTTTGCATTGCTGGACAATGTGTTCAAGGCATTTCCAACACAACACGTACGTCTCTCAACTCTGACACAAATTTCTTATGACTGACGTTCGAAGATAGTTGGTGCCAAGCTTAGCGCATCGAACTCACCTGTGTCTTTGCAACTCCTTCCGGACATTTACACGACGACTGGAAGTCCTCAACTTCTTCATGACCTTCTAACTTCGTCCGGCGCCGCTCTCAGTCCTTTCTCCGGTTTTGAGAATGCTAGTAAAGCTTTCCATCCTTTGTCTTTGCCCTTGGAGCTGGAGATGTCTCCAGGTATGACCTTGTATACTGGTGTTCTGTATTCGGGTCAGGCTTCGTATTCTGAGGCGCCCGTGATCAACGGCACGGATGGAGAACAACCATCGCAGGTGACTGCTGGATCGTTTGTCCTTGCAGATAATATGTATGCCGTTGTTGGAGGATCTGGAAGTAATGATCGCGTGGTTGTTTGGTCCTCCGTTCCTGACACATCGCAACTTCCTCTCTCCTCCACTTCCTCTTCGACGACACTCAGTTTGTATGATATCATGTCATTCACCTGCAATCCCGCGTGTTCAAGTAACGGGATCTGCTCACCGTTAACCAATACGTGTATCTGTGCGTCTGGTTTCAACGGCACATCATGCGAAACATGCGCTTCCGGATTCTTTGGACCAACTTGCAAACAATGTCCTGGTGGATGTGACCAATGCGATGATGGGATACAAGGTACAGGAAGGTGTTTGAAAAAGACCATTATTGGAGATCCGGAGAGTTGTGGATGTGTGAATGGTCAGTGCGGAAATGGGGATCAGTGTGCTTGTAATGCCGGATGGAAGGACGGGAGTGACGGGAAGAAATGTTCGACTTGCGAAGATGGATTTTATTTGACTTCAAGCGGGGATTGTCAAGGTATTTGTATTTTTTGAATTGTTACTGAGGTTTGTTTGCTAACTCATACTTGTGGGATCTAGTCTGCCAACCTGGATGTGTCAAATGTGCTGATTCAACTGGGGTGTGTTTGCAATGCAAATCAGGGTTCTCAGTCAATTCTGCAGATAGAACCAAGTGCGATTTTATACCAACTTCAGGACAACAATGTCCACATGGGAGTTTCAATAATGGTACCAAATGTACACCTTGTTCATCTGCGTGTGAGACGTGTTCTGGGGCTACGTCAAATGATTGTATTGTTTGTCAGTCCGGGAGCTTCATGTTGAGTGGTAGTTGCGTCAGTGCCAATGAAGATGGAGTATGTCAAGGGACTGCTGGTTTGGTTGCAAATAATATCAAAGGGGAGTGTGATGGTGAGTTAAGTCTTTTAGTGCTATTGCTCTGATAGTTACTTAATTCTTCTCAGCTTGTCCGTCAAAGTGCACTTCGTGCAGAATCCCACAGTTCGATGTTGCTTCAACGTTCGATCAGTTGCAGTGTACCGGCTGTTTGCCTGGATTGGTTCTCGCGCAAGGCAAATGTGTCCAAAGCTGTCCTGTTGGAATGTTTATTTCGCCACAGGACAACTTGAACTGTGTTCGTATGTAACAGACTTCTACATGCCACCATATGCTAATCTATGATTTTTAGCCTGCGATTCCTCGTGTGGTACCTGTGCTGATGCAGCTGATTTCTGTCTTGCCTGTAGTGAATCTGGTCAACGTGCACATAATGGCAACTGCACCTCCTCCTGCCCCTTCAACACCTTCACCACATCTGGCACATCTACCTGCATGGCGTGTCATCCAGACTGTGGTTCATGCTCGGGCCCTCAATTCAACCAATGCACATCATGTCCTCCCAGTCGGCCTGTGCTCCAAGGTGGAAGATGCCTTCCTACGTGTGCCAAGGGTGAATTCTTCGATAAAGGTTCAAGTTCCTGCAAAAACTGTGATGATAGCTGTACTACGTGTTCCGCATTAGGAGCCGACCAGTGTTTAAGCTGCATGGATGGAGAGGTCTTGCGCCTGGGTAAATGCGTCAAAAGCAATGGAGGATGCCAGACGTTGAAGGGTCTTGGTGTCTGTTTGAATGATTTGGTGTTTACTCCCAACTCGACTACTGGTGCAGACATACCCAGTCCCAGTGTTACTAGTACAACAAGCCTGACCGGAGTCAAGACTGAGAACAAGTTCGAGTGGTGGCAGATCCTGTTGATGATATTGGGCGGTATATTCATAGGACTTGTTGTGGTCATTCTGTGGCGCAGGAACGCGAGAAAGAAGAGGGCGGAAACTACCAGACTTTGGGCCATGGAGAGGGGTGTTGTTGGTGGCAAAGGCGGATCATGGTGGAGAAAGATATTCGCAAGAAAGCCTCAACATTCTTATAATCTCTTCTCGGAGAAGGAAGATTGGCTTCCGAGATATCATCGAGATGATACGAATTCAGAACGTTCGGATTCGACGGTAGATGGATTGATAGATGCACATGCCGATAAACACCTAAAAGGGAAACATAGATTAAGAAGAACGACTTCTGGGAGCCGATCTTTGTTTTCGGAGATTACAGGTGAACAGAAGAAGGTACCAGAGCCTCGGATGCCTGTTAGGGGACATTCTATGTCGGTTAGAAGTTTACGCTCGATCAAGTCTACCACCACTTTCAAGAACCGGAAGCCTGCTGATGTGGAGACTGAGGCAGAGAAGTATGCTAGATCTTTCAGGGCAAAGGCAATTGGCCAGGCTCATGAACACCCAGGGGTTGCTCCATTTATTACAACGGAACCTCTTGGTCATCTGGTCCAGCCTGAAGCGATGAGGGGTAGTGATCAGTCACAAAATCCGTTCAGGCCATAAGATAAATTATGTCACTCTTCTCGTTCTGTTATCTATTAGACGCCTGTCACACTAGTCGCAGCTTTTAAAAGCTCATCTACTTCACGATCACGTGTGTGTAAAATTAATTAATTTGTATGTGTATTTCGTGAGTGTTCTCCGGAATGCTCGGTTCAAGTTAGTTCGCCTGCTTCTTACCTTATCTCTCCAGTCTTTTTCTCGTCATTACGAGCAATGATTATTGGACGTGCTATTGCCCCCGCTATTGCCAGTTGGGCATGGTCTGAAGACATCCCAGGTTCTAGGTGTGGACCTGAGGATGGCCCGTGGCCGCGTCAATATCAGGTTTTGTCGGAAAAGGACGTTTGGCGCGAGCTTAAAGAGCTTGCAAAGCCACAATCTCTTATATTTGATCATGAGAAAGGCTATCGTGCGGATTCAATCAACTTCCAGCCCTCCCCCAATACTCGAACACAGGATAGATACGTTGTCACGGAAATCAACATTCGGGGGCAGAAGTGGAACTTGACTGGCGTGTTTGACGGTACTTCAAACCACACTATTCTCTACTCTTAACCAACCCACCCTTCGTCGTGTTGTCCAGGGCATCTAGGAGATGTGACCGTTGAGCATGTTGCTTACCACTTACCCACTATCGTGCAAGAGTTTCTACAGGATACCCTCGAGCGGGAGGCAGAACAAGAGTTGACACCTGAGTACGTCGGTGATCTATTTTCTCGCTCAATCCTTGCTTTCGACGACGCCATTGCCCACGACGTATTGGATCTCTTTGGTGGGTCCATAGAAGAGCTAGAGAAGTACTCGGATACAGAAATCAAACAAATTATCAATGATCAACACCTCGGAGGTACAAATTGGCGAAAGGCGAGGCTATGCATGTATGGTACAACAGCACTCATTGCTCTCGTCGACCCAGACCATGTCAACCTCTGGGTCGCTAATCTGGGAGATTGTCAGGCAGGTAGGTGTTCGTTGAGATGATTACGTTCATTTGCCCTGCTGACTTCGACATCCTGCAACGCCTCACATGTAGTATTGATCAGTCCGGACAACGAGGGTGTTAAAGATTGGCAGATTGATTTCTTGACAAATGCGCATAATGGGGACAATCTTGTTGAGGTTGAGCGGATACGAGCTGAGCATCCCGGTGAGGATGAATGTGTCCTGAATCGGCGTGTACTTGGTGCCCTTGCTCCTACTCGTTGTGAGTATTTTGTCTTCTTTCTCCTTTTTTCTGCTGGCCGCTAGTCATTTGATGCTCCATCGCACCAACCCCGCATTGTATCATGCTTCTCGGCTTCTTTTCCCAATCTAGATGTAGCTTATTCGTGCTTGTGTTCCATTGATTCGGTGTGCACGTGCTCGGAAAAGTCCCTTGCCCCAATCCTATTACGTCGTGACTGAAATTGACTCTGGTTCTGCTTGAGCAGGTTTAGGTGATATCCCGTTCAAACAACCACCGGCGTTCACACGAAGGGTACTCTATAACCTCTTCCCCGGATTTCATAACACCTCACCTTGGGAAGAATTCCTTCAACGGAATAAAACTTCTCCCTATGTCACTGCAAAGCCCGAAGTCACACACCGAAAGCTCAGAAGGGCGGCAACTGATCCACTTCCACCACCGCAGCTGACTTTCACACCAGCATCGACTGACAGCTTGGCAAAATATTCCTACCGACCCGGAGAGATCGAACCAGAGGGACATGTTGTCCACAGGCCAACGTTTCTTGTACTTGCTTCTGATGGATTCACGGACTTGTGTTCTAGTGAAGGTATCACTAGGATATTAGAAAGCTGGGCGAGGGGGATAATGGAACTCTGGTCGTTTGGCGAAGTTGGCGAAGGTGGAAGTGGTGGAAGTGGAGTGAAGGAGGATGTAGGAGGGTCTGGGAATATGGCATTGAGATTGTTGAGGAGAAGTGTGGGTGATGATCGGTTTAGTGTGAGTAAGGTATTGACATTGGATATGGATGAGGCGTGGATCGATGATACGACCATTGTCGTTGTCACTATCTGAAAGGGTTTTGGTACCTTGAAGTGGTATTTTGTTTGCGCATTTTTTTCTGGGTTTCCTTTGCAGCTCTGTGGAGTGAAAGATTAATTGCAAGTGTATTTTTTAGTGCTTTTGTGAATTTTCATTTCGTAATGTATGGTACCATGCCTTTCTGTTTGTGTCCTTTCTCCATGCATTCTCTACTGGTACTTGCACGTAGTAGTACGTAGTAGTTAGGATCAAGGAATCATCACTCAAAGTCTATCACCTGTAACAAACGCAGAGCTTCCTGTAGACCTAAATATGATTGATGATGTAGCTGATTAAGGACAAGTGTTCGGCAGGACACGAGGACTACTTCCGCAAGCATCTTCTGCTGCTCCTCACTGCTGGCAGACTCAACATCACTACAGTGCTAGGATTTTGTGCATTCAATCCTGTCAGTCTAATTCCTGTCAAAGCATCGGAAGTGTCTCAATTCGGCTTCACACGATTACGGCTGAGCAGTGGACACACAATACTAGCACCGATTACCTACACACTATATCTTGCGCTATAAACCATCAATCAGGATGGCTGCGCCTAAACCGATAGTAAGCAAATGGGCGCCTGGGACATCTTGTGAGTGTTACTGCTGTTGCCCTTCTTGATTACTTGATATCTTCTTTTTTTAAAAAAAAAAAGATGGACCGGTACTTACACAAACCGATTTGTATCTCCTCAAACCCGAGCTTGAGATTCACCCAATCCTACAACAGAAACACCCAACCTTTCATCTTTCGCTCAATATGTCTACAGGTATGCACCATCATTCCAAGTCATCAACATTTCTTCATCTCCCCTACGTTCTGCGATTCAAGAGAGGGAGATGATCAAACTGAGAGGAAAGAAACTGACATTTGACCCGTTCATTTAATTTTTTAAAAGGTCAATCGCAAGATGACGCTGGGAACGAATTTAAGGCAAAAGACGAACCAGCTGTATTACCTAGGGTAGATCAATTGCATATCATATCGGAGTTCAGTCCGTGGTGTACGACTGTGAAGAATGAACAGGGGGTTACGTTGGGGGATGTCTGTTCGACGGTCTGGCGAGGGTACGTCGTTATCGTTTTTCTTCTTCTTCTTCTCGACAGGATATAAAATGTGGCTTCGCTTTTCTTTCTGGATGCCAGATATACAAATTCCTATGTGACGGATGCAGAGATGGCTTCGCTGTCTACAAGAGGGCAGGAGCAAGTCAAGAGAGCTGCACAGGCACATCAGGGACCAGCTTATACATACGGTGCTGCTCCAGTTGGGCCTGTCAGGTGTCGCCGAGTTGGTGAGAGCATTACCTACATACACGTTAGAGTTGTGAGGTTGAATGACTATGTAGATTGGTTGAAAGATAGGATATTCTTGGAAGGAATGAAAAGGGATGATCATTATGTGCAGACCAGGCTTGGGTTTCAAGCGGCTAATATTTTCGTTATGAGTCTAACAAATTACTGAGATCCTTTTGTTCTACCATATTGTTTTCCGATTCTTTCGTATCATAGCTACTCCACCTCCATCACACCTGATTCGGAACGATCCCAGCAGATCACCCCTGTAGCTTGGGCGTAGTCAGTAGTGTACCACTATGTAGCTCACCCACCGCGTCTTAGCACCTGTTTGCTTGTTGCGGTATATAGATACAGAGCGAGCGAGCTCTCTTTTTCGTATCATAGTACTATCGCACGTGCTGCCGACGCATCGGGGATCAGCTGCTCCCACAATAATCCTCCGTGAAGCTTGGTCTCAAATTGTAATAGAAGTTGTATTGTTGCTGGGCAAGTTACTTCAGGCCAAGATATGCACAGTATATTGACGACACAACTCCCTCCTTTACCCCAGTAAAGTTCAGGGACTTGTTCTCTGTTGAAACCAACAGTCATAAACAACTACACTGCAGTGAATTGAACACTTTCTCAGAATACTTGTACTTTGTGAGGCTCAAACGATTTTGTTTTGTACACCGCAATCAATGTCCTCATCCCACATTGCCTGAGACCCATTCACCAGAATCAAGACATTTCAAAACATCATCCTATATACCACTGTTAGACCCTTCATCTTGGTGATCTTCCTTTGGGTCATCCTAAGCCCTCTAGGTCCATTTTCGCGAGTTTCAATCCTAGCTGATTGTGTATCCTCGTCCTCTAAGTTGGTAAGCAGTCTTATGTTGCAATTCTACACCCATCGCGCCTGACTTGCCCCTATTGGCAATTGAATCACCGAGCTAACACAACTGTCTACTCGTTCTCGTTACGCTTCTCCATCATCGCACACATCGATTCTTCAAGTTCACTTAAAACTCCACGATCATTGGTTAAATCCTGTCAGGGACAGACGATTCTTAATCTACATTATCTAATAGACTATCTTCAGAATGTCTGAACAGAATACACCCTTCATTCCTCCGCTTGGCACTGGTGAACCAATAATTGCGCCGGTTATACCGAACCCTCAGAATGCTCAATCTCCTCGATATCCTCCTGCTCCGGGAGTCCCATCATCCGGATGGGACACGCGAGGTCATCAACCGCAGATGCCACTTTACGGTACACCCTACACCCCTGCTTCTTTCTTTGCAGCTTCTCCGTACTCTCAAGGCCTACCGTCAACCACTTTTGGCTATTCTCAATTGCCCCCGATTGTAACTAATGGACTAGCGCCAGATTATCGTGGTTACCAGGAGCAAACACCATTCATGGACATGGGAGGGATGGCTCCTCCAGCTAATGCAGCTGGATTTTCTCCGCAGGGATCACCATGGCACGGTGGAGGGGCTATGCCATTGCATCATGGTCCACCTCAAGGAATGTATCCCTCTTCACCTTGGGCTACAGGCCAAGGAGCACCCCGAGGATGGCCCGGTGGAGATGGTATGCCCTATACTGCCAACTGGGGACCGTTCATGTCACCTATGGGGTACACGACAACTTTACCTGGGTGGGGAGGATATGGTGGATGGGCCAACCCGGGGTACCAGCAAGAACCACCCAGGAGGATCAGCAGGGAAATGAGTGATCGGATGCCCAAATTTACAGCCGGGTCGCACTGTGAGTTGAATGGTCGCTCGAGTTACTGAGTGATGGTTAATTTGTGCAGATGGACCGGTATTGACTGCCTTACAATTACATGCCGTTGGTGCAACGCTGGAGTTGAACCCTCTCCTCACTCCGGTCACCGAATCTGGACCAGAATCGGAAAAAGACCATCTACAATGGAATATGCTCAGAGAATCGAGTCTTGTCCATCGCTCTCGCGATCCTGCCCAAGTCTCGTGGTCAATTGGGCGAAACGAGCCTGCAACATTTCCATGTATAGATGTCCTCAAAATTGTGAGTGAACACTATCCCTGGCTCATAAAAGTCGAGGCACAAAATCCTGAAGCCGGTGTTTCATGTGGGGAAGTCATCGAAGCTATTGCAAATAACATGGAGAAACTTGCAGCGAAGGTCGATTATCAAGCGTTACCAGCAAACTTGCAGAGAGTGGTATCGGAGGCTTATCGTCTCAACCGGTCGAGGAGACCAGATGTACCTGGGGGAAAGATGGGTGAAGGATTGAAGAGGGCAGATTTCTTGGGGCGAATGACGACGTTTGGGGGTCTAGAAGTTGATTCTGACAGGGTGAGGATGGTCTGTGGAGTAACGATGCCGGGGTATGTTATGTTGAAGTGTGAAAAGTCTATGATGCGGGAAGAGGCGCAGCATGCTCATGATCAATCAGGGAGCAACTCCAAAAGTGCTGCGGAGAGTCATTCTGAGTAGACAAAATGGATCGGTGTTGAGTTGGCCGACTAAAACTAGTTCTAGCGAACTGCGTCCGTCCATGATGAAACCGGGGCTATATCATGACTTTTGTTGACTCATTGATCATCTCCACATACGTCATTTTTATCTACTTCTCGGGACAGCCTTGGCTCAGGTCTTCTGTCTCACTGGCATTGAATGCCACTGTCAGCACCTGCAGGCCCGTATCTGGTACACTACGGAACTTGGTTTTTTTTTACAGTCAACACTATACACCAACATAGCACCAACATAAACTGCCCTCACACTGCCTCGGAGATAAGACTCCGGAAAAAACAAGGAGTCTTGCGTCATCTGCTGCGCCATCAGTGATTCAGAATAATTCCAGAAAATATCGAGCCTTTTTTTCAACCCCCGCAAATAGTTAAATTAATTGGTCCATTGGTATCAAGTTTGGACAGGCCTCCATCACAATTTGTGATAAATTACCGGGAGAGAGATTTATCCTGCAATAAAGTCAAACATTATAGATACTCTTTAAGACATAGATTCGGCGTTCATGTGGGGCGCTAGCGTGCATGCGCTTCGACCTCGGCCAACAATACACATATTGATCTACAAAATAAAATAAATATTTTTCCTTTATAGATTATCTAAGCGGCGATCGTTTACGTCTGGATGGGATCATAACAGAAAATTTACGTCTGGATAACAAGAAGTTTACGTCTGGATGCATGAAGGGTGGATTTTGTCGTCTCATTATTCCTTATCGAGTCCAAGCTTATAATCAAATTTTTGGCCTACTTTGAAGATTTGCCTATAACGATTGCATTACTTTGATATAATTATAATTCAGCATCGAGAGCTTGCAGGTGGAAAATCTCCTTTGAAACTGCCCATGTATTCATATACAGACGGTAGAATGGCCTTTACGTTGTCTCAGTGGACTCCCTGCATGTCGCGACATTTCTCATGTTGTATGATGGTAGAGTTGGTTCCTGGTTCATAGGATTCACGCTACCAGGATCACAGTCACTGAGATATTTAAAAAATGCTGTAGACTAGCTGCTGGAAGCATTTGTTCGTCTTTCATTAAATTCGAAAGTAAATTGTTTGTTGCTGACGCGATTCCCGATCAGTCTACTTTTGGATAATCACATCGTATTCACTCTTCCAGTTTCTTCTACCCTTGTTCTGCAGTAAGATTGACAAGCAGCAATGAAAGTTGCAGTTTATGGTACTCACAAGGTGAATATTCGAGGTTCAATCCTCAAAGCCCAATCGATTTATCTCAAAATCGTAGTACGACGTCGAATCACTCTCCAAAGCGGCGGAGGGGTCAAATATACAGTTCACTTTCATAGAAACACTGCTTGATGAGTTGACGGTTCAGTTGGCCGATGGGCATGACGCCGTTTGCCTTTTTGTTAACGATGTTTGCAATGCAGAGGTGTTCAGGCATCTGAGCCACTTGGGAGTGGTACGCCAGCCCACCTGAACATAAATTATGGCATCAATGACCTGGATTTGCTCAGAGATTCGTCACCTTGCGATGTGCAGGCCACAACAACGTCGACCTAGTGGCTGCTGCCAAGTACAGTATCCAAGTCGCTCGTGTGCCCGCTTATTCCCCGGAAGCTGTGGCCGAATTTACTGTGGGGATGATCATGACTGTTGTGCGCAAGTATCACAAAGCATATAATCGGGTTCGAGAAGGAAATTTCCTTCTCGATGGGCTGTTAGGCTTTAACCTCCAAGCAAGGACGGTCGGGCTTATTGGTACCGGAAACATCGGGTTATTAACAGGAAGGATCCTGTCAAAGGGATTTTGCTGTAATGTCATCGCATACGATCCTTTCCCGTCACCTCTCGCCGCAGAATATGGAATTGACTATGTGAATGATCTGGAAGAGCTATTAGAGAGATCGGATATCATCAGCTTGCACTGCCCCCTGACAGAAGAGACAAAGTATGTCATCAACGACAATACACTCAGAAAAATGAAGAAGGGAGTTATTATAATAAATACCTCAAGAGGAGGCTTGATTGACACATATGCATTGATACGGTGTGTGATCTGAGTGATTTGTGCAAGAACATGATTGTTGATAAGATACTTATAGTGCATTGAAATCTGGTCATGTTTCTGCTGTAGGCATGGATGTCTATGAGCAGGAATCAACCTATTTCTTTGCAGACTCGAGTGCAAAAGTCATCCATGATGATGTTTTTGCTCGTCTCTTATCTTTTTACAATGTTTTTATGACGTTTGTGGTTCCATTTTCAAGACATTGAGTTACTGAGATTATTGATTAGGGGTCATCAAGCCTTTCTTACACAAGAGGCACTTGCAAATATTGCAGAAACCACAGTCCTCAACCTTTTGTCATTGGAATCAGCTGGTCATTGTCCTAATATTGTTTATTGGGCACCCTTGTTGGACTTAGGCTCCAGATTAGGACTGACAAATAACCTGGGCTAGCTTACAAGAATTTATTTTGCCATTTATATGGTCAATCTGGGCTACCAGTGGGTCTCTATTTGGTTCTGGAATTTGAACATGCATGGAACTCAGTTGAAGAATACTTTATTATCAAGAATTCAAATGGAGATATTCTACTTTCCAAAATTGGGATTGTCTCATTGAGATGAGACAACTGGTAATTTGACTTTTAATTTTTAAATTTCCGACTTTTTGGTCACATGGAAAACCTTGTGAAGAACTGAAATAGATTGATCTAGATCCATGGTCAAGATGGCTGCAGATAAATCTCCGATCTGATTGAGGATGATATGGCCAATCTGAGCATGCCGAACCAGTGCCGACAATATATCTCTGTGAGGAACCGATAAAAAGGACACAAGTTGCACTCCAGACAACTTGAATTTGTGCCCTCTGCATTGCCATGTCACAATCCACAGGATTTAGGCCTCTTGGATGGACGCCACCTTCGGGAATGGCATATGAGGTGGTCGAGTTGCTCGACTTGGTCGACTTAGATACCCCATCAACACCTGGCCCCTCACTCTCACCACTCTCTACATCATCCTCTCCTTCAGTTGTTGACCCTCTTTTCTCCCAACATATCACTGGACATTTGGTTCCCCGCCCTCGCCCCCCACCAGGAACACCTGTGGTGCCTCGCCCCAGGAATTCATTCATCATATTCCGCTGCTCATGGATTCAACATTATATCAGCCAGGAAAGGTCTCGCATGCGCACCACCACCCTCTCAGGCCATTCTCGAGAGCCATCACTTTCTATGCGTGCAGCTCTCGCTTGGCGCCAATTGAGTCCTATGGAAAAGCAGCCCTGGGAGATGCTTGCACTACAAGAACGCAAAGAACACGCCGCCAGATACCCTTTCTACCGTTTCTGCCCCAGCCCTCGACGTCCTTCGAACAAGAAGAAAGGATCTACTAGTCGCAGGCGTTCTAAGGCAAGGGTCGAGAGTGATACCCGCTTTGCGCCTGCACCCGCGCCTGCCCCCGAAGCTGAACCTGCGCCTGTCTTCGAATTTGAACCTGCGCCTGCCCCCGTACCGGAACTTGCACCTGTGGCTGAGAGTGTCTCGTTCCCTCCAACCTTGGATGGATGGTCTCCGAATTTCGATCTGCCCCACTACACTCCAGGTGTTGAGTGGGGCAACTATGATCAGGTATGATTTGTTCGAACGACGATTGAAGGGACGTTTACTCATTATATTCTCTTAGGAGTCGTATAGTGCCTCCACGTCGAACAACACGAGTACAAATGGTCCAGGCACATTATTGGGAGGGTACGACTTATCGGCACCGATGCCGATTGCGCAGAACGTCGAGTCAGGTTTTGATTACATGCAACCCACCTACAACTTCTTCACCGGACAAAATCAGTATTACCCTGTCAGCGACGTGGTCGAGCCCTGGAACATTCCAATGGAGCCCTCCGAAGACTTCATCGATCGGAACTGTTATCCATACTACGGGGCTACTGATTACGAACCAGATCCAATTCTCGAGTATACCACCCTGGCCGGCATGCCCCCGTCGTTCTAGTTGTCCGTCTGTTGCAGGGGCCGAAAGGGGTTTGTTGTTTTGTTGTCGAATCCATTCCTGCAGATTTGCTATCTTTTTTTTCCCTTTTAATTCGTCGTCACATCTACTGAGTATGGATCTTCGAAACCAACGCTTACTCATTCGGTTGCTCGGTATCTTTTTTTTTCTTACAGCGAATACGTTATTTTATTGATTAACTAGTATTGCTATGTTAGCTAAAGTCTAAACTGTTGTCGAAACTAGCTATTGTTTCTCGTTTGTTGCATTGCCAAAATCGAATTTGACTATCTTTGATGAAATTGATAACCTTTGCCCCACTACCTTGGACACGCAAGTATGTTCATAAAAACGGCTTGGACTGGCGCGCTTGGGTAAGCATCTGTTAACAACACAAGTACAACACAGCCTAAATAGCACTTGTTGGACTCAACCTTTCAATAACCTTTCGATGTGGACAGGTTGAATCCTCTCATTCAGAGTGGGCTATACGATACTGCGAATAGAAGCTGACATTAGAGCAGAGGTCTCAATGAAGATGCAACAAGGATATATAGGAATCAAGGGCTACAATGCCTCGAGAACTAAAGGCACACGACAATGTCCAAAATCTACTACTTCTTAGCCTTACTCAGGAACTGGTTTATTCGATCTAATACTGAGGCAATTCCTTCATCAGTGGGTGGTTCGTTATCCAGCGTATGATCAGGTCCTATTGTACGCAAATGAGAGTTTAGAGACATTACTCTGAGACAATGTAAAAGCAAGGCCGCACCGAAGCACCCAAGGGCTGATCGTAAGGCACCATATGTCTAAAAATCCATGCTCAATAACGCTCAAGAAGATGAATCAAGAAATAACAAACCCTGCGTCCCAAATGTTGACAAATGAAATGTTTCCTGCCGTGATACCAAAGCCACCGGCTGTACGAACCTCTCCTATCTGTACCCCGGTATTAATAGTATTGACAGGAAGGGGTTTGGCCCTCTTGAACTCGTCAGCGAATTGTGTTTCAAGGTTTTCAACCCATCGTTCGTTGCCCTAAGGTAAGTGAATCAATGATACCGACTTGATCTACAGCCCCAAAAAAACACTTGCAATATAGTTGCACATTATATCTGAAGTTAGAATAATTGTCCACAAAACCAAACAGAAAAATGAAAATTGCAGAGCTCACCAGCGTTTCCAGCATAAACCAAAAGGCGGACACCATCTTCGATCAACTCAGGGAGCAGGAGTGCAGAATTATGCATGGCATCGCCGTTCATAGTGAAAGCTTGATTAACGTTCCAGTTGCAGGACTCAAAAGTCCTTTCGGGATTGACACCTAAAGCAGCCTTATTCTGAGGATTGTTCATCCAGGTCTCAATCCACTGCATTTGCTTGTAGCAAAGGGGTCCATCTGTTTGTCTGTCACACTTCCTTCTCACGTCGTACGGGTTGAGTCCAGTCTCTGTTGTAGAATCAATTAGGTGCAACGAGATCAAATCAAGTAAACGTACCCATTATTGGGGCAAAAAGTTGAGCATTACAGTAAAGTTCGGCAGGTACACATGTGAGTCGGGAGCTGAACCGGTAACAGGCTTTAATGAGCTGTTGACAAACGGGAACCTTAGCGCGGAGAGCCTTGCATTCCGGTCCTTCCGGATTTAGAACAGGGAAAGGGCCGTTACAAGCATAGTCAGGTACCGAAGCCATCTGAATATACGGGTCCGTGAGACCATTCGCGAGGATGATAGAAGCAAGGTTGATGTGCTTCAACCCAGGAGTAGGGGCAATGGCGAGCTGCTTATTAGCATCATGGATAACTTTCGCGATGTTGGGAGCGTATGTGCCACCATAGCTTTCCGCAGCGAGGTGGAAAGGTTTCTCGGAGTATTGAGGGAAACGATTCATAAATAGCTCAAGAAAAGCGTGAACGTCTTTACCGGCAACAGGGCTAGAATCAACGGTTGTATCACCGTCAGCATAAGAGTAACCGACGTTGACAGGCTGATCCAGGAATATGATATTTGCACGATGATTCCAGCTGAAATGGTTGAAAGTTATGTTATGGCCCTCATCGATGATGCTGCAGGGACCGAGCTCAAAAAGTAATCCGGTTGAGGAGCTGCATCCAGGCCCTCCATTGAGCCACAGAAGGAGAGGAGCATATTTTGGCGCTACCCGTGATTCAAAGAACCTTGAATAAATGTTAACCCAATAAGAATGTCAAATCACAAAAACCGACCAGAAAAACAAATGCTTATCCTCCGCAATATCCAAGTAGCCCGAATACTGCCTCACAGAGGGATCGCAAAGCCCCGGCTCAGTGATCCTCAGTTTGTAAGTGCTGAAAGCAGGAAGTGAGAAATGCTCGTCTGACAAAAGACAGATGAGTTTACTTCTCCGTTGATGTATTTTGGGATGGTCAGCTTACATAGGAGGTTATCCTGCTTGATGTATTCCTTTCCTGCATGCATCCATTTCTGCATGTTTACTTTTCCCTTCAAGATCTCTTTCTTGCTGTCTTGCAGGTAGTCGGCTACGGAATGCTTGAGCCCATTGGTAACTTTGAAAATGTCTTGTGCTGAGGGCATGCGGTCGAGGACGACTTGAGCATCGTTGAATGGGACGGCGGAAACGAGGGAGCAGCAGAGAATGACAAAAGGGAGCAGAGACTTCATGGCTGGACTCTACCGTGATGTGTGCCAACCTTTAACGCCTCCAAGTCACATGCAGGGTCGCAGACTAGGGAATAGGCTAACAGTGATCATTGTGCACTCAATGTATTATCTTGAAAAGGGAATGGGTTCGGATACAGTAAAAATCCGAGTAGAATCAGATACCGGACTAATATCTAATCAAACTGGAGCTTCATAGTCAACGGACCTTGAAGGTCAGGCCCTGTTGTGAGGCTCTACAAAATATTCCCAAGTCTCAGCCTTCAGGTTGATAAGAAAAACATAGTGGACAGCTGAATGCAGAGATTTTATGGTAATAAAACTTTCACTAAATATTTGGTGGCAGCCTGTGAGCTATACGATGATCGGACAATGATCAGACAATTGAGTGTTAAGGGGTCGGTTGATTCAGACAGATTCCTTGTGATAACTATTTTGTTTCAGCCGAGCATACGCTAACATGTCGTGTTCACTCTGTTAAACCCCTGAACATGAGTAATCTCAGTTGAAAGATGGTAGCAGTAGTGCACAGTCACCAAAACAGAAGGAAAAGAGAAAGAAGAATGGAAGTAATCAGGACTAAAAGACCGACCAAATGGATTACGCTGGGACCATTGACCTTCCCCAATGAGACAGCTTGCATCAGAGCTCCCTCTATCCTCTGTGACATAGCATCTAAACCAAAAACTTCACGAGCCCGCTGTTTTCCGCGATCAGAAAGACGTTGCTTGTCATGAGGAGGAAGATCAAGAATCTCTCGCAAAATTTCTGCCCAAACCTCTGGATCAGGGGGACGCAGCCAACCAGTGCGTAGACCAGTCGAATCGTCAACGACACTTTCTGTCGGACCCCCGCTGTCACATGCCAAAACTGGTACACCACAAACCATTGCTTCAACAGGTCCGATGCCGAAGTGCTCATTGGCAGGGGTATAGACAAGGACTTTTGTGGAAGGACTATGAAGTAGAGCGGTGCGTTGAGCAGTCGTGAAATTGAGGAGGAATAAGACGTCGGGAGAATACGGTTTGATGTGGGTTGGAACGATAGATTCATCAGGAGCTTCGAGAGCGTAGGTTAGGGAATGTGATCGAGCAAGCTCTATGAGGGAATTCAAAGTCTCGGTATTATCACGCAACCTCGGGTCGTAACCACCTGCAGATGGCTTGAGTCCAGGACAATCACTGGACATACATCACGCACCTGCAAGCACGAGGCGCAGGTCATCGAAGCTTGGTAGTTTTTTCAATTTAGCAAAAGATTCAATCGCTAATGCTGCATTCTTTTTCTTCTCAAAGCGATTCAAAGAAAGCAGAGTAGGTCTCTGACTTGACCTCATTTATAAGTTCAATCATGAACATGAAAACGAATTATTCACGTACGATGTTATTTTTGTGATCTCCGGATCCGTGAGATCTACTTCAGTTGTATAGGCCTGGATATTGATGCCAGGGTATACGACATCCGGGTTGGATTGAATTGAAGGGAAATGCGACCTGAACACACGAGCAGTAAACTTAGAATTCGCAAGGATCACATCAGCTTGTCCTATCAAGACAGAATTAAAATGGTGTATTATATTCAGCTCAAGTTCAATCGACGCACTTGTCGTCATTTCTTCAAGCAAATCCATAGGATAACGATAGATTCTTTTCAACAGACTGTCTTGTTCCTTCACCAGGTTTTCACCAGAAAAATACGTCCCATTGGCGAGTAATTTGTCAGGGAAATGACAATAAAAGACCACTCGAGTTTTGCCGACTGTACGTAGTAGGGGAATGCAAGTCGAAAGTTGGTCAACAAAGTAGACATCATATGAGGGTCCTTGACGCAAAAGAAGGTGACTGGTGAGATGTAGCTGCCTTGCATGAGCAAAAAGGATATGGAATTTTCCCCCTATTGATCGAGGAAAAGGCGGTTTGATATAGCGAACGTTCAGGCAACCTGATTACAACTGGTTTAAAAGCTCATATGCCAGATAATACATATATAGTCATACCATTTTTTGTTTCTTCAAAGCAGTGCTGTGAATCCCAGTGTGAAGTATATACATCGACTCTATGGCCAAGACTTTGGAGGCCCAGAGCAGCATCAACTACTAAACGTTCAGCTCCACCTGGAGAGTGACGAGTCATGAGTTTATCGCTCACAAAATAAGAGAAAAGGTAATGAGATTACCAATGCCCAAGTCAGGATGAAGGAATGCTATCCGTAGAGGCCTTTTCGACATTGTCCACGAATGTCTACGTCGTTCGTAGTTAGCCTGGGAATGTTGAGGTCATTGTCTATTTGGTAAGCCCAACTACAAAATTACAGCTGTTGGTGCACCTTTATTTTAAGATGGGTACGAAGTTCTCGGACCAATCATTCGATTAATATCTATCAGTTCCATCCGAATCTCAGTCTCTCCCACCAAGTACCAAGCTCAGTTCTCAACCTTTTGACTTCCTTATCCCATGGCCACGACTCTTAAACTCAAAGATGCCAGGAAGGTCTCAGAACCTCAGACGGACCTCAAGACTGTCCTTGAATCCGAGATTAAGTATGATCCATTCCCTTCGACATATCTCAGTACCGATGCGAGCTCATCATCCTAATACAAAGGGAATGGCATTTTCGTAGGTGGAAATCCCAGAATCATGGCACTTGCTAAAACGAACGCCTTCGCCCCATGCCATCAATTCTGATGATGATACCTCTGAGAGAAGATATATACTTTCACCAGAACAACAGCGAGGAACACCAAGCAGCACTGAAACTTCGAGATGCAGTCCTTTGCCTCCGTCGCGATGGCGCGTTTGTCGCTGTTCCTTTATTCCGTGTCAATACTGGGCCGATCGGACCGCATCCTGTCGGTCAGTATTATGGAACAATCCAAAAAAGTTTTTCCCTCAATTCCATTATGCATATGCATCAGGTTCATATGAAATATGGTGCCCATCAGAAACATTTTCGGCGGTTTACTCATACATGTGTCTCAATAGAGGCAACTTGAGGTGTACCAGCATGTCCTGTTCTGGGCATATTGAGCACTAACGATGTCTAATGAATAGTGTCTTGATCCATCCCTTGACACGACAACAAGTAAGAGTATTTGTTTGCTGAGTTGCATTTCATTGACAAGACTGCGGATTTTTTTTAGCGCATGTAAGGTCGAAATCCTCATCGTCGAATATATCACCAATCATGATGGACAGAGACCACGAAGATCGAGTTGCGTGGTTAGGTCAGTCTTATGCTCTTGACCTATCAACACTTCCGGTCTACTCAGAAGAGCTACCGAGTCAATATTCGCCATTGAGTATGGTTTCTTTATCTTAAACACCAGCAACCTCTAATAGTGTATCAGGATTGGGGTATGCGGCACCGATACTCACCATCGAGGATCGTCTCAAAATAGGTGCAAATGTTGAAGCAATACTCTCTACCGATAAGAATGCTGCAAAAGCACCACCAAGGGATTCCAATGCATAATGAGTTCTTCATTAACCATATGCCGAATGTATGCCGATTGTCATAACAAATGATGAGGATGATCAGAATGAAATGTGAATACATATTATATAACAACAAAAGTATGCCAATCCAAGTAATATACGAGTATATTTCTACGAATGCATGAAAATTACAACAGCTACCAGAAGGGAGTTTCTATATTATAGCTACGCTCGGGGTATCGGCCCAATCGCCAAAGAGAAGGCTGATACTTTCACCATTGTGGGTTCTACGAATACTTTCGGCGATTGTTGGGCTTATGTCAATAGTGATCAACTTGGAACACAAATCTTGATGTTGTTTTTGCGGAATGGTATTGGTGACCTGAACACCTCAGCATTAATTTCTTCTTATAAATGAACAAACATACCACAAGCTTCTGGATAGGGAGTTCATCTATCAAGCTTAAGTTGGCTTCCGATAGAAGGCCTTGATCATATGATTAGCTGAGAGCGCTGACCAAAAGAGCCTAACAATAGTACCGTGCGATACGAGCGCATGGACAGACCTAGCGCCTTTCTCTTGCAGGGTTCGGACGGCAAGAGCGAGGGTGGTACCAGTATCAATCATGTCATCGAGGAGGATCGCAACCTGGTACAATGCTACGTTATACCACATGCGGTGAAGGGAGACTTGTACACACTTTGTCTTTTACATCTCCGACGAGAATTTCCATTCGTTCTGGAGCAGACTGAGATTTCCCTTCACGCTTCCGATGAGTAAGAGCAAATTCAATTCCGAGCTTATCTGCCATTGCAGTTGCACTGTAACATATTTGAGACCCGTGACCTATCAGATGTCAGCGAAAATTACTCACCGCTTGGCACCGCCAGCATCTGGGCTAACAACGATGCCATTTGACCACCCAGGAATACTCTGCTTGATGTACGAAACCATTAACGGTTCTGACCACAGGTTATCCACTGGGATGTCGAAAAAGCCCTGAATTTGGCTTGCATGAAGATCCATCGTAATGACATGATCACAACCTGCAACCACAAGCATGTTTGCTACCAGCTTCGCCGTGATTGGTGCTCGGGACTGGTCCTTTTTATCCATGCGGGCATAAGGGAAACAAGGTATGACGGCAGTAATCCTACGTGCGGAGGCTGTTTTACAGGCAGAAATCAGAATCAGGAGTTCCATCAAGTTGTCGTTGACATCGCTACAGCCAGATTGAAGAATGAACACATCTTCATCTCGCACAGATTCAGAAATTTTGACGTTGGTTTCTCCGTTGGAGAATTTTTTGACTGTGACAGGGACGAGCGGAACATTCAGCCTGATGGTGTCAAGAATCATAATTTCGATGGACGACGGTTAAAGTCGCATTTCCTAAAGGCGACTCAAAAGAGCTCACCGCTCAGCCACAGCTTGAGCGAGCTCGGGGTGGCTGTTGCCTGGCAGAATGTAAGAGCGCTCTTAAACACTGAGAGTAATAGGTAGGACACACCTGTCAAAATACGGATAGAGTTATTGTGGTGCATGAAAAAGAGAGAGAGAACGACAAATTAGAACATTAACAGGGGAATGAAAGGAACAGAGGAGACTTGGTGGAGTTTGGACAAAAATTATCAAATCATTGGTATTTGTTCGACGCAAATAAAGCTCCAGTCAAGATATCCAAGCTGGGCAACACACGTTCAAATACAATAGGATATCCAAGCTAGGCAGCGCACACGTTCAAATGCAATAGATATATCACGGAGGTACTCGGATGGTGACATTTTCGACCACATACTCTGAGTCTGCATACCCCAGGACCTGTGTCAAAAGCGAACTTTGAAGTATCAGGATTCGTTCAATACGGAAGAGGACACACACACCTGTTCAGCCCCTTAACACGAGTGATTTGGACAGAGTTATAGTTGGCCAGCCCTCGGCCAACCTCAATTAGGTTAGCCTCTGTAAATTCTCGGCTCCTATCTCCTAAACTTGGATCTGTATCCAAAATAGCATGAATATTGTCTTTTGAATATTCTTCTCCTTGTACTGATGCCATTTCTGCAAGTGTTGTCATAGTGGGAGTTCCTGGTCTTGTTGAACCGAAACCTTCACTATACCTCTCGCGAGCCGCTTCTTGCGATGCAAAGGAAATCGAATCGCCTTGTGCAATGCAAATCCGGACCGCCTGACCAGATGCAAAAGCACCTAGTACGCCACGGACCCCCACTGCCAGTAATCTACCTCCAGACTCCCGACGCGAAAGGACCAAATGTGCGCCTGCATCAATGATTACACTTCCAGCAGGGAATAGTGTATGGCTCGTCCAGGACTTGAGATCACGCAGTGGTGTTGAGGAGGCTTTAAATAACGTATGTGGTGGTCTGGATATAACTGGGCGATGATCATTGGCTTCACCAGCCTGTATGGAAGAGGTGTCGGGTTTTCCCGTGGCTAATGTGGGGCCAGTGCGACCTGATAGAGGCTCACAAGGAGTCGAAGAGTTGCATTGGTAGTATTCGATGACATTCAAAATGTTCTCGGGATGTTTGCTTGAAATGATAGCAGTAGTCACACCAGCTGCAGTAGCGATGTCTGCTGCAATCAACTTTGTCTCCATTCCGCCTGTTCCAAGGTTGGATCCTAATGTTGTCGTGCTTACTTAAATAAAACAAAGAGGACCATGATAAGACGAAAGGCCGAAGGACCACCAAAAGTGTATACACCAACCTTGATTGCGAATGGCAGATACTGATTCAACTTCTTCTATGAGTTTAGCATTTGGATCCTTCCGGGGGTTTGCTGTGTATAGTCCATCGACATCTGTAAGAAGGAAGAGATAATCTGCATGAATCATTGCAGCGGTTATGGCTGAAAGAGTGTCGTTGTCACCAAATTTAATCTCCTGTTCATAAGGTCAAGTGGACTATCACAGGGATTCAACAGGCAAATTGTTCACTCACACTGACGGAGATGGTGTCATTTTCATTCACGATAGGGACAACTCCCATAGATATAAGTTCCTGCAGGGTATTAATGGCATTAAGATATCGTGTTCTCTAAATCGGATAATCAGCCTCTGTGAGCGATAGCATTATCGGACGTACATCTGAAATGTCTCCCCTCGTCAGCAAAATCTGGGCAATAGGCTGTTCCAAATGTCCGAATAAATTGTCCCACAAAGCAATCAGTCGCCCTTGTCCAATTGCAGCTAATGCCTGAAAATGTTGGCACGAAGGAAGGAATTGAAGATTAAATTGCGCACCTGTTTCCCAGCAAGACTTTTCGGTCGACTAGGTATATCCATCCTCTTCAGCCCCACTCCAATTGCCCCAGAGCTGACAAGAACAACTTTATGCCCATTCCTTTTCAGTTGTGTTGTCGTCTCAACGACCGAGGAGAGGGTTGATAATAGTGGCTGATGGGTTTGTTCATGGACGATGGAGGAGGTACCTGGGCCAACGGAATCGTAAAAACTACTGTGCCATCAACTTTAGGCTGACTCACCGAGTTTAATGACAACGGTGCATGGGGGCCCAGTTCTCGAGCGGGCCATAGGACAGAAGAGCACGGTGGTCAGTTCATTATCAGCAATCTGATCAGATTAGTCTCCCGCGCTTCCCTGAGAGCAGTATGAAGTGTACAAAGTACATTGTCCAACGGTCCGTCGAAATTGCAGTTGGTGATTAGATCAGATCAAGCAAAAGAAGGTTTGAACCCAGCAACCATAGATCGTACATCGAAGAATTGTCATGTGAGATATTGCTTTGGCTGCCACTGACAGCATCGGCTGTCCTCGTCGACATCTCTCCCGGATTCTGAGATCATATTCATCCATGTTATTGGATCTAAAGGCAATCACATCAACTTTCAAACAGAGCAGAATATGTTTAAATATGATATGGACTACAGAAGAATCATTCCAGCTCTAGACTTAAGAACGTCATACTTAGATCCTCAGCTTGTAATGGAAGCCATTGAGTTATCGAGAGCAGGAATTAAGAAGGATATACCCAATAGCCTATTGTGGCTCTAACCAGCCATTACAATAAACACTCATCTTATTCCTATGACTGGTCAATGGTTGTGTATCTCTTTCTGTCGAACGAGTTGAGTACAAGCAAATTCATTATCGGCCTATTGGTCATCTGAGTAATAAAAATGCTCTGACCATGTGCGTAATAAATTTAAACCTTGTTTTGTTAAATGCTCTTTATTTATAATAATGTAGTATGCTTTTTTCTATTCTTCAGTGAGGTGAGCTACTCCACATCCCGACCTGTCATAAATCTCAACATTTGCATGATTATGGCCATTCAGCTGGAAGTTTGGGTGGCAGACCCGTACGACGGTACAAAATAGACACGTGACCCTGTACCCAACTCAATTCACTCTCAATTCACTTCGTTAGATGCCCTGAGGGACAAATCCAGCAAGACATGCACTGATCAGTGGATCACCACCTTCAACCACGGCCACAACAAAGGCCACCAGTTCTTACAACTCCGAATTAACAAAAAGAAGCGTATCCAACCATCATACATTAAAGGAGGGGGCTGGCTCAATCACATCGGGTCCTCAGTATCGCTTTGCGCTAGAGCCACTAGAGCTATCCTGAACCATGCTCCGATTGGGGAATATAGGAAGAGATTCTTCCCTCGAACCAATCTTGCATGCCCTTGTGGTCACAATAGGGTCGAAACCCGAGCTCACATCCTGAACGATTGCAGCCGTTTCACCTACAAAAGCGACGATCGCATGGTGATCAAACACTTTGTCCTATTCTTAACGGACAACCATGGAGCGTTTGCTTGGTCAAGTAACATCACTTAACATAGGGTGTTATCACGGAGTCACTGAGTACTGCTCCCCCATTCCTGTTTTCTTCTTCTTCTTTCCCTCTTTTCTCACTTCTCTTGTGTCTGGATCAGTTGCAAGTGATCTGGGCTTTGCTTTACATTTCTCATTAGGTTTCTCTGTGTACTTTCGGCTATGTATTGTAGGGTACTAGGTACTTTACCGTGGACTGCGATCGAGCACCGCGTTATAAATTTATGAATTAAAAAAAAAAGAAAGACACGTGATCTATGGCGCCAATGAGATCCCTCAACACTATTTGGGTATCTTTTCCAGCATGTATCACTTATGATGCCAGAGTCATCTGAGAACTCTCAGAACTCTTCTGATTACTTTTGGGAAGATGATTCCAATTTTATCAGAGCTCTCCAGAGTATGACCTTGCCCGGTGACAAACATCAAAATGAACATGCCCAACTAACCAATCATTCTAATGCTATTGAAGATGATTGTGAGAATGAAGAAATGCACCTCCCTCCTGCACAATCAGGATTCAAGCGCCACTTCTGTAACATTGAGTCAGAGCAAGAACAAGACGACGCTATCTATGGAGCATCTCATTTCGGACAATTTGGAGAATATATGAAGAGGAAGAGAGCAAAGCTTCAGATACAAAACCATGACTTGCAGAATCAGATAAACACTAGCGAAAGAAAACATTCTAGACTATTTCAAGGCATTGCTATCCATGTCGGTTGAACTGACACAAAATCTCATTAGTCCTGACAACACTTTATAGATCAACGGCTGGACCCAACCATCTGTGCAAGAGCTTAGGAAACTTGTAGTTGCAAATGGGGGAATATTTCAACCCTACCTAGATAAGAAGAGCATAATGTGCGTCTATTAACGGTAATGTTACGATTGATTGATAATGGTTCTTAGCACTCATATCATTACATGTTCTTTGACGCCTGCTAAAATCAAAGAGTTCAAGTCTATGAAGATTGTCAAACCGGAGTGGCTCACAGATAGTGTCTCAGCAGGTATCCTCCTTCCATGGCAGGATTACATCTTCAAACCAGTTGAGCGAGTAGAAGGCAGTCAAGGGGTTTCCATTAAACAACAGACGTTCAGAAACGCTGCCACACCTGGCCCAAATTCTTCCTTGCACCGACTCGGCAACGTCTTCAATCATCCGGGGCATGCAGTTGATGCATCCACAACAAATGTACCAGCCAATGAGACGGATCCCCTCTATTTGACGAAACCTCTAGCTGGCTCAGATACTCGCAGTATCATGAGTTACGCCTCTGCGACTTCCAATCCAAACGCTCAAGTGGTTATGGCGAATCCCGACTGGCGCAAAGCTCACACTTCGATCGCACCCGATTTCATTGAGGGCTATTACAAAAACTCTCGCCTTCATCACCTCTCGACATGGAAGTCTGAGCTGCGAGCATTGGTTATGGAAGCTCAGGAGAAAGCGGAATCTGGAATGAGCAGTACTCCTGAAGCTCTACGAAAACCTGCCTTCGATAATATCAGTATGCGAGGTGCACGTCTCAACATGCGAAATTCACCAAAGAAATGGAAAGGGAAGAGCAAAGTAGGATTTGACAATTACAACGAGCGTGTTATTATGCACTGTGACTTTGATTGTTTCTTCGTATCGGCGGGATTGGTATCGAGGCCAGAGCTCAAGGGGAAACCGGTTGTTGTCTGTCACTCTCAAGGAGTCCAAGGCGGGACTTCGAGTACAAGCGAGATTGCCAGTTGCAGCTACGAGGCTCGCAAATTCGAAATACACAATGGTATGAGGTATGATTGTTCATTGCTACGATCTCATTGATATCCATTGGTTTACATCAGTCTACAACAAGCGAGGAAACTTTGTCCACACATCATTACAATACCATACGAATTTGAAAAGTGAGGTGTTTGCGATCTGGTGTAATAGGCTCTCATCAACAGCTTCAGATATAAGGAGTATTCACTGAAATTTTACACAATACTCATGTCATTAGCAGATGATCTTCAAGCAGTTTCCGTAGATGAAGCACTCATTGAAGTCACCAGTGCAGTACGTGCTCGTGATGAGATATCCCTGACGGAACTGGGAGAAAATCATGGCCATGATTCGGCGAAAGTAGTCGCAGAGTCTATTCGAGACGCTATTCGTGAAGCAACTGGTTGTGAAGGTATTCATTTGTGAATCCACTTTTTATCTTTGAGCTCACATCCATGACTAGTTAGTATCGGTATCTCCCACAACATCATGCTGGCGCGTCTGGCTACACGTCGCGCGAAACCAGCAGGCTGTTACCATTTATTACCAGAAGGGCTTTCCGCATTTATTGAATCCCTAGAGATCACCGACCTTCATGGATTTGGATACAATACGAAGCAAAAGGCGTTGGAGAAACTGGGTACAAGCAAGCTAGGAGAGATCTCCGATATGAGCAAAAATACACTTTGCGACGCTCTTGGCAGAACAACGGGCGAGATATTATACAATGCGATACGGGGGATAGACGATCGGCAGCTAGAGAGTAGTAAGGAGAGGAAGTCGGTTAGCTGTGAGATCAATGTAAGTTGCATTTGGAACCGACTTCCCTGTGATGTAATTGATATGGTGATTCTAGTACGGCATTCGTTTTGAAAACAGTGAACAGGCAGAGAAGTTCGTTTATCAGATGGCAGAGGAGGTTAAGCGGAGATTGGATGAGAGCAAAGTGGTAGGACATTCAATAACGTTGAAGATCATGAAGAAAGATCCTACCGCCCCCATGGAACCACCCAAGGTGTGAATTTCCAAGTCAGCGTCGTTGCTCCGAACTAAACTTCTCTTAGTTTCTTGGGCACGGAAAATGTGATACGTTCAACAAACAGGCTAAACTTGTTGCGAATGGTGGTAGCTCGGTCAACGATGAAAAAATCATTGGAGAACAAGCTTGGAGGCTACTAAAGTCATTCAACTTTGATCCAAACGAGCTCAGGGGGATCGGGATCCAAATACAAAGGCTCGAACCATTGAAACAGGGGTCAACCTCGATGCAGGCTGTTCAGTCTGTATTGTCGTTCAAGAAACTCAATTCTAATGCAAAAAGGAGTCCCGTGAAACTCTGCCAACATGCATCAGACACTAAAGAGATCCCGGCAGAATCTTTGCATGTAGCACAAAGAGCAACCAGCAATTTCGCTAACCCCGAATACGTCGACCTCCCTTCGGTTTCTCAGCTCGATATGACAGTTTTTGAGGCCCTACCTCGGGATCTGCGACAAGAATTGGAGAAGGAATATCAGAGACGTTCAGGATCTCCACATGTTCGAGTTGCAGATACCTCCAGGGTTGGTCCCTCAGATCCTTTGCAACATCGTCAATTCTCTCCTGTCGGTGGCCAAAACTCTCTCTTTCAACGAGTCTCGGACTCATCACGAGACACAACGCCGAATTTTCGGGCTGTTGATATTTTCCCGCCAAAGCCTGTTGTGGGCAGAGGAACCGATCATAGTCGCATCACGCAACAGCTAGCTCCTCGTCACGGAATTAGTGTACATGGAAACAAGTCACTTTTTCGCGCTCTTGGACTCGACAAACCTAAACCACCCCCAGTTCGCATAACGCAAGCGCAACTACGAGATCTTGACATCGACCCTGAAGTATTCGCTGCTTTGCCAGTCAAAGTGCAAAGAGAGCAGCTGATTAGGACACGAGTCCTCAAAAAGGAAGGATATGTGCCCGATGAATCCCCACAGCACAAAGTCCTGAAACCTATCAAGCCCTTTACTTCGCCCTCACGACGGCATAGGCGAGGCCCTGCACCCAAGGCAGTATATATTCAACCTCCAATACTGCGCCAGCAGGGTAATGGGAAGGAGAAGTTGTGCTACTTCGAGACGGACGATATTCAGTCCGTGATTGAAAAATGGGTGACAAGTTATAGACATTGGGCACCAAAGGAGAAGGATCTCGAGTTTTTCTCAAGATATCTTTTACAATGCATGGAGAGTCATGAAGGCGACATGGGATTAGAGAGGGCAGTATCTATCATGAAATGGTGGTTGGTAATACTGAGGCGGATGTGGGGAGAGCTTGGGGATGAAGATCCTCAGGCCACATGTCAGGATCCGAATGAACTTGCTGCAATAGCCTGGTGGAAAGCTTTTAAGGAAGTGAAAAAGAGGTTGGACGAAGTGGCAAAGAAAAGATTTGGAGGGAAACTCTCTCTCAAATGAAGGTGTTGAAAAGTACCCTTGATTCTCCCGTTTCTTGGCTGTGGCCCTTGACGGACGAGACAGTCAGAAAATCCACTGCGTTGTGAGTGTTAGATCTGCCATTTGAATGGCTGGATCTTTTGTCTTGAAGCCTCAACGAACAAATGGTTTTTGTTTGGAGCTGGGATTTCCTTCGCTGGAAACCTTTCGGCCTTACCGTCTCCAAACTTTGATTTGATTCCATCAAATTGCGGTTAGTCAAGAACAGCACAGCTGTAGCTGAAGTTTTGAATGAGTCATCGATTGACTTGTGCCACTGTGTCGTGATGATGATCGTGGGCGTGCATATGGTGAGGTAATCAATGTCAAAAAATACCTTATGATGGAAATCTAATTCACGTTATTAAGGATGTAAACCCCTCTTATAATCTTATAACCCAAGACAGCCCGGTTTGACCGGTTGCTTTACGATTCTTCCATTCACATGAATTCGTCAGTTTCAAATACCTTCAAAGCATAGCTTTTCAAAGATGGAACATGTTAAGGTGGTAGAGATGCTGCCTGATAAAATACATAATAAGTTTGGGAGGAATCGACGTCGTTCAATAATTATCGTTTTCAATGGATCCCAGTTTTCAGCTTCAGTGGTAAACATGGCTTCTCCGAGCTGAACAAGTTATCCTGCACGCGAATTGCATTGCTCTAACCATTTTTATGAACGAGGAGATCAGGATGTAATAAGTGGTTTGACACCACGAGCAACGAACAACGTAACCGGGTACCCATTCTTCCTCGCGCTGATAGCATCATCAAAAACGAAGGACAGTAGTCCAGCAGCATGGAAGGCTTCTTCAACCTGATGTCGCGCAAATCCTCCTTTGTGAGCAACAATGTCGTAGGTACCATGTTCGGCAAAAACTCCATCAATAATAAGATTGTCATCCTTGAGGAGGTCTAAGACGAGAAGAGTACCACCTGGTTTTAGATATTTGCTGAGTGCTTGTGTCATCAAACTGATATCGTTGAAATGGTGGTAGGAGGCAGTACACTGTAAGCCCGATGAACAACAGAATTAACGCAAGTAAGGAAGTGCTGACAGTTATTACGTCGAAGGATCCTAACATGCTTTCGAGCTGGTCCGAACCTGAGCCCAAAATATCGGCACGTAAGGCATGCATCTCTTCCATAGAAATTCCTTGATTCGCGACTCTGCGATTATATTCATGCACCATTCGCTGACTTATGTCAACGCCAACAATAGATTTTGCATATGGAATCAGTTCTTGTGATACTAAACCTATGCTTCCCCAAGCCAGAAGGACCGGAAAAAATAAGCTGCTACTTGATCAGGTAGGTTGATCAGGTGTCGACGCACCAATACCGCAGGCGAAATCCATCACCACAGTATTTTCCTGATTAAAATCATATGCTCTACGAAATGCTTTGGCTGCTCTACATAGACCCAGTTGTCCATTTAGTCAGAGTAAATCGCCACATGAAAAAAAAGCAGTAAAACGTCCAATCAGAAAGGCAAAGGAAATTGATTTCGCCATCAATGGATAAAGACCTTTGTGTCAATTTAATTGTACTTGGAGTATCATAACTCTCCAGATGATCGTAGTAATACTCATTTTTTGAGTGATAGCAATTCATGTCGGAGTAGATGGTTGCCTTGTGGCACGTGTATCTCAGCCTGCCCTAAGACCTATTAGAAAAAGGCTGCTACAGTGGCCGTAGCTAAGCATCCTCATACATACCCATATAAATACTTGTCTGGACCAGTCCGAATGTCAATATTCCAATGCTGCTTTAATACGGCGAAACCCAGATATCAGCTTACTAGAAAAGAAGATGAATTCTGGCTTGACAACAAGAGGAGCGTCGATTCGGCGCAATTTGAATTGTGACAGAGTGAACTTATCTCCTCCGTCCGGAACTCTACTCTGGATTGCTTTTTGTGTATCAGATCGGTTCTTCATTCTGGCAAGCTACAGTTAACACATATTACACAATCTGGACTGCGATTAATTACTTCCAAATGTTTTGGAATAGTCCAAGTTTATCTTACGTGGAACTTCTCAGGGTTTTAACTTCTTGATATGCTCGCCCCTTTCTCTTGTGATTCACACAGTCGTCGTTATACCGGACTAATTGGGTTTTGATCATAATTGTGTCGAACTAAATCTTCTGCCTCGACCCCAAGAAACTTAACATATCCAAGACCTAGTACCGCATAGCAAAATGGTGAACGGCGAGGTCGGAAGGGGTTGCCCAGGACCGACCAGTTACCACCAACCTGGTATTGGTAGAAGTTCTTTCAAGGGTGACTGTGCTAGGAAATATAGATCCCTGGAGTGTACTAAAAATTCCACGTCCTCCCTTTATACCAACTCTTTGCTACCAGGGGGTCGCAAGGCGTCCAGAAGATGAAGTTGATTCCCCAATACACCGAGGTGTCCTGTACTAGGCGACTATCTCTACTCGAAGTGCGAGCATATCCAGAAAGCTTTGAACCATTGTTTCACGGGCAACTCGACTTCCTTGTCCCAGTAATTCGAAATAAACGCAAAATAGGCTAACTTTTGGGCCCGCTAAACCTGTTCTTGCAAGTTCCCAATCCAGAATATACTGTTCGACACTAATGAGAATATTCTCGTGCCAGAGGTTCCATAGGAGCTAGGCTGATCGCCACAATAGATCCCTGGAAAGGAATGGACCTACAACATCTTGACCAGGGACTTGGGAAGACATCAGGTGTGTATGGTATTCGTCAATTATCTCTGAGATAGTCTGGATGTCGGATGGTGGTATTTCTAAGTCAGACAGCAGTGGTAGGTCATCTTGAAAACAGTACTGCAACGCAGCCACTAAACAATCATAGTTCAAATCAGTGGTCTTTTTGGCATGTAAACTATTTTCATATACCATCTGGATTGCTTTTGCTCCATTCGTGAACGAGTACTATATATTGGCTGACGGCAGCGCCGATATTCCCAGCTAGTTTTTTTGGAGGAGACCTTAGTAGAGAAATTCTCTGAGGATGACGACATCATCACCACAATCCTCCGTGATCATGAAATTATTAACGACGTCGAGATGGTGAATTATAGGGATTCGAATGGGTAACGCCCATCCTGACACGTGTCATTGCTTCCATTTCCAAGATCTGACATTAGAAGTTGCTTTCTTCACATTGTGTCCCCGACCCTTTTACTCCCACCTGGCATTCTACCGCCCAGAAGTTACATGCCGCACTCCTGGAAGAGTGGTTGGGCGTGCTTCAGCACAACTGTTTGACCATGCGTACGCAGGCAGACTCTGTACACCTAGTTGATAGTCCTGCCTGATACGCTGGCTTGCAAAAGGAGCACCAGTGAGGAATACCTCGACAGCAGAAACTGGCGTCAACTTGATCGGTGGAGAAGAAGGAATCGGTACGGGCAGGCCACTGTGAACCGGGAGGTATTTTCCTGGAGACATCTTTACAACAGAACAAAAAGGCCTAAGTTCGATATATGATACCCATAGCACGATGACCATTCTAAGACCTCTAGAAGCATTTGACCAGGGTCGGGTCCGTATGCAAACCGCGAAAGGTATACAAATTTGTCGATGTTGCCGAATCTGGGCCACATTTTACCAATCGGACCTTGGTTATTAATCGCAGTCTTCTAGGTTCCTTGCTTGGTTATATAATAAGGGTTCAAGAACTGAACTGACCACTTGGTCTGATGCATTTCATTTGCGAGGAGCTCGGAAAGAAGACCTGAACTGCGATGCCGAAGTTATTAATTGGAAGAACGACCTCAGGGTGATTTTCTGGCACGTTTGAGTAGATCTCCACAACCGAAAGCCGTAGCTTCAATAACATGGCATAGAGATAGGATTTGATACTAAACTGTCTCTCTGAGACATATTATTGAGACAACAGAGAAGGAGAAGGGTTAGCAGGCTCAACTATGTTTGGTTCAATTCAACACGATCTCTGAGGTTCAAGTTGGCATTCCTAGATTATCAGATTTGCTTTGTCAGGTATGTGACCATTTGGAAAGAAGTCTGGGAGATCAAAATGCTATTCACGAATACAGTAGATCATAATCCCTCTCCACACATAATAATGGCTATACTCACACAGGTACGACAACTCATCAGGTCGGACACCAAGGGTCAAAGACTCCTGTTGCTGCGTGTTTCATGCGTGGCATTCTTCTCTCTGCTTGATACAATCATTGAAAATTGCACCTTCTGTCCCTTCATAATTAACAGGTAAGGATACTGTGTTCGAGTCAGAGTCGATGACATGCATACATGGAAATGAGTAGAGGGCCATGACGAGCCACACAAAAACCAAGACATTGACTTTTCTGAAAACCTCGGAGTTACCGAAATAAAATTGACAGCGAAGTAAGGACATGAAAATCCAGTAGGAATGAAATGAACGAGTACTTTGAAATAAGAGGCTTACAGATTTCTGATTTTGAAAACAATACTATCTGCTGCAACGGTCTCGATCGATAAGAACACGATTGTGCAAGACATGTTGATGTAACTGGTTGAATGTACAAGAAATATTCAGCTCAATCCCAAAAACATTAACCCGTGACATGCTGAAGTGAAGCTTTCAAAATCGTGGGAACATCGAGAGTGAATTTCAGCAGAGGGAAATTTTCCTCGCCATTCCCTCCTCCCCAAGTCCTCCTGGATATGCCTCCTCCCGGCGTCGGTATGATATGTCACTTGCTCCTGTAATCTTGTAATAACTGTCCAATTTTTTCAACATATCATGGATCAGTGACCGAAAACCTATCTGCTTTTCATATCTCAAAATAATCAAACAGTGAAACACTCATGAAGGACACTTGACCAAAACATCTAACAATCTGAAACTCATGGTAGACTGTTCGAATATTACATAATACTCTGTGAAAGGCCGTGACATCAGTCGAGTTGACCTCGAAAGAAATGAAGCATACTGTAACTGGTAGGAACTCCCTAACGCGATTGACCACACTGACTTCAAGTGATCCAATAGACATCACAAATCGCCTTGTCAACAGTCAATTGAATCCTTTCAATGACAATGAAACAATGGCAATTGAGCCTGCTTTGGCAATGACGCTCCACATCTGATGTAACTTTGATGTTCAATCAAGACTGTAACCGGGGTGCACATAACACGCACATAACACATCCAATCTGCGCTACTATGTCGTCAGGTCCTCATAACCCCTGAAGTTGACGACATTCAAGTGCATAGACGAACATAAGTGATGACTATCGAAATTGATTCTTTCATTAGCAACAAGGTTAGCGATAATGGCACTGAAACTAAATCAATCATTTATATCTGGATACTGGTCCGGAATAGTTTATCAATTTATGAATCTAGTATCTAGTGTTTTACATTGTTAAATATCGTAGTAAATCTACGTAAAATTCCTACGAGAAGTCATCCGGTAACATTTTCTTCGTAGATCAGACTGCCAATTCCCTGCACTGGTACCCCTGTCCTTAAAAAGGCTGCCCTCCAAGAACTCTTCGAGAGCCTTTTGGACAACTAGATAACTATCTACTAAAGCTCTTGTGCAGGAGTAAAGAAAACGAAAAAGATAGATCGCGACGTGATACTTCAAGATCATGTCGCAGCATCAAGCTACCAGATAAAAGCAGGGAGAAACTAGCACCCTGACCATTTGTGAGAAAGTAAGAAATGAAGCATGAATATACATCTTGAATAGATATTTCTTCCCGGAAGCATACCAAAGATCGTGCCTCACCGGGCGGGAATGTGAAAGGAGCGACTATCTCTTGATCACTTCAAGCGATGCAAGAAAATATAGGTTCGGCAAATGGAATGCATGGCGCGCCAGCTGATTCAAAGATATTCGGTGATGGCGACAGAGAAGTCAGAGAAAAAGACATCTTGGTCCTTGGGAGTAGCGTAGTCCGTTGTAGAACCTGTAATGCGATATAGTAAGCCATTGAACTACACGACACAGCACAGTGAACTACTCGCCTCCAAAGAAGGTCTGCATTTGTATGCCCCTCATCTTGCCTGCCCCACTGTCCCTAATGACAAGGCCTTGAACATTGATGACACTCTCGCCATCGACGAAGAGTTCAAGTTCACCGTTGGCCTTACCGGCATCATTGAGCCTGACACGCTCGCTGATATTCGTCCGTTTGCCTGCGGCAAATTTGAAGGACTTGCGCCCAACAGAAGCACCATATTCGGAATTGCAAAGGGATTCAGGTTTAACATTGCAAACAACCTTATTCTCATCAAAAGAGGGAGGAAGGTAGGTGTAGAGTTCACCATCTCCCTGACTACGCCACATGAGACGGGCTGAGAAACAACCATCATCGCGGCGGCCATCTGAACAGCTTACAGCTTCTGCCTCACTATTGCCACCGTCTGAGAAAAAAGTTGTCGTTATGAACAACAAACCATTCTGGAAAAAAAGAAAGAGGCTTACAGATCCCAGGGAGTTTGCCACCTTTGACAAAATCGAAGTTCTCGGGGAAAAGCACAGAATACCCGAAAAAGGCTTCCTTAGCGGTGGAAAGATCAACATCCTGAGGACCGGGGGCATAGAACGAAAAACCGCCCTCAGGTTTATTGCCAAAGTTATAGGAGCCCTTGGGGTAATGAGCCTGCATTGATTTCTTGCCGTCAGGAGCATTGACATAATGATGAGAGAGACTTTTGATCTCCTTTGTCGGACGGAAGGTGGCATCATCAAGGGGAAGAGCCTCTGTAGAAGGGCTGGTAGTCCAGGAGGCCACTGAATTAGCGATAGGCAAGAGCTGCTCAAGCAAGCTGCCAATTAAATTGCTACCAGACGACTTCGTGTCAGTCTTTGTCTCCCTAGGAGACCCGGGCTTGCTGGAATATGAGGGATTGGGGGATCCACTGCGAGAAGCACTTTCAGTGGTGGCAGTAGCGGTAGATGCGCTGGACGCGGCTAAACTAGTTACACCACCGCACTGCGAGCGACGGTGATGGTGATGAAGGGGGGCCGCGCTAACCAGAACGACGACGAAAGCAAGGAAGAAAATGACGTGTCTTGAAGCCTGCATAGATGAAGCAATAAAGGTAGATTTCGAGTCGAGAGAAAAGAAAGAAAGACAGATAGAAACCAGGCACTGGGCAAGGAACGTAAGGAGACGCAGGAAAAAATGCTCCAACAGAACGGTCTAGTTATGAGACTAGAAAATGATGGCGGCCGGAAAAGAGGAAAATTGTCTGACGCTATCAGATCTCTGATCTCTTGGAATTGTGACTCCTTTTGTTCTCTTCTCAGGCAGTGGGGCCTTTGTTCAGTCGAAGTCGAAGTCATTGTTAAGCTTCTCAGGATTTTGTGAGTTTGTCAGTGCACACCGATGGACTGCAATGAGACATTGAAAAATGAGCAACACTGTTATTAACTTGGGGTCATCGTATGTTTTTGGGATGAATTTACGTCTGACTACGAGTGGGGGTACCTCTTTGTCACCTCTTTGTCATGAACGTGCGGCAGTTTTGCCTTGGCAACATGCCGAAATCTCACCCGGAGATGATGGGAATTAATGTCATTCCGGGAAGAGAGTATGTTACACTCTGCCGGTCGGATCAGATAACGGTGATCTGAAACACGTGACGAAAATAATATGAGACATCAGTTTCATTCAGTGAGACCTCAGTGAAACTTAAGGTTCCGACTTTGAACCTAGCAATTTAGCATCCAACCTTCATATGGCGTCTGAGCCATGCCAGAAGTAGTAGTGCTCGATTTATCGATTACTATTCACCATCGTTACTTACTAGCAACTTCGACCCGGAAAACGAGCTCCAACGGATGCCCTGCAGAGGATGGAACCGGAAATGACCTCGCCGATAAACGCTGTCGTTCTTCTCAGTACACATGGAGTAAACATATCAAAAGGGTAGGATTGGAATTGATCATAGTGGCTGTTGGGATCAAGCTCCGTACGAAAGTGCATCATCTGAGAGTACTATGTCGCTGAAACAACGCAGTCGCTGGGATATCATTGATATGAGTTTACGCTTTCTGTTTCACTTCATAAAAACGATTCAACAACTCTGATCCTCTCAGGACGACCTTCATGCTTCAAATCTGAACACCTCTTCAATCTCCTGTGTAGACAAAATCTGCGTTCAACAGAAAATTTTAAAACCTCAGAGACGATGGTTTACCTGCCACCATGGCATATCTGCCCCACTTCCAGTTGCACCCTCAACAAAGCTCTCCTGCATGCCGTCAGTTACAGCCCACCATTTCTGCGTTTCAGGGTCCTCAGCCACTTTGGCCATATCAGCAGCGTAGTCATTGCCAGTATATTTGAACGTGGCTATTAATAATTGAAGTGGTGGATAGTGGTGGATTGAGTAGTCAGTGATGTGAGCTTTCCTCAATGTCTCAAGTACTTCAGGCCAGACAGAAGCATGCATTCGTTTATACTCATCCACCTGCTCACATTTGAGCTGTACGCCAGGAGGACTGCATGTTAAGCAAGACTGAGAAAGAAGTTAAAAGCAATGACCTTGATAATTTGGCAAACACGCCTTGAGGACATGATGGGAGTTGGGAGAGTTTGTAGTGTCACCCTCATGTACATTTTAAATATTCCTCGTGTTCTTCATCAAACAAATACTGTCACGAGAGAGCCAGGATCATATCAAAAAGCAAAATGTATTTTTACATTCAAGCTCCGATACATCACGACAGCAGCAAAGTCCCAACTTAAGCTGCACTCTTACAACTTCATCTCTCTACACCATGACAGACGGCAGTAACTACGATTATCTTTTCAAGGTGAGCCTCTGAGGCCAGTGAAGAGGTTGGTACTAACCGTATTCATAGGTCGTCCTCATTGGTGATTCCGGTGTTGGCAAATCGTACGTTGTCCTGTATCTTTAATGTAAGCAGTATATTGATCTTTGACCATGTCACTTTCAGTAACCGTACGTGCCATGGATAACTGAGGTGCCCTCGTGTAGCTCATCCAATGGTTTTTGCACCTGTAGTGCTCTCTCGTTTCACCCGTAACGAATTTAACCTCGAGTCAAAGTCAACCATTGGTGTCGAGTTCGCTACGAGATCAATAAACGTAGATGGCAAGACAGTGAAAGCGCAGATTTGGGATACTGGTACGTTGCCCTCTGTTTTGACTCCACTAAGCTGGTGGGCTTGTCACGATCCTTCTTTCATGCGGATCCTGAGTTGTGCTTCTCTTTTCCTGACTGACGTGTTCAATCTTCAGCTGGTCAGGAGCGCTATCGTGCGATCACATCTGCGTAGGTGGCGTCGCTACGTTGAGAGGTTATCAATATGAAACGTTGATGATACCACTGGTTCTTGGCAGTTATTATCGTGGTGCTGTCGGTGCGCTGCTAGTCTATGACATTGCGAAACATGCGACATACGTCAATGTCACTCGGTGGCTAAAGGAGCTCAGGGACCATGCCGATGCTAACATCGTGATCATGCTTGTCGGCAACAAGAGTGATTTGAAACATCTACGGGCGGTTCCCACTGATGAAGCCAAGGCATTTTCAGGTATGTTGGCCAGTCAATAATTCATTGAACATAGGTGAACTAATCGTAACAAAGCTGATAATCAGTTGTCATTCATTGAGACATCTGCACTAGATGCTTCTAATGTCGAGAGCGCATTCCAAACTATTCTAACTGGTACGGTCACGTTATACAGAATGCCACGAATTCTGACTTGGTTTGCTTCAGATATCTATAGGATCGTTTCCGCCAAGTCGCTTGAGTCATCAACAAGCAATATTGAACCACCTAAGGAGACGGTTAGCGTGGGTGAGAGTAAGGAGAACAACCAACAACAAGGCAGTAGGTGCTGTTAAGGGACTCATGAGCACCGAGTCGTCTAGCATAGAGGGATGGCCACTCTATAATATCTCAGAGGACACTATCCTTCCCCTGCGGGTGTCGTCGACATCAGTAGCTGTGTTGGGAGCGTTGTAATTCTACTCCAGGTTTCGCAGGTTTTGTGTGTTGTTTTCTTGTCCATACTGTACTTCCCTTACGTTTCATATCTATAACCCCCGTGCGATACTTTTCGTAAACTTGTTGCCTGGCAGGGTCATCTCTGTCTCTGTCATGCAGATCCGAGTTCAATCGGCTGCCGCGTCCGAATGTATGCATAGGTTTGGTCTAGTGGTTGCTGCGCCGCAAACCATTGTCTGCGAGATATTGACTCGGTATTTTCAGCAAATCCCTATTCATCGTACCATCTAGAACTCACATTTCTCTCTCTCCAGAGTGCCTTGTGTTTGGGTGAAGAAACTGAACGTCATAGTACTCACTCGATATCACACATACTAGGTACCATGTCATCTCTGACCAGCCCTGGATATGGAGAATTCAACGGCCCTGAACATCTCTTAATTCGCGATTTTCAAGAAAGAGTGACGCCGAATGAAACCCAGCGGACCACTTTGATCGTTGCTGCTGTATATATCCTAGTTATTGCCATTCTCTGGTGAGCAATTGTTTTTCTGTGGTTATGGTGCAAGAGACGATATTGACTGTAGTTAAGGCATGTGCCATATCTCAAGATGATTAGTGAGCTTCTCTACTGCAATATTAGACGCAATGAGTGACTATGTTGTTGTATTGCAAAGTATATCCTTTCAAGTGAGTCCAATTTACCGGGGGGGACAACAGTGCTGACCTACATAATCACCATACAGACTTCTTACCGTCGGTTTCCATGAGGTGAGTTTATTTCTTCGTATTATTGTGTCAGTGACGTGAGAGTATTGTTACTAGATGAGCCACGCCTTCGCTGGTGTGGTGACATGTGCTCATATACATTCAATTGAGCTCGACCGTAGGTAGCACCACCTCATTCAATGCGCGGACCCTGACTACGGCACCTGGCCTCCCAAATGCTCCACCCATTGCTTGTCCTTGGTTTCGGACTCACCGTATTTTTCTGATTCATTGCCATCGATCCATGCGATTTTCTCTTAAACTGGTCGATCAACAGCGGACGAAGGAGGAGCCACGAGAATGTCAGGTGGCATACAATGGGTAACGTTACCCGCAGGATACCTTGGATCCTCATTCATCGGTGCATGCCTGATTGCGTGTGGGTTTGACACAAACGCAAGTAAAATTGCCTCTCTTATTTTGGCCGCATGTTTCTTGGTCACTTTGTGGTGGGCAAGAAGAAATTGGTTGTAAGTGATACGTCTCTAGGATGGATGGTTGACGTAGTGTGTATGCCCGATACAGGACGTGGATGCTGATTTTGGGAATGTCCGGTTTGATCGTGCTATTCTGGTTCGCTGGTGGAGGAGTTGCATTGCGGTACCTTGTACGTCAGTTTTTGTATCCATTGTAAGCGAAAGGCTGATATTTCTATCGAGACTTTGTTCATCGGTGTCATGTCATGTATGTACGCGCTCTGGGATGTCGTCGGTAAGTCACATTCTTGTACTGCACCAAGAAAAATACTGAAAGAGCGACGTTCTAGACGATACGGTCACAAGGAAAGTCAACACCTCAGATGCCTCCGTGTTTGCTGAAATTTGTGGCTGCTGTCCCTCTCAAGGTGAGAGCCACTGACCACATATGACAACCGCAGATACTCAAAAATCTGTAATCTTAGTATGGGGTTTTATTTGGATGATCCAGGCAGTCATCTTCTTTGCGCTAGGTGTGATTGTGGGTTTGGTTTCCTTCAAGGTACGCCTTATTATTTTCTATGACGCGTTTCCGCTGAAAACTAAATTTGTCCAGGAATCTGCAGCCGAACAGAAAGAATCGTCAAGCCATTTCTTGCCAGTTCCTGGAAGCTCTTCTAGCTCTCTGAACCTCTTACCTGATTTGATGAAAGCTGTAGTGGTGTCTGTGATGACAATGGTTTTTGGAAGCAACTTTGCTTCTTTTTGAGTACCTTTGTCTGGGTATTCACTCAACTGGGAGTTTAAAAGTCACGAGTGTACCCTTGACATGTCCTACGCTTTTTACCTGCAGATAGAAATACGGTCGATGGACGGACACTTCTTGATGGGTTCACAACTTCGAAATCATGTATTCGATGCACAAATGGTGGCTTATAATGTTCTTCAATAGCTCCAATATTGCATAGAATAGTAGATTTCCGATTCATGTGCGATGCAGCTTCTCTCCAGAGAAGTTTTATTCAACAATCGTGTTGGTCGGCAAATCTGATAGTGACAGTGACTGCTAGTTTTAGGTGTTCTCTGGAACGAGCATTAAAAAGAAAGCCCATACAAGCGTGACTTTCAGTGGTAGCTTTTTGGCTCGTGATGCGAAATTAGTAACTTACGGTACAGCAGGTCACAGCTATTCATCCGGAACGCATGGAAAGAATCCTACTCATAGCCCAGTTTTACAATCACTCCATCAGATCCGAGTCTGTACAGCCCGGCGCCTGAACTATTACAAGAGATCTTCGACGAGGAGGGTGCTGTGAAAACATTGTTTTCTTTTGATTTTCATTTACTTCATATCACTGATCAGTATAATGTCTTGTATTACTTAGCAAGCTTACAATTTTTGCCTCCTATTGTAGGCTATACACCTCAACTCTGTGCATTCAGAAACTGAGTTGTCATTCTGACAGGAATATAACTTCCACCATGCTCCAACACCCTGTTTCAGATGTGCTCAATGACTAGTGGATAACCATGTATTGATCTAAATATCAGGGATTTTTCTTGCAAATCAGGGTTTGAAATCAGATAATTATTCAATACAAGCACGGCAAGAAGAGAAAGCAGAGAAAATTGAGTATGTTGGAGAAATGGGGAAATCTCTCGCCATGGTTCTCGATTAAGCGGAATGGATTTGGCTTGGATTCTAGTGCCAGGGCACCGAATACGTGTCGTGCGACAGGCTTGCATCTCATGGTGCCAAGTATCCCCGAGTGGGATGAGTTTACTGTGCTTTAGAGCTATAATCAAGCACTGAATAGCCAGGTAGTGATTATGATCACCCAGTGCTTAGAGGTATCTCCAAAGACTGAGCGGATAGAGTCCTTCGAGGAGACTAAAGGCTTCATTATGATTAGCACAATTCAAGATGTTGACATATGCAACAAGAGTCACAAAATTACAATGGTGAGTCTCAGGTCGCGGTCCCGACCATTCTATGCATCTCGACTTCAACTCCATGGACTGTCAGCAGAGCCCTGCTCTCTAGCAATCCTCTCGAATTCCATATTGCGCGTGTTGGAGGAGTCAATTCGATGGCTGGAGCCCCCAATGGGAGCCTTGCATTCCGGGCACCGAGCACTTTCCATGGCCCCCCCACACTGTGAAAAACCAATCACAATCAGTCTAAACTGAACTAGCAATAAAATATCACAAACTTCAGTAATGACAAAGGTATGCCCATTTTGACAATTATAAAAGTGTCCGCTGTGGGCTATACGAGCGATATTTAGTCCCGTCAAAAGGAGAGGCAAATCAAACATACAGAAACCAAACGACCGTACAATATCTTCAAGTTCCTGGGTTGAAACTGGTTGGTACAGCACTCCGTTCATAACCGAATATTCAAGCTTGTCGCATTCTTTCTCCCATGCATCGACCTTCTTTCGACAGTTCTCGTTCAACCATTTGCGCGCCTCTTGGAGATCAGCTAAGGTGGAGAGGGTAGGTATACTCTGAAGATACATCCTCTGGATGAGGTCGGAACCTTGTCGTAAGAGAACCTTGTAGTCTCCAACATCCCCTGACAATTTCTCTCGAGCGCTTGAGTCATCTAAGCCCATCCGGAACATCTCCGAACGCTGCACCATAGTATCCCATCTGAATGACTCGAAGCTGAAACGAAGTTTGTGAACAGAAGCACGCG
>Ga0153955_100166_pt1 | contig 46292 bp, 48 predicted proteins | sample TSFL039MetaG_FD_104744 | JGI IMG/M metagenome (GOLD analysis project Ga0153955, IMG submission 104744) | Attine ant fungus gardens microbial communities from Florida, USA - TSFL039 MetaG | ecosystem: Host-associated > Fungi > Mycelium > Unclassified | place: USA: Florida, Wekiwa Springs...
AAGAGGCGAATTGAAAGGGGCATTTGGTAGTGGCTTTGCCTATATATTCCTTTCTCACCGTCACCGTCGCCTAGTGGACTTCTGTTTATTTTTGGAGCTACATTGCAAATGTGTCACATCACACTCTCGATCTTTGTTAAATGATTGTCACGACAACCCGGTAATCCTGATCCAATATTCGGCTAAGGACAGAACCCCTGACCCCAAAACTGAGATAGATAGAAGTTGGAGGTCTCCGGAACCCTCGCACTCAAATGAGTTTGGTTGATGGCACGGCCGAATGTCATGATGAACGTCTCAACCTCTGGTCTTCTACAATGTTGATAGAACCAGAAATAAACAACATATAGCCTTGGGTGATTTAGGTTTGATAGCACTAGGAAACACAAACTAGGCTCGTGACGGGATAAAAGATAAATTCTGGCCAGATTCTCTGCGAAAGAAATCAGATATTACTTGATATCCTACAAAACCCAGAGTTGAGTTCTGGCTGTTGCTATCGAAAACAACAATTCATATCAAAAATTATTAGAGGTCCCTGGAAAAGAGAAGGCAATATATGACTACAGATAGATGCTCATCTATAATGATTGGTCCAACCTTCATATTTTGGCAAGTGGTAGGAGTTGGATATCTCTCAATCCCTATAGGTTTTCCATGCTGTCAAAGATTGTCTTGTCCTTGCAATGAAATTATGACTAAGTGGTGCAACACATATGCTGAGGCCAACATCACTCAAAGTTTGCAATTTCTACTGAGTCCTTTCTTCTGTCTTGGTCCATTTCATCCCCTATCCATGTCAAAGACTAGGTAATAAGATGACAGATGTCTAGGGCCCACCAGGGGTATGCCTAGGCACAATACCAGAAGTTGAAGCCAAGCCCTTTTGAAAATTTGTAAACCAGGGCTTGACAACAAGGCACAATACACAAGTTGAAGCCAAGCTTATAATACGTGTTCTATTGATATCAGTCATCCTTTCATCTATATCGCATCTATAAACCTTTGTTGTTAAGTATGAATCATGTTTAACATTACTATTATCTGCTCCTGATTGGATCCTGCAGCTTATCTATATAGATAATGGTGATGGGTTATTACTATCTCAGAATCGAGTGGCGCTTCTGCCTGACCTAGCTTTTCAAATAACTTTGTAAAGGTTGCTGAGGCTCGTCCTTCACTATTGATCTTTCGGTCTTAAAATGTTTGTTGTTACATCTACCCAGAAATCACAATGCAACAGGATACATTTTGGAAATAATCGAAATTCTCGTATTCCCAAAAAAAGAGCATTTCCAGTATCCGCCGTCTTGCCAACCGTCGTAGGATACAAAAGCAGCTTGTGTGATTGAGACGAGTGGCAACAGCTGTGACTGACAACCATGTGCAAAGAGCTCCACAGATGAATTGTCAGCGTCAAAAACCGAGCGCCAAATCCATAGATATCAAGATCAATATTTGTCGGATACAAATAACGGATTTTGATATGTCAAAAATCCAAAACCTCTCAGTTCATTCTGCCCTCGGTATGACGACGATGGTATCTTAGTCTGTCCCAGTCCCTATTCGAAGTAACAGAGAACAGGCATATTTGATAGATTTCAGCAGCTCTGATTGGGTCAATTCAATTATTTTCATTCCTGCCCAAACACATCAAACGCATCAACAGCGTACGATGCGACGATCAGGTCAAACGCGAATTATCACGGGCCGAATCATTTCCGGATCATTTGCCAGGACGACAAGAATTGCTACTACCGAGCTTCACTTCCTCTACCACAATGTCTCCAATCACTATCGTTGTCGATGCGGTGAATCACAACCCTTGATCGTTCTGCCTCGGGTTACTGATATTTTATTTTTCATGGCAGATCCTATTTGATATGGATGGGTGAGAGTTCTTCGCATCTACATATCAATTCACTGGCACAACGATGAGCATCGGTGAACGTCTTTTGTTCATGTCAACCGTCCATCGGCATATCAACCATCAGTCATTCACTCACCACCCCTACTGGATGATTGCTTCAGTTGACTGAAATCTTGGACCATCTGTAGTACCCTCATAGATTCAACTCCAGGCGTATACAAGGCATGGGAGACATTTGCTACCGACTACGCTCTCGGAGACTATCGCGAAATCACCCATGCAACACACGGGAGGAGGTTATATGATACCCTGAGAGAACTTTGCAAGATCAAGGACGAGACCAAATTACTGGTGAGTCGAAATTGCCCAACATAAGTCATCACCACCTTCAATCGAGCTCACATTCATGGAAAGTCCGAAATTGATCGATTCGAGGACGAAGTGATTGAGGGCAGCCCAACGGCCCTACCTGGCGCTATCAAACTTGTGTCTGGGGTAAAGTTGATTCATAATGGATTATTCATTAGAAGGCTGATATAGTACAGTTAAATTCTTCCGGAGCTAAGTGGACTATTGTCACATCAGGTAGGTTTAAAATGATCTTTTTCCCTGGTTGGATGTTGATATAGTCACTCCTATAAAGCTTCGCGCAGTTATACCCCTCGCGCTCTCGAGAAGGCAGGTGTTACAGTTCCTCGGCTTGGGATCATCACAGCCAATGATGTGGCTCATGGGAAGCCTCACCCTGCCCCATACCTTGCCGGGGCTGCAATATGCAAAGTCGAGGCTCAACATTGCACGTAACGCGTCCTGTCATTATGAAAGTAATGCTTACTTTTATTTATCAGGTCTTGTTGTTGAAGATGCCATTTCTGGTTTGAAAGCTGGCAAGGCTTCCGGAGCATTAACTCTTGCAGTCTGTACCTCTACTGAGCGTGCTATCCTCGAGGCAAAAGGGGAACCAGACTACATCGTGAGAGACCTCACATGGTGAAGTTCTCCCTTTAGCAGTTGCGAAATCACAGTGAGCTCAACAGGTTCTACCATCAGCGTATCCGCAGAGTCGCTGCCAGATGGCAAGCTCAAGGTTCATATCAACGGCGACTAGAAGTAGGACTTGAGTTACAGACCATTATATCTCCTCTCGGGGATTGGAGGAATATTATAAAGTATCATAAAGATCATCTTTGTATGAAACACAGACCGCACTAGAGTTATTAATTTCTCAAAGATCTTAAAACTGCTATCCAAGAACAAACAAGTTTCATCTGCTTCGTTACGCCCTGATGGGATAGATCCTTGGAGTGATGAATGACCATCGTCTGTCAAGATATCATGGTCGTGACGAATGTCGTCAGGGTGCCTCCATCGGCTAAAGAAAGGATCAAGACTGTTAGTGACGCTGTCCGGTCACCGCAAACTTGAGCTCATGGTTATAAAATGACCCCCTATCTGGTGTTCGTCTTCGTCCGTCCCTTCGCTTTCTTACCGATCTGTGATCGTTTGAGCATTTTTTTTCTTTTCTTCGCCTTTTTTCCCTTCGACTCGTGTCCTTGACTTGGCCCAATAGATCACTTTCGTTCAGCCCTTTTCATTTGTCAATTATCAAGATGCAGATGCATGCCGTTTTCGTCACTCTTGCACTTGCGCTGGCTACCTCTGCACGTCCTCCTTTTAGTCGTCGTGCTGATTTCACACTCAAGAATGGACAAGATGCTATTGCATTGAAGTCAGTAGTTGTTGACACCCCCTTGTTGTTCAGACACTGATACTGATATTTCTGCTTCTTAGTGAGAAGTTCAAAACTCTTTCAGCCGATTCCTCCTGCCAGACAGGGGAGGATGCTTGTGTTAACCAACAATTCGCCCAGTGTGTGAACGGAAAATTTGTTCTTCAAGCATGTGCACCTGGAACTGTGTAAGCCGTTCTCGCTTTTTTGTAGACGCACCTCTAACACTTCAAGCAGCTGTACTGCTCTACCTTTAGAAAACAAGGCTGGAACATCTGTCACCTGCGATTCCCAAGCTGATGCTGATGCTCGCATTGCCGCGGTAAGGAGTGTGAAACTCTCGTTCGAAAACTATCTTTTCACATGGTCATCGAATAGACTGGTGCTACCAGCGCCGGAGGCAACAACACTGGCGGAAACGGAAATGCTACTACCGGGAGCGGAAATGCCGATACTGGCAACGGCAAAGCCAGCAACGGAGACAACAATAATGCTGCTTCAGGGGATGCCGCTGGAAACAATGGTGACCCCCAGACATCATTAAGTTGGTGGTTCTACTCGTACCATGCAGGCGTGATTCTGACATAATTCCAGCCCTCGATCCTGCTGTGATTGGCAAAGGTTTCGCAAATGATGGCCAAGATCAACCCGTAGCTGGCCAAGTTGCATCTCTTACATCAACCAACAACTTCATCAACTTCTGTCTGACTGTACCTAACCTTAAAATTACCGATGGTCAACAAGTTAGCGATGGTTCGTGTAACCCTGTCCCAATGGGTTCAATCCCATCCAAGACTCAAATGCCTTCGGCCAAGTTTGTCTTCCCGCCCAACGGAGGAAACGTGACGGCCAACCAAAAGTTTACCATCCAGATGGCGATCAAGAATTTGGAGACTGGCAACTTTGTCAATGCTGACAAGAACTACTTCGGTGCTCCTCAACAGTTGAACTCTCAGGGCGTTATTCAAGGGCACTCACACGTTGTGATTGAGCAACTCAGCTCTCTTGATCAAAAAGACCCCACAGATCCTACTATCTTTGCATTCTTCAAGGGTTTGAATGGAAAGGCGGATGCCAAAGGGATTTTGACTGCAGATGTTGATAATGGTCTTCCTGCTGGTGTCTACAAGCTCTCCTCGATCAATACTGCGGCCAATCACCAGCCTGTCCTGGGTCCTGTTGCCCAGCACGGCTCTCTCGACGACGCAGTTTACGTGAGTCTGATATAATCGATTTTACCCGAGATGTCACTCACCCTTTTCTGTTAATAGTTCACCGTCCAGTAGAACTTGTGACTTCAGTGGTTAGTGGTTGATGCATGTAAGATATGACCTGAATAATACACAATATAACTCCTAAAGAACAGCGATCTTGATATCTTGTCCATTGGAGATAATAAAAATGATGTTCGAGATACCTCGGAAAGAAGACAATATAAATTTGCTGCGAGTCATATGCTCGGGGAACAAATTAACTGTCTAGGCGGCAGTCGATGTGCATTGATCAAGACAAGTTTCGGAACAGAGTGGATTGTAATTTAATCTAGTCCGACATTTCAATTTATTTTTCAAGAGGTCGGCTCAGCAGCCTCGAGTGGGGGTGGACCTTCACCATCCGATTCGTCATCGTCATCATCTTGTATATCAGGCACGTCTGGACCACCACTGCCACCACTGCCACCAGCCTGCATTTGCGCCATCATCTAATTGGAGAAATTGTCTGCACGATGCATGCGGAGGACGTGCTTTACTTACTTTTTCAAAGTCCATGCCTCCCATGCCTCCCATACCTCCCATGCCTCCCATACCTCCCATGCCTCCCATGCCTCCCATGCCTCCCATACCTCCCATACTATCGGCATCAAAGTCATTTTGATCAGGCGCACCGTCCTGTTCGTCTTCGTCTACCCATCTGTTAAAGTTGGTTTTGACGAAATTATTTCGGAGTTCCGTGAGGCGAGGCCAGTATTCCGCTTTGATATTTTTCTTTTGGAGCTTGAGATCGAGACCACGAGAACTGAAAATTTTTGAGGATTTCTTTCAGCAGGAACATCAGATGCTGTCACGATTCACGAGATAGAGGAAGACCAACCTCAGGAACAATTTCATCGAAAAACTTGATTTCGAAGTCGTATTCCTTTTGATGATCCTTGTCACTGTAGGAGGATGTTGTGAATCCGTTGCGATGAGTATGGATTTGCGACTCACACTCCGGCTGTGGCCTTGAAGGTCATGGTTTTGTCAGTGAGAGAATAGTCCATGGTCGGCTCGTTGATATCGGGGAGATTCACGGTGAGGTATATGATGTTCTGTGAACGGCGTGAATGATTTGTGGAAGGGCATACTAAAAGGAGAGCCCGCCTTGGATTCATCTGACTCGCTGCTGCGCTGGGCCCAGAGGATCTCAGGATGGTGGTGCATGATGGGAAAAAACGAAGAAGGAGAAGGAAATCTGTGGAAGGGATGATGGATGACATAAGCGGACGCTGTCTGTGCTCAGCCATGTGGTGAGTATGTTTTCTTTGTTTTGTGCAAGTTGAAGAAAAGACATGAGCAGGTGCACTCGCTGGTTTCTGCCGCTGCTGCTCCTTCCGCTGCCAACCGCCCCGCCCTTCTTCCTTGTTCTCTTCCTCATTTCACTCACCATGCATGCCAAGCCCTGGTCAGTCCATCTCCTCTCAGCTTGTCTTTGCTGACTTTTTTCAGTTTCTACTGCATCATCCTTCTTTCCACCCTCTTCGTCTCCTCCTGCTACTGGCAGCCTTTTCCGACAGATACTCCGCTCTCCACACCCTGGTCGGAAAACATCTCCACATTCACCGACGCCATCAATGCCACTCTGCCCCCAGATTTGCCCCGTCCCGCTGTCATCAGAGCTGCGGACCGCTGTTGGTGCGATTTCACCAATGGGGCTTTTTTCGAGCCCTTCAACGTGTCTCATTGGGAATATCTGAGCGTCCAGCGTTTGAAGGACAGTCTAGAAAAGAAACACAAGTCTTCAGAGAAACCTCTGCAGGAGCATCTGCGCGAACTACCGGATCCACTTGGCGGTCTAAACTCAATCCACAACCCCGGGAACAGCACCTTATCTAACGTCTGGTCCACTTTGAAGATGTTCACTCCAAGTGTATATCGTCCTCTCTCGAATTACACCGAGCCCGATGAGGTCATGCCCAGCGAGCCATCAACTCTTCTAGAAACTTCACATTCTGAAGGCATACCACTCAATGCAGACGTCAAGTGCCTTCCTCTGATTCGGAAGGAGTACGACCTCGAGCGATATGGATTCAGCATAGTATTAGATTTCAGCTGGTCTTGATACTAGGATAGCACCCTAGGTACTTGTTGCACGCTGTACACTAGACGAATCAAAGAGTTCCTCGTGGGAAATAGCTTAAGACAAAATTGGCCACCCGGAACGCTCATCGTCATATCACTTCTCTGCGTGATATCTCCACCTTTTCACTGTGCAATGAGCTCTGACTTTGGGGAGAGGGTGAATGGGTCAAAGGCAAATAAACGACGGAATGCTCAACCTACCCATTCAGAAGTTCCTACCAAACTAGAATCTCTTCAGAAGACCCTCCTCGCCCCGTTTAACCACAAGAAAACAGATTCTGCTCGTATCCTGTCAGATTGTCCGTGTCATATCTTACCGTGTTTCTTGTCTGTTGATTTCTGGGATTTTTCAAACAGTGGCCCCCGTGATAATGACTCCTCGTCTGATTAGTGCTGCGACAACTTTCTCCACTCGGTCACGGACATCCGTTTGCACAAGTTCAAAACTCGATTTTGCAACAATTGGCAGAGTCCCCATGCGGCTAGGCTTCGGTACCTCTCATAGAATGACATCGCGTGAACTTCAAATAGTTGAAGCATCAGAAGAATTGCTGGAAGCTGATTTTCCGGAACCTGAAGGTGTAGCGTCAAATTTCAGTTTGTTGCGTGGTTTTGAGGCAACCATCCCGAGTGCAGATAAAAGTCGGACAAGACGGCGACAGATACGCCATGTGGAGACTCCTAAACTTGGCCTGAAGAAGCTGGGGATGAGCGCACGAGGATTGATAACTGAAGAGGAGGATAATGACAGTCGAAGCACGCTCAGTGAGGGAGATGTGGTACTTGTGGGAAGTCAAAATTCGAAGCGGAGAGGAAGGGAGAGTTTGAGCGCTTCGAAGCGGTTAGGAAAAGAGGAGCTGATGCGGCAACAACAAGAGATTATGCAGGATAAAGAGAACCTTTATGTTCGACGGGTACGGTACTGTTGAGTTCTCAGAACAGCTTTGGCTTATATCGGGCAGAGTCTTATCAATAACGAGATAGAGGAGATCATGAGCAAAATTGTCACCCTTAACAACATACGGGCTAAGCTGGAGAAAGATCTTCTACGGTCACAGGAAGATGAACTGGAACTAGACGATGAGCGTGAGTCTACTTCGCCATTGCTATCTCAGCGTTTTGACTTGGAAATAGTTCAGGGAGTCCGGGAGAGAATTGACTTTGAACAGTCAAACGGCAAAGTCTCTGCCGTACAGACAGCGCATCTCCCACCCACTACCAGGCGCAGAAAGGGTGTGTCTCATGTTATCCAAAGGAGTTGCATCACTTATCAGGGACCAGGCCTCGCTTTCCTCCCATCAGAGCATGAAGAACTTCCTCCAGGGGTTGCGTTTATGGTATGCTTGGCGCAGTTCCTCTGAATCCGTGCTCAGCGCCTTGGTATCAGACCCTTGAGAGTCATGCGTCTCCAATTAGTGCGCTCGACTTTTCAGAACCCTATGGAACGCTTGTCACCGCATCTCATGAAGACGCGCAGCCCCGCGTGTGGGACCTCATTTCGGGGACAGAAATTGGTCGGTTGCGGGGTCACAGCAGTGGAGTTAAGTCGATACAGGTGGAAGATCACATTTGTCTCACAGGTGGCGAAGATGGGCATGTGAGAATATGGGATTTGAGCATGGTTGATGACGAACCTGAGGGGAGAGGTGACATTGTGAAGTTGGGTGATGTAGCAGAAGAAGTGGAGGGTGAAACAGGAGAACCACTAGAGCGCCCTCATGGTATCAGGAATGGTATAGAGAATGAGTCTCAGGACGGTTCCTGTCTCCGAGTGCTGAGTGGTCATACGAAGGCAGTGACAGCATTATATTTTGAGGATGAATGCTTGGTATGCACTCTCTTATCACTACATTGCCGTGCTTTGTCTTATACTATGGTTTGTAGGTCACTGGCGCCTCGGATAAAACTTTGCGGCAGTGGGATCTATCTACAGGTCAATGTGTCATGACAATGGACATTCTGTGGGCAATCTCACATCCACCCATTCAGACACCTGGAAGCAATATCTTTTCCAGCACAACTGCAGCTACTGGTACTCCATCCGTCCTAACGCCATTGGCGGCGGATGGAGGCTGGAGTGCGTACACTGATTTTGTAGGTGGGGTGCAGTTTTGGGGCTACGGACTGGTGAGTGGAAGTGGTGACGGTGCCGTTCGGATGTGGGATAGTGAGTATCATTCTCGTACATTTTTCTGTCATGCTGATATTTTTTACGAGTGCGTACTGGTCAGGCACACCGTACATTGCAGGGACATACCGGGCCTATAACATGCCTACAGTTCGACGAGATTCATATTGTCAGTGGTAGTCTTGACAAAACAGTTCGAGTGAGTATGCCTATCATTACCATTGGGAGTTTGTCTCCAACCGGCATTCGGTACTGGCTAGATATGGGACCTTCGGACAGGCGGGACTTTCGAAACTATCAGTTATGACCATGCTGTTACTGCTTTGCAGTTCGACTCGCGGAAGATTATTGCCGCTGCCGGCGAAAATGCCATAAAGGTGAGTTTACGAAATTTCTCAGTTCCTTAGCAAAATCAATTTACACTATATCAGATCTTTAATCGTACAAGCATGCAACAGTCAGCTTTAATAACTAATGGACATACACAACCTGCAGAAAAGTTACGCTACATGGATAGGTACTTGGCTACAGGTGGCCGGGACTCAACAATCAAAATATGGTCTTTGTAAAGTCTTAGAATACACTAACTTGAACATCGTCCGCAAGCCCGTGACCGAAGAAGCATAATCACGTGGTTATTTCAACTACGCGTCACGGACATGTCCTAATTATAGATCATTCAATATCTCTGCCCGCTTTCCATGACTTTTTCCGGCTCCATTTCAGAGAAGGGTACTTCCAGCACTCAGGAGACATACACTTCAGATGTCTCTCTTCCCAGGTCAGCGTTTCACGGGTTGTCCATTGCTCAAGGTGTCGTTTTCGAGGGCTGCATGCTCAAAGAGATAGCATCGGGTAGTGATAGCACCAAGTCGACATACAAGCAAATAGATAGATCTATGTACTGACAGTATTGCATAGGTCCTGCCACACTCATGTGGAAAGTGTGATTGTGATATCATCAGACGAGGAAGAAGAGAAGGAGTGAGCAGATTCGTGTCCTATTTGGAAGGGTAGTTGACTCTGTCTTTTAGAGTAAAAGCTATTGTGGCTCTTGACTCGTCAGAAAATCAGGCGCATTGGTCAAGTTTAGATTCGGGAAGTGAAGGTTTGAATGAAATGCTGTAAGATGCCTTTCACTTGTTTGTTAATCATTCACAGTAACTCAAGAGCCCAAAGGAAGCACCGCAAAACTCCAAATGCAGGGAGACGTCTTGCAGTGACTCGTAGGATAATCGAGAGCTCTGAGTCAGAAGAGAATTCTGGGCCACACTCACAGCTCAAATATGCTGCGAAGCAATCGACGAAGAAACATTTGACTGGAGAGATTATTGAACTTACAAGCTCTTCAGATGAACGTGGTCATTCCATACCACAAGGGCCGCGAACAAGTCCTGAAAAAGTGTCGCAGGAGAACTTTCCACCCTATTTGATGCAAAAAGATGATGGCGCTATCTTGATACTGTGAGTGACTGCTTCATTTTGAGGTTCCACCAGGTAAGATAGCTCTTTCTCAGCGATGAACCAAGAAGGGCAAAGAAACCTGTTCGGATTGCCGTACCATCAAAACGTCCACCTTTGGAACAGTGGAAAGATTCAACTAACACGAATTCAGATAGACCAGCGTCTAGCCTATCGCTTGAACCACCTTCTCTTGGTGATAACCCATATCCTCACGCAAAAAAAATCAGCACGCCCATTAGGTGTAAGATCACACAACCAAAATCAACCGCCCGCAAGTCTAAGAAGGCTACTGAAGAGGCGGAGCAAGCTAGGCGGGAAACATATGCCCAAGAATTATTCGACGAATTGAACAAATCAGTTTTTGGAAATGGCTTACTCGAGAATACCAAGCTCAATTGGAATAAGCGACTGTTAACTACTGCAGGCAAAGCCAAGTATCGGCGGTATGTTTTTTTTCTGTATCATAGATGATTTATTTAGGTAAATAATAATGTTACACGTCAAGGTCAAGGGATGGCATCGAAACATCGGAAATTGAGCTTGCTACGAAAATTCTGGATTGTGACGGTGAATCATCTTACGAATGGTGGTAACCTGATCTAATCCCTCTCCTAGAGAGAATCAGGAACACCCTCTCCCACGAGATGTGTCACCTTGCTACTTGGGTTATAGACAGGAAACTGGACGAGAATCACGGAAAGCTCTTCAAAATTTGGTATTTCTGCTAGTGTTCAGCTGTACCATATGGCTCATGATTTTGTATCAGGGCGTCCAAAGTCATTAAAAGGCGACCAGATATCGAAATAACCGTACTTTTTGTCCTTTTCTACGTCATTCTGAATTACCCTTAACTTATACACAGACCCGGCATACTTACCAAATCTCTTATCCTTACAAGTGGGGTAAGCTTTCCCTTGCCTCCTGAAATCATTCTCTCATTGTAATTCTCACCTCGATAGAGTGCCAAAAATGCCAAAAGATGTGAGGCACAGATACAGTAACCATTCCATTCTTCATATTGAGCAAGATATAGATATGGTCGCTACAGCAAATCCATTCGGCCAGATGAGTGTGGCAAGCATTTCTTGAACTTGAAAAATTGAGATTTTTGACGAGACTCGTTAGTCTGTGGAGCCTGCCGTGAGGGGCAGCTTATTCCCTTATTTACTATAAGGAAAAGAACCAAAACAAAGTCGCAAGGTATGTTGTCTGACACTGAGTCCTTGAGTAAATACCAATCAATCGACAGACCTACCAAAGTCTCTGCTTCTCACAACTAGGGCAGAACAGACAAATCCTGAAGTTGACTCTGAAATGGAAAATTTGACAACGGCTGTGGCTGAGACGCATCTATTCTGATCGATTTAATGGGTCCTTTTCCCACCCGCTCCCTCGGCTGCATCGGCTGCAACTTCCAAATGCGTTAATTACTGGAGAAAAATTTTTACTTACCAATTGGATCAACTTTATGTGTCTTGATCTATGCTGGGACCCAAAAGGATGGTAAACTATGCCCAAATGGGGTGAAGCCTGAAAAATTGCTTGGTTCCAATGGTGTAGCAAAGCTAGTGATATTTTCAGTTGTAGATTGAATAGTCCAGTGATGCTTTTTTTAGTCTTGGTGGCATATTGGTCATAGCGGACAGAAATCAATATATGTCACCATCTTTGATATCGGAACATTGCCTTGAAATTCTGTATACAATCTAGGGAAGAAGAAACTATTCTATTAATTCTCTGTTGATAAATTTTTCAAATGTCACCTTGCAGGTATTGAAAAGGACCGTCGCAGTGATACCTTTGCAGTAGTAGGGGAGGATGACATCAGAAAGGGTGGTACCACATCAGTCGTATGGAAAGGAACTTGTAAACCTCTAGATAATGGAGAACCTCAGTTGTCGCAATAACAAGTTGACTACTGAGACTTATTTGTAAAAGCGGGTAATTTTTTCGTGGTTATGATGATACACTCTCAGTTTAAGTTTATCTGAAAGCTACAAACAAATTCCAGTGTTCAAAAAATCTGATATACGTGTAGGCTACGGTGGCGCTCGAGCACCGCGTTGGAAAACATCAATAATGTGTGACATATCCAAATGGCCACCGTGACATTAATGCTCTTTCCTATAAACAAACCAACCGATAATCGGAGATTGAACTTTAATTCTAGAACTGCATGCTATAGTATACTGGTTAATCCAGTTTGTATTGTAGAACCAAGTTGGTAATTTGTCAGTCTACTTTGTCCCCATTGTTCTATATACTGACCTTTCTGGTGGTATGTAGTTCCTCATCAAAATGACACATGACGCTGTTTGGTTTTCTCGTCCGAGGAAGTTTGGAAAGGGTAGCCGCCAGTGGTATGTCTTTGCCTTGAGTTCCTCGAGCCTGAGGGTTACATTTTTCTTGCACTAGCCGCCTTTGTGCACATCAAGCCGGTCTCATACGCAAGTACGGTCTTGATCTCTGCCGTCAATGTTTTCGCGAGAAATCGGCTGCCATGGGTTTTGTCAAGGTTCGTGCACCATTTTTGTGCGGGATTCAACAGCTCAAGAATTAGTAGAATCGGTGAAATTTCGTCAAAATGTCAGCTTGACCCTCGGTAGTGTGCAAAATATTCGAGGAATGATAGAATGTCCCACAAACCCATGCACACATGTACATGACCAGTTACAATAAAGTACTCCACTGTTCTTGGTTCACCTTACAAGCTGTTTCCAAATTTGTGCAGAAAGGTCAATCTTCCAAGTGTAAATTAACGACTCGATACAGTTAGCATGAAACTACAGAATGACAAATGGTGCTGCAATGATACTGAAGGCACGACCTAGTAAGAGTCAATGTTAAAAGATAGCCTAGTACAAATGAGTTTGTAAATGAAATGATAACACAGAAAGCATGGAAACAAACAATGGGTCTGAATACGCTAGCAGAATACAACACACGTGGAGATTCGGAGCACCACTCCAAACGTGGCAAATGGCTAGGAGAAACACAACGGAAAGTTGGACGGAGGTAGATGGAGATGCGTGCAACCGGAAATATTAAAATGATGATATGTCCACAATTGAGAAGATTCACGAGATGATACCAAATTCCTTGGCGTACACCTTAGATTTACATCCCGTAGCCGCTAAACGCAGATCTCTGGTACGGATCACTGAGGGTATTCAGCAAGCCACCGTTGAAACCATTGTGAGGGCCGATACCCTGGTTGTGGTTCGAGGCGCTCTGCAGTACATAGCCATCAATACCCTCAGGAAGAGGACTAGGAAGATGGGATTGAGCGAAACCTGCTTGTGTTTGATTAAGACCGTAGATGTTGAAATTGCCAAGATACACGTCAGAAAGGTTGCTTGGGATGCCCTGGGCGAGATGGCGACGGGACGTGTGGCCTGGACTCAAACCTTGGTTGGTGAGGGTCATGTTGACAAATTGATCGTGGCCACGGAAGGCACTATATTCTGCAGTCTGAACCTCGCGTTGCAACTTGTTTTGAATGCGTTTGCCATAAGGGGTATTGCGGATGAGCGGGAGGACGGGACGAATGCCCTCGACGAGCAGAGCTCGTTGAGGAGGTTCAGCGTAGTCCAAAGCGGTCTGAATTCCCATATCAAAGCCAAAAACATCAAAGAGGAAAATGACGCACCTGAACACAGTAGTTGCCGTACGAATCACGCAATAACTTTTCTAGCCGACTGCGGTTCAGAAGTTCGTCAATCAAAGTCTTCCGAGTACCATGCTCAGCGACACGAATGCACTGCAACAACATGTTAATCTAAATCAAGCCACATGGAGGGAATCTAGGCAAACCTTCTCAATAACATTCGAGCTGAACTTTTGAACTGAAAGAGCGCAGACATTGCCTTGAAATTGACGAATAACAGCATCACTAAACCGACTATCGTTCAGATCGAGAATGTATTGAACAACCTTAATTGATCACTAGTCAGTTTTCTCACCTAGAAACTTGGACTTATTTCAACTCACATAATTTCCATAAGGGTCTTGGACAAGAGTCAAAGCACAAAAGGTAATCTCATTGACGAGTTGGATCCTCTGATGCTCTGAAGCATGATCAATACATCTTTGAAGGACACAACAACCATGACGATGTGTTGCAACTTCAACGCAGTTGGCGGCAACAGCATTATAAATGAACTAGAAGGCTTCTATATCAGTATACATTTCAAGAGACGGAAGCTGGCAGACTCGCCTGATTATCCTCGGCCACAAGTTTGTTGAGGCACTTCTGGATGACGTGGTTACCATTGAGATCCTTAATAAGAGCTACTACATGGAGGCTAAGGGCGAGGATGATAGAGTGGATCTGATGTGCTGAGCTACAAGGCAGAAAAGGATTAATCAGGATTATCTCACCTGCCGTCTAGTAGACAAGAAGTCAATCATCTTCTGGACAGCCCGGGTTCCATGCATATTCAGGGAGATTCTGACGAGGTTCTGTGCAACAGATTCACAGATGAGGTTACGCTGTTCATCTATTGCGAACTCCAAGAGTTTCTGGCAAAGATAATTGCCAAATGGATCTAGAAAGGTTTGAATTGACGTAATCTTCAATGATAGAGAACGTACCTATCATGAGCTCGGCAAAGTGATTGAAGGTCTCGCGGAAGATCATATCCCGATGCTCAGGTAAACCTTCTTCGAGCTTCTTCTGGAGATATCGGCAACCATGCTGATCTTTGCAAAGCGTAGCAATCTCTCCTTGAAGGTCCTCCAGGTGGGTTCCAGTGAAACGATTAACTGAAAGAATTGTTCAGTTAATACTAGTAAGTCTATGTCAGAAGAATGGCTCACATTCCCTGTCCATGTCCCGCTTGTGCTTTGGTCCATGCAGCCCATTCATCTTCCCATCCGGGGCACTCGCACCAGGTCTGATACCAGGACGGAAATTCTGCTGATACAATGCAGTGGACCCCGTAGATCTGTAAAAACTCTCAAAGAAAGTTCAGTACACTTTAGAAAAACACTCACACATTATAACGGCTGCTGTCGACAGATCCATTCAGATCATAAGGTGACTCGAGACCATACTAAGAGTGTATCAACTTATAAACCAAATTGACAGATAGATGACACGTACTTCATCAGGACCAGGCTGTATTGCGTTGAAGCTGAGGCCACCATTATTAGATGACATGCGGGTTAAAGATGCTTGAAGATCATTAGAACCTGAAAACGCATCAGCAACATGCTGGGAACCAGGCGTCCCGATTCGGGCATTGAGGGGCTGTAAGTCGGGTGTCAACGAACTACCGGAGTTCAAGGGGTGCATCGAAAGGCCTAGGGGCGTAGTGGGGACAGACCGAGTCGTTGTTGACAAGTTATCTACAAGACCCGGTGGCGAATTTCTTCGCGACAAAGGGAATTGAACAAGCCGAGGGGGTTCTACGACGAGCGGCGTCGAAGACGCTGAAGCATTACCAGTGAGCGACTTGATGGAAAAATCATCGGAAGGGGTAGACAGAGTGAGATTTGGATTAGTTACGATGCGACGTTCGGACCTTAAGGCAATCCCCGGAGGTCCACGAGAGTGACCATTAAAGTGGTCCCACTCTGCAGAGTTTTCGCGGTTCTGCTGTGATAACTGGGCCAAATCCAAAGCCACAGAAGATTTGGATACCTGATTGAGCGAAATGCTCAGCAGGATATGATTGCGAACAAACTGTCACTGACCTTACTGCCGATAGTATTCGGGTACTTGTCATCATCCGAAGTTGGTAAATTCCTCATAGCGTCTGCAGGAAAAGTTAGAGAGAATCATGAAATGGGTGGATAAGCGTACTATGCATCTCCTGATCCAGTTGCTCGTCAAGCATCACTCCAGGGTTATACGTACTCGCGTATCGTGCGCCTTCATCGTTGTTATACCTAGAATTACTTCTGAACACGATGGAAGCGGATGCCGGACCGGGAGCTGGTGAAGCTCGGTTGGAACGTTCGGTGGCGAAAGAGAGGCCTTGAAGATGTGATGCAAGTTCCTCATCATGCTCACTAGCGGAGGTCCGGCGGCTTGCAGGCATACTCTTAGCGCCTGCAGAGCGGGAAAAACCATGCGCACTGCTAACTGAAGGCGTGACCGAATCAGGAGAAAGACTGACGGTTGGGGCATAGGTCACAGATTTTCCTTTGTCTGTCGCAGTCCCAACCACCTTGGATTCGGCATCTACGGTGTGTTGTATCCTCCCATTCCTCCCAGGATAAACTTCCCCTGCAAGCATCGTACCGATGCGCGGAGGTGTCGTGGGAGCAGAAACTGCAAGATGCTGCATGCCATTGCCGCTAGTGTCTAACGGAAGACTCAAGAGCTCTTGTGCCTGCTTTTCTTCAAGAGCACGCATTTGGTCTTCGAAGAGCTTGCGCTGGATAGCACGCTGATGTTCGTGTTCAAGACGCTTCAATTCGACGCGCTAATACCAGGTTACTGGGTCAGATGAGCGACTAATGAAAATTTATGTACGCACAGAAGACATGTCGGACGTGTTACCTCCCAACCTCGCGGCCTGGGAATAGTGAGCAAGTAACTGGGCACTCAGCGCGAGATGGCACGTACCGAGTCAGCTAGGTCTAAAAACGCAGGCGGACTCTTCTTTCTACTGTCGTCAGAGGTGGCATGATTATCAGTAGTAGTAGGACTAATGTTCTCCAGAGGACTATTCATAACGAAAGCTGAAGAGTATGTGGGAGATGAAAGGGAAGATGTATTAGAGACACCACGAAATGAGGCTAGTTGCACAAAGGTTCTTTGCTCTGAGCAAGTAATTCAGCTCGGTGTTAGTGAAGTGGAGCCACCATAAATACTAACCTGGAAGCCGAGGTGAGCCCCTTGTGTAGGACTGTTGATACAATGGCTGATATGCTGAGAGAGGCTAAGAGCTAAGACAGGAAAGACGACGAGACTGACCCTTTTGATGCTCTTGTACTCAACAAGAGGGTAATGGTAGTGGTGAGAGAATGGTCAAATATAAGTACAGCGTTGAGAAATTGCTATCCCTGAAATCGAAGCCGGCAATGTCCTCTAAATTTTCAACTCCGGTCCCTGGGCTTGACTTTTGCACTACACAACATAATTCACCCGTTTTTACGCGAATACAGCTTCTCAAATATCTTTTGGCCGCAAATGTCTTCTCTGACGACCCAACACTTCTTCTCTACGCTGTCATGAGTACGCACAGATCTACAGGGTCGAGCCTATATGTAAAAAGCTACCTTAATACTACCTTCCACATGTCCAGCCCCTTTGCCATCTCGTTTTCTCAGTTCTGTATATCTAGTCACTTATATTCCACATTGCTAATAACACCTCAGCATTCCAAATTTTTTCTAAAGCGGCCATTGGGTAATCCGGGGCATATTTCATTCGCCATTCAACACGTGGCCCTGCATCCCCATCAAATGATAGCTCCGTTGAATTTCGGCAATACATATCAGAGCAAGTGAGCAAGTGGTGTGTGTGGCTTTCTCGTAGCACTGTCGAAAAAAGAAGGTTGGTTTAGCCAGACAAATGCTTCATACATCGGTCCTCCTGGCCACTCCTATGGATGCGCATCTCTTCCTGGAATATACTGGCTTAGCCCATCTGTGATCAGTCCCCAGAACCTATTGCTAGTGAAGGATCCAGACCACAGTCGGGAGTACCGGCCACCAAAAAGGCACCGAAAGTCAGCGGACAAGTACTGAACGCTATTCGCTGTTAGCCTATCGTCCAGTCATAGACAGTCAGCATAATCGAAATCCACTTCGGCACTCATAGATGTTGGCAATGATGGGTAATGGCACTAGGTTGATTGCTTATCCCCAAGCCAATGAACGTGCAGGTCAGATCCCGTTTTGGTATTGTGATCCTGATCCTGATACTACCCTGACACTGCATGGCATGTGTAGCATACTACATTATTTGAGATACATATGTAGATATACAAGCTATCAAATAAATTGATTACATGATATGCACCCAGGAAGGGGTTTTCAGAAGCTGATGGTAAATAATTTGGCCAATAATGCAAATTCCCTGCCCTGCATGTAAAGCGAATAATTTAATTCATCACATAATTTGTGTCGATCTCCCGATCCCTTCCGTAATATATTCTAATGACATTCAGTAGTGGAGCACGTATACGTATTAGGGATCGAAGCTGCCTCTGGTTCTGGCGGTTTATGGTCAATACACTCATATTGTCTTCGGCTCAGGATCTCAAGTTCTTCCATCGATGGTTTCGAATAGTCGACTCGGTCTTCCAGCGCATCTGACACGTGGACCTGTGACTGTACTCCCTCCAAATTGACGTTGACTGACGCTCGGCTTGTTGCTGGGTAGCGTCCACGCAAGAAATCTGGCAATGAAAGGCCAAGAAACGGACGCGGCTTCTTTTCTCCGAGTGCTATGGACATTACAGTAGAGCCACCTGCCGATGCCTCCAAGGGTGTGTCACTATATTCTTCTAGACTCAGTTTCCTGCTTTTTGGTGTGACTGAGCCTACGTCTGCCGAAGGTTCTGTTTCAGTGGGAGAATCTAGCCCAAGCATCGACATAGCAGGCGAATCGATTTTGCGGCTATGAACTGTCAAAGAAAGGCCATAACGGAGATATGTTAGCAACTAACTTGCCCAATATAACCTCGCCATGAGTTATTATGAGAACAAGATTCTTGAGGTTCGGCAGGGTATGCCGCATATCAAGCGTTCGTAGGTTCCGATCAACCATAAGCTGGTTGTTGTAATATCAATTTGCAATATCTCTTCTAGGTTCATGGGCTCCTCACCATCTCAATGTCTTTGTTTAGAAGAAAAACACCATATTCAAACCGATATGTATCCACGCCTTTGGAAAACAGAGGAAACCTGAAAGGTTATCAATATGAAAAAAAAGTTTATTTTCGGTGCACTTACATCCGAGGGCCAACCATGGCAGAGATACCATCCTTGATGAAACTCCGGCTACCAACACAGGTCACCGGATAGATTAATGTTTTACCTAAATACGCAGCTATTAACTGTACAAGCTGCGCGACGTATCCAAGAGCAGTAGCAACCGCGTTCCCGTTGATATTCTGATAATTTGGCATAGAGTGTGGCGGGGCAGGATCTAAAGCTGTCTGGGGTATCGGAAGTGGGACATTCAGGATGGTATACAACAACTCGGGAGGGGAATCGAGTTCGATGGGATATATTGACGCCAAGGTTGACAGAAGGCCGACGCGTAACGGAGAGAGCTTAACACGAAGCTCTTTCAGTCGATGCCTGGATAAGAATCAACTTATATATTGAAAGGGTATGATTGCACCAAAATACCTCTCGCTGTCAGCTTCTTGGGTAAGGTCGTTGAAATCTGCTATATTTGCTTCTTGAAGTATTCGAGCGGAGACCAAGGATTGTTTCCGTTCCTCTAACTCTTGACGACGTACTTCCAAATCGCTTTTTTCTGCATTCGGTGAGCCATGGCAGCAATTTATATAGAATAACAACCTACTCGCGGCGATTCCTTTGACGACTAACTTGATGGTGCTTTGGAGTGCTGCAAGTTTGAGTTGACGTTCTGATATCTTGCGCAGCTGAGATTTTGGGAACTAATGAGGTCCGAAGTATTGATCACCAAGACCGACACACCAGTGGAAACACAGGATCATCTTCAAAATGCCTATCAATCTTCTCAATCAAGTTCAAAAGGTTACTTTCATGTTCTAGTATCAATGCTTGTGAATTTACGAGCCTGGTCACCATACTGAGCGCACATTCACAAAAGTAGTGTCTAAAACCTACTCAAAAAGTTGCTGGTATGAGGCGGTATACGCCAGCCCTTTCACTGGAATATTCGTTGAATCACCGTCTTTACGGGGTTGTACACGAGCGGTGGCTTCTGGAATACGTTCATCAAATGAGGTCGTCTGATTTACATCTTCCAACTTGGTCTTCTTGAGCGTATATTCGGGATCCGAAGAGTACCCAAGGCCTGGAGAGGGCGGATGCAGGATTTGCATTTGAAAATGAGGGAGGTAAAATATCTGGCCTGGCGGCTTCAGTGTCACCAGCAACGTCTTCGATGGCAAATCCGAAGTATGTGGAATCACCTAAGATTTATCAAAATCAGCTATCACAGTATATACCGCAGACATGCAAACGCACATTTTCAGATAGTGGTACAAGGTCATCCAGAGAAAATTCCCATTCCTCTATAACCATCCAATTAGAGCTGGGGTCAACTATGAGCTCTTCTGAACTTCTTTGCTGCTGCTTTCCTTCTACTTTAGGTCCTTCGGTGTGGCTCCATAATTGTACTCTCATCCGGTTGCAGCTGGTATCGGATTCGGATGGAAAGTCATGTCCAGGTCGAGCATCAATAGAAAACGTGGGATTTATTGAAGGCCGGTGAATTGGGGAGAAGAAATCGGGTACTGTGTTCAAGGGAAGACATACATTTCTGCTCAGACATGATGATGTCACCAGTGTATCATCTCCGTTGGTTCGAGAGACAGAGGACGACGGTGAACAAGATTGCGATGCTTTGAACCTCGAGGGCTGCGATTTTGTCGCTGTTGTATTGGCTTTTCCCTTAGATTCTGTTGGTAAGGAAACTGAATAAGCTCGATGCGCAGAAGTAGACCCTCCACTGACAGACATACGAGTGATGGAATGCATTTTGACAGGTGCTATTCTATGCCGACTGTGATCCTCGTCAGGCAGGACAGAAACGGTGAGAAAAGTCTCCATGAGATGTGATTCAATGACTTGCTCGAGGCCTCGTTGTGAAATGTCAGGTACAATTGAAAAAGATGTGTCCATCACAGGGATTGAGGCTCCTTGAGCTACAAGACTGGACACTTTGGTTGGGCCACTCATAAAGGAATTAGTACGCCCGCACCGACGGGTAGGCTGTGAAGAGCTATAGATCGGTACATCCAGCGGATTGTCATCTTGTCCAAGGGCTCCACTCTCTCGGAAATGTGAGCTTTTCCTCCCCTTTGACTCGGGCAGGAAATTGGTCAAATTCTCATCTTCAAACAACCCACTAGATTTTGCTTTAGTTGACCTCCTTCGCATACGAATTCTCGAGGATACATCAAGACTGTCTGACGGATGTCCGACCAAATTCAACTGCGATAGTTCCAAAGGTTGCAACAGAGCAGTCGTGGCGTGATCTCTGACCGGGAACGGAGTGAAATTATGGACTTGAATGCAGGTAACGTGTCGAATTCGTCTCTGAGATCAACCGGCTGTGGGATAAGTTTTGTAATAGTGGGCTTTGATTTGTTACATACGGGTAATGGTACTCTTTCTGCAATGCCATCCACACCGCGATTTATATGCAGAGGTGTATGAAGTCCCATACACTTAACAAGAAATTCTCCGATCGGCTAGGGCGTCTAACGTGACTAATCTATCACAAGCTAGGGCTAGGGTCTGCTGGTTCAACGTGAAGATGGAAGAATATTAATGGTTGGAGAGGTACAGGAGCTATTGTAGACGCACATGATCTTGAAGACGGATAGAGGTGCGGAGTAGAGTAGAGTGGGATTTTGACCTTAGCATGAACCGTCAAACAATGAAACCAGAAGATGATGCGAAGGCAATGCCACCGCCTCCAAATCCGTCCCCTGCCCTACTTGAACAGGAGATTGAAAGCCTCAGACGATGTCTGCAGGTTTGCTTTCTTAGTTTTGTTCGCCAGCGAAAGCTGATTCAAGTTAATAGAATGCTATGTTGAAGACCGGACAGGTTTATGCATTCTACGCAGATGCACATCGTCTGTAAGCTTTCTCTCTTCCAGTTCTGTCAATTTGAACTCATCATGCTTTAGTGGAATCTCTAAATATGCCCATAATCCACCGCAAGCCCTCAGCTCTTCTCTGGGACGAGAGCTCGAGAAGTATGACCAGCTATGCGACGCGATCGAGAGCAAGTTGGTATGTGCTTTAGGATCAAAATTCTAGATGCAATATAATGAAAAGTCTAGCTACGTGCAATTGCAGTCCTTCAGCGTGACTTACAAAGAGAAGAGAAGAAACAAGAGGCTTTACACCTTGAGCAAGAGGCTCAGAAGAAATCGCACGACCTCCAAGAGACTCACTCCATTGACGAATTTCAACTTACTGGGCCTGCACCTCCCTGCTCGGCTGAATTCACCCCAATAAACCCAAGAAATTCTCCAACGCATTTGGGCGTGAGCTCGATGAGTACCCGTCGGCCCTCTGCTATCTCAATCTCTTCCCTGCATCGCCCATCACTTCCTCCTAAACTCGACCTCAGCTCGTCCAGGCACACAGCTGTTGAAGAGAGTTCAGGAACTTATCCTAGTGGCCTGGCTTCACCGGTCACTCTGGCACCGAAGTCCGCTAGACCGATAGGAACAAACGAATTCCAGGCCCATTTCATGTCCACATTCTCAAATCCTGTCGATCCATCTGTAATAGATCTGACAATTCTACCAGAAGATGGGACCCATCACCAGATGAAACCAAACATTGATCCAACCGTTGGAAATTCATCTGACAAGCCTATCGAACTCGACCTTGATATGCCAGACATGGACTTATCGATGACTGATCTGTTCGTAGCCAATGCAGGGTCCTCAAGCAGTGCCTCTGAAGTCAGTAGCATGTTTGGAATGACAAGTACCGCAACCATCCCACATACGAAGCCAACCAAGGATAATCAACTTATTGACCTCACCACGCAAGACCTTTTTGCTTCGCTTTCGAATAGTTCGATGACGATAACATCATCACCCAATATTCGGACTTCTGATTATTCGACTACAGGGGAAGCACCTTCCCCAGCCGCCTTACTAGCAGCTGGATTTTCTCAGCATCTCAGCTCCTCCAATCCATTAGGAGCGAGCTCGGGCCCTCCAGGATCCGATCAGCCATTCGACATGGTAAACGCCAATGACTTTGGAGATTTGGGCGCCTTTAACTCCGCTTCGGACTTCTCTATTCCAGACATGGAAGCTTTCTTAAGCATAGACTCGACCAGAGGCGGCAACAACAATACGGGAAAGGTGGCTGTTCCAACTGAACAGCCGACCCCATGATCTCTTTAGCACGATTCTTGGACCTACCTTGGGGGATGGAATGAACTTTCTCAGTATGTATGTACCTTGCGTAAAAGCTTAATTTCGGTGTTCAAGAGACAAGGATAGTTGACCAGCTGGAGGTCAGAAGGATATTCTTCGCTATAAATTATACACAAAGTATGACTCTACAGGAGGTAAGGTGGGTATCATGTTCACCTCTCATTGGAAGCAATCTATCACAACATATGGAACAAAATTGCTTGCCATAACACACATTCCTGAGCCAAAAATCAGAGAGATACAGACACGATCGAGGAAACAGATTCTTACAAAATGACATGTACAATATGTTATCACACGTTCAATCTTGGATAACATTTTATTCTTGAGTAATCTGTCTTTGTTCAAGTTTCTGTTCCTCCTAGTGGTCTTGTCACTAATTATCATGTATCTTTCTTATCAATGTTTCAATACTATCAAAATATAAGCATGGTGTGTTAATTAGAGGTAAGCCAATGATCACCCTCACTCTACCTCATCCCTGCCTTTAAAGAGATGCTCTACTTTATGGACCAAACTATCCCAATGGTTATTGTTTCCTGATCCACATTCTGGTACCATGAGCTGACTTGTTGCTTCATTTGCAATATCTCTCTTTCATGATAGATTGGCAAGACTGGGTGGGGATAACAGTGTCCACTCAAACTAAGATAAACTGGATTGCAAACATGTGGACCTAGATCGATTTCATCAAGATGAAGATATCAACAATCTTTTTATTAATTAGCCGAGGAAATCACCCCCATTTTCCAGCTCATTTCATGAGCCTGGACGTTGCCTGGAAAAACTATGTTTCACAATACCATGATCCCTCGGCTGTCTGCTTCAATCCAGCAGCTGTGGCAATAGCTCTGAATTGTTTTGAACTCTGCTAAAAATCTCATATTCATTTTCTCAATGATTGTTTGAGGGCAAGTTATTTTTGGCATGTTAAAAATCTATTGATAGAGGAGCGATCCAAGTGAGAGCATTTAGTTCAGAACAAAGGCAGCGACAAATGTCAGGCCAAGAATAGTATATGCCTGTGCCGAGAGATGAGAGTGTGGTAATACTGGGACTGAGGTGGTCTCCTTCCGAGGAATATCTGCTCTGTTGTTGGGCTGGCCGACTTGAGCTCCTTCATCATATCTGATCTTTCATCTGGTTGACGATTGATACACGCCATTCATGACCTTTTGGACAATGGTACCCGTGATGTTGTCGCTTAGACAAGCCAAGGCCTGAAGAATATTCATCTCTCTTCGCCCGTTTCTTCCACTTCTTTAGATCCGAAAGCACCTCATTTGGCATCTGTCATTTTTACGAATCCGTCAGGGGAAGAAGAAACCTTGCATGATCTGCATTATGTCATTCTGGCAACTGAAGCGAAAACTACTGCATCAACTCTGTTCAAAGCTGACCAGGAGCCCAAATCTGTTGGTGAAATTGAATAGACCTTGCAACAGCAAGTAGAAGCTGCAAGTTTCGAAACAGAACTGATGTTGTTGTTAATAATACCCTCCTACCTGACGATCCCCGAGATTGCCGCGAGTACAACCTCATTGATCAGCATGGTGATGGACTGAAAAAATCAAAACTGCATCCCAAGAGAGACACTTCCACTTGTGTACCAAGCTCTTTCACTATGTCGACGCACGTTTTACCTGGGCTTGAAGGATATTCCGCCCATCTATCGGTCGACGAAGTCGTAGCTGGCCCCTCAGAGAGACACAATTCTGAGTGTTGTTAGGTTCGAGAGAATCGTCGCAACAATTGAGGCATAGAAGGCATTGGGAGGATTATGCCAAGAAGATAACAGGAGATGGTCGGGGTGTCATGCTGTGGCAAGGACGAAACTAGGACCTTTGCAAGGTACAGACCGATTACCTGATGGAGAGAATCATGGTGTCTGGATATGTGGAGCATATGTATCCTAAGAAATCACTTTTTTCGAGGGTTATGTTGTAAACGCAAAGAATGTTGTGGTACAAGGTATTCCGCAATGTGGAGGCACCGAAATGCAAGAAGAACTGTGGGAGCTGACGTTGCTTTTGCAATGTTGTTTTTGAAGCAGATCTTTTATATACTGCTAAAAGAATGGTTCCGCGGACTGTGGATGTCATTCAATCACAATAAGGGTGGGATTACACACGATACTGTTTCTCTACCTCCTTACGGCTATCTAATGAAGGTCTAGTTTCCATGCCTATGAAGGGGCTTAGTTACAAGTCCTCAATGAATAGACTGATACAAACCAAGGAAGACGTCTACCGGTTCAATGACTTCGTCTCGACCCATCAAGATATCGAGGTGCAGATTCGACTGAGGCATGCCTGGGAAGGCACATGTCTGATCAGGGACATAAGTATCACGCTCAGTTGCACAAGTAAAAAGTGCATACAGAAGTAACCGCTTTACGTTCCATCAGTAATCGCATAGGTGCATGCATACCAAATGTATTGCGCAACATGGTAAGCTTGGTCATATCCTGCGTTTCTTCCCACTGAAGCCAAGATGATCAGTTCAAATACAAACATGAAACAAACTGACTGACATTATTTAACCTACCCTTGAGACCTCCTGTGGACTTGGTCTCTGTAGCGAGACTACGCGGTCCATAGATTAGGGTGTTGTGGGAACCAAGACTATTAGTGGTGTCGGAAACGGAGGCGAACTTGTCCTTCGCTTTCGGTACGAGTCGGAGTGTAGGATCCTGTCATTGGTCAGTTGATTTGACCACATTCCGGAGATTTGAGCGTACCATGGTAGTCAGATGAAGTGAAGATGAACGCGTAAGAAATGTGACATCAGGGTCACAAATTATCGTTTTTCTTTCATCAACTAGTACTAGCCATTGCTGACCCTTCTCTCAATTTTGGCACATTATAACTTCTTTCCTGTTGACCTTTTGTAATGGCAGGCCGTCCAGGACGATCTTCAAGCATCCCTATTCCAAGGGATCCTTCTGTCTCGTCGTCAGCACGCAATATCGAGTCCGTTATCTCTATCCCGACTGCATCGCCATCCCGCCCTCTCCTTACAAGCACTCATGGACTCTCCCATAGTCCAGGGGGCGTTAACCTTGCTAGTAGTATATCAATTAGTCACAGGTTAAGCCATGACACCGTCTCAGTATCCATTTCACCAACGAGGTTGCTATCCCGTTCGGCAGTACCCTCAACAAGTCACACGAGTCGCTCCCTGGTACGCATGGGGACAAACTCCGAGCCGAGAGTGGTTCACGCTTCTCAGGATCCCTCGAGGAGCATTGACAATTCCTGTGTTCCATCTCAATCCCCAACACAATCACGAGGGGCAGGGGGAGTCGGTGGGCGCTCTGTTAGTGCACAACGACACACCCCCAGTGTCCCCCCATTGCCCAACGCTACGCTCGTATCATTTCCTAGACCAACGTACTTGGATCACTCTGCTTTGCGAGATTTATTAGTCACCGAGACATCTACACCCGCTTTGGCAGGACTAGCGTTTCCAAGAAAGATCACACCAGCTAGGAGCATTGCATCTCACGGCTACACAACGTCGCCCTCCACTGATAGTGATGAGGACAGTAGTCCAAGTCCTCCTCCACCAACTAGAGAACCTCGGGTCGTTTCAGCTCCCGCGATTCATGAGGAACCTGTGACATATGCTTTACCGACAAGGTGGAGTGATCAAGCTCGGTCAAACTCACTTTCTGTATCACACGACGGGCGGGAGCTTTCCCACCATGGTACGCGTCGCGTTGATCAATCTTCGGCAACAGATTTATCTGAGTTTGCAATCTAGGTGCAAATAACAATAGTGATAAAGAACACGCTGCCAATGCGAGAGCAAACCATCCAGTTCCACCTGCCTGCGGCATCTACTATTATGAAGTTGAAGTAAGGTGTAAGGAGCAGAAGAGGTAAGTAAGATACCAGGTCTGGGAAACCCAGCACTCATAGCTGTTCCTTCGGGAAGTCACATAAGTATTGGGTGAGCGCCTTATATCTATCTACCCAAGTTCGTTCTCTCAGGTGTAGATTTGGTTCTCGTAACGTCAAGTTCTCCCGGCTTCCTGGCTGGGAGCCAAGTTCTTGGGGATATTATGGAGACAATGGTCATGCTTATGACAATGGAAGACCTGGCGTAGCGTATTCCCAGACTTTTGGATGTAAGTGAAGAAAAGTGGTTGCATCTACTGGCGCGAGCTGACTTGGTCTTGGATCAGTTGGTGATATCATAGGTTGTGGGATCGACTTCACCTCTCACAAAATGTTTTATACCAAGAACCAGACCTATCTCGGTATGTCTTTACCGCCTACTCTCACTGGACTACAGTATAAGTGGTATTAATAGGTCCTATTTTTGATGATGTTGGTAAAGATCAAGCTGAATTATACCCCATTGTCGGTCTGCGCCACCTAGAGGATTGTGTTCGGGTCAATTTTGGGCATGAAGCATTCATATTTGATATCGATGACTATGTTCACCAAAGGCGAAATGCAACTTGGGCTGCAATCATGAAGACCTCACTTAATTCAACTCTGCTGCATCAACGGTATCATAAACATGCTATCAAGAATCTCATCACAAATACGGAACCCCCTTCCGCATTGACAGACGATGAGTCAAAATCAGTTTTGAATCAGCTAGTGCTGTCGTATCTAGTCCATCATGGCTATGCTAAGACAGCCCGAGCCCTGGATAAACAGCAAAATGGCAATAATAAAACTGCTGCGATCGATGTCGACATGGACTATGCGTCTGAGGAAGATGTGTTGGATGATTTTGAGGTTGACATTGAGAAGCGCACAGGGATTGTTAATTCAGTGATCAATGGTGACATTGACACTGCGCTCGAGAATATTCAAAAGCAATATCCATCTGTTCTAGAGGCTGAGGATGGACTTATTCGTTTCAAGCTTCGATGTAGGAAACTCGTAGAGTTGATATTGGAGACGAGCGAGATCAAACGAAGAATAGGTGGAAAGGAACGCGAGGGGTCATTTGCTGATTTTCTGCGCACAAGTGGGATGCGGCAAATCTCGGATGACGACAGCATGAATATGGATGTTGATGACGATGCATTCTCATTTGCTGACTCGGCTTGTCTTCCAACAAATCATCTATCAACATCAAATACTCTTACATCACGCACATCAGTCGAATTTGAGGCTGCTTTGACAAGAGCAATCGAGTATGGACAGAGCTTCAACAATGATTATAAACTTGAAAAACGCCCAGAATTGAGGCAAATGTTTGAACAGGCCTCGAGTGTGATTGCGTGGGATAATCCACTCGAAGTTGGAGGAGATGTCGCGGAGTTAGCTGGACATGAAGCTCGAATCGCACTGGCCAATGAAGTGAACGAGGCAATCCTGAGTAAGCAGTAATTATTATATCTATGAACATCCCTGATGTCGTTCAACCAGAGTCTCAAGGCAGACCTGTCATGACGACCTTGGAGACGGCATATCGCTACACTGCTGTTTGCATGACCCAACTAGGTGTGGCTGGTATTGGATCAGCTGTATTTGCCGATATGTCGAGAGAATTTCTTGAAACATAGGTTTTATTACTAGCCCAATTTAAGACCATATATCCGGGTAATATGTAATTTCCATTGACAGTAGTCATTGACCAAGCATATAACTGGTCAACCTAGGAGTGGAGGTGAAAACAATCGATTAATCCAATAAATTCTCCGGATAGGTTTGATCACCTTGCTCATACATATATGTTGATGTTGATACTTCCTTCAACGGATGGCTTCGGAAAGTGCACAAATTGAAAGAATGCCGGGCTAGACACTAATTCTGAGTTATGCCTGGTTCAAAGCACTGCTGTCGAGATGTAGGTTCTTGTTGTATCGGAGTCAGTATGGTGGCACAACAAAATCTGATCTGATTTACGAGATGCACTTGCAAACCATGGCAATGACTACCACATCTTCACGTAACCTTGTCCTTGCATCCCGTGTGTCTCGATTAGCGCAGGTCCAGACCAATGTGGTCCTCGCATCATTGCAAGAGCTCTTTCCAAACGATAAGAACACACGGGCGGGCGCAACGTTTAGTACTTCATTCATGTCAACAGCGGGAGATAAGAACCAATCACAAGCTTTATATCTATTCGGCGGGAAAGCGCTCTGGACCAAAGAGCTAGAGGTCGCGTTGAAGGAACACGTCGTCGATATGCTTGTACATTCTCTCAAAGATGTACCAACAACGTTGCCCGAGGGCTGTTATCTTGGCGCCATATTGGAGAGGGAGGATCCCGTGGATTGTTTGGTTATCCGGAGTGACAAACCTTGGAAGAGCCTTGATGACCTACCAGAGGGAAGTGTAGTGGGGACGAGCAGCGTAAGGCGAGTCGCGCAATTGAAGAGGAAATACCCCAAACTCAAATTTTTGGATGTGGTGTGTTGATCTATAAGCTTCTCGTCCAGCCATGATCTGACTAGTCATTTAGCGCGGAAATCTGTAAGTTCAGATTCACATTATAACACATAGCTCGAACAATAATTTGATCAGGAACACCCGGCTGGCTAAATTGGATGACCCCAACAGCCCCTATACGGCCCTTGTCCTCGCAAAGGCTGGCCTTGTACGACTCGGGATGAGTGATCGGATAACTGCTGATCTTAGTCCACCAACACTTCTTTATGCGGTGTCCCAAGGCGCACTTGCTGTCGAAGTGCGGAGTGACGACAACGAGGCGATCGAAATGTGCAGGAAAATTACTCACCGAGAAACACAATGGAGATGCCTTGCTGAACGAGCATGCTTGCGCGTCTTGGAGGGGGGTTGCAGTGTGCCAGTCGGTGTAGCAACAGCGTTGGAATGGCTTGATACGGAAATCGGTATCTTGACTCTAACAGGCTCAGTGACTTCTATTGATGGACAGGAGCACGTTGAGCACACAATCGAGGAGAGGATATCAAGTCTGGAAGAGGCAGAACAGTTGGGGGCAAGGCTAGCCAAAATCCTGATTAAAACAGGCGCCAGGAAGATTTTGGACGACATCAATGTCGACAGGGCACGTAGAATTTATGAATTAAATTCGACATGAGCACACTAGGAAGGAATATTCTAAAATGTAAATGATGTTTCAAGCCAGATCACGTAGGCCTGTGCACACAAGGGCACAATCCCGCTGTGACGTGGTATGAATTTGATCTGCGTCTCCACAAGCGCCTGCGGTTCCCTTCCGACATCTACAGGAATGCAAGTGACTCTAAGATGGAAACGTGAAACAAATTGAGAATTCGGCAGTTTTTGATGCAAAGTATTCAATATGTTTGTCTCTGTTTGTCCTAGGCGTCTAGATGAATCATGAACTCTGCCGGTGCAGACACTCCACAGTTAACGCGTGCCATACCTTACTCCAAAAATTTAAATTGCTGCATAGGCGAGTCTTACGATGTGAAAGACTGAGATTACGCCTCTGAATCTCTGCATTCAAAGAAAGTGGCCAGTTTGACAACACAGGACCCTGGTATTTTCTTGGCTTGACTTTATCCGCAGAATGGCTTCGATAGCTGCCAGGAGACTAGGGAAGGAGCTCAAAGAGATTCAAAAAGAAGGCTGTCCTGTCGGTGTGTGTTTCGTCCTGAACTTGTATCTTCCAATTACAGTTGATGTCTTCTGAGTGAATAGGTATCCACCTTATCAAGGCAGAAGATTTCGAGGAATGGTGGTTCACTATCGAAGTTATGGGAGAATCTCAGTATAAGGTACGTCCTCCAGTTCAGCCACGAGGGATCGTCTCTGATGTAAAGGCATTATCAGGGTGAAAAATATACTCTTCAATTTCGGTTTGATGCACAATACCCGATATCCTCACCAGCTGTTCAGTTCATAGTGACAGAAGGGCATCGAGCTCCGATTCATCCTGTATGTCATTACAATCTACGTTCTACTCGTGCTCAAACATGGACACATAGCATGTGTATTCTAATGGCCATGTAGTTTCAGTCTTTCCATTCCGATTATTAACACGTTAACAGTATGTCTAGATTTGCGCGTCAATTCTGGGGAATGAATGGTCTCCAGTTCTCAGTGTCACTGCCGTTTGTGTTACACTACAGAGCATGCTCGCATCCTGCAAGGTATGTGAATACTGCTCAGTAATTTCTGGCCGCTCAATAACTCTAACAGAAGAAAGAACTGTAAGATTCACACTCACGAATACTCGATCACGGTGCTCAAATTTGCTGTGCACCCTCAGCCCCGCTGATAATGATCGGTATGTTCGTTGTGCTCCAGATAACCCGAAGAAGGTACGATTTGCTTATGATGCATTTTACGGTTTCACATCATCTTCTGGCTAGACTCAATTTCATTACGATGGTAAATATTTTCTCACTTGATCATTCTGATGCTTATCTTCTACCATAGATGATACGCAAGTATCTTTCTTCGTCACTTGATTCTTGCTCGGCTAATATATCCATTTTGCTAAGTGTATAACTATAACAAACCGGATTTATGTGAGGGATCTTTTTCTAGTTGAAGGATGGGTAATCACCCACTGGACATGAAATTGATCTCATTCTTCTTTCCTTTGGGCAACCGCATCTTAAGTGCTCACAACGATCATACAGACTGTTGGCCACTTTCCTTCTATTTATCCTACACTCTGTCAGTCAAAGAGTCAAACAAAAGCATCACAAAAGTATCGAGATAGCAGACACAACGATAGATAATGTAAAAAGGAAAAGCATATTGGTGAATGACTGGTGAAAGGTTGTGCCATAGAAGAACGGCTACGAATCTTTACCTTCGCAGCAACTTCTCAGGGGTGTAGCGGGAACGCCAAGTGAGACGCCATCACTGCATGTATTACCTTCATGAGTATATCTTGGAGAGAAACCAAAAGTTGTGTGAGACTCGAACGGAACTCCCATATCTGGACAACACCCTCCACAAGATGCAACACATCTACATTGGCTATCTGGGCAGCTGCAACTACCACTGCAACATTCCAATTTTGGTAGATTGACTGATGAGGCATTAACAAAGTTTGAGCCAATATCGTGAGGGTTAAGTTGGACACCGCTACCGGTTCGGCGGCCAGGTGGTGGTGGCAATGTGGCAGCACGCGCAAAAAAGCGATCGAGAGAAGCGCTCTTGTTGATGAAATCTAAAGAAGCTGCAGGTGATGTGGAAGTAGGAGGGATGGACGAGAACGGTGAAGTGCTAATTGGAAGAGTGATACCAGTCTGATTATCAACACATGTCCCGCATTGTCCTTCTGTGCAGTCAAGTAAGTCCTTCGCAGCGTGCGCGGGACCACGATGCTCTACACATCCAGGGCACGAACACTGAACTCCGCACGTACACCCTGATCCAGCCAGTGATGTAATAGTGCTGATCGGTGGCATAAATCCAAAATCTGGAACTTGATTAGGAAGAATCGGTGACGATGCGTTGGGAGTTCGAATCGGCGGAAGTTCTAGAATTGGAGAGGTATTATTATGACCATGGCTCTCTGATCGCTTTTGTGAGCCTTGATGAGGACTTGAAGGTCGAGCATTGCCGTGCTTGGTTGTATCGGAAGGAGCCGCTGAGTTTACTCTGGACAGAGCGATTTACGCCAGGAGTTCAAGCTTTAATCTCGACGACAAAGACGTTACTTACAAAGCATTGCAACAGGACATTATGGATACATGAGCAAGAGTTGCTAGATCTCCGTCCGATTTGTCAGTCGAAGGAGGTGACTGTGCCTGTCGACAATTGCACTTCCAGACACTTTGACACGTACACGGATTAAGGAGGGTATTCACTGGACTATAGATTAATGATCCGAATCAAATAGGCAGTTTAAATAGCAAAAATACCTCGTTGTCGAGCGTCTGGAAGGGGACCCAGTACTTGTGCTGTGGCCAAAACATCTCGGAGTCCATTTGGCAGGGCGGGAACAATTGGTATGAATCTGCGAGCTGTAAGGCTGGCCTTGAGTAGTGAATCTTGGGACCGTTAATAATGACGTACACTTTGATGTTGTAGATGCTAAGACCTCCCCTCGGTCTGCAGGATCAGACTTTGTATTGCAAGTGCACTTAGAATGAACCTTCTTCGACTGTCTGAGTTGTCTGCATTTCTCGCATTGAGATACGGGTCGTCCCTTTCTCTTGATCTCGAAGAGCGGCCTGTCGGTATGGTGGCATGATGAAGATCGGTGACCTTTGATGCATGATTCACTGAACGAGACAGTATGAGAACCTGCAAGAAAATATGAGCGTAACTAATAATATTTACCAAGCAAATTTCTTGCTATTGACGTAGACCTAGAAACCAGAGGGCAGAATGAGTAGATGCAGTATGGCGCCTGCCATTTAACAGACCATTTCTTCGGGTTGTTGCACTGGCTGGTTGGATGCAGAAGAGGGGACGGTAGGAAATTAATGGGAAAGATAGCAGAAGGGAATGTATGACGGAAAATGGACGATCGAGGACCTGTCAAGGTCACTTGACGTCGCAACAAGTCACACTTTTGACTCAAATCAAGGAAGAACCTTCTTGAGCATTGATACCTTGAGACAAAATGATTCCGTTGCAGTTCACAAGACTCGAGTCTCAACAGGAGCGATGAAAGATCTTGAGTGAAGCTTTCTTGGTTGATTCGACTTGAGACAAAGGTGGGACCGTTACTCACTCACGACTAATAGGTGGACAGACATTTGATGAGCTATAGATAGATACAAATTCTGAGTTCTCATACTCATGTCAATAGGGCTTATTTCTAAATGGACATATATTGTGCCATACTGTACACTGAGATAAGCACTACCATCGAACCAACCAAAGTAGATGTCGAACGACTCACTCCGAGTCTTTCCTGCTCTTACGCGACAACTTCTGCTCGAGTTTTTCCCATTCGCTTAATGCCATCTCTTCCTCCTGGTCAAGGATCTGTAGGAACGGGTGTGAAATCCAGGTATGCCTAAAACAAGAGATTTCTCACCTGCTCCACACCCTTGACTTCGGGGATATAGTGTATCAGCATACGTTCGATTCCACTCTTGAGTGTGACTGTGCTCGAATCGCATCCTCTGCAACTTCCCTTGAGCTTAACTTTGACAATTCCGTCACCTTGATCAAATCCTCGGTACTCAATATCCCCACCGTCCTCCATTATAGCAGGTCGCACTCTTGTTTCCAAAAGCTCTTTGATCATTGCCACGGTGTCCGAATCAGTGTCCAAAATCCTTGTATCTTGAGGGCCGACGGCCTTCTGGTCTTCTTGACTGCTAAACAAGGGCTCTCCTGATGAGAAATGTTCCATGAGAATGGAATATATTTCGGGTTTTACCACAGCCCATGTGTTTTCAGAATCTTTGGAAACTGTCACAAAATCAGGACCATAGAAAATTCCAGTGACTCCTTCGACGCCCATGAGTCGATTGGCAAGTGGGGATGCCAGTGCAGTCCGTGTGTCCAGAAATTCCGCAGTGCCTCCATCCATCACTTGCATTCCAGGGATGAATTTAAGGGAATCTTCATTGGGAGTCGTTTCCGTTTGGATGAACATTGAACGAGCTGTGATAGTTAGATAAATTAGACTCTGACACGGGAGGGAAAAGATATGTGGACGTGCTAAGGACAGGCGGACGCGCATATGTCCTGTCCGAGAGCCGTGATTGTGGTATTAATGAAGCAGATGCAAGAGTGTTCCGGAAGGTTGCAGAGTGAATGCAACTGACGGAGAAGGCTTTGACTCGTGTTAGAGCGAGTTCTCCAGGGCAAAAACTTCTTTTAGAACTGCTCCTGAGAACGTCTCGTGAAATGTTTCTGAGTGTTGAGTATGCCAGTGGCGAAGCCATAGTAGAAGCAACAGGCGATGTAAATGACAAATTTGGAAAGCACAGGTGACAAATCTTCGGCACCGGTATGCCGGCAGGAATTAACTATCTACTATTAGTGTCCTTTCGAACATTATGTATCCAAGCGCTGTCTATGGACTTGTGTATTCTGTGTTCGGGTTCTGAGACCTTGGATGACCGAAGAGAATATCCTGGTACTCACACGGCCATGAGCAATGTAGCCCTTCCGTCGGCCCTGGAGTCTTACGTCGCATCCTTTGGTAAACGGCAGCTTTAAAATGCTTGCGGTGGTGGGTGTAGACTTGAAGGGAAATAAAATAGGAGAATAGAAAATAGAAACTTACCCTCCTGCACCTGAATCATTGGAGCTCAAGATGTCAGCAAATTTTGAGGATGTATTTATCCTTGGTGAATTAAAGTTGGCTGTACTCAGGGTACTATCTTTCATACGTTGCTCGCCGCGTCTTAGTCTCGCCTAATAAGCAGTAAATTCACATACATCCCCTAAGACGAGACCTAACATAGGTTATACAGAAAATGGAATCAATCTAGGCGCCTCCTCTTTTCCCGATATTCAAACGACCGCTCTCTTGATCTTCTCCTCTCTTTCCGCTGATGTCGGTCTTTAAATGAGCTCGGGGATCGTGATCTCGACCTAGATGGTTGGTTGTTGTGGTGATTTCGGTGATTGTCATACCTATCCCTCCTATCATATCTATGCCGCATCGATACACTCTCTCTTTCATCTTTTCTATTGTGACTGACGTCCATTTCCCGAATACGAGATTCTTGTTGAGTTCTGTCACGGGGACCTCGGTCATCTTTCCATGGCCGTGGACCTAGTGCAGTGGAATTGGTACCCGTTTTCGTTGAATCTTGTGGACAATCTAAGAGATTCTGAGAAATCAGAGGATGACAACTTACGTAGCTTAAACAAACCTTTCTTTAGGTGAGGTCCACCGCACAAGAAACAACCACCAGTGTCTGTTCCAGTGCCTCCTTGTTTGACAGGTGCGGCGCCACCAAAACCGCCGTTCCCGACAGTTGTATCTTGATCCAACAAGTGAGTATACTTGGTGCGCCCTCTCTTACCAAAGTTCTTGACTTGCATGACTTTAGGAAGGACTGTCATATCGATAGTCGACTCTGTAGCCTCTGTAAAATCGTGTCTCTTGAGAACTTCCGCATCCTATGTTTCGATTTGAAGGTTGATCATTTGCACTATGGTGAAAGGGAACAAACCTGGTGGAAAGCGCCCTTGTGCCAGTACTTTTGCAGAAATTTCTGTTGTCCTTTAGATTTCTCTGCTCTTGTCTTGTCTGCCCTCTCCACATCTTCTTTGTGCCGCTGTTCCTCAGGTAAAGCTCTCCTCTTCTCGATTTCCTCCCGCTCCTGTTCTCTTAGTAGCTCTTTTTCTTTCTCCTTTTTAATTCGCCCGAGTTCACGCAGGCGCCAAGCCTCGAATTCGCTTGAAGGATCCAGACCATCAGTATCATCAACATCAGGAACTTTATCCTCCTTCTCTATTATACGAGATCAATAGTGTTTAAATAGGAAATATGAAAGACACACTTTCAGCAAGCTCTCTTCGTATACTCTCGGCCACCATGTCATGGCTTTGTTTTCGCCGCTCTTCGGCTTCCTGCTCTCTCTTATTTTGCATTTCTACTGAGTCTTCTGCCAGTGCCTCTTTCTCCGCTATCGTTGCGCGAGCACGTCTACAGTTATTGGTCCAACGTTCCAAGATACTAAAACAAACACATACTTGGGTACAAAGACTGGTCGAAATAAAGGTTGTGGAGCTTCTTCTGACTCGCTCTCATCATCTTCACTCGACTGTAGGTAGCAATGAGTAGTACAACAATTCGAATGGGACTAACATACCCACCTCTTCTTCAGATTCTTGTCCTTCCTCGTCTTCTGATTCCTCTTCGGATGATTCTAGAGAATGGTAATCAGACGGATTTTAATTCTGAAAGGAACGACACACCTTTTTGACCCTCCATCTCGGTCTTTCCACTCTCCAAACGTCCTGCCACTATAACCTTCCCCTCCTTACTGACACTCACATCTTTCAAAGCAACACTGATACTCTTCCCTTTGGCGTCAACTCTTGTCTTGGATACCTGTATGCCCATGTCCTCGTCCTCTTCTCCACTTGCAACTATCTCAATGTCCCCAATATCCCTTATTTGAACATCACCGTCCTCTTGTATCTTGAATTCCTGTGCCTCGTCAACATCTGAGTCAGATTCGACTTCCGTTAGGCCTTTGGGTGCTTTACCCTTCCAATATCGTGCAGCTGGACGCGGAAGCCTTGGAGCAGGCTTGGGTCGGATTGTTGCCATGAAATCAGCAAGGGAGCCAGAGAGTAATAGAGACTAAACACAGTACAACATCTTCGAAAGTGTTGATTGATCCGTTGCACCACCCATAGTCCCGAGAAAGAGTGAGACATCATGGTGCCGACTGCAAAAATCAGCGTTTCATGGTGGGTTTCATACCTGAGATGAAAGAAGGTTCAAGCTCTGAGTTAATTGCAGTGATGACATGCACTGTAACTGTGGGTAGACTACAAAATATCATAGACAATGACTCCAAAAAGAAAAATATACATGATAACCCAATAATAAGAAATGAGTGAAGTGAAGCTCAAACGAGTCCGACGACAACAGTTGCTCTGAAACTAACCTCCTTTCTGTGCCTAGTCTTTCTAGCAGGAAGAGTAAAAGCCTCTCCATCCTCTTCTCCCCCGAAATCCACATATTCTTCTGATTTCAGTGAACTTGACTTCCAACCCCAACTCTGCCCTACTGAGAACATGTCAGGTGCACTTGAAAATCTTGTTTGTGAGGAACCTGTGGCACTCGCGCAGCTTACCATGAAGTAAGCAGCTATTATGGCACGAGGATCTCAATATGGTTGACCGGGAGCACGTGTAGTAGCACCACTGACAAAATTGCTGATAGAAGCACTGAGAGGGGATAGTGGTCCCGAGCCAGGTGAATTAGGGGAGGCTGGTCTACCTGTGGATGAAAATACGGCGCTGGATGCGTGGACTAATGGATGAATGGAGGGCGAATAGTGGAGTGGACCATGTGATGGACCGGATGAAGATTGAGAAGATCCACCGTAATGATAGCGGTCCCTGTTCTTTACCAGAGCAGGTGGGTCACTGGCCTCACCACTGCCATTGGTAGGAGAAGGAGGGGTCACATAAATGCTGGGCGATGGTATAGGATCGATACTCGACTGGCGATGGACATAGACGCCGAGTTGTGTTTGACCTTGACCTTTTTTTCGAATAATCTGGATATAAACGTTGAATAAACTTCCGGCATACCAAATGGTTTCGGAGTACAGTCTGTTCTTCTCCTTAAGGCCTTCATAGTCCCAAAATTCTACGGAAAACCGACAAGGAGGGTATGGAGACCAACGACCTTTCCCACTACTGTCCGAAGCGGCGCAACTGGAACCAGTCTGTCTTGATGTAAGGATACCAAAAAAAGTGGATTCTGATGTTGAAAGTGGTAAGACTTGACCACTGCTCTGTTTGTGTACCGTTCGCCCATTTGAGGAATGTGAAGCAGCGACAGATGGGTTGTCAGTGAATTTAAACAACTCATCCATTGACATAGGAGGGCCATCCACTGCCCCGTTGAATGCTGTCCCGTTGTCACCTATCCGTAGGGATGAATCGCTTGGAACTGGAAAGTATGCTTTTTGAGGTTCCAGGTTTGAAGTAACAGATGGACCAAGCCCAGGGAACTGAGTCGCGATTTCCGAAGTAGTAAGGGTTATTCCAAGCTCTTTTTCTCTGGGAGTGGTAGAGGATAAAGGGGAACAAGGAAGGGAAGTTATCTTATGACGAAGGACTGACTGGTTCCAATGAGCGGCTTGGAGAATTTGAAGAGGAACAAAGGGCCGATTTGTCGCAGGAGATACGTCATTTGAGATGTTAATTATATCCTCTGTCGACTGATTGTAATAAGTCGCACACTCCATGGGGCATATCATAAGAGCTCACCATGCTGGTGTAGTAGATGCCTGTTTCAAACATATTAGTCCATTCAGCCTCTTCTTCGAACAAAATACCATCAGCCCGTCGCAGCTCAACAACGTTTCGAGCAAAGTCATACCGATGGCGTTCATTCTTGACAAAAAGTGTATCAGAGGAAACAAGCGCGGCAACCCACTTGGCACTCAACCCCCCACGACTCCAGATTGTGACATGACAGCGTTCGGAAAGTCCAGCAATACTTGACAATTCTGCCGGCGAAAAAGTTTTTCCAGCAAACAAGGAGGCCTGTGGTCGCAGATTTTGTTCATGAATCAGAATATCCACAGCCCATCTTGCTAGCCAACAAGCGCAAGCTTCGCCGATTTTATTCGATACAGCTCCATAATGACATGTAATACCATCATCTGAGTCATCCTCGTGAATAAAAACACTCTCTTCTGAGGAAGTATCCTCCTTGACGGCAAGATCAGAGAGGAGGTCAGAAAAATCATCTACCCGTTTTTCTGAATGCACGTCCATGGTTAAGTCATCCTCCTCATCCTCAATCGGCAGAGCGATGTTCTCCAGCCCCCGGGCAGTTTCTGGTTCACCAGCCAAGAGATCTAATGGTTTTCCGAGGGCAAAATTGAGATATGATATTACCGTTGTGGGACCGACTGTACTGAGTATAAATGAGAGCGCCTGCGATGCTACGGATGGGATTGAAAGGTATATCGAGGTTGCGAGGAGGGAGAGGAGAAACCGCGGTGTGACTGGGTGGTGATTGGGGGGTGCAAGCTCAGCATCTTGGAGGATTGGGAAGGAGGGAGTGAGAGGTTCAGCAGTAGTGGGTACAAGGAACGAGGGCACATGCAAAGCTGGACCGCCACCGTAGAGACGTGCGATACAGATCCTGAAAGAAGTAAGAACCAAAAACAAGAATTGTTGGTTACTTACTCGAATGCTACATAAGACGATCAACAATCGGCGACACGAGGACGCCGAGATACATGCTTACCAGCTCGAGTGATATTTCGGTCGGGGAAGACGATGTCGACGACGTCACAGCCATATACCGAGCTTCGCCTGTTGTGCGAGGACTCTAGGAAACCGGAAGTGAAGAGAGAGTGGAAGAAGCCCTGAAACGGTCAGCATAGACTGCAGAATGAACGGCTGGGCACAGACTGACCGACTGCGTGAGGATCAGGCGGTGAAGCTTGTATACAGCACTCCAAGAGCCCCTAACCCGTAGGGCGATGTCTGGAGTGGTGCCCTGGAGGAGGGCAGAAAAGACATGGGACTGAATGTCGGCGGGAGAAGGGGAATGGTCGTTCATGCGGGCTGGGACGGGCAAAAAGGTATTTATGGACAAGCTATGGACGAGACCCCGAGCACTCAATGGCCTACTCACAACCACGTCCTCGTCTTTCTGTCCTCTCCAATTCATCCGTCGACCACTTATCTTCCTCGGCTCGTTATTCTCTCCCCTCTGCATCTACTGTACTACCCAGCCCAAGGCCTCCCAGGCCCAACACTTACGACAGGAATCTGAATAAGACCCGCACAGCAGACGTCTCCGCCTCCTCCTTCTCCTTTCTTTTCTCTGAAATCGTGCAGTACACGCAAAAACGCGTGAGTGGCATCAATGACCTAGAACGGAGGTACAGCCATCTCCACCGTACATCTCGGTGCCCACTCACTCATACCTAGGCTTAACACACTAGGATATCGCATCGGCTCTCGTGTTTTTGAACTCATGGTTTGGCGCTCAGAATCGTCATCCAAGGCACCCAAGCGCGAAATCAGGCTTGTTCCCGCTCTGATGGTCATCCATACCCAAGTCTGGAAGGCTGTATATGGCAAACCAGCTGATGCCATTGAAAAGAGTGTGGAGAACGCTGATGAGTGTAAGTCATTCCTATCTGTGTATCACATCGAATGTCCCACACTGATGACCACGCTCTAGATATGATTATAGACAATGATCCGCCGATTGAAAGGAACATCTCTGTTCCTCGTGATCTTGGCGGCCTAAGCTGTTCATCGTTCACAGCTGGAATTGTCGAAGCTATTCTCGATGGACTTGGATTTGTGCGTTAGCGCTTTGTCCCACCTGATAATCACTCTCAACTCCCCGCAGCCCGCGCGGGTCACAGCGCATGGGACGCCCACAATCCAGCATCCCTCCAGAACGACAATCCTAATCAAACTAGAAAAATCTGTTCTCGAGCGTGAAGAACTTCTGAAATGAGCCAGCCTTCCCACTATCGGTCAGTGCCCAGGATTCATGCATTTCTGTAATCAGTGTCCAGTATTGTACATTGCGAGTTTCCATCGGACGGCGGATAAGGCATGCTCAGCTCCTGCGATATTTGAACACGATTCCATCAGCACTCATAGTCCTCGGATTTGACTCGACTTAGGGTGTTATCATATGCACATCACGATGAATTTCATACCGTCAATCATGAAGTTAACATCGTCTGCAATTCACAGAAGTCATAAATCGCTTTTACCAACACCAGTTTATATGGCACAATGCATAATTTCGATTGCGAAACTATTGTCAAATCCAACAATATTAGTAATAATTTCTCAATTCGAGAGTTCTGAAAGAAACAGAGACCAGATCGAGGACGTGATCGCACTCAATATGTCCTGTCCCAATATCAGGATTCTTTCTCCTACGGATCTCACACTCCTCGCACTTCCACGTGTTTTTTTTTTCGAAGGAAACTATACCCTGCCAGCTTCCACGTTTTGTCCACGAGCAACAATTTGACTCCGTCCCTCATCACATCACATCCCTTACCGTACTTCATATTCATATAAAGTTCTAGCTCCGTCATAGCCTTTGAGACATGCACGGCTCTCCACTGGTCCAAGTCCATCAACCTTGTTGTTGTCACCTTAGTCATTGGCTGTGAGTTCAAAGTCCCCGACGGATTTTGCATTGCCTACTATATTGGCTTGTAGGAGAAGCATTTTAGCTTGACATTCGGAGATGTCGTTTGTTTCTCACAAATCTTGAAGTGTCTGGGTGCTGCCCGAAGGATCAAGATCGTCGTGGTCGTTACACTAGTATCCAAGTCGCCCTTTATGATTGGACAACTCTGTTATTGTCATCCTCCATTTTATGTGGAACGTTCAAAATAACGGACAGGATGTACACGATGCAAGTGATACACAGTGCATAGATAATGGGGTCCCTCGCAGACAATGAGGGACAATAATCAAGAAAAGATTACAACATTGAACGTGAAATAGATGTCAAATAGATGTCACAACGCCTCATCATACCATGGTCGGTGAACATGATTGCCCTGGTGAAATGAAAGCATTTGAGCTGAAATTTGGCTACGTGTCATATACGGCGGAAGTCTGGAGCGGGTATTCTGCATAGGTTTGAGGATAGTACGCACCCCACTGGTCAATGTCGAGCGCGGAAGCTAGGACCTGACCCTCAGACGTGCAGACAGTCTCTCCAATCATAACAGAACCATAACGACTTGGATCGACCCAATCAATTGGTGTTGCAGCGACGTCCCAGTGAGATGGTGGCTGCCCGTCCTGCATGCGGCGGTGGCTGGGTTTTAACATGTCCTGTTCTTGGATTGCGTAGGGCGGGGGGAAACATAAATTGGATGGGTCAAGTGGATAACCTGTAGAAGCCACAGAATGTACTAGGGACATTTCGGCTGGCTCCAGGGCGGCCTGAATCAATATGAATCAAATAGTCACGATCAATTCATTACACGCACTCACCGGATAGGAACGCTTCAAAGGAACCTGAGGAAGAGGATTTTGGAAAGATGGCGGCTCATCGGCTTTCACATGTTGGAAGGGCACAAATGTCAGCTGTGAAACTTGTGGGTGCTCGTACACGGGCAAGTGAAGTTGATTAGTTTTTCTCTCTTCACGCCCATTGGATGTTGTGCCTTCCTCAGATACCATAGATGGCTGATCATTTTCCATGCGCCTCACGGCATGAGTTAGCTCCTCCCCCGACTTGCCATTGCGAAGTAGGGTTGCAATCTTGCGGCATCGTTCTATTTCTTCAGGACTCTTGCGCTTAACGTTCCGCTTGGTGTGCGGTTTGATCCGAGGGGTAGGCTTGAATTGGTAATCGGGATAAGCGAGCGCATGCTGCTTTTTTTCAAGTTCAGCCATTTGTCGCCACACATCCTTTTCGGCTTCTGGAAGCTGAGCCCAGAAAAACGCAGCAATTCGACTGATATGTCTATGATCTTTTTCAACTGCTTTCGTCAAATGTTTCATTTGGTGAAAGGCCGAGCGAAAAAGGATAAATTCATTTCTAGGTCGAGGAATTCGTCCTAGTGAGAGAGCACGAGAAGTCTGCCGGGGAGGTGTAGCTCCCATCGATATGTCAACGTGTGAACTAAAGATACTGCCTTCTATGAGATTGTCAGAAGAAGAGTTTTGCGTTGTTGAGTGATCTGGTTCGGGAGTAAAATGGAGGGGATTGGGTAAATCAGGCGATTGTATTGATGTAGGGTAGGTTGTTGGATCCTCAAAAGATTGTGAAAAATGGGTAGTGCTGCCCACATAATCATTTCCTCCTTTCAAATGTCAGTATAGCTAGAAAGTATGAGTTGAATCTACATACCTTGAGGAAGGCCGTGATTGGGTTGGTAGCCTGCATACATAGAGGAATGAGACAATCAGACAACGGAGATATGTTTGATGAAACACATATGCCCTCACTTGCATTGTTGGACGAAATTATATACTTTTCGCAGTATACTCCTGATGTGTAAAGATAGGAATAGTGACAACTCACTCTTCACACTATCACAGATCTATGTTTAAAATGGAAATGTAGACCACAGCACCTACTTGATTTAGTATGATTTAGATTTTCTAAAAATGTTAATGTGATGTTCCCCTCGATAACGCCACAAACAGGTGTTTCACTCCCTGAAGGCTGTTACCTGGAACAAGGGCCGGCTTCTGTCATATGTCCGAGATTATGTAATAAAACGATCCATTTTGGGTTTGAAAGAATAATTCTTGGTCTACATTGCACTAGGACATGAGCTTTACAGTCGCTTCGAGCAGTGCGGATCCCGCGTCATCTTTTTTGAATTTGTGGGCACTACTCAAACCCGCCTTAGACTACGTCATGACATCTGAAGATCCAAAGCTCGACTACAGTCTTTATAGCGCTATTCATACGTCTCTCCATAATTAGTAAGCTAGACCTTTTGACAGGTCCGTTCGCATGCACTGACATATTTTTCAGCTTCGCAAAGCAACCAGAGGTTGATTGCATAAGAAAGAAGGGTGATTTACCGGGTTATGAACTCTATGTCAAATTAGATGAATACTTCCAGCATATGTGCCAAGGTATTTTACTCGCCAGCCCCGAGCAAGAGCCCGAGCTCGTAACATACGTTGTTTCCACTTTCCAACGCTATACTGAACGCGCTTTCATCGTTCAAAGGATGACGAACTACATCAACCAGCACTTTGTTAGACGAGCATTCAATGAAGAGCTAGGCTGGCTGAATGTCAAGGATGCACTAACTGCTTATGCAAGCCAGACTGGTGATAAACTGGCAGGCGGACCAGATCAGCGCACAATCGCTCAGATGAAAGCCGATTCTGCGATATTGGAACTCAAGAAGTGGGGATATAAGGATGGTGACTCGAAGGCAAATGCAGCTGCCGAAGCTCGGGCTGAGGCTGCTAGCTCACTCGACCGCATCGTTCCCATTTCATCCCTTGCCCACCGTCGCTTCAGGACAGAGGTTCTGGTGCCTCTGCTCTCATACAATAACTCAATACGTCCGAAAAACAAAATGAAATCACTGACTGCTCACTCTCTCAATCAGCCGAAAGGACGTCTAGCATGGGCGATTCAGAATCTCCTCGTTTCTACTTCAATTCCTGATTTCCGACAGATCCTGGTCGCGCTTGACTCTACTTTATCTTCAACTGGCGTCAGGCCCAGTACACATGTCCGAAAGTGGTTGCACCACCTACTTTCAGTAACGGGTGCATAATACTTGATATGCCTAATATAGGGCCGCCCTACTATCCGTAAAGCTGCGAGTACAGAATTGGAAGACTACATTGCGGACATTCTTTGTTGAGGTCTTTGAAATACATCCAATCTCACCTGTCTTTCCCTCTGATCACATGTCCAGAAACTCTGCAGTCATCCATCACAGGGATAAATTTAGGGAATCTGCATTGGGGGTTGTTTCCGTTTCGATGAACATTGAACGGAGGCTATGTAGATATGCATATGTCCTGTCCGAGAGCCGCGATTGTGATATTAATGGAGCAGATGCGAGAGTGTTCCGAAAAGTCGCAGAGTAGGTACATTTGACAAAGAAAACCAGAGCGCATTTTCTAGGGCATGAATTTCTTCTAGTCCTGCTCCTGAGCACATTTGCGTAAGGAGCACACCAGTTGCAAAGCCAAACTAGAGGCAGTAGAAGCAGCAGACTGACAAATTTGGAAAGTAGTTATCGATGAATCTTCTTTTCTCTTCAGAGTTGACTCTGAGATATGCAGGCTCGTAATAACCCATACTCCACCACAAGGTTTCTACATCTCCCAAGTTCCTCTCTTACTTTTGTAGTAGGAAAGGAACTAGTCATTCAGGTGACAAAGAGACTCAGTTTCTGAACACACGGAACCACACGGAACTTAGATATATAAATAAATAACTGATACTGTCCAATTGAGCTTGTGCAAAAACCATCTCAACCCGAAGTAATGGCGAGTCCACTGGCGGCCTTCTTGTCCTTTAACCACCACCACCCCCCTCTGGACCCCCAGAGGGATCATATGATACCAAAAATCTTACATTAATATTGTCGTTATTCACCTTCCTCTTTATATTCTGGTCTTCCA
>Ga0153955_100171_pt1 | contig 45124 bp, 47 predicted proteins | sample TSFL039MetaG_FD_104744 | JGI IMG/M metagenome (GOLD analysis project Ga0153955, IMG submission 104744) | Attine ant fungus gardens microbial communities from Florida, USA - TSFL039 MetaG | ecosystem: Host-associated > Fungi > Mycelium > Unclassified | place: USA: Florida, Wekiwa Springs...
AACAATTTATTACGCGGTGTACGAACACAGTCCGCGGTAGTCTACTGACTACTGAGGCACAAGGCCTTGACTTATACTGAAACTACGACTGGGCCAGACTCTGTACTACAAGAAGAAATTGAGCATGGATACGAAGGGGGAGAATAAAGGGGCGCAGAGGCTGTGAGGATGTGTTTCACTCGGACCGGAGCAGAATCATGTAATTTTAATTGATTTTAATTTCATCTAACGTTACTTTTCCTAATATGGCCCGTACTCTATTCCCCAGTACATTTTCAGATGTACTTTAATGAATGGCACCGGCAATCCTATAAGTCCATGAGCAAATCGCAGACTGAATTTAAATCAGTGTACAATATCTAAGTGGGGCAACTTGTACCGTAATCAAGCACGGTCAACGTGCGCACTCAAAGCTCTGCGATTATCATGGGATCCGGCAGGCATCTTGAGGGCCTCGGCGTCCTTACGATCATGTTCTTGCTGTTCAATCTGTAACGAGGACTCGTTGTCAACCATATTTGAGGAAAAAGTTCAAAGAACTACTCACAATATCTGCCCAAGAATGATCGTGCTGTTGCTATAAAGGTCATTGAGTCAACAACTCTTTTCCACAGCCGAGAAAACATACTTCCTGGGCGAACTCTTTTCGTTTTGTGTGTGTTAAAGCACCAGCAACAATTAATAAGCCAATGGTGAGGCCTTGTGCCCACATACGAGCTTGTACAATCTACAAAAAAGCTCAGTCACGAAAATTTCATGCTGGACAAAGGTGAAGAACCTTTTGCGAAAAAGTTTGGTATCTTTGCAGTACAAAGGGAAATAGTTGTGAATAGGTATGAAGGACATAGTGATGTACCTACCTTTGGCGAGATATGATAGCGCCCGCAACTCCAAGACTCACAGCCCAACCACCAAGTATTACAGGATATTGATGGCGAGCAACCCAATCGGAAATCTTGTCTGACAATGGCAGAGATTTCCATCGTTGCTCTTCTTGAAGTCGTTTTCCATCAAGTACATGAGTTGCTTCACTCTCCCTACAGAGATATGAAGGGATGAAGTAGAAATGACAGGAGGATGCAATTCATGCGTACCACTGAGAGCGATCATACTCCAAACCACGACGCTCAGCTTGGATCGCAAGACAGGGTGCAGTGACAATAACAATTCCCAGTGCTTTAAGAGAGAGTGGAAAACGGCGGTATGCAGACCATGTCCTATTCAGATAGAATGACCCCGCAAGTGCCACACTTGCACTGACAACAGTTCCCTCAAGTGCACCCCGCCTCGAAGCAGCATCATGCTCAGCAATTTGTTTTTCTGTCAATAGCTACTCCGAAGTCAGAGCTTGCAGTCAAGAGACGTAGCTAAAGACGAACTTTCATTTGAAGAACAAGGGGATGCGAGGTAGCGATCAAATAGAGACACCGTAGGTAGGTTGTGTGACCTATGACGACAGAAGGGGAGTCATGTTAGCTTAGTAATTGAAACCACAACTCCGATTACCGTTCGGATGCGTTCGTTGATGGAACACACATTATTCTGACATTAGAGCCATTGATATATTCTCAAACTCAAAAAACTACCAGATGAGAGATGGTACTAATGGATAACTACAAGAGCCGTAACATGAAGAACACAAATACTGAAAACATTGATGCATGGACTTGGTGGTACGACGACTATGGAAACGTGTATGGGGCTCAAAAGTTTGCAATGATAAATGTCCATTTCCCACTTTCCATATCAAAGCTCTCGAATGATGCATGTTTCATGGCTTTCAGATGCTTTAGGTGCTTGATTGCGACGGGATTAGAGGGGTCTTTAATTGGTTCTCGGGTTGCTTTATCGGTAGCCCAACACCTCTCCAAAGTCACTCTTGCCCGTACATTCAACCCAGAACCTGGAGGCGCTTTGGAGACACTGGACGTGTCATCGTAAACGAGACACTCCTTGTCATTGAACTGGATGATGTCTCCCGCAAGGTTATCGACTGAAGGCATAGATGTCAGATTGACTGCTTCAAGGAACTGTATCTCCCCGTAGCCTACACGCCCAACAACGAGGTCCTTAAAGGAACTGAGATCAGGGAATTCCATCTTCTTCAGAGTAACAATGTCAGGCTTGGTGTAATAGTCCCCTTCTTGCAGTTGTTTCGTGTCGTCGGTATTCTGAATAGGATCAGCGGTGAACTTGTTGGGTAAACGAGAAGGATTGGTTGATGGAGAGAGTGATCCCACAGCTCCTCGTACCACAGGACTGGCAGCAGGACTAAATGTGATTTTGCCTTGGTGCAGAGAATCCGAGCTCCCAGACTTGTTGAAAAGGTCGCATGGTTCTATCTTCTTGCTAAGGATGATTTTCTTGATATTCGGGCCCGATCCACTGCCTAGAGTAGGATGGTCAATGCGAGCATTAGGCTCCGAAGAGCCATTCAGGGAAAGAGCATTTGGCTTTCCAGTTAACAAACTTGAAGAGAGGTCAGTGTCTAACTGGGTCCTCGAAAATCGAGGCCCGTAAAAGTCCGACCTCGACGGAGTATAGTTCAATGGACGAGGTAGGACAGAGCGGGTCGGTCTGTCAACGAAGAAGTTTTTCTTCTTCTGTTGTGGTTGATCAAGGACGACAGAACGAGGACCAGGGGGGAGCAAAGCAAAGATAGGGAGATTTTCGCCAATCGGTTCAGCGATTGAAGCCGTCAGTGAAGGCTGGGTGGCAGGGGCAATGGCTGTTGTTCCGAGCAAAGAACCAAACAACCCAGGCTGGCCAGATATCGATTGTCCTGGCATTGATGCGGCAGGTTTTGAACCGAAAAGGCCGGGTTGGGTATTGGTGGTCTGTATAGTGCCAAAGGGGTTGGTCTGTGTTTGGGTGGTGGTAGGGTTTGTGCCTGATAATAGCGGCGGAGTCATCCCTGCTGGCTTGGATCCCAAAGGATTAAATCCGCCTGTCTGCATTTGTGCCCCACCTTGTTGCTGTTGGTTCAGAGTACTTCCGAAAATACTGGCGCCAGTACCCCCTCCAAAAGCATTTGTACCGGTCGCGGCTTGTTGAGTAGTACCAAGAACTGAACCTCTTTAGTAAGAGCATCGGTTTACTGAATCTAAACTTACGCGGATTTGTAGGCTGCGCTGGCTTGTTTCCCCCAGTGATTCCAAATACACTGCCACCTGTAGCATTAGTTCCGAAAATGGACGGTTGGGCAGGCTGTTGCTGGGTTGGTTGAGTTTGATTAAAAAAACCAGTTGTACCCGGCTGGGCAGGCGTCGTGCCAAAAATTGAAGGTGTTTGCTGGTTAGCATTTCCTACAGACGACAGGATGAGAAGACACAATCAACGATTGACCTGGATATTTACCGAGTGATCCTGTCCCAAAACTGTTCTGCGTGCCATCCGGCTGTAGACCTCCAAAAGCACTGGCTTGTTGTTGGGCAGGCTGATTCATTTGACCAAACGCGTTGGTTCCTGGGTTCGTGGTGCCAAAAGCACTTTGCGTTGCTTGGAACAAGAGCAGTGAATACTTGTAAGTAAATCAATGGATATAAACCTACTGTTCCCAAATGCGCTTGAAGAACTAGCAAAAGCGGATTTATTGGCCATGTTCCCGAAAGCAGAACCACTGCCAAGCATACCGCCTTGTTGAGACTGTTGTGGTGGAGCTTGTTGAGCAAAAGCTGAAAAACCACTCGGTTGTGGCTGTTGGCCGAATGCAGAACCACCAAAGTTCGACTGAGGAGTTTGTTGATTGTTCTGTGCAAAAGCATTGAACCCACTGCCAGCGGTCGTGTTTGATGTTCCTCCCCCAAAGACACCACCTTGTACTGACTGGTCATTCGGAGAACTAAAAGCAGGTTGAGTGTTGCCAAACGTAGATGCAGCTCCAAATGCATTAGCAGAAGCGGTCTTGCGGTTTTGAGCATAGTCTTGCAAGCGTAATTCCTGGTGAGATGACGCAAATGGGTAAGCAAAGAATGAAAGAGTCAGTGACTACTCACTTCAAGAGAATAATTCTGATATGTGGGTGAACAATTTATGGCCTGATAATGCAACATGATGGATGTATTGGGTTCCTTTTCAGAGAAGGAAGCATACGGCGTCCCACCAGTCCCATTATTGACTATTGAAAGGCTTAGAAGATGTGAACATAGCACTAAGGATCTGCTCACTGGTGCTGGGATTGGAACCAAAAGCGGAGGTTGTTTGCTTGTTCGCGCCGAATGCACTTGTACTCCCAAAAACAGGATTTGCTGTTGAGCCTGATTGCTGCCCGAGGATATTTGTTCCAGTGGATGGAGTGGTGTTAGCCTGACCGAAAGCACCCGGCGTGCTTGTATTCCCGAACGCGCCCGTGCCACCAGAAAACGCGCTGAAACCAGTTGGTTTAGGTTGGCCAAATGCACTTGTACCACCGGTGTTAGAAAACGCGCCTTCATGAATAGTCAACATGGGACGGGGTCACAAAGAAGGAGACAAACCAAAACCAGAAGGAGTAGGTGCGATATTGCCAAACATAGGATTGACTTGTGGTGGCTGGGACTGCTGCTGGGGCTGTTGATTGAAGCCAGTAGAACCAAAAGCTGAGTAACCAGTCAATTGACCCATTTACGGAAGCGCAGGACTAGATACTTGCCACTGGTACTGGTGTTAGAGCCAAATGTGCTGGGTTGACCAAAGGCGCTAGACTGTTGCTGTGGTTGTTGCTGCTGATTCTGATTCTGATTTCCCCAGGAGGATCCAAACATTTTGAAAAGCACAGGAACCTAGCAGACGAAGCAGCGTTTTGTTGCACTGGACGTCCGCGATGAAAATTGTTCTCACAACCACATGAGTGATCATAACACGTGCCTTCGCTTTCACCGAAAAAGCCAATTTAGTATCATTTCACTACAATGCCCGATGGCTCTGAGAGCACCTGCAGAAAGCCCACTTTCGACACGCTCAAACGAGAAAGGTCGTTCAGAAATCCACCAAAAGATGGATCATCACACAGCATCCTGAACGAATTTGTCACTCCACATATTGAGTCTTTCAATGCACTATTCGATGATTCTGGTTTACCGATTGGGGATGGCGACGGAGGAGGAATAATATCTCTTGCAATTAAGGATATAGGAGAACGTGTCATTTTTGACGGAAATTCCAATGAGTCAGACTCTCGTGGTAATCGCATTAGCAGTGCGTTTTCGCGGACTGTGCTTAGAATCATATCTGACCTGAATTTCAGTTTGGATTGACCAGGCTACTGTCAGCAAACCTCAGGTGAATGAGCGTAGTCAAGCCATTGAAAGACGGGTGTTCCCTTCAGAGGTATGGTCTTATGTATACACAAGACGTATTATCGAATAATCAACATCAGGCTCGCGAGCGACTGACATCCTATCGCGGTCGTATGACCATTAAAATTTGCTGCAGGGATACTCACGGCAAAACAAACGAGGTGGTGAAGGATTGTGGTCTTTTGCCAATCATGATCCGCGTGTGTTTTTAAACCAATTTTAGCATCAAGAATATCCGCTCATCCTACTTAATCCAGTCCGCTCGTTGTAACTTGAAAGGACTATCTTCAGCCGCTCTTATTGCAAAGAATGAAGAACCTGAAGAGTTCGGAGGCTACTTCATCATCAATGGTAATGAGCGACTGATTCGATATCTAATTCTTCCGCGTCGAAACCATGTTATCTCTCTCATCCGTCCTTCGTTCTCTAATCGTGGGGCTTCATATACTCCATATGCTGTTCAAATTCGTTGCGTTCGTCCCGATCAAACTAGCGTTACGAATACTCTCCATTATCTCTCCAATGGAAGCGCTATGATGCGATTTAGTTGGCGTAAACAAGAATATGTTATTCCAATAATGCTTGTTTTGAAGGCTTTAGTCGGCGCTTCTGACAAAGAGATTTTCGAGGGCGTGATGATGCAAGACTTTAATAACACTTTCTTGACCGACCGTGTAGAACTTCTACTTCGCAGCTTCAAGGTGTTCACTATGAAGACCAGAGAGCAATGTCTCAATTACCTTGGTGACAAATTCAGGATTGTACTCAGTCTTCCGGAAGACTGGACGAATGCAGCTGTGGGAGCGTGGCTTGTTCAAAAGATGATTCTTGTTCATCTGGATTCCCCCAGAGACAAATTTCGTATGCTCCTGTGAGTTAATGGACCCACATCAACATTAATTATTCTAATAAATATCAGTTTCATGCTGCGCAAGCTCTTTGCCCTCGTTTCTGGATCTTGTTGCGCCGATAATCCTGATTCTCCCCAAAATCAGGAGATCCTACTTCCAGGGACTTTGTACGGCATGATCATCAAAGAACGTATGGAAGAGATCCTAAACAACATCCGGAATACAGTCGCCCTCGACGTTCAGAGTGGGACATCAGTCGATTTCAATGACAGTGCTGAGTCTTCATTTGGCACGATTGAGTTTGGTGGCTTACATATCCTCCTTAGAACGATATATTACTAAAGTAACATCCAAAGTCAATTTCGACATTGGTGCAAAATTATCAAATTTCCTGGCTACAGGCAACCTTGTCTCGCCAACGGGTCTTGACCTCCAACAAGCGTCGGGATTCACTATCGTAGCTGAGAAGCTAAACTGGCAACGATATATAAGTCACTTTCGCTGCGTACATCGTGGTGCTTTCTTTGCTGAATTGAAGACTACCACTGTCCGGAAGCTCTTGCCTGAAGCGTGGGGTAAGTCTTAGTGATAACTATCATAGCAAGGCTAATGAAGCGCCAGGCTTCTTGTGTCCTGTTCATACACCCGATGGTTCCCCTTGTGGTCTTCTAAACCACCTTTCTCGAACATGTAGAATTGTGACGGCTCCGCTCGCCGTCAAACATATACCCGCTCTCCTTGCCGCTCATGGAATGACGCAAGTATTCACACCCTCCATAAGTGGTCGAGAAAATATATGTGTTCAGCTCGATGGCCGCATCATCGGCTGGGCTCGCCCGTCAACAGCAGCACGGCTTGCCAAGAATCTACGAATCTGGAAGACTGAAGGCAAGCATGACATTCCTCTTGACCTTGAAATTGGTCTCGTTCTTGAGACCAAAGGGGGCCAATATCCTGGTCTTTTCCTGTTTTCGAACCGTTCACGAATGATGCGACCCGTGAAGTATCTGTCCAATGGGCGAGATGATCAAATTGGCTCATTTGAACAGGTGTATATGAATATTGCCTGTCTTCCTGAGGAAATCGACAAGAGTTCAACGCATGTTGAGCATGATCCCACAAATTTTTTGTCAATCCTTGCGAATCTAACTCCATTTTCTGACTTTAATCAAGTACGTTTTTTAGATTCAGGAAATTATTTTCCTAAATTCATGTCTGTCATCACAGAGCCCTCGGAACATCTACCAGTGTCAGGTAAATCAGCCGTCTCATGCTTGTGGGTTGATTACGACAGCATTAATCTCAGATGGGCAAACAAAGCATGGGTACTCCGTCAACAGCCCTCAAACATCGGACGGATAACAAATTGTATCGACTCCAGACGGGTCAGAGCCCTGTCGTTCGACCTGCACTGCACAACACTTATGCCATGGATTCTTACCCGAATGGAACTAATGCTGTCGTTGCCGTCATCTCGTATACAGGCTACGACATGGAAGACGCCATGATTCTCAATAAGTCAGCCCACGAGCGTGGGTTCGCTTACGGGTCCGTATACAAGTCTCAAGTCATTGATCTTCGAGACATGCGAGGATCGAGTAAATCTTTGACAGCCCCTTCTTTGCACTTTGGTCTTGGCCCTGATATCCGCATGGGTGGTGACAGAGTGCATTGGTGCATAGAGTTTTTAGACTTTGATGGTTTGCCATGTGTCGGCACTCGACTCAAATCAGGGGACCCTATTGCAGCTTATATTGATGATACAGCCGGTCGGACGAAGTTTGTCAAATACAAGGGAGACGAGATGGCTTATGTCGATGAAGTTCGATTGTTGGGTGAGTATGTGGTGATGTATTGACTCAGAATGCGGCTTTTTGATGCAGCCTTGTAACAGGTAGTGATCTTGGAGATACAGAACTACAAAAAATCCAGATAACGTTGCGCATCCCTCGTGCGCCAGTCATTGGTGACAAATTCTCGTCTCGACATGGGCAGAAGGGTGTTTGTTCACAGAAATGGCCTGCAGTGGATATGCCTTTTACAGAAAGCGGCATGCAACCGGATGTCATCATCAATCCCCACGCATTCCCAAGTCGGATGACAATTGGCATGTTAGTTGAGAGTATGGCGGGCAAGGCCGGTGCGATGCACGGCCTGGCCCAAGATGCGACCCCATTCAAGTAGGTTGTCTCGCTAATCATATCTCCATACTTACTATTTGTCTACTCTCATCACATAGATTTTCAGAGAGGGATAGGGCAATGGATTACTTTGGTGATCAACTACTCGCGGCAGGTTATAACTATTATGGAAACGAGCCCATGTACTCGGGCATAACAGGACAAGAATTTGCAGCGGATATCTATATTGGCGTAGTTTATTATCAAAGACTACGTCACATGGTGTTGGACAAGTTTCAAGTGCGTACAACGGGTCCAGTGGATCCTATCACTCGCCAACCTGTCAAGGTGAGAAAGAAATGTCTACTCCATAGCAACCAACTTATTTAGTAGGGTCGCAAAAGAGCGGGAGGCATTAGATTTGGCGAAATGGAACGTGACGCTCTCATTGCACATGGAACTTCATTCCTCCTTCAAGATAGATTGATGAACTGTTCGGATTATTCGACAGCATGGGTTTGTCGCACGTGCGGTAGCCTTGTTTCACTTGGCTATGAAGATATTAGTCTTGGAGAGGCATCACTTGGTATCTCTGGATCAATCAAAGCTACTGGTCCTAACGGTGAACATTGTCGGGTTTGTCGTGCAGCTGCTGAGGAGGAGGAGGAACGTGAACGACAGGCTCTGGAAACAGGCCAAAATTTACAGAGGCCCCGAGCTAATACCCATGTGGCAATATCTTCTCAAAACGTGCTGGGGAGAGCATCAAGTAAAGGAGGCGATCTGGATGTAGTGGCTGTTCCCTATGTATTCAGGTACCTGTGTGCTGAACTAGCGTCAATGGGTATTGCTGTGTCGCTTGAGGTGCGGTGATGTAACCTGGACACACTCTCAGATTGTATAATGTATATAATACTGATCTTAGCATGTAGTTAGCTCTGAGCATCTCCGATGAATACAAAGCACTGTTAAAAATTTCCACTACCATTCCTCTTGTTGTATCTTGGATGTAATCTTGCAAGATACGTCTTAAGCTGTATGCTGAAGTTGCTGTGCAATTTTTCAAGTGACCGTGTAAACGCCCACTTCCAGTTTTTAATCGTATGGTGTCGTTATGTCATGAATCGGAACAATTCATACCTCCGAGTCACCATAACAGCTAGACCTTTTATCGGAAGAGTTTCTTCCGTGGGCGCCGGTTGGCATTAAATTCTTATACTAACCATACTAAGGACACCGCGGACTGTACGTACACCGCGTAATGCTTCTAGTCTGGGTGATCGCACTTACCAGGAAAACATTATTCTTCTGAACGCGTTATACAAAAGCAACTCGCAAAACGATAGTAATTTCCTCTCTTCATGTGAGGAGTTGGTCGATCAACTCAACTTTAATAATTTGATCTGAATGTGAAGACTAGCAGACGACTTGATAAACGTTCTTCTGGCTGGAGCCAAAAATACGCTACTGGAACTGCTGCTTCTACTATGACAAGAGTTTGAACATACTCAAGCTCTAATTACGAAGCTAATCTCTGCATTAATAAACAAGGTACCCAACCCAAAATAAATAACTACTTCTGGAGTAGAAGGAATACATAAAATGACACTCTCATATCAAATGCAATGCCAAAGTTCACAGAAACCAAGGCAAACTGAACAATGCATGATGCAGAGAGGGGTAAGATAATAGGGAAATGAGGTTGTACGTAAAGTGAAGTGACATACCATACCCAAAATACTCAGATAAAAAACTCGAGAATAAATGATTATTAAGCTTTCATCTCGCCAACTAAAGTATTGTTGCTGCTGTCAATAGAAAGAGAGGATAGCCCGGGCGGTGTCAGATCGATGTAGCTGCCATCGTCACAAAGAACGCCGGGGGTTGTTAAAAAATGATTTGAGGTAACGCGGAAAGAATCTTCGCTCAAAGGATCTTCGTCGCCCAGGAAATAACCAGCAATATATTTTTCTAGTGCAACATCCTCAGGTGAAGCCACTGGTTGGCTAGGAGTTGGCTCTGGGGTGTCCAACAACTGTGGGGAGATTTTATGATTCGCAAGTGACGCATGCAAGATAAGTCTACATTCGTCGGCAGATGTGGCATGTTGGAATAGGTGGTAGAGATGCGATATGGCGCTTGTAGAGAGACCGGCATCTGGGGAAGAAGAAGAGGGGACAACTCGAACAGTACCATTGGTCAACGAGCCATTTGCTGGATGAGTAGTCCCATTGATTTGCCCACTCAATTCCTCATTGGTATAAGCAGTGGGACTCGTATCCAGACTTGTACTGGCACTAGTTTGGCGAGATGTTTTGCGGTCTCGAGACAGCCGTGACGAAACAAGAGTAGGGGAAGGCGGTCGGTTGGAACCGTCTATCACAGAAGAATGGGAAGCAACAGGGGCACCAGTCTTAATAGGGGAAGGGGGTGGAGAGATTTCGCGGTCAGGGGGAGGTGTAGGGGGGCGAGGGGGTTGCGGAGGAATGGGCCTGTTCGCAAGGGAGGCTAAGGCCGAGCACCTGTTCAGGTCTGCAGGTCTAGGTGGGCGGGGAGTAGTGTAATTTATAACAGGGGGGGAGTGGAACTTTGGGGGGGTCGCGCCACTCTTGGACTTGTTGTCACCGATGCTCAACATGGAAATCATTTTTCTGATACGATCCTTTTTTGGTTTAGCATCGGCCAGGCCAGCAGAGTAATTGTCATGTGGAGGCCCTTGTGCCAGGAAATCCATTAGCTCCCGCGTTGAAGAGGACACAGGAGTGGAACCTCTGGACAACAAGGAAGGCCGTGTAGGACTTTTGACACTTTGTGAGCCACCCATGACATCGTCCAAGTCGAGTGACTCCCTATTACCTTGGCGCTTATACGTTCGGGGAGGAAGGCCATGAAGCTCAAGCTTTGCCGGACGCGCCATGTTGGAAGGAGAATGATATGTAGAAGGAGTAGCGGATTTATTTCTCAGCAGAATGCTGACGCTGCGAGATCCGGAGGTGGAGATGGAACGGGAGCGGACGGCAGCAATGACAGCACGAGCAACTGTGCTGCCCTGACGAGGACGGGCGGGGACGGAAGGGTGAGGAGAGTCAGGCTTGTCGTCGTGCTCAACAATGGAGTTGACGTGGCGGAGAGAAGAATGTATTGAATAAGACGATCCGGAACCTTGGATTGGAGCCGGACGCCTCCTGGCCATGTCTTTTTCTTTCTCTTGTTTGTACACCTTTAGCACCTTTAGTCTTATTCTGACTAAGCAATGGAATGCATACCTCCATGGTCTTGAGACGGTCAGGGGTCAGTGACACTCTCATTGTTGATGAAGATCGCATCAGGTCGTCAAACTCTTGCTGTAGAACGCTGTCCTATAGTGTATAATGTCAGACATAATAATGGCAATAAACTCGGTTGCCAACCTCTGTCAACGCCAGCGATCGCTGTCCATCGTCCTTCTCGCTCATCAGCGACGCCGACTTCTTGTGCTCAACTTCATTCTGATTGTCATTGTCCGATGAGCTGTTCAGTAGCTTGGATGATTGTGCCTTTTCCATAGATGTTCGCGACACAGGGGTCGTGGTGTCAGGCATAATGGGAACAGTGGATGAGGAAGAAACCTCAGAAGACAAGCACAAACGCGGAAATGATATAGCATCCTTCCCTAACGACGAATCCTGATGGACTGACCCAGTCCGCGAGGTTAATGTGGTTAATGTGTTGCTCAGTTCGCTCCGTGTGAATGATCTGCTTCGACGTGACTTGGCTAGGTCTCTAGATAGTATCTCAATCTGTTCATATACTTTGGCCCAGAAGTTGTTAGTTGTCTCGTAGAATAGTTGATATGGGAAGGATGTACCTTTCATTGACCGAAACAAGGCGTAGATTGAATCATCCTCGCAGAGTGCTGTGAACAGATCATTTACATTTGCGTTCACCCGGCTACTGTCCCGTACGGCGACCCGCCCAACGTTCGTGAGGATATGTCTAGAAACAGGACATCAACTCATTATCCCTGGCCACTTTGTCTGTTAAGCACGCACTCGCACATGGCCCTAGAAATGATTAATCACGGTGGAAAAGCACCAAGGGTTAAGATACTGACTCGAGGATGGCTGTCAGATATAATGCTGCTGGGGGCAAGAGGGCAGCGCTTGGAGGAACAGCAATAGTTTGGGAAAATCGCTCCTGGATACGATCTTCAACAGAGGGGTCCTCGTCGGATTCATTAAGCGTCGAATAGGCCTCGCATTTCAAACGTAACAGCTGGTGCTGTTTAGGATTAAACTGCCCATAGATGAACTTTTGCAAAAACTCACTTCATAGGCCCACGAAAGATGAAACGTTCCCGAGTCATCATCTAACTGGTCTGCAGGACCTCTCCCGTTTGCCGTTCGTTCCCAATATGCCCTCAGTTCCACCTCCGCCTCCAGGAGTGCCTCTTTTCCCAGGCTCGTCGGCAATAAGCTAAGAAGACTCCCGCGCAGCTTATCTGTAGAAAGTGAGGCAGAGTTGTTTAACAGGCTGTAGAGGAATTCATCGAGGAAGACATTGATAATATGAAGCGCTTCCAGTTTGAGTTTAAATGGTCGGACATCTGAAAGGATAACGTCCGCTGACTGCGAAGAGATATATGAAGGTGCTAATGAAAGGGAAAAATACAGTCAACCAAGATGAAGCATGCAAGGTTTCAAATTACACACTGCTGTTGTCGACGATACTGGGCATGAGTGAAGATGCGACACAAAGGGCAGTAGTGGACGAAATGGGGATATTTCCCACTCAGGGTCGTCCATGTCACCATCAAACAACTGCGATCAGATTTGCAGATATCACCTGCAACTCCCACATCTATACCTGCTGTTTTTTGTTCCCTGTAGTCTTTCGAACTTAGCACATGGATGATAAACCACTTCAACAAATACATTTTTTCAAGGTTCATTATCAGTCAGCTCTTACGACGCACCACTCCGTTGGTCACAAAAATTTTGTCACTGCCAAATTCAAATTCCGATCTATTCGAAGGTGATGTTATCTTATTTTTAGTTCTCTTTCCCGTCTGCATTCTCGGTTTTCTCACCATTTTCTGACTCATTGCTCATAAATGCCAGTCCGCTTCAAAAGTAGACGCTAGCCATGGTACTGAAGCCTTGGACTTGAAGTGTTTTTTTGCTTGACAACATCTTAACACACGTCAGATATTTTTGTATCACATCACCTTGATTTTTGATCAAAAATTCCATGTCCATGGGAAAGTTTCACAGATCTGGCTATATCCCCTATGAGCATATAATCGTTATTGCAGAGATGCAGGAAGGTTATGCTATTTGATAACGTATAATGGATTTTGGTACCTTGAAAAGCCTACTCAGATAAAAAGTGAAAACTGGATCTACACTCGTATTATCATCACATTGGAGTTTTCTGCTGTGTCTATTCCACTTGATGTACTAGATGTTTTCTTTCCTTTGCATTAACAACTTCCCCCCTCAGTTGTCTACCATCATTGGTACTATGGTTTGGCTATTATTTACTTACAGTTTGTAATGTAAACAATATTTTTTCGTGAGTCATCAGGTCTATTTCTTTTACAGTACATTAGATGATACCACACCTACAATCAGTAAGAGAAATAGTCATTGACTACATGAAAATAGATAACAACAAAAATGGCCACGTACAAGTTATGTTTGTAATATGACCATAGAATACAATTAACTTCATAGTTTCTTCCACCACATATATTTAATTGGCTACAGCATTGTAACATGGCATCAAGTGTAGATCGCACTTGAAAGGGCATGGAAGAGCAAGACTTGGCATATTAGGCCAAGAGTGACCAAAGGTCTTTAGACCAATAGATGTGAGTAACAGAGGGTAACAAGTAGATTCAAAGGGAAGTAGAAAATAAGAATGTTAATCCGCAAACTAAGGACTACACAAGCTTCCAAAGCAGCTGACTATTTATGGAGGATTATATTGAATTGGACTGGCACACCAGGTACTGCATCCATGATCCGCTAGTCTGCCCTCACACCTGTGAGGGTACCTAATAACTATTTTGTATACTTAATGTAGGCACACTTCAGTCGTTCACACTACGGTGACACCTGAGATCTTGACTGTCCTTTAACTTAGACAAAAGGCAGATGAGTGCACCAGTAGACAACAATGTAATCCCATGAAAAATAAAGGAAACTAGAATCAAAATTGAAAATTAAAATAAAATATTCCAGATCTTTAGATTGCACATATAACAACTTTGTAGACTTTAGTGGACTTAAAGTGTTATTCCAAGAGTATACTCCATTCTTTAGAGTATATCCCATTCTAAGAGCAAAGCACACTCATTTTATCCTGAGTATGAGAGTATGTTATACCCTCACCTTTAAGCCAAGGGTAGAACCAAGGGTACACTTCTGCTACCCTTCTACTACCCTTATCCTACCCTTACTCCTACCTTGCTAATGCACCCTACCCCTGGTGGTTCTAGTCATAACAAAGGCATCAATGAAGAAGTCTTGTCACATAGTCAAGTAAGTTCAATATTTTTGTAGTGTTCTTATTGGCATGTGAAGAGATGGAGAAATAGCAGATGTTAATTTAGCCATTAGCCAAATTTTGCTACTGTTAAGATGGCTCCAATAACCAACTTCTGAGAGACATCCAGATCCTATCAAGATATACAATTTATTAAGATCATCAAAGTCTCCCAGGTAATTGGAACACAGCCATGATTGCAATGAATGCAGATTTTTGATTTGGGGAACAGTTTCTGGGTTCTAAAATTTCCAAATCAACAAGGAGCCTTCTCTTTAGTTGTTGGTATCTCCATATGGTGCCTCAGATTCACTTCTCAGCTGGCACTTGAGGTGTCAATCCGTATGTGGGAGACCTGCCCCATGATTACCACGATCACCGGTGTGAAGACCAGATTTGGGTGTTTCAATCCTTATAGTAGGACCAAACACATCCTCCCCATCTCCATCTACCAGCTCTCTCTCAACCACATCTTCATCTATTTTCTCTAATTGGTCGATCATGTCATCCAGAATAGCATCACCCTCCTTCTCTGGCCACAACACAAGTCCCCTCTTTACCAGGTCTGTTATATATGACGAATCCAATTCTAGGAAATTTTTGGACTTGGCAGGCGATGACAAATGCGATGAATACCGCGTCGATCGGTTATTGAGAAATGAATACGGGTTTGTGGGCGGCAGGACATCGGATATACGTTTTTCGGATGGCGTTGTCGGCATTGGTCTAGCGGCATTATAACTGTGCAATTGTGTTGGCACATTTCCGGATATCCGTCGAAGGACCTGTGATGGACGCCCAGCATCAGAAGAAATTTCTTCACACATAACTAACACAACTCACTGATGGCATGAGAACCTCGTGTCGTTGTCGGGTTATGGATGCGGGTTGTATGAAATCATATTCAATGACATATGCTGGGAGTTCTTTTAACACAGTTGGAGGGATTGAAGGTGGGGAGAGATATTTGACGATCGAGGGTTCACTCGTGAGTTGTGTCGTTAGATCGTTATTGTGTTCATTGTGTTTGTGACTAATGAGTTGTCTCGCTGTCCGGAAGACCTTAGTGCAACCTATAATTACATCGCAATTTCGCTATTCAATAATATGATCTATGAGGAAAAATAGACGGACGGACCAGTATATGGACATGGTAACGGGTACATTGCATGCCTTTCAATATGCTGACAATAGTCTCTTCTCGAGATAAAGGTATACCCACACCCTTTCCATCTACATGTCCAAGAAGACTGATGAGCATGAATATAATCTTCAATCAATTTATGTGCATCGGCGCATGAAACCCCGAGAACGCACCGTTGCACCAATTCGTCTCGGTCCATGCAAAATATTGAGATGGCGAATAAGTGCACTAGACGAATTGAGCAAAAGTTCACAACCTTGCCATCTACAAGGAGTTGCTCTGAGAACAACACTATTCTCGAGTAGCACTTCTTTCTCAGCATTGTCGACTACGACACAACACGAAGAGCCGGGCAGACAGGAGAAGATTCAGAATAGGGTCACCAACATCCACTCCTGAAAAACATACCATAACTAGCGAAATGCAAATTCCAGTCGAGTTCTGAATGAAAACAGATTCGATAGCAAGTATATAAACAAACCATTAAATCGAAGGTAAATTCATCTATGCACACCTTCAACGATGTCGCTCTCCTCGTCATCTATAGCTTTCACACCTTCGGGTGGGATACTCTTAAAGGATTGCAAACGCGAGTGATTACCCAACGACCGTGACTGACTCAGTATTCCCAGATGGTCTGAACCTTGTCTAGGTGCATCGGAACTAGCATCTTGCTTCCTCCATTTCCTTGCATAATCTGGCATTGGTGGAACCAGAACAAATGCAAGATTGGTAACTTTGTTTGTGGTCATTGCAGTGGACTGCAGAGAGGGTAATAGAAACGAGGAAGGAACACCAGCCTTAGTTTTCCTTTTACTCTTCTCGCCTGTTGATATCATCTCTATTACTTCTATGGTTCCACCAGAAGTGGTGCCTGATGAAGTCGGAGATGGAAGGAACAAAGGTGTTTTATTGGGGAGAGGAGGCGTTGGTTCAATTTTCTCTGCAGCCTTATCCGGGCTCGGATCTATCGGGAGTTCCTTGGATCTGGCATTGTTCGATTCCTTTTCCATCGGAGCTAGAGAAGTGTGTGATACGAGAACCGAAGAAGAGGCCGGAGCATCAGTTGCAGGGATCGGAGCCACAGAAATTTGAGGTTCAACCTGGACCTTGCTCGAAGTTTGAGGTTCAACCTGGACCTTGCTCGAAGTTTGAGATTCAACCTGGACCTTGCTCGAAGGTTGATCTAACACCCGAACTTTCGGAAGCGGTGCACGAGCAACATGATTCACCTCAGCCGTTCTCGTGAAAGCATTACTCAATTGAAACGTATGATGATAAGGTGTTGGGCCAGACGATTGGCCAAATGATTTGAACTGACCAAGATTAATCTTAGTACGAGTTTGATCTGTGAGAGGTTGGCTGCCGGTAAATGTTTGCACGATGGATTTTCCTGTTCTTTCAGTTGAGGATTGAGCCTGAGTGAGCGAGTGGGAGGACACCATGGGAGCTGCTGCCATCTGCTGGGTAGCGGGTGCAGTAGACTGTCCGACAGCAAAATTTGTCGGTGTCGAGTTGACCGGATGAGACAGAGCGAATGTCGAGAATCCTGGCTGAGCGGCCTTCAGTGATGAAGAGCTGTTTACTTGGTGAAGCGACCGCAAGATATTATATGGGTTCACAGCTGTAGCCTCTGACGCATGGCGCTTGGACTCTGGTCCCTGAACTGCTAAGCTTTCGGGTCTCGGACGTTTCAGAGCTCGTAAAATATCACGTGCAAGGTACTTTTTATTTGCTTCCTTCGGTGTTTTCATAGGTGAAGCGGGTAAACCGCTTGGAGGAGTCGACTGCGGAATGATATTTGCTGAGGCGGAAGGTGGATGTATCTTCTGCATACCATTCTTCGTAACACTATCATTATCAGGGATCTGAGCATATGAGGTGTCCTGAAGTTAAGATTTGAGAAGAATTGTTAGATTTGACCTCCACTAATCACTCACGATAGCTGGCTGTAGAGACATATCGGTTTGAACAGACAGAGATTCAGGCTGGTTAAGGGATAACTATTAGTGATGTTACCTGTAAATCAGTTGTCAAGGACGAACCGCAGTATCACCCTTTCGCTGAATAGGTTGTAACGCACCCGTCATATTCGAAGTCGACTTCGCCTCTGCAAAACAAAGTGAGATATATAATAATTAGAGGAATGACATCGTACTATTGTTTGCGGAAGCAAAAGACTCATCACGGGTCAGAGTATTGAAAGGTGCTAGTGCCTGGACTGCTGCTACAGGCTGTTTCTGGTTTTTCTCGTTACTCGCACTCGATAAGTTCTGCAAACCTTGCCCTTGGAGTGAATCAACATGAATTGGAACCTGATTCTGGACAGAGACATGGCTCGTAGTTTTGCTCCCCTGCTGAGGCGGAAGATAATGAGAAGGTTTTATGTACTGTTGCGTGTTTGCTGTTTGCCTCTCAATTTCCTTCTGCTGCCGATGCATCACCGGTTGAGCTGGCAAGGGAGCTGGTTGCGCCTGACGCGATTGTTGTGGTTGAGTAAGGGCCTGGTAGAGCCTGGAATAATCTTGTTGGGACGCCATTGGGCTCATCTGATATCCATGTGGATGTTGAGTAATGTTAGATGCAGTTTGGACAGTGGGCTGAGATGGGGTTGGTACGTGTTGGGGAAAGGTGGGGGCATAATGGCCCTCAGAGTATGCTGACACATTCGAGAACTGTTGAGATTGTCGATTTTGGTAGATAGGTTGCGCGACATTTGGCACTGACTGCGAGACGTGGTTGGCCTGATTCGCGTTCATTATTGGTCCCTGAACACAGGTGAGTCATGGTAATGTCAAAAAAGCTTGCACTTGCTCTCTGGTCTGGAACCTCTTCGATGTATGCAGAGCCTGCGTCCGGTTGCAGAGTGGCAGCCCCAGCAGAAACCATGATGTTCGTCTCAGGAATTGTCGGTCGACCATCCGTGATGCGACGCCTGGGGAATTTGACTGAGTACGGCAACAGAGGACAACAGAGATGCTACGCACGACCCCTCCTGCTTCAGAAACATAAGCTGGAGCCTAGCGATGGATGAATGACCGGAGACACGGGCGCCCACGATGTACTTACCTGGCTTCTTCACCCTGGCGTATTCGCTCCTGCAACATGTGCTCAGCACGTTCAAAAACCTTATGGTTTTGTAGTCCTTGTTCGTTCATGCGCTCGCAAAAATCAATGTAGGACCGATATTCGGCAATTTGATGCCGATTGCGCTGATAATCCTCAGGAGCAACGATAGGGCGTGACTGCTGGTTGTTCATCTGCCTCAGCACCGCGGACGATGCGTCGAGTAAGGAAGGAGACAAGTTTATTACCAAATCCGTGACCTGCCGTGAGAAACAATGCTGTCATGTCTCTTCCTCGAGCTGCACGTCTATGGCGCCGTCATGCCTCTCATTCAGCTCCCCAAAGTCCGAGCCATGCTGGATCATATCGTGTTTTTGACCGCAGTGTCAAACGTCTGCAGCGGAACTCGGCAGCTCGTTGCGAGAGCGGCGAACGAAGCCGAGTAGTAGATTATGTGCGGGATGAAGTTGCAAATCGCATGATGGAGAGGTTTATGGTAGGTCTTTGGCTTTCAAAAAGTTTTATTTGTTTCATGGCTTCAGGATATCAAACGCACTTTCAAAACGATTGTCGATCTTGGGTCAGGACCTGGCCATTTCTCTAAACTACTTGAACCAGAGAAAGCCAAAAAATCTATCATGATTGACAATAGTGGTGCGTTGAATGGATTGCACCTCTTTTTCTTACTTTCTCATCGGGTTCCCAGATGTGACTCTCAATCGCGATTGCAATGAAGAGTTCGAGAGTCAGTGAAACCTTCCATCCGTCTTGACCAGATCCTTATCCGTGGATTGTAGTCCAAATCGAGCGTAGACAAGGCGACGAAGAAAACCTTCTTCAGACCATCTCGCCAAACTCCCAGGAGGCAGTGGTCTCTTGTTTGAGTTTGCACTGGGTGAATGACCTTCCAGGTCGGTTAGTTTCTGCAGCTCTGTCTTCAAAACTCATGTTAACCAGGTACACTTGTTCAGATCAGAGAAGCACTTGAGCCAGATGGTCTTTTCTTAGGAGCTATGTTTGGAGGGGATACGTTGTTTGAATTAAGGTGATCAGTGACATCACTCACTCATCACTATTCTCGCTCACTCTGCCAAAGAACTGCCCTCCAACTGGGAGAACTTGAGCGAGAAGGAGGTATTTCGCCGCGTATCTCGCCCATGGTCGGTCAGGCAGTCTGTTGACCACATAGACCATGTCACTCAGAATTGCGGTGTTGTGCAGATACTCGAGATATATCGAACCTTCTTGGTCGAGCAGGTTTTACATTACTTACGGTGGATATTGATGAGGTCAAGGTCGGTTATCCTAGTATGTGGGAGCTGATGGAAGATCTGGGAGATATGGGCGAGGGAAATGCTGTCATCGGACGGTGATTAATCACCTTCATGTTCCCTTCAAATGATTGACAATTCTGTAGGCGGCCTTTAATCCACCGGGATACTTTGGCTGCTGCATCGGCCATCTATCAAGGTCTAGAATCACATCAATATACTTCAAAACCCTCATTGACACACTTTTTCAGAACTACACGGCAATGAGGACGGTACGATCCCTGCAACGTTCCAGATCATATATATGGTCTGTAAGCTCAATTCTCTGCTCTTGTTACAGGATCTGAGCTGTACATAGATCGGTTGGAAGCCGTCATTAAATCAGCCCAAACCGCTAGATCGGGGCACTGGAAAGGTCAACCTGAAAGAAATCTTGTAGGATGCATCCCCTTAATCCGTAAATTTCATTGTATTGGTCTGGTCTTGTGAAGGAATTGCATATCCTCGTTGGAAACAGTTGTCCAAGTCAGGGTGATGTGACCCACTTGGATTTTTTGTTTTCTGCCCAAGGTCACAAGGGATAATACTGCTGGATATCTGAACGGATATCAGTAGGAGTTAACTGAACGAAGTGCCAAGCCTCGCAGAATCGGTGACTTTGGCCAAGCTAACATTATACGATCTGGCTTCTGAACAAGCACGAACGAGAAATAAGTTATCTACCAGGCCCTGAGAGTTGGATAGTTGGGACGCTGCTACAAAAAATTCTGAACAAATCGATGGGTTGCTCAACAACGATATGACTTCATTTCAGTACCTTGATCAGTGTTGAAAATATTCATCGTCTTTTGTCCCTTCCCCTGGTTCAGTCAGTCTTTTTCTGGTCTGTTGACTCCTCTTCCCTGTCCCCATCGGTGGACACGTGTAATTTGCCATGCTTTCTTCCTGCACAGAATTTGCGCTCGGGCATCACATGATTCAGAGCGACTTCCCAATCCCTCGTCTCGACCCATTTGATGAGAATTTCGAAAACTTGATTGACCGTGAGGACCTTACGAGTCGGGAGATTAGCGAGATACGTTTGTATCGGCAAACGCGCAGTCCGAATGTTGGCTTCCTTGGCCTTGTTCTCGCACAGACTCTGTCATACAATGAGTATTGAATCGCATTTCCGGGACGGAAGCTCGGGTCACTTTGTATCGGTTGCGATCCACTATACCACCAATAATATACGTCTCATCAGTCCTAAGCTCCGTCAGTTCCTCGTTGGCATCGGCTGTGAGATAAACAACGGTCTCTTTGGCACATGCTTTTGACTCAGTCTGTGGCGCGTCTGATTTAGTCTGCCAGAGATGTGCATAGTCTTCTGACCACCACTCTGTTTTAGCCCAGCGTTTGTATCCAGCATCATTCAAGCTCTCAAGGCGATCAAATGCCCTTCCGCCGAGGGAAGTGAATATTAGAGAGAAGGGGTACGAGGCATTACGATTCGCGCTATAGGTATAGGCCAGCTGAGAACAAAGGGATCCGACCTCCTAGACGAGACTACATCACAGTATGCTAGATATATGGTAGGGACATACCTTTTCGCTCATGAGGTGATCAAAACCCAAATCTACAATGACCCGCCCACCAAACTCAACTCTGGCCTTTTTCTTCCGTCTGGCTGTCTCAGCTTCGTCATTATCGTCAAGCTCGCCTGCAGCGCGTTTCTCAGCCTGGACACGCTTTTTCTCCTTCTTCATCTCCTTTTCCCTGGAACGACGCAGACGCTTGAGTTCTATCAGACGAGCAACTCTAGCTGCCTTTTTCTGAGCTGATTTCGAAAGAGGCAGGGGTTCCATAGGAAGGACTAGAGAAAGTAGTGATTAGCCTTGTCCATTACTTTATCTGCGGGTGGCTCCTCGGTAGTTGCCGATAGTTTTTCTACACTCCCATTCTATCATGACCTCATACCCTCTTAAGCACTTGCTTCTTCCTGCCATCTCAAAGCATACGGCAACCGTCATCTTCATCCATGTGGGTGTCATTAAGCGATCGACTCAATGCTCTATCCCTGAGTGGCATCTAGAGTAACTGATTGTGATTGTCCAGGGCCTAGGAGACACTGGCAATGGCTGGAAACCTGTAGCGGACAGGTTTCGCAAGGATCCAGGACTAAATCACGTCAAGTGGATCCTTCCCCATTCGTGAGTTACTTCTCGTGGTCGATAATCAAATGCGTCTCTCATCGTTGAAACGATGATTAGTCATGTTCGTCCTGTAACAGCTAATATGGGCATTTCGATGCCATCATGGTATAGTCTATGATTCTTAATGTTCGAGAATGGCTTGACGATGTCAAATCGTACAGGTTTGATATCTACTCTTTTGGACTCAAGGAAAAAGAGGACAAGGATGGAATGCTGGAATCCAGACGTCTCATATCGCAGCTTGTGGAAGACGAGATCAAAGTTGGCACACCGCCTCATCGGATATTCCTTGGGGGGTTCAGCCAGGGAGGTGCTATGTCTCTCCTGGTAGGCCTCACTGGTGAACACAAACTTGCAGGGCTTGCTATCTTGAGTAGTTGGCTTCCTCTACGGAACGATTTTGAACACGTATATTCTTGTTCTTATCCTCCTTTATCCATCGTCCTGAGAGAATATCATTAGATGATCTCGCCCCACGCATCCTCGGTCTCTATTTTCTGGGGTTATGGTGAAAATGACACCCTTATTAGGGAGGAGGTATCAAAGGAGTCCGTCAAAATCTTGACGTCCCTAGGAATTCCACGAGTCAATGAAAGGGACCAACCGGGGCTGTTCTGCAAGGTTTATGATGGCATAGGCCATGAGACGAGTCTGGAAGAATTGGAGGATCTTCAAGCTTTCATCAAGAAACGTATCCCCGAGGATACCTAAAAGATCAACACTGCGTATCGTTGGTCGGGAGTTATCGGGTAGTGCGGCGCATGCTTTTCCCAGCCACAAATTATCTGGCTTGGACCACGGTCATGGAATAATGGTTAATCTGACTTGCTTTGGTCCTGCTTGGGTTGACCAATCTTGATTTCGATTCCTTCGTCAATATCTGTTCCTATGTCAGAAACATGTGCTTTTGAGAAGCTTTTGAGGCTTTGTTCATATCATCCTTTGAAATTACATATTACAAAACAGGTTTGCACATACATATACATGGTGATTAGCGAATATTGGCTCGATGCAACAACAGTGTGTTTGTGCTGTACAGTGGGCGTGCAAAATCATGGACCAGGGCCGTAATAATATTATTGGAGGTGAATATGAAAAGTAATGCAGCCATTGTATCTGAGGCAGCGTTTTGATTCCTTATACTTTTTTTTTCAGCATGCCATTTTTCATGAGATGTTATCAGTGCTTATTGATAGACAGTGCTTTGAGAAATGAGGCAAATGTGTCCAGCCGAAATGATATATCTCTTACTTCCAAAAGTCCTTGAAAACTATGCGCAGGCCATCAAGACTTTTTTATGGACACAGTAACTTGTAAATGCACCATTGGACTGGATATGCAAGCTCTAGAACCTCGAGGGTGAATTTTCCCATGCAGTATGAATCTGTAGGTTAGTACCATACTCCTCGGCTCGAATTTGAGCGCTGGTCTTGTTGTTGGTTGAGTCTACTATGATCTAGGGGAGAGCGCTCTTACTCTGGTGGTTGCACGGGAGTAACTTTATCGATGAAGGATGGTTTGTATTAATGGACTCTATCTAGGAAGGTATTTTTAGGTGATTGATCTTATTAAATATAGTATGGAAGATGACCTTTAGATAGGCGTTATAATTCTGAGGAATGTGAGATTCAGAGTATACATCCAAGAATTTAGCGGGACTAGTCACATGAGACCAAATAGTGTCCTTGGAGATAGACATCTAAGTTCAGACGCTCGTTTGGTCCTCTTACCAACCTCCCATTCTTCAGTATTTTGTCTGATTCCAACTCTTTTACAGCACTGGTCCCTATATTTCAAACATTGATTGGAAAGACTCAAGGTTTTGCGGCGCCTGATACCCAACTCACTTGACTGGTTTTCCCTTGTTTTTCGGTACTCGGTGCAACCACACAGCACCAACGAAGTAGCGTGATTTCAGACCGCCAGGCCCAGAGTAGGTTCAGCCTCGTGTTTGAACTTTTCCGCACGTGGCTTTTGTATCACCGAGAGTTCCTTCATTTTGTCTTTTATATCACACCTGAGGTGAAGTTCGATCACCACGAGAGTCGCTCAGCAGCCAGCAATCAAACAGGAAGAAAGACATAATTCTACACGAGGGCTATGTCGCAGGGTCATGATTGTGTAACACTATCTACAACACCCGTAGTATCCCCACCTCCATATACGGAGTTCGCGGCAGGACCCTCATCAGTTCCTAGCAGTCAAACAATCAGGACCCCACTACCTCGTTTGCAACCTTCGTCAATGCCCAACAGGCCACATTCTCCAGGACATTCAGTTATTCAAGTGCATCATGCAGGATATGGGCCAACGCCGCTCACGAGTAGCCAGCCGTTGCTGCCGTATGCATACTATGAAGCAAGAGGGTCAGCGGATGCGCGTGCGAGGTCGAGGTTCATTGGGGCGATTTTATGTGCATTTGGATTATGGTTGTTTGTGGCGTTTGCAGTGAGTGTGGAAGTCGCAGGTGAGGAAGGGTGGGTTTGGGATGATTGGGTCGGGAGGTTTTGGGCTTTGGATGGAAATGTAAGATATTGGTTATGGACGAGGATTTCGGATAATGGGGTCGAATTTGCTGTCGCGTGATTGAAATTCGAGCAAGATTTGGCATTTTTGATCCTGTATTCTGGTAAGTGTGGTGTTTTTTTTTTGGCTTCCAGACGTGAGCCAAGCTTGCTGATGGGATTCCAAGTCTAAATCAATAATCTGCTCTGGACTAACGGTTATATGTTGTTATGTTTCCTGGCTGCTTTACTTGTTTTGATTGTATGTTGCAACTGACGTCATGATCATTACCAACTTTTCATAAATTGGATATCGGTAGATAAGCTGACAGGCATCGGGAAATGCAATGAAAGATGTCACGGTATCCGGCCGGAGACTCGGATATAAGGGAATTGCCAGGGTGAGCAGACCAAACTCGTCACAAAGAAATATATTTTATATTTATATTTTGTACCACGAGCCAGTGGTCCTACTCAGGTCACGCTTTGGTTCCTACCCCATGTTGACTGCTTACCCTTCGACCTCAACCACACTGCTCTGCCTCTAGTCGTCCCACTCACATGCCTGGCCGCTACCCATCATCCTTGTTTAGAGCTGGAATGGATGAAGTAGACACCGTTTTCCAGCAGGTACTGGCCTTGCAGGACGAGTTCAACGTAGGATCCCATCAGAGAGTGGATGCACTAGGTGGTCTGTGCGGGGGGCAAGAACCAATCGGAGACCTGCCGAGATGCCGCCCACGTGATTTTAGTTGGGTTTGTTGTTGAATGGCTCGTGCGTGGGAAGCGGGGAATGGAGTGGAATTTGAGTGTGATGAGATTTAGATGTGACACTCCAAACTCGGGACCGTCCGACTTCCTTCAGCGTATACCCTCTCGATCGCACATCCTCCGACCTCCACACCGCCGCCGCCACGCTGCACACCGACCTGCCTTCTTTGCTCGTCGTCTCACACAGTGCCCAAACACAGTCTGCTGTTATTAGCCCTCACTCAGCTCCTCTTGCGCGTGTCGAACTCCCACATTCAGTCTAGTAGACGCACAGCGACTCTACTGCACGCAGTCTCTCACCTGCTTTCGGTCGCTCGCCCTCAACCTTCGTATATGTTCACGGCTCTCCTTGGGAGCCAGAATACCATATAGTCGTTCCCCTACAATATTCGTCCACGCTGGCTACCCCTACGAGCGCCCATATCTCTTCGTTACAGCCCGACGAGGACTTTATCAATAGGTCTCTCCTAGTTTCCCTGCACGCAGGCTACGATATCCCATACTCTTCCGACTCAGACCGTCCCATCGCCGCATCCTGCGGATCATCTTCGAATTCCTCATCTGGTTCCCCATCAGTCCCTTTTCATCTTTCTAAATATTCCTCCTATTTTCATCTTACACGCCCTGAATCCCCCTCCGACAAAGCTAACCATTCTGATCCCCACAAGACGGCACAGGATAATATGTACAACACGCATTCTTCCTCAGCTTCCAGTCTCTTCAACAACAGCACTAGTACCAGCATGCACTTCTCAGAGTTTTCTGGCGAATTTGATCCCAAGAAACACTCCCAGTTGTCAGGGGCAAAGTCCAATTGCCCTAATAATCTGAACTTATCGAGAGAACAGTTCACGAATTTTCCGAATACCAACCGGCCTCGCCATCAGAATTCTCAGTCTTTACTTAACTCTACAGCACCCCCTTTCCGCGAGCCCGGCACATTCTTTCCTCCTAGCAGCGATAGCTATCCCAATCCTCTGATGTCTCCCTCTTCCCATGATCCCAGGGTCAATTTTGATTTGAGTCGGGCCCCAGGGTTGGGTCCAGGGCATAAAAACTTCCAGGACGCCTTCACTGGCTCGGCCGGAGTGATGACATCGCACCAGGGTGCCGGGAAACCAGGCTTCTCTCAACCCCCGCAAGGTCATTCAGCCTTTACTCAAAGTGCTGCTTTCATAAACGGAATGCATTCACAAACTCCTTATGGGCCTCACATTCCTACTAATGTAACTCAGCCCACAACCGCTTCAGCTGGAAATCCATCTACCTCGGCTAATTATGCCTCCGCCAAAGACAACGCAAACAGTCAAGAAGAGATTTCAACAATTTTTGTTGTTGGGTTTCCAGAGGACATGCAGGTCAGTAAAGCAATGACTATTCTCACCAGATCTAATTGTCTGGCATCCAGGAGCGTGAGTTTCAGAATATGTTTACTTTCTCTCCTGGTTTCGAGGCAGCCACTTTGAAGATCCCCAACAAGGAATACACAGCCTATAATGGTATAACTACCAATCGCAGTTTCCCGAATTATAACGGCCCTGGTGATCCATACAATCTAATGACCGTTAATTCAGGTGGTGTTCTCGTTGACGGCCGTGAAGGGACCATGGCTTCCTGGTCTGCGTCGATGAGCGGAGACGAAGGGAGTTATCATATGCCTGGTGCTAATGCGCCGCCGAGGAAGCAAATAATTGGTTTTGCAAAATTCAGAAATCGCGAAGCTGCATTGGAGGCCCGTGACGTGCTTCAAGGCCGTAGAATTGATATCGAAAAAGGGGCTGTCCTTAAAGCTGAGATGGCGAAGAAGAACTTGCACACTAAGCGTGGTGTTGGTCCTCTTCCCAACAACGGCATTGCTGCAAACAGTCACAATATTCCAGTCAGCAGCGCCCCGCCGATGAGCCATTCTACATCCCTTTCAGTGAGCCCTGGGATTAACTATAGCCTATATGGTGGGCATCCCAATTCGATCCAAGCAGAGCCTTTTGGTGCCCCTTCTGGCGATCCCATTTTCCTCCGTGAAAGGGAATCACTGGCTTCTGTGGGCCGTTTGTGGAGGGAACCTCAACAAGAGGTTTCTGGTGCCTCGAGCGTTGGTCTCAGTCATCTTGCCTCTCGAGATCAAGACGAAGAAATGCGACGTCGTGAGGTCGCATTGAACGTGATGAATTTCAAGGGAATCACAAGAGGACCTCGTGAACGTGCCGCGGAAGAGGAAAAGAAGCTTCGTCCTCGAGCTTCTAACACTGTTGTTTACGATCCTTTACATACCACTCGTGTGATGGGCTCTTCTCGTCAGTCCTCAGGGTTGAATAGTTACGCCAGTTCGCTACTTCCTCCCGAAACTGAGAATGGTCCTGTTTCTAGTATAGGCTCCAGTCCGTCTTTCGGCCTTGCTGCTTTCTCGTCTCAGGCACCTCAGACTGCAATTTTTGATGATATTTCTGGCTCTTGGGATAGTATCAACAAAACGCTTCCTGCGCAGTTGAACGAAGGCTCCCAGCGTTCGTCTTCTCCATCCCTACCTCCTTCCAGTATTTCGCATTCCGACATTCACCACTCTAATGGACCGACGCCCAAGAATGACGATACTTCAACACGTCAGATCCTCTCGGAGGACACTGGTAGTTCTGTTGGAAGTGTTACCCAGAGCTTTGAGAGTGACCTTTCTCAGAAGGTTGATAGCCTTGCTTTGAACACTGTGAATGGCCATGCTTCCCCACAATTGCCCTCTCCCTCATCCGGTGCCAGTTCAGGTAGTATAAAGAATGCCGTCGATCAAAACCCACCTGTATGTACTTGGTATTCAATTCAAAGCTAAGCGACAATTCTGACGTACCTGCTGTTTAGATCAACACTTTGTACGTTGGTAATTTACCAACATCACCGCCGCCCATTGGCATGCCTCAGGATTATCTGGAGGATTCCCTTCGGGAACTTTTCCGAAATCAGCCCGGTTATCGCCGTTTGTGTTTCCGTCAGAAACATAACGGTCCAATGTGCTTTGTCGAGGTGTGTCAATCTTGTGTTCTTTGATTTTCCTAGACGCTTATTTTTGTAGTTCGAGGATGTTAATGCTGCCACTCGTGCCATGTCTGACCTCCATGGTAATACTCTTAAGGGGCTGGTCAAAGGAGGTGGAATACGTCTCTCTTACAGTAAGAATCCCCTTGGTGTGCGCACCCCGACTAGTGCTTCCAGTACTGGACCCGCGTTGCAACAGCAACAGCTGCAGAATATGCAAGCTGTCCACAATGTTGAGAGTGTACCACCTCATCATCATCGTATGATTCTTCGCCGAGAGGATCTTAATTCTCCTGGGAATACTTACAACAATTTCCTTGCGTCACCCCCTCCTCGCTTCCTCACATCCCAACAGGTCGGTGGAGCTAGTTTCCTAGGGCCGTCCAGTCCTCCATCGTCCTCCTCCGTCAATAATTTCATGCGCCCGACCGGTAGCATGAATGCCTTCACTTATGGTCTGGCAACCATTCCTAGTGACATTGGTGGAGCTTCTGTTTCGCCAAATGGGTTTTTGCCCTTCGGATTGAAGGATCAGCATAACACGATACCCGATCAGAGTTCAGTCTCTGATGAAACATTGCATTAGCAGTAAACTCATTATTTTTATCGCAGCATCACAACAACTTATTAGTGCTCTCCTCTACCTGCCCCCTATCTATTACAGAGGGCGCCTGTCCTCTTCACATCTCTTTCCATCGTCACACTTCAGTCCATTACATGCATAACACTGCAATAACACATAACACAACATCACAGCACTCAATAATTCGCACAATATTTCCATCCAGAACATGTCTCGAGCAATAAACTTATCTATGCACCCACTTTCCGGTTTTCGCTGACTTTCAGATCTCTCTTTCTCTTTCCCACATTTGATTTTTTGTCTCGAGTTTTTCTTCCTTTGTATGGATCGATCGTTTATCTACCGATAACGTCCTCATACATGCTTGTCTCTGACTTCCAACTTTCCCTTCCCCTGGTTCTTTGTCACTATCATGATTTGATTTTTGTACATGTATTGTTCTTGCCTCTGTTATTGTCTTGCCGTAATACACCCTCTCCGTATATACGCATTGCTCCATCGCTGTGTCTCGTTTGCTTTATACTGCTCTATACTGCACTATTACCTTGTCGACCAGTCTTTACGCTTTTTTTGACTCATCTAGCAAGCTTGTCTCTGGTGGAATGTTAGTTGGCCATCCTTCGTCTATATCTCCTTCAATTCTGTTGCTACAATTCTGTTATGTACATTACTATATGTTTGTGTTTAAATACTATTGATGCGTAACTTGATACCCATTTATATTTGTCATTCATGAGTTCAGACTGATTTACTGAGGATGCAATTCCAGGCTTCAGAAGAGGTTTTTCGGAGACAATGTTGTTGGCAATGTTGTATAACACATTCAGTGGGTCTATTGAACAGAAGAGAGATTGCAGCAGAGTCAGTGAAAGTGGTGAATGAGCGAGTAATTAAGCAAAGTTAAAAAAATTGAATCCAACCAAAAACAAAGAACTATCCAATAAACGATACGCAAATGAATGGCACACATACGAGAGCAAAAGGATTGTGCTTTAATATACCATATCTATGGTCGAGTAGTAAGGGAAAAAACACAGAGCAACCAAAGCGCAAAAACAACAATTGAGTCAAAAATCAGACAGATGTTAACCTGTGTCTCCATCCTTAGTGTCACTACCTGAAGGTGCAGGCGATGGAGAGGCTGATACCGACGGTGCAGGAGAAGGTGAGGACGCTGTCAATACATGCTCACTTGCGGCTGCCGTCGATCCACTATATGCTTGTGCAGTCCGTGCAGTCACAAACCCCCCAATTTTTACTTTGAACTTCTTCAGTGGATCGGTGCCGTTTTTCTGCCGACTTGTAGCAGAATCAACGGCTATGAAGCCAGTCTTGCTCTGTTGTTGTGGTTGTCGAGAAGCGGCAATGGGCATAAAGACCTGTTGTTTTTTGTTTCTGGTCAATCGCGAAAACAGTTCGTCGTCGTCGTCGTCACCACGTCCATTTCCCCTTCTCCTCTTCTCGCCTAACCGAGGTGGAGACGTCATTCGCGATACGGGAAATTTATCGGCAGGTCTCAGACCAGGTGGAGCAGGGGTTTGCCCGCGCACGAGAGATTCAAGGATAGCATCTTCATCTTCCTCATCTTCCTTTTTCGGTATTCGTCTTGGTGGGCCACCACCTAAAGTCAAACCAGCGGTACTCAGAATCGGACTAGGCGCAAGTTTTGAGCCTGTTAGTCCCGTGCTTCCCGGTCTATCCGATTCCATCTTGATCGTCGCATCCGAAGGGAAACCAACATCTTCATCCTCGTCCTCACCATAATCTACCAGAGGTCTCATCACAGGGGACCTTAGAGGCGGTCGATATGCTCGACCAACACTACCACCAACTTCTCGCCGCTTCCGTTTTAATATATTAATATTGGGATTGGTGTTGATCATCTTGCCTGGCGATAAAACACCTGCCGGGATGTTGGCAGTAGAACTAGTGAAAGTTGTAGCGCGGGATTGTTGAGATATGGAAGGAAGTACGGAATCGTCTTCGTCGTCTTCGGCATTGAAGTATTCCTCCTCCTCAGCTTCAAGGAAGCGATTTTGGCCCGGACGGAGACGGGTATCAACGGGCCTGAATCGATGAGGGTAACAGCAATGCGAGTGGAAGGTTAATTGGTGGATAAACGTAGAGAAAACGAACGTACTTTTCGGGTTCGGTCTCTTTCGGCGGTGGTTCGTTATTCATCTCGTAGCGCCGTATGAATAACTCAAACCGCTGGCTACCTAACGATGTCTCTGCGAGCTTTCTGATGTCTACCTCGTGCTTCAACATACAAAATTTAATCAGTTCTTTTATATTGTCCTTCAACACGTGAGACATAGTTAAAGTCCACCGAGATCCCATAACTCACCCGACGCATACTCTCAAAATATTCCTGACATGAACAACTCAACAAATTGTCTCTCCTCGATTCTTGCAGAGTCAAATCTAGGATAGGCTTCAACACATCATGTTTCATCATCAACCCGAGTATATGAGTATTGTTCTGTTTGAGTAATAGCCGGAATATCCGAAATGAAGCTATATAGGAAAGGCACCAAAAAGAACCACAAAGGGAATAAATTAGTGTTTGGTTGTCGAGAATGGAATAGTATCGCGGGAGTCTGAAATAAACGTACCATGCCGAAGATGTTTATCCTTAGCTCTGAGAAGCGTAGCTATTCGAGATAAGATGTTGTTTGACGATAGGACATAGAAGTTACTCCGGAAATGATGTTGCATGATGATGTTGTACAAAAGGTCACACAAGTAGACATATCGGTTTGTTTGTTCTCGGGTTAAGGCCAAGACATTTTCTATAAGGAGATGGACATAGTCAAAAAGGGCAATTGAAATATGTTTTTCATATACCTTTGCAATTTTTCCATTCTTGTAGCTCCAAAAGCGGTTTAAACAGAGTATGCACACAGTCCTTGTAGAAATATTCCAAAAACCGTTCAGTTCCGGTATCATCTTTTCTTGCAGGAAGTTTTGTCGCCGCAACAGCCTAGAGGTGACCTGAGTATGCTGACATTTCAAGAGTGTATCAACTCACATGTGCAGCTTCGCCAGTTATTCCAGGCGGATCCCCTATCGGTGTATCCATCCATGATTTCAACGAATCCCCTACAAGACTCTGCACCGCCAGATCCCGACTCCTTATCATGATCTTACAAATCATCTCCAGCAACGTCTCAGCCTTATCCGCTCCTCTCTTCCCTGCAGCTCTCTCCTTCTCGATTGCTAGGACCTGTTTTAAGACATGTGACCTCACACCATTCAGATCATGGTCCAGTAATGCAGAAAAAATCTCTCCTCCGGCAGATATCATTTGTTTGTTCACCTCCACCGATTCCGAAAGGTTCATCGCCCACTGAACGGCGAAAAGGATACCTCTGTCAACGAGGATACGAAAAAGCGCCATCCGTGCGGGTAATTGAACATTTTTACCCATGACGCACAGTTGCTGGATGAGAAGAATGACTTCGCGGCGCTGGTTGATTTCGGCTTCCGTGAGGTTGTCGGGAGGAGCAAAACTGTATGCACCTGAGCGGGAGTTGGATGAGATGGTAATGTGCGGCGTTTGACCATTGGCAACAAAAACTTGATTCATGGGTGGTCGAGGTGGGTTCACTAGGAGTGAGAATGGAGTAGTTATCGTCGTCTGTGCCGCCGACTGCACCGGTATAGACGAAGACTCTGTCACAGAAGGAGTGGTAGGCCCAAGACCGTTGTCCACGTCCATGCCATCGTCCTCTTTCTTTGCTTTCGCATGATCACCATTCACAACTCCAGGTTCAGAGTCGGCAGATAAATCGGTATCAGTGCATTCTTCTTGTTCTGCCGGGGGTAAGCTTATGACCATTGGCCCTTGTAATCTCTGTTGCATCTGTTGTTGCTGAACCATTTGTAACTGCAATTGATACCGTTGTGCACCACTCGTCAAAACCTCCTCATCTACAAATAATCGTACGATCTCCTTCAGGAATGACTGGTCCTGCTGGATGTGTGCAATGATGTCGATTTGGTTAAAGATAATACATGAATTGAGAACATTGAAGGTCGAATCATCTAGAGCCCGAGCGAGGACAACGTCTTTGAGAAACTGAAGGCGATAGGTATGGTGAATTTTGCGTTGGATGACAGGGTCCTCTATAGGAATGGGTTGGTGGAATTTTGTGGCTTGTTTCAGGAATTCACGATAGTTAGCTTTGTGAGAGGGAAAATCAGGATCGTCTAAAGCCGAAAATGTCAGTAATATCCAGGTACAGTTGATGAAGACACACATTCTAGCATGCCAAGGACGCCAAAAAATAGATCATCGTCTAGGATGTGTTGATACAGATTGTGATCACTAAGCATTACTATAATGTCATATGAGCTCAGTAGGTACAATAACAAACTCGGAGAACATACAAATAGTCTGCATTAGGCTACATAGAGCATGGAGATTCTCCAAGCTTTCAAGGTCTTCGGCGGTATTGAGGACTTCAGTCAATGATTTGATATAATCCTATTGTCACCCAACACAAGCACAAGAAAACAAACACGAAGTCGAATCAGCATCAGCCGTCGGCGACAAAAGTTAAACATGCATCTCGAAAGAAAGGAGTGTATTGATGACAGGTGGTACATGAATGACAGGCATTGCACAGACATAGAATAAAATTGATGGTGAATTATGGGTAGTGTGACTCACCTCGTGCTGGATGTATGCACATATCCGTTCTTTGACCTGCTGTGTGCGCGCAAGCGCTCTGATTGCTTGTTCTATTTCACAAATTATACCAAGCTGTGGCGGAGGGAGATGGCCCGAGCGGATAATATGTGCTGTGATGGCGGAACCATTGGCTCCGAGTAGAGGAGATGACGATAGAGCATTCGACTCTTCTGAATACTATTGTCAGAGGCGCAGATAGACGCATACAGTCAAAAAGGACACACCGACACTGTTCATATGTTGTTGAACTTCAGCAATGAAATTCCAAACTTCGGAACATCCTTCAGGATCTTGGAAACTGAGTGCGTAGTCAATTCCATCTGGCTCTGTCCATACGATAAGGGTATCTGGAAGGGTGCACACGTGGATACATTGCTGAGCGGAGCGATTTACGGCGATACAAAAAGGACACACCCTGCTGACGCTGGTAAACGTCGTTTGAGTGAATAACAGTACGGAGAATGACATCGTTAAAATCCCGTTCCGAACGAGCAATGAGCAATGCCTCTCCTGTTTCCTCCTGGAACTGCCCTAAGCAGAACGCGGTCCCCTGGTCTGCCCAGCATGAGCCTACAAGCTCGTACACCTTGTCCACAATTGATTAGAAGAAATGCGGAGCATAGAATGAAGGTTGCACACCTTGACGCGCTTCATGGAGTCACACTCCTGTGTCCAATCATTGGTTTCCTCGATGACATTCCCAGCCTCCTCGATGGTGATGGTCCCAGGAGCATGGTCAACAAGTTCAATCGTGCTATTGACTCCGTTGAGCATCGGCTCTGTGTCTTCGAGCCTGATGTCGTGGTGCAGCTGCTGATCGACGGCGAGGTTGTCGGGTTGAGAGGCAGGATTGAGAGCGACTGTGGAGTCGAGAACGGCATCGTGTGGGATGGTAGATGGTGAGGACAGGGAAGAGGAGGCGGTCTGTGTGCTGTCTGAGTGAGAGATAATGAATGAGGTGGCCGGATCGAGCGCAGAGGATGCGCTCATTGGGATGGGAGTTAGCGGAGAGAGTTGGCGCTCCGCCAAGCCGGGATCAACAAAGAATGCACAAAAACACACCGACAATGTCACACTTGGATCTTTGTCACGCTTGCACGAAAAATATTACACTATTCAGCCCGCGACTGCCGTGTCTTGTCTGGGGAGCTCGAGATACGCTGCTTGCAGCACAAAGGACCAAAAGTACACTCGACGTGCTGTATCAGCATCGCATATCTCGCTGCATATCCACCAGATCTCATATGGCACCACGTAATCTTCCGCCGGCAAATCAACAAGGCACTTGCCGGCGGACTAATTTTTCCATAAATATGTCACGGTCACACTAGCGTGTTACGCGCTTTCAAGCCCACCAGAATGCCAGAAAAAATTTCAAGAGTTGGCCTGGCTGCCACTGGAATCGCTCTTTGCACGGCAGCTTTTGCATATGTCATTTACTTTGACTACAGACGCAGGAATGATGCTGGGTTCCGCAGAAAGCTCCGTATGTCGCGACCAACCCATCCGTATTTTCCCTGATTATTTGCCAGGTAAGGAGAAGAAGCGTATTGATGAGATGGTGGTACAGCAAGTCAGCCAATCGCCTATTTCTCTTCCCAATGCCATTCCACAAGGTGGCATTACCCCTCAGCTCTTGAGGGCTGCGTACGAGCAGGCTACACGTGAAGATCCTCCGGCCGGCGCCGCGGAGAGAGAGCAATATTTCATGACCCATATTGGCATGGGCGAGCAACTTCTCGCTCGAGGTCTGCCCCCCCAACTTGCAAGATGGTCCATCTGTTTACATATCTGCCCTAGGTCCCTCATTCCATCTCACGGCAGCCATTTCATTCTACATGGCTCTCAAAGTCTACCCGAGCGAGGCAGAGCTCCTTTCCATATACCAGAAAACAATTCCTCCGGCCGTTTATGAGGTTTGTCTTATTAGCCCTGGTTCTCTTCAGCATACTTAATTTCATGTGTCTTAGACTGTCACTAGCTTGCACAGCTTGGATGTAAGTATATCTTCCCACGTAGAAAAGGAAAGGGAAGCAGAAGGGGGTGGTTTGGAATCAGGTCATTCAAGAAATAGTTCACCCTCTGAGACGTCTTCTCAGGAGTGGGATAAGCTCTCCAATCTTGATCCCACATCGTCATGAGCATTCATTCAGAATTTTTCGGACTGGTCGTAGATGCCTTTGTTTGAGCAGTCTTTGCATGAGCTCTATTCCTGCTCACTACACATTCCTATCTTTTGCATCGTCTCTCCTATGTATGACGGGCTCTGATATACCCTTTTTTTTGGTGTGCTTTCCTGTTTAGACCGTTACTAGGCGCGCTAGTGAGTATCTCCAAGTCCTTCCCTCAGGCCGAAGATTGAGCTTGGTAAATCAGGTTATTATGAATACTTCCCTCCCCACTCGATGAATGTTAAAATCAAAACCAGTGACAACGGCCGTGGAATCCTTGTTGTCACCAAGGACATTCCTGCTGGCGAAACAATCTATAAAGTACATGCACCAGTCATTCATTCATCATAAGTCCACTCAACCAGTATTTTGTCCCTAACAGGAATATCCAGTTGTAGCAGTTCTAGATGCAGATCTTGAGGCCTCAGGAAAATATTGCTCACACTGTTTCCGCTCCTTAGGTCCTTCCACTCCCACCCACAAACTCCCCCAAAACCCCCTTGGAAGCACGTTCTGTTCTGAACAGTGTCTCAAGGATGATAAAGCTCAATCTACCTCCCTCCTATTCACTCAAGAACCCCCTCTTCCGCCTGAATTTGGTCCAGCCCTTTCTGGGCTTGATAATGTTGCTCGCAAAAAAGCTCAAAATAATTTTGTCGAATATCTCAAGACCGAAAAGCGATCACAGCCACTTCTCGCTGCGCGTTTTATCGGGAGGCAAGTTATGATTGAAACCACCAAAATGGTAGCAAAAGTTCAAAAAACTCTTTCTGGAGAGCAGCAGGAGGAAATGCGGAAAACAAATCAGAATGATTTTACAGATGCGACAAGTGGTGACTTCTTGCTTGCGGAGCACATGGAAAAGTTGAGGTACCTGGATATAAAGCCCAATGGAAGAGAATTACCTTTGCTTGCTGGTGTACTTGAGAAGACATTACCCGGACTTGAACAGTTTGTAACACGTGAAAGGTACTCGACGCTTCTCGGCAAAATAGCTTATAATGCTGTTGGGGTGGGTCAACGCGATGATAAGGTTTGTTCTCTTGTCATCTTGTTTCTAGTCACCTATTGTTCATCATTGTCAAAACAGTCCAAGTCTACAGCCCGCCCTGAAGACGTGGAAAGAACCCGTACCCCTGTTGGTACCCAACATCAAGTTGGTTCTGCCCTCTACACTCTATCTTCCTATGCAAATCACTCCTGTATTCCCTCTGCAACATTGACTTTCCCACATAATACGACGGAACTTCATCTGATTGCCACACGAAACTTAAAAAGAGGCGATGAAGTAACAGTCGCATACGTCGATGTTTCTCAATACGACAGCGAAAAGGAACAGGAGACAGTAACTGAAGCAAGGAGACGCCGACGATTGGAGTTAGATAAGGGTTGGAGGTTTGCTTGTGCGTGCATCAAATGCGAAGAAGAGGAGAAGGGGCTGAGTCAAGAGCAAAGGGAGGAGGAAAGGAAGGAGGTACCGGAAGGGAAAGATGAGAGTCGGGTCGAGGGGAACTCTGGCTTCGCTGACGTTGAGTAAGTGAGAATATTAAATACGGAGGGAAAGGATCTGTTTTACATGTTCCATTCGTTTTTTTTTTGGCTATGGATTGGTTTTTGAACCCGTTTGTAGTGACAACAATGAAGGGATGTACCATGTACATCTCCTTTGAAACCCCACTTTCCAATAGATTATGACAAGAATAATACTCAGGGTGACTACACCGTACGCGTGTGACATAGACGTACGTTGGCTAATGATAAACGAAGCAGAAATCACGCATACTACACAAATGCAAATTTGAAAGAAATATACCAACATCAACTACGTATGTTTACGACACACGAGATTAAGTGTTAAGGAAGTAGGATAACTATTGAAAACAGCAAACATGCAAGCAAACTCGAGACCTGTTTTGTGGGTTTTTCAACATTTTCTTGAAAAGATGCAGCTATTGTTCATTCAACTGTATGAAGAGGGGAGTTGATGTCGATCGTATATGGTACGAGTGCGGAGTGTGATTACGGATGGTTGCGTTGGTAGTTATGCATGAAAATGATGAAAACAGGACAATGGTTTCCATAACGGCTGGTATTACTGTTACGCAAGTTCACTTTTTTTCCTTGAAAGAAAACGTGAACACTGCAAATCATGAACACTTGAAGTGCTCGAGTTTCCAAGTTCAAATTAGGATGCAAGACTCCTCCACATTCCCTCCTCAGGTAGTTCGGCTCTTGCCTGGAGGATCTTGAATGCATGATGTCGCCCACGTTCACCGTCAACACTTTGCGAAAGAACCTTTTGCTCCTGTTCTTCTTCGTCTTCTTCGTCAACCTCAGCAACAAAGTCGAGATTCCCGAGATCCAATAACCTAGACCGGCTTCGTTCTACATACGAAGATTTCCTCGCCACAGACGCCATTGCTTTCTTGGGTGCCATAGCACCCACACTACTCGGAGGAGCCACGATGGATGCTTGATGGGAGCTCTCAGTTGAGGGTTTTTGCTGATATGATGCCAATGAGAGAACTTCGCGATGGCGGTTTTGCGGCACTACATTGATGGGTAAGGACCTAGAGAAGCCGAATTGGCCGTGATGATGGTATCTTTCTCCGTAGTCTAGGAGATGGGAAGTTTTAGTTTGATAGAGTGTGAAATATATAAAAAATTGACCTTCGCTATCCGTGTCTGAATCAGAAGTTGGTCGAGGGCTCGAATCTGTCGTCTCTTCGCTCGTATCTTGATCGGTTGTGTCTTCCTTGCTTTCTCCGTCGATCCTAGATATCGGTTCCGAAGAACGAGGTAGCGTCGACATTATGCTGTGGGAGTACGCCTCATGATTCGAGAATCTGTCCGACCGCATATGGGAGGGAGCTGGAAGTGAGGCTGGTCGCAGGGCTGAGAATGAGGCAGGCAAGCCCACAGTATACTGTGGCTTTGTCCTCCTCTCCCGTTGATGGGCAACTGGTGGATCGAGCAGGGGCAAGGGGGGCTGGACTTCTCTAGGCTGGGCTTTTGCACCCACGTCGTCATCAAGATCAAAGACCATTTCTATCAATTAAAATGATGTCAGCCGAAGGCTTTAGCACGAATAGCATGAGTTCAGCTCACCTCCGAAGTCAGATTTATTTGAGCTTTGGGATTTCCTAGAGCTCGAACCCCTGGTTTGTCTAGCGGAGTTTTGAACAAAACGAACATGCTTGTTCTTGCTCTTGATTCTTTTGTCTTCTTTATCCTTGCCCTTCGCATTCCCATTGGTGCCTCCGGCAGCAGCTAAAGATCCACCATTTGCTGCAAGTGGCGATGGGGCGGGAATTCCCATTGTTTCATTGTGATCCGGTGCTGATTCGGATGCACGTTCCTGCCTTCGTCGAGATAGCTCGTTCTCGATGCCCCGAAAGTACTGGTAACTTGCTGTTGTATTAATGGTTTCGTCCACTCTGCGCCTGAATTGAAGAACACTTGTGGATTCCCGTTCATCAGGTGAGTTAGGAACCAGAGTCAGTGATTCCGAGCGCACAGACATGCCTTCGGAACTGTTCGTACGTAAAGTCTTGTCGACCATCGCCTGATGCAAGTGGGAAGATTTTGTAATAGATTGCGAAAGCCACGACTTTCGTGGTGGAGGAAGCGTGGTTTGTGGTGGAGCTGTGATGGAGACAGGATCGAAGCCAGGGACACAGACAGGCGCTTTGATCCCACTACTCCGGTGACTATTGGTTACAGGCGATGACCATGTTATGGTTGACGAAGGTGGCCGCTCTTGTTGGATCTTCTCTAAACCAGACTTGAACTTGAGCCAAATTCGTTCGAGTTGTTCCCTGAGTTCAGCCTCTTTCTCTTGAACTTCGGCTACTTTGGCTCTGACAATTCTGGTGAGTTCTTCGTTCGCAGCTGCTCGAATGTTCTGGGAATTTTGTTCAGCTATGGAAAGGATATGAAGGAAAACAGGATGTGATGGGGTAAAAGGTGGTGGTGGAAGCAGAGGTGGCAGTTGGCTAAGATAAGATTCAGGGATGGTAGGAGTAGAGGTTGGTGCAGCAGATTCGGGGGATATCCAGTTTGCTGATGAGGTGGGCGTCTTGTCGGACATAGATGGTAGGACAAGAGAGAAAATGCTGGAATATTCTTTTGATGACGCTGTCTCAACAATGGATTCATTGCTCTGGTAAAGGTGTTTTAGTCAACATGGTAGGTTTAAAATGAATATTCAGGCATTGAAAAACCCAGTAAAACACGCCCAAGCAATCAACATTTAAGCAGGCATGCATACTAGATAGCCTGCCACAACAAAATAGATGACCTACCAAACAGTCCTTGTGTACCTCGATCCACCCGCTGAGGCTCTTCATTATCTCTTGTTCTGCCCAGGCATTACTTGGAAGCAAGGGGAGATCGTTCGCCTCAACTTCTGAGGAAATGACTTGATGCACGCGGTAGACAAGGAGGTCGCAAATGAGGCATTTTAATGTGGTAAATCGAGACCAGATGGTCGAGCCAGATATAATTTGGCCACGCGATTTGACTCTGAGTGTCAATTGGGGATGTGCCTAAGCAAATAGACATCAGAATCTGCGTCAAACCGGCCGGGATAATGCACGCACCACTTGAATGCCGTCTTCACCTACGTTGATTCTGAAAAATGTCGTATCATCTGAGTCAGACGATGGAGAATTCGCACTTGTCAACCGAACATTGAGACATTTGCAGGCAAAAGATTGCGGACAGGATGGAGGGGTTGTAGATGCCATGGTGGTTATAGGGAAATACAGTTTCGAGTCAGATGGAAAAAAACGGCTGGCTGTTGACTGTATGGAGCTGAAAATACAATAAACCGAGACAGTCGATGGTCTATGTACGGGTTAGGTAAATTCCCACACTACACAAGTCCGTGGCGTCTCCCCTCAGTCACCTGTCCTTTTTGGACTCGTTCTCTGCCACATCGACAACAGTGGTCATCATTTGTCCATATTCGTTAACCCGCTTGGGATCAACACGGTAAATCCATCGCTTAAACCGCGGTTCAGCCTCTCCTGCTGCGCTGCACAAGCACGGATACCCTTACCTGATACAAGAAGACGAGGAACACCACGTCATCCCTGGGCAGCTGTAATCAGCAACTATCTATCAATGAGGAACCATGCTCACCGGAAGCAAGCAAGCCGATGTAAAAATGGCATCTTGATGCAAAAGCTGCAAACCATGATAGCGACTCACAGAAAATAGATGAAATGCTCTTACGCGAAAAGATCATCTACCACGGTAGAGAGCGATTTGTATATCATTGCTTTCATAGGCATGTGTGCCACACTCTGTCAAGCCTGTCATGACTCAATCCCATGTGAGGAAAAAAAGTCCTATGGCGAACCTTGAGTTTATAATTGATGATCAGCTGAGGGACGAGCTGCGCCTGGAGATAAAGGTGAGTCCATGTGCTTTCCAGTGTGAGATCCCACAGGAACGCACAAACCCGAACATATAAACAAAGGATGTCAACGTCGAGATTATAAAACTGTACCACCCTCTGTGTGACTCATATACCAAAGAGTATCCGGTATAAGCAATCAGCAGTGGTATAGCTACATATGACACGTAGCGGAATGCCAGTTGGTCATATCTATGGTCATCAGATCAGAATACAGTTCGTGCAGAAGCAAAAGTAGGAGCACTGAATGGACTCACTCTTGGGTTTTCTTCTCGTCTTCGCTCAGGACATGCTTATCTAGAGCTTATTAGAATATGAAAAGCTCTATATCAGCGGCAAAACCTACCTTTGATATCGAGCTTGTATGGCAACAATGAGCCCGCAAGTGCGGGGACTACCTTGATGTCAACTGCTTTCGTGATCTGATGTCATCACATGAGCCCTTTGGGTCAATGGATAAAATAAGTACAGACCTTCCAGGCTTCTATAACCACTCCAATGCCGGACCCCATGAGAATCATCCAGCTCGTATTCTCATTGTTGTCGATGAGATAGAGGAGGACAACGACTTGCACGAATACGTTGGTAACTATCTGCTCTGATGATAAACGCTTCGCCTCATCGACCAGAAAATGAATTTACGCACCGTCCTAGTATCAAAATGAGTCAACTAATCCGACAAGGGAGGAAAGGAGATCTGCGGATACATACCGAATTGAGACGCCAACCATTTCTTTCTTTTCCCGCCAATGGGATACATCCGACTTGAACGCCAACATCTCAAAGCTTTATGATGATATAATTCTTGTGTCAATTTTTGCTCCGTGCCAATCAAAAGGCGATACTTACACAACATGAAGCACACTCACAAGACCAGTCAAACCAAGGAACCATGGGTTTGTCTCGATCAACATCCGTTTGATTTCATCAAGTTCCGACGCTGCACCTGTGCCTTGCTGTTTGGCAGCTTCATTGAAGCCAGCAGTCATTGAGGCAAAGAGCTGGAATTTGAAAAACGACATAGGCTGAAAAGTGATTTCAAGAGGAAGGGTGGGCGTCGTTTGATTGACTTCCACATATTGTGATCGTAGATGCCAAAACTCGTTCGAAAAGATTATGGGTTTGTAGAAGCCTTTAGTTCCGGTGTCGTCGCGCTCATTTTGGACCAGGTGGATATCTGTCAACATAGTTTTGAAATGAAGGCTCTTCAAAATTTACGTATGCTCACGTTCCCTCACCACCGGTGCGAGGCTAGCGTAGGGCACCTTGGTGTTATCAGAAATTAATGCCAGCGTCACATTCTACCAGAAATTGATGTTGGATGCATATTTCCCAGATTTGAAGATTATTACCTTATGCCAATGTGGCACGATTATATCTGTCTATAGCTAGATCAGTAGGTCCTCGGGTACCTTGGATATTTGATGAAATCACCTCGGGGACGTCTTCCTCCAGCTCTTCTTCCTCCTTGCTCGAAAGCAAGTTCTTTTCCTTCCTGGTCTTAGTTCTCGCCAGATAAGGCGTCAATGCTACAATTGGAAGCTTTCTTCAACCCGTGTTCCACACTCGGAAAGATTAGAGAGAACGAACGTTTTCGGACGTGGTGAATATCCTTAGGATTAAATTCATTATGATGTGGATTGGGGTTTGCTCCATTTCGCGTCAAAAAGATGTCTACCCACAATGTCCCGTTGTTAAGCACGAACTGGTGGGGAAACAATCAAACGCTGATACGACGAGATAAAGATACAACACACCTCGGGAAACTTGATGTCATAGTTCACCACGCGGGTATCACTCCAGTCACCAAATGTGATATCTTTCCAAACAAAATGTGGTAAACCTGCCGCTTCATCCCTTCGTGACGATACAGTGCCTTTCGAGAATACATCCCCACGCGGTGACGTAGACAAGTAAACATGCATATCAAGCGCCAGGCTAAGTGGCCATGATGGAAGAACCTCAGTTGGTGGCTTTAACCAAGGGTTTGTTTCGGGCGTGTTCCCGATTGTGCCTGAACCAGGGGATTGCTTGCTTGCAGCGGGCGAGGTTGATGGTAAGAAGAATTTACCAACTAGCCAGGGCACAAAACATGAATAATAGTGCTAATAGGAATAATTAGGTATGTACGCACTCAATTGCGACAACGCGTACGCAAAAAAAATTTGCTAAAGTGATGTATCATATTTATGTCTGGTCCCTTTGTAGAAAACAACATACCTGAAGTATTCTAACTACATTCCTGAAGGTTGAAGACTCTTCACGAGTTCCTGTCGCTTGACTCTGTTGAACAGGCTGTTCTTGTTCCCCAGGCATGCTGTAGGATCTAGATGATGCTTGAAGGTAACAGCTCCTATATTGCCGATCATTTTTTGTTGATGCCATCGTACCACACTAGAGAGAATTACCTAATCATCATTCCTAGTTTTTTTTTTAAATTAATTCATAAATTTATAACGCGGTGCTCGATCGGTGCTCGATCGCAGTCCGCGATACCTGGTACCCTACAATACACAGCCGAAAGTACACAGAGAAACCTAATGAGAAATGTAAAGCAAAACCCAGATCACTCGCAACTGATCCAGACACAAGAGAAGTGAGAAAAGAGGGAAAGAAGAAGAGGAAAACGAAGGAGCAGTACTCGGTGACTCCGTGATAGCACCCCATGTTAAGTGATGTTACTTGACCAAGCAAACGCTCCAGGGTTGTCCGTTAAGAACAGGACAAAGTGTTTGATCACCATGCGATCGTCACTTTTGTAGGTGAAACGGTTGCAATCGTTCAGGATGTGAGCTCGGGTTTTGACCCTATTGTGACCACAAGGGCATGCAAGATTGTTCGAGGGAAGAACCTCTTCCTATATTCCCCAATCGGAGCATGATTCAGAATGGCTCTAGTGGCTCTAGCGCAAAGCGATACTGAGGACCCGATATGATTGAGCCGGCCCCCTCCTCTAATGTATGATGGTTGGATACGCTTCTTTTTGTTAATTCGGAGTTGTAAGAATTGGTGGCCTTTGTTGTGGCCGTGGTTGAAGGTGGTGATCCACTGATCAGTGCATGCCTTGCTTGATATGTCCCTCAGGGCATCTAACGAAGTGAATTGAGGTACAGAGCACAATAGTGCTTTTGGCATCATCATCGACTATCATTGGTGAGACCATAGTTTCCATACTAAGTACTTACAAAATCATGTATATATATTTCTAGGTAATTATCCGTCTGCCTCATTGTGAGACATCTGAGATATCTATATTTCTAGTCTTACTATCTGGACATGTTGAGAAGAATCCATTTAGTCATCTAGCAATAGCATGACAATAACACGGACACACAGTTCACACAAGACATTAACCATGACAACCCGAAACAAACTAAGTGACTGCAATAACAACATGATATGCATTACAAAATGAAAAACGCGACTACCTGTCGCTAATAGCATGCAAGGAAAACAAATCTACTCTTCCGCGTTCACTTCATTACCCTCATCCTTGTCGGCAGCT